>Ga0310786_10000126_pt1 | contig 125118 bp, 100 predicted proteins | sample AusTroGonzalo_MG_FD_203881 | JGI IMG/M metagenome (GOLD analysis project Ga0310786, IMG submission 203881) | Bovine rumen microbial communities from tropical cattle in Woodstock, Queensland, Australia - Gonzalo_03 (v2) (version 2) | ecosystem: Host-associated > Mammals > Digestive system >...
CAACCAGTGGTCACAGCTCGCAGTGCAGGGCCCTCTCGCACTCAAGGCTATGCAGAAGCTCACAAAGGCTAACGTCGTCGACATGGAATACTACACATTCCAGATCATCGAGTTCGCTGGTGTGAAGGACATCATCTTCTCAACAACAGGTTACACTGGCGCTGGCGGATGCGAGATCTACATCCCGAATGCAGAAGCTGTGAACGTTTACAAGAAGGTTCTCGAAGCAGGTAAAGAGTTCGGCATCAAACCTATCGGTCTGGGCGCACGCGACACTCTCCGTCTTGAGATGGGATTCTGCCTCTATGGCAACGACATCTGCGACACCACCTCTCCTATCGAGGCTGGTCTCGGCTGGATCACCAAGTTCGTCGACGGCAACGACTTCATCGACCGTGCTTACAACGAGAAACAGAAAGCTGAAGGCGTCACACGCAAGCTCGTCGCTTTCGAGGTCACAGGCAAAGGCATCGCACGTCACGAATATGAGATTTGCGACGCTGAAGGCAACCACATCGGCGAAGTGACATCAGGCACCATGGCTCCATCGGTAAAGAAAGCTATCGGTATGGGCTATGTGAAGAAAGACTTCTCGAAGGTCGGCACTGAGATCTTCATCAAGGTGAGAGACAAACTCATCTCGGCAGTCGTGGTAAAGTTACCTTTCTATAAAGGTTAATCACTTAACTATCAATCAAAAAGGCGACCCTGGTGGGTCGCCTTTTCTTTTATCTTTTATCTTTTAACTATTATTCATTGTATTTCCCTATCGTCCAGACGATACCCGCTCGGATATTCGCCGTACGGTAAGCCGAGGTCATCTCCAGAGCCGGAGAGCCTAACTTGGTGACGCACAGGATGTTGTCGGTGACAGCATAGATATTGAATGCTCCGGCATGCAAGCCGAGGCCAACGCCTACCGCTGTTCCGGTGTAATCCGACAAGGTGCAGTTGAGCATCAGGTTGATATGATTCAAAAACACACCGCTGTATGCCAATGTCAAAGCCGGATAAACCTGATCTTTCACGAAATACATCTGTCCGATAGCCGTTGCGCGCAACATTGGGCAGAGTTCGAAATAACCCTGAAGCATGAGTCTGGTCTTAAGATAAGTATTGTAATCCTTACCTTTTTCCATGAAAACGTCGCCCCACACCTCTTTGGCGATATCTTCAACCATCGATGAATAGTCGAGTTCCATGGTCTTGATCTCGTCAAGGTCGTCGAACAAACCATCGTTGAGCATCACATTATTTCTTTCGATAGTCTTGGTCTTGGTCTCGGTCCATCTGATAAATCCGAGGTCGTAGATACCTGCAGCCACGCCGAAATGTTTGTTGATGGTGTAAGAAGCGCCAAGGTCGAGGCCATAGCCGATATTCTCGCTCAAATCGTACAGACGGTTTGAAGCCACCGAGTCCATCGATTTAAGAAAATCGTCAAGATTTTCGCCTTCAACCTGAAGCACTGTAGCTGCCTTGACGTTCAAATCGACGTCGGCAGTCATGATGTAGCTGTTAGGATCGGTATAAATCTTAGTCTTTCCGTTGTCGATGCTCACATTTGCCAAGCCGAACAGCACTTTCGGACGCATACCGAGGGTGAGTCGGTCGTTAACCTTAGCCTGAACGCCAAGAGCGAGTTCCGAGAACATCGTGACATCCATGCCGAGCTTGAAGTCGCAAGGATTGTCGTTGCCCAGGTAATGACCGTTACCGAAAACGAAGAATCCCAAGAAATCTCTTGAATAATTGAGATCGGTATTCATCCTCAATCTCCAGTCGATATTGATAAAGAACCTGTTTACTCTGAATCCTGCATTGGCAAAGTCGAGTGAGATACTTGTATTGAAGACATTATCAAACTCATCGAGGTTGTTCACAAGCGCCACACCGTCGATGACGGTCTCGTTTTTACCGAGCATGTCGTTGTATTTAATGCTCGAGTTGAACACTGCAGCGTTGACGTTCGAGAATGCCACGCCCACCATTCCTCTGTAAGGAACGTTGATACCAGGGTTATAGTAGTTGGAATAAGGCATCTGCGGCAGCAAGGTGAAGCCGATACCGTCGTTCTGAGCCTTTGTTACAAGTGATGAGCAGATTAAAACTGCGATGATCAAAAGTCTAAATATCTTTTTCATAACACGCCCTCCTTATTATTAATCATCATGATGGTCACCACCAATGTTTATTTCAGTAGTCTTTGTCAGCATACGCATTCGGAGTGCGATATTGTTCGATTCTCGGATGAGCACCGGGTCTTCCTGGAAGTCGGTATTGACGCCGAGTCGGAGTATCATCTGGTCGGCTCGCATTACATTGCTGAGTTTCCTGTCGGTGATGACTGTTGTCAGTGATGCCGGCTCGTTGTAGAGGATTGTGCCTCCTTCGTCGAACAGTGAGTCGATAACGTGTCCGTGTCTCATAAACAGACCTTGCATCTGCACTTCAAGCGGAATCTTATTATCGTAATCGATGAAGAATTTTATTTCATCGAAGTAGTTATTCACGTTTACATCTTCGCCAAAGTTGATATTTATGGTGTCGGTATAACGCAAGTCGGTGATTTTGAATGAGAAAGGCATCTCAACATCGGCGATAACATCTACCGATGAGGTGTCTGATATCGAGATATGATCGCCTGGCATCGCCATTGTCACCTGTCCGTCGAAGTCGAGGCGTGTGTAGCCTGCGAGCGCGTCGATCTGGTCGGTGAAGCCTGTCACGGTGAAGTGGCGGTAAAGCCCGTTTGTCGGGTAGATATCCACGTCGACATGATCGGCCGCGAGCAGGTCGGTGACGAGGCCAGTCCTCGAGTTGAAGAATTCCAGCGTGGTGATGTCGCCGTCGGCCATCATACCAAAGGTGTTACGATAAGTGATGTGAATCCTCGGCACCGGGAGCCATGCGCTGCCGCTTAAGCCATTGATACCGAAGTCGATGGCAGCGTTATCGGAGAATATTGAGTCGAGAGGCTTGGTCACAAGGGCGTATACTGTCTTGAATCCGACGCCAGTCAGACCGCCTGTAGAGGTACATTCATAGTCACCGCCCAGGTAGACGCCGCTGTCGACGTGCAAGGTGATGCGTGCGCCGAACGACACCGTGTCTTCAACAGGAATCACACGATAGTTAGCCAGATTTACCTGGTGGTCACGCATGTTGTAGTCGATCGGGATAACGAGAGGCTCACCGTCGGGAGAGATCAACTCATTGGAGAAAATCTCGATTCTTCTAAGCTGCTCAATCTGCGGTTCCACACTGAAGCCGAAGCTCATCACACCCTTGCGGAGGAGCACCGAGTCGATATCGAATCCATCAAAATCGAACGGCACCGTCATAAACTTTTCGACTTCTATCACAGTGTCGTGGTTGTTCGTCGGGTCGAACATAGGCATTGTGAACGACGTGACTGTCGTAAAGTCGATGTCTTCGATGCCAGCGTCGAGCAGGTCGCTGGCCTTAAGGACTCCGTTGACTGAGTCGGCATAATAGGCAAAGATCGAGTCGTTGCGCACTCTCAGCCATGAGTTGCAGGTGCTGTCCAAGTCGTTCAGGAGATCCCTTACGGAGATGGTGTCGTTGAATATCGCGATTGCAAACTGATTATCGACGGCAATTTTTTTAACCTCCTGTTTCTTGCAGGATGCCGTCGACAACGCTACAAGAACAACGAGAACCGTCATGATTGTAATCTTTAATAATCGTTTCATTTTATAAAAAATTTAGTTAAACTTCGCATTTAAACTACAAAATTAAACATTATTTCAATATTGACACATAAAAATGTGGATTTTAGCATTAAATTTTTTTGAAAATTTTTGTTACGCGTATATAAAAAAGTTGTAATTTTGCAGTCCGAAAAATTTAGAGAAAAAGAATAGATATGTATTTAACTGCAGAAAAGAAAGAAGAGATTTTCGCAAAGTACGGTAAGAATGCACAGGATACCGGCTCAGCAGAAGGACAGATTGCATTGTTCACATTCAGAATCAAGAATTTGACAGAGCACATGAAGACCAGCAAGAAAGATATCGCAACAAAGCGTTCACTGGTCGCTCTCGTAGGTAAGAGAAGAAAACTCCTCGCCTACCTCAAGAAGAATGATATCGAGAGATATCGTACTATCATCAAGGAATTAGGTATCAGAAAATAAAAGCATTGTTAATCAATGCCCTTGCGAAAAAAGGCAATGTTTGTTGCCTTTTTTCGCATTGTTGTATGCCTAATCAAAAGCGGTTTTTATTTAATTAATTATTAAAAAGTTTTATTATGGGTCCAGAAGGTATTAAACAGACCGTACAGACTGGTAAGGACATTATTACCATTGAGACAGGACGTCTGGCCAAGCAGGCCGACGGTGCAGCGGTAGTGACATGCGGTAAGACAGTGTTGCTCGCAACAGTGGTTGCGGCAAAAGAAGCGAAAGACGATGTCGATTTCCTGCCTCTTTCAGTCGATTATAAAGAAAAATACGCCGCTACAGGCAAATTCCCTGGCGGTTTCTTCAAACGCGAAGGCAAGCCATCAGATTATGAGATTTTGATATCACGTCTGGTCGACCGCGCCATCCGTCCATTATTCCCTGACGATTTCCACGCTGAAATCCAGGTTCAGATCACATTGCTCTCAGGGGAGACCAACGTTCTCCCTGACGCTTACGCAGCATTGGCAGCATCAGCAGCTATCGCAGTTTCTGATATCCCGTTCCACGGTCCTATCTCGGAAGTGCGCGTGGCAATGATCAACGGCGAATACGTCATCAACCCACGTGCCGACGAACTCGAAAACGCCGACCTCGAACTCATGGTGGGTGCCACAATGAAAGACATCTGCATGGTGGAAGGCGAATCGAAAGAGATCTCAGAAGCACAGATGATCGGTGCTTTGAAAGCCGCTCACGAGGCCATCAAAGGTCAGGTGCAGGCACAGCTCGACCTCGCTTCAAGAGTCGAGAAAGCTAACCCTAAACGCGAATACTGCCACGAAGTCAACGACGAAGACCTTCGCGCTGACATGATGGAGTGCTGCTACAAGCCATGCTACGACTTCGCTCTCACAGGCAACGCCAACAAACACGAGCGCGAAGACGCTTTCTCAGCAATTCTTGAAAACTATCTTACAAAATACACCGAAGAGGAACTCGAAGAGAAGACTCCGATGGCAAAACGTTACTTCCACGACATCGAGCGTAAGGCAGTGCGTGACGCCATCTTGATCGAGCGCAAACGTCTCGACGGCCGTAAACTCGACCAGATCCGTCCAATCTGGACAGAAGTCGATGTACTTCCTTCATGCCACGGCTCAGCCATCTTCACACGTGGTGAGACACAGGCCTTGGTGACAGTGACACTCGGCACTAAGCTCGACGAGCAGACCATCGACGGCGCTGTCGTTGAAGGCACAAGCAACTTCATGCTGCACTACAACTTCCCAAGCTTCGCCACAGGCGAATGCAAGGCTAGCCGCGGTGTCAGCCGTCGCGAAATCGGTCACGGCAACCTCGCTGAGAGAGCTCTCAAGAACATGATTCCTTCAGGCGAAGAGAATCCTTACACCATCCGCGTGGTATCGGACATCCTCGAGTCAAACGGCTCATCGTCAATGGCTTCGGTGTGCGGTGGCACATTGGCATTGATGGATGCCGGCGTGAAGATGAGAAAACCTGTCGCAGGTATCGCAATGGGACTTATCACCGACAACGAGAAATACGCTGTTTTGTCAGATATTCTTGGCGATGAGGACCACCTCGGCGACATGGACTTCAAGGTCACAGGTACTGTCGACGGCATCACAGCATGCCAGATGGATATCAAGGTCGACGGACTTTCATACGAAGTGTTGAGTGAGGCTCTCGAGCAGGCAAAGGCCGGCAGAATGCACATCCTCGGCGAGATGGCCAAGACCATCACCGAGCCACGTGCCGACTACAAAGAGTCAGTGCCACGTATCGAGAAACTTATCATTCCTAAGGACTTCATCGGCGCAGTTATCGGTCCTGGCGGAAAAGTTGTTCAAGAGATTCAGAAGACCACTAACACCGTCATCGTCATCACTGAAGACGAGAAATGCGGCATGGTGGAGATCGCTTCCACCAACAAGGACGACCTCGAGGCAGCTAAGGCCAAGGTTCGCGCTATCGTTGCAGTTCCTGAGGTTGGCGAGGTTTACGACGGCACAGTGAAGTCAATCATGCCGTTTGGCGCTTTCGTCGAGATCCTTCCAGGTAAAGACGGTCTGCTCCACATCTCAGAGATCGACTACAAGCGTCTCGAGAGCATGGACGGCGTCCTAAAGGAAGGCGACAAGATCCAGGTGAAGCTCATCGACATCGACCCTAAGACCGGCAAGCTCCGTCTTTCGAGAAAGGCTTTGTTACCGAAACCGGAAGGTTACGTCGAGAAGCCTGAGAGACCGCGTGGCGAGCACAAGGGCGGTGATCATAAAGGTGGCAAAGGCGAACACAGAGGCCCGAGACACGAAAAGAAGTAAGAAATCCTAAACAATAAAATATGAGGCAGTTAAAGATTACCAAACAAGTTACCAACAGGGAAACAGCTTCTTTGGATAAGTATCTCCAGGAGATTGGTAAAGTTGAATTGATAACGGCTGACGAGGAAGTCGAGCTTGCGCAGCGCATCCGTCAGGGCGACATGGCCGCTTTGGAGAAGCTCACGAAAGCAAATCTTAGATTCGTAGTCTCCGTATCGAAACAGTACCAAAATCAGGGATTAAGCCTCCCCGACCTCATCAATGAGGGCAACCTCGGTCTTATCAAGGCGGCACGCCGTTTTGACGAGACAAGAGGTTTCAAGTTCATCTCTTACGCTGTGTGGTGGATCCGTCAGTCCATCCTCCAGGCACTTGCAGAACAATCGCGAATAGTCCGACTTCCATTAAACAAGATCGGCTCGATTAACAAAATCAACAAGACATATGCAAAGCTGGAGCAGGAATTCGAACGCGAGCCTAACGCCGAAGAGATAGCTGAAGTCCTCGACCTCACCGAAGCCGAAGTCAAGGAATCGATGAAAAACGCAGGCCGTCATGTGTCAATGGACGCTCCTCTCGTGCAGGACGAAGACAACAACATGTACGACGTCTTGAAGAGCGACGAGGTGGTGACACCGGAGACCGAGTTACTCAACGAGTCACTCCGTAAGGAAATCGACCGCGCTATCTCGACTTTGACACAACGTGAAGCCGACGTCGTCCGTCTCTATTTCGGACTCAACGGCGGTCACCCGATGACTTTGGAGGAAATTGGTGAGAAGTTTGACCTCACGCGCGAGCGTGTACGTCAGATCAAGGAGAAGGCGATCCGCCGCTTGAAGCACACAAGCAGAAGCAAGATTCTCAAGAGTTATCTTGGATGATCTTACATTATTTGAATTATTAGGACTTAACAGGGCTACGCGAGTGGTCCTGTTATTTTTTTGCAAATTTTGCTTTTTCTAAAATATTTTGTATCTTTGCAGATTGTATTAAACATTTTTGACCATGCAGAAATTAATCGCTCCATCGTTGCTTTCAGCTAATTTCCTTCACCTTTCGAGAGATATCGATATGGTGAACCGCAGTCAGGCCGATTGGTTCCATTGCGACATCATGGACGGGGTGTTCGTGCCGAATATCTCTTACGGCATCCCGCTGGTGCAAGCCATTAAGAAAGAAGCACTTAAGCCTCTCGACGTACATCTCATGATAGTCGAACCCGACCGTTATTTCGAGAAATTCCGCGACGCAGGAGCCGACATCATCACATTCCATTACGAGGCGAGCACCCATATCCATCGCAGCGTGCAGATGCTGAAATCACTGGGCGTGAAAGCCGGCGTGGTGCTGAATCCTCACACCTCGGTCGAACTGCTCGAAGATATTTTGGGCGATGTAGACCTTGTATTATTAATGTCTGTAAATCCAGGATTCGGAGGTCAGAAATTCATCGAGAGAACGTATACGAAGATTGAAAAACTGCGCAAGATGATTGATAATCAAGGACTTAAAACCATGATTGAAGTCGATGGCGGAGTAAATGTCGAGAACGCGCCGAAGCTTTTCGCAGCAGGAGCCGATGTTTTGGTTGCAGGGAATGCAGTTTTCAAGTCGGAAGACCCGATGAAGACTATTGAACTCATGAAAAGTTGAGAGTTTAAAGTGTAGAGTTTAAAGTCAGTTTTATAGTGTAAAGTTGAAAGTTAAAAGTTAAAATTATAAGTAATATGAACGAAGTAGTATTAAAACTTAAACCGGAAAACGTCTGGAAGGAATTCCAAGGCATCATGGGCGTGCCACGTCCGTCGAAAAGAGAAGAAAAAATGGTCGCTTACCTCGAAAAATGGGCAAAAGACCATAAAGTGGAATACAAGAAAGAGAAATGCGGCAATATCATCATGACAGTGCCGGCAACCAAGGGCATGGAGAACCGCCAGACCATCATTCTGCAGGCTCACATGGACATGGTGTGCGAGAAGAATGGCGACAAGAAACACGATTTCGACAAAGATCCTATCGAGGCTGTGTTGAAAGGCGAATGGCTGCATGCTAACGGCACCACACTCGGCGCTGACGACGGCATCGGAGTGGCTGCGGCATTGGCAGTAATCACTGATAAAAACGTGAAACACGGCCCACTCGAGTGCATCTTCACCGTCGACGAAGAGACAGGTCTCACCGGCGCCGAGAAACTCGACCCGAAAGACTTCACAGGCCGTATCCTCCTCAATCTCGACTCGGAAGACGAAGGCGAAATATTCATTGGCTGCGCAGGCGGCATGGACACTATCGTCAAGATTTTCTACCAACTTGAGAATGCTCCTGAAGGCTATATACCTTACGACATCAAGGTCAGCGGACTGAAAGGCGGTCACTCAGGCGACGATATCAACAAGAACCTCGCCAACGCTAACAAGCTGTTAGCCAGAATCTTATGGCAGGCAACCAACGATTTCGACCTCAGAATTTATGACATCCAAGGCGGAAATCTGAGAAACGCCATCGCCCGCGAGGCAACAGCAGTAGTGTTCATCCCATTCGACCTCACCAAGAAATTTGAGGCAATGGTTAAGAAGTTTGAAAAGAACTTCAAACACGAATATCAGGTCGCAGACCCAGGAATCACTGTGAAAGCAAAGAAATCGGAGCTCACGCCTGATGTGGTCATCGACGAGATGACACAGTTCGACCTCCTGAACGGTCTCCTCTCCTGCCCTCACGGCGTCATCGAGTGGTCGCAGACCATCCCGAACTTCGTGGAGACATCGACGAACCTCGCTTCGGTGAAGAAAAAAGAAGGCTATTTCTTCATCCAGACCTCACAGCGCAGCTCCATCGAGTCGGCTAAGGAATATGCAGCAGCCATGGTCGAGGCTTGCTTCAACCTCGCAAACGCAGAGGTGCAGCACACCGACGGCTACCCGGGTTGGACACCTAACCCGAATTCAAAAATCTGCGCCATCGCTGAGAAAGTTTACAAGAAACGCTTCGGCAAAGACCCGAAAGTGAAGGCCATCCACGCTGGTCTGGAATGCGGTCTCATTGGCGACAAGATCGCTGGCATGGACATGATTTCATTCGGTCCGACACTCCGCGGCGTGCACTCACCTGACGAGAGAATCGAGATTAAGACAGTCCAGATGTTCTGGGATTTGCTATGCGATATATTGCTCGAAGCCCCGAAAAAATAGTGTAGAGTTTAGAGTGTAGAGTTTAGAGAAGGGGCGTCGTTGAGGCGTCCCTTTTTCATTTTTTTCAAAAAAATAGTCGCTATTTCAAAAATATTTTGTATCTTTGTAGTTTGTACACGATTAAAACTAATAAAAATGAAAAAACTTTTTTTGACAGCGTTGTTGGCGATGGCCTTTGCAGGGTCGGTTTTCGCGCAAGATGAAGTCATTTTCACCATTATGAAAACCGACGGAAGCACAACAGACTATGTGATGAACAAAGACGCGAGGATTTATTACTCCGACACACAACTTTTGTTTTTCAACGGCAACGAAACCGTAGCTGTCGACTTATCGGGAATCAGAAAAGCGTATTTTACAGCTCCTCAAGATATTGTAGAAGTTGAAAATCAACAGCTTACGATATATCCAAATCCTGCCAAAGATGTTTTAAGAATTGAAAATATAGCTGACAATCAAGAAGTTAGCATTTATTCAATAAATGGAGCCCTTTTGAAGAAGGTGATTGTTTCGGACGATGCCGAGATAAATATCAGTGAGTTGCGCCCAGGTATGTATGTGATCTGTGCTGGCAATATGTTTTCTAAATTTATAAAAATGTAATGCCATGAAGAAGATTTTGTTTGTTATATCATTGATATTCATAGGATTATCCGTCAAAGCTCAAGATGGAGAATATCACGTACGCATTCATGGGCAGCAGAATAAGGGCGTAATTTTCGACGCTCCTGCGATTTCTATTGACAGCATGTATATTAATGAAAACGGCGAGCTCAGAGTGCGCAAGATAAACGACTCACACTCATTCAGTTTCGCCGAAATCGACAGTCTGACATTCCCTTGGATTCCGACAGGCACAGGCGACATAGTTTACATCACTTATAACGGCACAAGTGTCGACATCGTAAACCCTTACCCTGTTACTCAAGTCATAATTTCAGCGACTGAAGCCAAGGTCTCAGTGACATCATTAAGCTCAGCAAACATAACTTATTGTTTGTCAGGCACCGCCAACCCTGGACGTTTCGAGATTGATAGCCAAACGACACCTACTATATTGATGAACGGCGTCAACCTCACCAATCCTACAGGAAAAGCTATGGATTTGACGTGTAACGCTGGCATCATCATGGAACTTGCCGACGGCACATCCAACTCGCTCGCCGATGGCACGACGAGTGACAAAAAAGCTGCTCTTATGAGCAACAATGACCTTCTCGTGCAAGGCGAAGGCACACTCACCGTAACTGGTCTCGTTCAGCACGCCATGAAGGTGAAGGGACAGTTTAACATGAGCTCAGGCAATATTGTCATCGCAAGTTCAGTGTTGGACGGAATCCATACTGAAGGACTTCTCGTTCAAAGCGGTAACATCGATATTCAGTCGTGCGGCGACGACGGTTTGACCAGCGAACTCGACGGCTACATCAACGGAGGCAATATCACGATTACAAGTCCGACCGACGACATCAACGGCATCTCTGCCGACAGCACTCTGGTCATCAACGGAGGCGAGATCAACATCACCATGTCAGGCGTCTCGGCCAACTGCATAAAAGCTGATAAGGAGTTGACTATCAACGGCGGAACCTTCGTTCTCAACAATTCGGGCAATGTATCGAAAGGCATCAACTCGAACAGTACGATTACCATCACCGATGGCGACATCAGCATCACCTCGAGCGGCGGCACTGTGGTAACCGACTACGACCCGTCGTATTGCACTGCAATTAAAGGTGACACCGATATCATTATCAGCGGTGGCAACATCGACATCAACCTTCCGACATCAAATAATGGTGGTAAAGGAATCTCGTGCGACGGAAATATGACTATCAGCGGCGACAACACCATACATATCGAGACTCACGGCGACGGTTCCACTTACACAGCATCATCGGGCACCGACACTTATTCCAGCTCATGCCTACGCGCTGAAGGCGATATGCAGATTATGAGCGGCAACATCACGCTCACCAGCACTGGAAAAGCTGGCAAAGGCATCAAAGTGGGCAAGAAGAATGGCAACACCTATACCGGAGCTTACACTCAGGGCAATGCTGACGGTAGCGGTCCTACCCTTACCATCACCACATCTGGCGCTCAAATCGGCTCTAGTGGCGGCTGGCCTCCAGGTCCTGGCGGCGGAAGCTCATCGTCAAGAGCCTCGGCAAAAGCCATCAAAGTGGGTGGCGTTGCTACCATTTACGGCGGCACCACGACCGTCAACACATCTACAAGCGGCGCCGAGGGACTGGAATCGAAGACTCAGATCAACATCGAAGGCGGCCAGCACTACTTCAAGTGCTACGACGACTGCATCAACTCGTCGGGTAGAATCTTCTTCAACGGCGGTGTGACGGTGTGTTTCAGCAACGGCAACGATGCTGTCGACTCGAATGCAGGCGCTGCAGGAGCTATCACCATTGGCAACGGCGTGGCTTTCGCCTACACCACCAAAGGCAACCCTGAGGAAGGCTTCGACTGCGATAACAACAACTATATAAAGATTACAGGCACAGGTATAGGCATCAGCGCCGGCGGCTCGCAAGGCGGTGGCGGTCCTTGGGGCGGCGGTGGCGGTGGCACTATCACCAACCCGGCGCAAGGCTATAAGTTCTACACCAGCAGCTATACCTTCCAGGCTGGGAAATACTACACTCTTTCGAACGCCAGCGGCACTGGCGGCACCAACATGGTGACATTCAGCTTCGAAAGCAACTGCACAAGCAATCTAGCCCTAATCACAGCGACGGGCATGGTAAGCGGAAGCACATATTATGTGAAATACGGAGATCAGGCGCCTACAGGAGCTACGACGGCATTCCACGGGCTATACCTCGGTGGAACCTCATCTGCATCGACGCAGGCGTTTAGTTTCCAGGCGCAATAACTTCGCCGTAGCAGTCGAAATAATCGGCTTGAGTAATCTTTACATTGACGAAAGAGCCGATTTCTATTTTATTGTCTTTCATTGAGATAAGTACCTCGTCGTCGACTTCAGGGGAATCATATTGAGTACGACCGACATAGTAGCCGCCTTCGGTGCGGTCGATGAGCACTTTTTCGGTTCTTCCCAGACGTTTTTGGTTGATTTCCAATGAGATATCCTGCTGGACATCCATAAACTTATCAACGCGCGCCTTCTTGACTTCTTCCGGAACGTCGTCCTCAAGTTCAAAGGCCGGTGTCCCCTCTTCAGCTGAGTAAGCGAACACGCCGGCGCGCTCAAATCTTGCTTCTTTTATGAAATCGATGAGTTCATTGAACTGCTCCTCCGTCTCGCCAGGGAAACCCACGATAAACGTGCTTCTGAAAGCGATATCGGGAACGTATGACCTTACTTTCTTAACAAATTCAATGGTTTGCTCGCGTGTTACACCACGACGCATCGCCTTCAAAATAGGCGTGCTGATGTGCTGCAGCGGCAGATCGATGTAATGACAAATCTTCTTGTTGTCGCGCATCAGCTCGAGAAGCTCGACAGGGAATCCCAGCGGATAGCCGTAATGCAGACGAATCCACTCGATGCCGTCAACTTCAGTAAGTTTTTGAACCAACTCCACGATATGCGACTTGCCATCAAGGTCGTAGCCGTAATATGTCAAGTCTTGTGCAATGAGTATCAGCTCTTTTACGCCTTTCTTCGCAAGGTTTTCAGCCTCTTTGATGAGGTTTTCCATCGGCACCGACTTATGGTCGCCGCGAATCAGCGGAATCGCACAGAAAGCGCAATGACGGTTGCAGCCCTCCGAGATCTTCAGATATGCGTAATGCAATGGCGTCGAGAGCACTCTGTCGCAGCAATATTCGGCATGAAAATCCGATTTCAGGATATCTGCCGCCACATGCTGCACTGGCTCCACGCCAAAGAAAGCGTCAACCTCATGTATCTCTTTGCGCAACTCTTTCTTGTAGCGCTCCGAGAGACAGCCCATCACATATAACTTCTTGATTTTATTGGCTTTACGCAGCTCAGCGTATTCCAAAATGGTATCAATCGACTCCTCTTTTGCATCGCCGATGAAGCCGCAGGTGTTGATAATCACCACGTCGGATTTCTCATCGGAATCGTGGACGATCTTGTAGGTGTTGTTCAGCAAAGCTGCCAGATGCTCTGAATCGACTTTGTTTTTTGAGCAACCGAGGGTGACGATATTTAAAACTGGTTTTCTCATTTGAATAATGAATCGACGAATTCATTTCTGTCGAAGATCTGCAAATTCTCCATCTTCTCTCCCACTCCGATGTATTTTACCGGAATCTTGAACTGGTCGGAGATGCCGATGACCACGCCGCCTTTGGCAGTGCCATCTAACTTAGTGAGTGCCAATGCGTTAACTTCAGTGGCAGCGATAAACTGACGTGCCTGTTCGATGGCATTCTGTCCTGTAGAAGCGTCCAAAACGAGCAAAACCTCATGCGGTGCGTCAGGGATTACTTTCTGGCACACTTTCTTAATCTTCGAGAGCTCGTTCATCAAGCCGACTTTATTATGCAGACGGCCAGCTGTGTCGATCAAAACCACGTCGGCGCCTTGTGCCACAGCCGATTTCACGGTGTCGAACGCCACTGATGCCGGGTCAGCGCCCATGCCTTGCGAGACAATCGGAACGCCAACTTTGTCGGCCCAAATCTTGAGCTGGTCGACGGCAGCAGCGCGGAATGTGTCGGAAGCTCCGAGAACCACCTTCTTGCCTGCCATCTTGAAGTTATACGCAAGCTTGCCGATGGTGGTGGTCTTACCCACACCGTTGACGCCCACGACCATGATTACGTAAGGCTTCTTATCTTCAGGGAGGTCGAAGCTGCTGCCGTCGCCTGAGTTATTCTCCTGCAGCAACGAAGCAATCTCTTCCTTCAGAATCATATTCAACTCGCTGGTACCCAAATACTTATCGCGTGCCACACGTTTCTGGATGCGGTCGATAATCTTCAAGGTGGTGTCGACTCCAACGTCTGATGTAACCAAAATCTCTTCAAGGTTATCGAGCACCTCGTCGTCGACCGTCGACTTGCCCACAATGGCCTTCGAAATGCGGTCGAAAACGCTGGTACGCGTCTTTTCCAGACCTTTATTTAAGTCTTCTTTTGCGTCTTTATCTTTTTTGAAAAATGAAAAGAGTCCCATTTATATCTTATTTAAAGATTTAAAGATTCAAAATTTAAAATTCAAAATTATTTTGCAAATATAATAATTTCTTTGATAAGCACAAAAAGCTTTCTCGTCGAAACGGGAAAGCCATTTTAAATCAATTCAAAAAACTATATATTAGTTCTTTGCGATGAATTCCTGTGCCTGGTCGATCGGGACGATGGTCTCTTCAAAATAGTAAGCACCAGTCTTCTCTGATTTCTTCATCTTGATGACCTTCGTGAATTCCTTGCCAGCTGTGTGCAATGATGCAACTACCTTCTTTGCCATATCCTAAATCTTATTTAATTTCTTTGTGAAGCGTCATTTTCTTGAGGATTGGATTGTATTTCATGAGTTCCAATCTCTCTGGGGTATTCTTCTTGTTTTTCGTTGTAACGTAACGAGAAGTTCCCGGGATGCCTGTTGCCTTTTGCTCTGTGCACTCCAAAATCACTTGTACGCGTGCGTCTTTAACTTTCTTTGACATATTCTTATCCTTTCAAATTTCGGACTGCAAAAATACACAATTTTTTAATACACTCCAATATTTTTCAGCCAAAAATTTTATCAAATTTTAAAATATCTTATCTTTCTGATTATCAAGAGTTTAAATTACTCTTTATTGATAATCTTATTGACGACTTCCAAAATTTCGGCCTCTTTCTTGATGGCAGCGGCCTCAATCTTTGCGCCATCGGCGACGATTTTATCGGCAAATGCTCTGTCTTTCAATCCAGCGGCGTTGATTTTCACGTTGAGATATGCGCCCATGACAGCACTTCTGCAGCACAAAGCACCTACTCCGGCGTCTGAAACTGATGCAGGATTGCCTGTCTTTGCCATTGCCTCGACGATGTCGAATGCCTCAAATGCCACATTCATGGTCTTGAATGGCACCTTTGTGGCATACTGCGATGCGAGCTCGAGAGCCTCCATACGTGCAGCCTTTTCGGCGTCGGTCTTCTTCGGCATCTGCAATGCAGCCATGATCTTGTTGAATGCATTGGTATCTTCGTCAACCAAGTCAAGTAACTGATCCTTAAGGACTTGACCTTTTTCAGCAACCTTCGAGAACTCTTCCCAACGCTCATCCCAGCCCGGCTTGTGTGATGACAGGTTAGCCACCATTGTTGCCAATGCTGCGCCGAGAGCGCCCATGTAAGCTGAGATTGAGCCGCCACCTGGAGCCGGACTCTCGCTGGCTGTCTCGTTGGCAAAACCTGTGCATGTCATATCGACGAGTTTCTTCTGTGTCATGTCTTCAATCAAGAATTCGATGACTTTTTCCTTCGGATTGAATGGTTTCAGATCGTCGAGACCCATCGACTTGATGGCGATTTTCATGATTTCATCCTCGCTCACTCCCAATGAACGCTGCTGTTTTGCAAGATAATACTTACCAGCGTCGATGAGCACCTTCTTAGGAATCAAACCGACGATTTCGCAGCCTGTCACGCGCACGCCACGAGCTGCTGCCTTAGCACAGACCTCGTCGAAGCAGACGTGAACCGGCGAAACGTTGATGTTTGTGATGTTCATTGAAACCTGAGCAATGCCGTATTCCTCGATGAACCAGCCGATTGCCTTGGTGCTCTTCAGAGTGCCAGGAATCATTATGGTATTGCCGTTCTCGTCTTTCATCGGCTTGTCGGTCACCTTCGGTCCCACTCTCTTCGGACGGCCTTTCTCGCGAACGTCGAAAGCGATGGCGTTGGCGCGGCGTGTCGATGTGGTGTTGAGGTTATAGTTGATAGCGATGAGGAAGTCGCGGGCTCCGACCTGTGTAGCACCGGTCTGTGCCACGTGCTCGTTCCACTCGTTCGGACCGAAATCTGGTTTCCATTCCTCTGTACCGAGACGGCTCGACAATGACTCGTATTCACCAGTGCGGCAATATGCCAAGTTCTTACGTTTTGGCTGGAAAGCTGCCTCTTCGTAGCAGTAAATCGGGATGTTGAGCTCTTCGCCGAAACGTTTTGCGAGGTTACGAGCATAAACCACAACCTCGTCCATTGTGATATTTGAAATCGGGATAAGAGGACAAACATCTGTTGCACCCTGACGTGGGTGGTCGCCGTGATGGTTGCGCATGTCGATAAGCTCGGCAGCCTTCTTCACCACGCGGAATGCGGCTTCGCACACATTTTCCGGCTCGCCCACAAAAGTGATGACGGTACGGTTTGTCGTCGCACCCGGGTCAACGTCCAACAATTTCACGCCTTCAACCTTCTCGATCTCGGCTGTCACCTGATTGATGATGTTCATATCGCGACCTTCGCTGATATTCGGAACACATTCGATTAATTGTTTCATTTGTATGATTATTTAATTATTTTTCCTTTTAAAACCATTGTCTGAACTTTGTTTGCACCATAATAATACGGCATAAATTCCAGCTGGGTCATCGGCTTGGTGATAATCACGTTAGCGATTTTGCCTTTGGTGATTGAGCCGAGCTCGTGAGCGACGTCCATGGCGTAGGCGGTATTCAAAGTCGTAGCATTAAGTGCCTCTTCCGGAGTCATGCGATAGCGGATGCAGGCGCATGAAAGCACAAACTGCATATTGCCCGATGGCGATGTTCCCGGGTTGAAGTCAGATGCCATTGCGACTGGCAATCCGGCGTTAATCATATCGCGCACCGGCGAAAGTGGCAAGTTCAAGAAGAACGCACAGCCAGGCAATACCGTAGGCATGGTGTCGGAGCCTTTCAATGCCTCTATTTCCTCTTTCCCCATCTGCTCGAGATGGTCGACAGAGATAGCGCCGTATTTTACGCCAACCTGCACACCTCCCGAGACAGCCATCTCGTTGGCATGGATCTTCGGGCGCATGCCGTATTTGATACCCGCCATCAGGATTCTTTCAGTGTCTTCAACAGTGAAGAAGCCTTTGTCGCAGAAAACGTCAATGAAATCTGCCAAATCCTCAGCTGCCACAAGCGGAATCATCTCGTTGATGACTAGGTCAACATAGTCTTCCTGATGTCCGCGGTATTCCATCGGGATGCCGTGAGCGCCAAGAAAATTCGCCTTTATCGTCATCGGAGAGCTCTCTTTCAGACGACGAATCACGCGCAACATCTTCAGTTCGCTCTCGGTGGTCAATCCATAACCGCTCTTGATTTCTACGGCGCCGGTTCCCATGTGCATGATCTCATCCAAGCGCTGCATCGCCGACTCGTAAAGCTCGTCTTCACTAGCTTTTGCGGTGGCTTTCGCTGAATTGAGGATTCCTCCTCCCCTTTTTGCGATCTCCTCGTAGCTCAAGCCACGGATCTTATCGCAAAACTCCATCTCGCGCGAGTTGGCATACACCAGATGGGTGTGCGAGTCGCAGAACGCAGGCAACACCAAACCGCCCTTGGCATCGACGACTTTCTTCTCCTTTGCCAGATATTCCTGGTATTTCGGAGATTTCATCTCGCCATAGTCGGCAATCTTGCTACCTTTTATTAATAGGTATGCGTTCTTGATACGCTTCACCTTCGACATCGCGGAGCCGGCCTTCCACAGACTGCCATCCTCCACGATGCCGCAAAGTTCTTTTATGTTATTGATTAACATCTGTTTACCGTTTACTGTTTACCGTTTACTCTGTTTACCGTTAAAGGTTGTCTTTAAACAGTAAACCGTAAACTGTAAACTTATTTCTGATAAATCTTCTGCCAGTTCTTGTACTCTCTCTTCTTCCACGGTCCGTTATGATACACATAAGATGCAATCATCGGGATGACGGTTGTACCTTCGGCGTAGACCATCTGCTGGAGTTTCTCACTGACCTTGCCCCATGAACCTGCCTCGAGCAATGTCGATGATGAGCAGGCGCCATCGCGGACGTCAGCAACGGTGATCTGGATAGCATATTTGTGCATTGGCACCTCATGACCCAGAATTTCAGCGCACACGACAGTGTCCTGAGCGAAGTTCTTAGGAGTGCCGCCACCGACCATAAACAGACCTGTCTGTGGAGCCTGCATCTTGATTTCTGTCAGCTCGAGGAAATCGGCGACAGAGTCGATGCTTACGTATGGCTTGCCGGCGTGCTTGCGTTCCCACTGGTGCAGACCGATACCGAAACCTGCTGAAGAATCTGAGAATGCCGGGCAGAACATCGGGACGCCGCACTCGTAGCATGTCTGGATGAGGCTGTCCTTCTTCACGCCGTGGCCTTCATGCAGCCATTTTCCGAGGTTCCACAGGAACTCACGTGATGAATACGGACGTGGCTCGAGAATATTGGCGAGCTCGTAAGTAGCGTGGTCGCACACCTGGAGCTGTTCCTCATCGATGAATGTGTCGTAGATACGGTCAATGTAGAGTTCGCGGAGCTTGGTGTCAGGGATGATGTTCTCCTTTTCGCCGATATAATGCTTGAAACCAAGGGCTTCGAAGAGGTCCATATCGATGACCGAAGCGCCTGTAGATACCACGACGTCAATCATTTTGTTGCGAACCATATCGACGTAAACCTGCATACAGCCTGCTGCTGAGGTCGAACCAGCCAGAGTGAGGATGTTGGTGCAGTTTTTCTCTTTCACCATCATCATGTAGATGTCGGCGGCGCGGGCGGTGTCGCGTGATGTGAACGACATATTGCGCATTGCGTCGACGATTTCTGTTGAGTCGTACTTCTTGATGTCGATGTGCTTCACGACATTCTTAAGTAAATCTTTCTTTTCAAGTTTTCTTGCCATTTTATTTAGTTTTTATGATGAATTTTCTGATATTTTTAACCTGCAAATATACAAAATTAATTTGATGACGAAAAATTTTTTAAATAAGTGACCGCCTCTGGTCCTTCGTTGAAAATCAGGTCGATTATTGACAAATTGGAGACGAACGGCTGTCTATCTTCAAAAACTTGGTAATACTTAGGAAAACCTGTCGATTTCGGCGACCATTTTGATAATTTTATACGATAATCTTCATTATCTGAAATGGGTTCAAAATCTTCGGTATAAATAATTTCCTTATTGATTTTCAATATTTTAAGAATAAATTTCAGACAAAACTCATTCAATTCCACGAGCATGTCGAATTTCATTGAAAAAGCCGATTCCAGATAAGGGAAATAGTAGTCAAAATAAGGGGTTTTGCGATATGCCGCTTCCAGACAGCGCTGATGAATCTGCTGCCAAGGCTCTTTGTAGCTTATCGCGATATCTTTCGTCAAAGTATGGTTGCCGTTAGTCTTTACGATTGGCACGGTAAGAGTCTGTAACCCATTGGCAGTCATCACGTTACAACGGGTACGACACGACTGTTTCTGATACGTCTCGTATAACTCAATACGCGACGCCTCGTTTTGACAAAAAAGCGCAACATATTGAATATCAGGAAGATAAGATGTCGGAAAAATATTATTCACTTAACAGCTTATTAATCTGAGCACGAAAATACTCTTCTTCTTTAGCACCCACCGATTTCTCAGGCTGGGCACCGTCTTTCATAAAGAAAACCGTCGGAATGTTTCTAACCTGCAATATCACTGAGAGTTTCTGATCTTTATCGGTGTCGACTTTATAGAAATCGACCTTTCCGTCGTATTCCTTAGCCAGTTTCTCCATAATCGGGGCAATCTTCTTGCATGGGCCGCACCAGGTGGCATAAAAGTCGATAACACAAGGTTTGCTGCCTTTAAACGCGAAATTGCTGGCGCTAAGCTCGATGTCCCACACTTTTTTGATGAAATCGCCGTAAGTCATCGTCTTAACATACGACTTATCGTTATTCGTTGATTCAGAAGCAGTTACCTCAGTCTTGGCTTCAGTTTTATCATCAGATTTCTCTTCTTTATGCGAACATTTGCAAGAGGTTAAAAACGCGATGGCTACTATTGAAATGAGCAATAATTTTTTCATAAGGTTAATATTTTCAATGATTTACAAATTTTAATCCGGGTAAGCCACGCGCACGTGGTAGATGTTCATCAGCTTTTTCTTGAGCACCTTTTTCGTCACGTTGACATCGTGGAATGTGATGTTGGTGTTGTCAAACTGGTTAGCCTTCAGCTGGCCGTCGATAATGTTGTCGACGAGCTTGTTGATCGACTCCTCGGTCTTCTCGGCCATGCTTCTTGAGGCGGCTTCCACAGCGTCGCACATCATCAGCACGGCGGTCTCCTTCGAAAACGGCACAGGACCATGGTAACAGAATTCGCTTTCGTCAACACCTTCAGGGTTTTCGCGCAGTTCCATCTGGTAGAAATACTCGGTGCGACGTGTGCCGTGGTGAGTCCTCACAAAGTCGATAATCTGCTCAGGAATATGATATTGGCGACAGATCTCGATGCCATCAATCACATGATCGATGATGATCTGGGCGCTTTCCACATTTGAAACATCGTCGTGCGGGTTATATTTACCATTCTGATTTTCAATGAAATAGAAAGGATTACGCGTCTTTCCGATGTCGTGATACATAGCGCCAGTGCGGACGAGCAGTGCGTTGCCACCTATATTATATATCACCTCCTCGCAGAGGTCGGCCACCTGCATGGAGTGCTGGAAGGTGCCAGGCGCCTCCGATGCCAGCTTACGCAGCAGCGGGCTGTTGGTGTTGCTGAGCTCGAGCAGCGACAGATCGGTGACGAAGCCGAACACACGCTCGAAGAGGAACGCCAGAGGCAACGCTAGCATGGTGAAGAAGGCGTTGCCGGCGTAGATTATGATGTTTTTCCAGTTAAATGAGTCAAAATCGCCGTCGAAGATGAGCATCATGCCAAGGTAAACGATGACGTAGGTCATGAAGACCATCAGCGAAGTGCCGAAGTAGCTGGCGCGGCGTGTGCGTTTCGTCATGCTGAACACCGCCACAAACGACACGAGCAGTTGCACAAAGAAATACTGGAACGGATTCGGCACAGCTAAGCTTATGATTATCAATGTCATAAGCTGTACGATGATAGATACTCGCGCGTCGAAGAACGTCATCAGAAGCATCGCCATGATGGTCACCGGCATGAGATAGATGAAGGCTGGAGCGAACTTCAGGATGAGGAACGACGGCACAATCATGAACAGCATGAGAAGCAGAATCATGTTGATGTTGCGCAGCTGTTCGAAGATATCGGGACGCAACAGTCTGAGTATCAAGTACAAAACGAAGAACACTATGCTCACCATCAGCAGCTGTCCGTAAAGAAGATAGTTACGGCTGAAGAAATTATTCGCTGTGATATCGGCGTATTCGCGTTGTAACGAATTGATTATCTGATACTTCTCTTCAGTCACAATCTCGCCTTCCATGATGATGAGCTCGTCTTTCTGCACCATTCCGAAGGTCAGCATGATGTTGTCGATGGCCATCTTCTCGGCCTGCTTCGTCATGCTCTCCGAATAAATCACATTTTGACGCAGTGAACTATGTAACAGATTGTTAATCAATTGCATAGTATTATAATCGTCGATATCTCTGAGCTGACTTTGGATGTAAGCCGAGGCTGTCGCCATGGTGTTGAGGTCGTCGTAAGCGCATTTCGTCTGCACCTTGTTGCGGACCACCACGACCGTTTCGTCGCCTTTGAAGTTATTGGTACGGTCGTTTTTTGCGACGATACCGGTGTTTTCGATATGATCGTAGATATTCAGGATAAGATTTTCGTAATATTCCTTATCGCCGATAGTGTCAATCCATTGAGTATCAAAGTCTTTAAGCAGTTTCTCACGACCATTTTCAGTGCCGAGGGCGTCGAAGACAAAGATAGGCTCGATGTTGCTCAACGCCTCCTCCCTCTCCTTCTTCACTGTCTCATCTGACTTATAAATCGGGAAGTTGAACGGGGCGTAGAGACTCTCGTGCGGCCACGGACGCATTTTCTGGTATTCGTATTTGAATTTGACGTTACGCGGCATAAGCAAAACGACTATGACGAGCGCCAAAACGAAAGCCAAGACCTTCATAATGCCATAATATGAATGGCGGACTTTTTCTGCTATATCTTTTATCTTACTCATAATCAATGAATTACGGATTAGATATTTATTTTCTAAAAACAAATTTAATTAACTTGTAAAAATACGAAAATTTCTTGTAACTTTGCAAAAAAAGTTTCAATTATGTTCGGAATATGCACTTTATCGGCCATTCCTGTGCGAAAGGAGCCGCATCACGAGAGCGAACTGGTGACTGAATTGCTGTTTAACGACTTGTATGAAGTCTTGGAGCAGAGTGGCGACTGGCTTTATATCAAGATGGAATACGATGGCTACGAAGGATGGATTAGGAGTCTGCAACAATTTGATATTCAAGAAGATACATACAAATCTTTAGCAAAGCGGAATTCTTATGTCGTGAATAAGCCGGTGGAGTTGTACGATTCGAAGGTGTTGAGTTTCGGAACCACGATTTATTCCGACGAGAAGCATTGCATTGAGTCTAACAGCTTCATTAACAATGCTTTTATGCTGCTCGACGTGCCTTATCGTTGGGGTGGAAGAACGGTTTTCGGCATCGACTGCTCGGCTTTTGTGCAGCTTTGTGCGAAGACTGTCGGGATAAAGTTACCTCGCGATGCCTCACAACAGGTGGAATGCGGCGAAGACGTGTATTTCCTAACGGAAGCGCAGCCTGGTGACCTGGCGTTTTTCGAAAATGAAGAGCATAAAATCGTTCATGTCGGCATAATTTTGGAAGGCGAAAAGATCATTCATGCTTCAGGCAAGGTGAGAATCGACTCGCTCGACCAAACCGGCATATTCAATAAGGAATTAGGGAAGCATACGCACTTCTTGGGGACGATAAAAAGAATAATTTAATGGTTATGGGTTATTGGTTATTGGTTATTGAGAAGATGCTATAGATTAAATCGTCAATATCATTAACCGCTTCTTTATTACCTTTCAGGATCTCATCAACAAGTTCAGTCAGCTTTTTATCGGTTTCGGTGGAAATCTCCGGAAATGGCAGTTCCAGCAGGTTTCCTTTGAGGATTTTTATCTCGCCGAAGAGCGATTTGTAAATGAATTTGAACAGCTCGCTGTTGAGGAAGGCAAGCACAGTTTTTATTGACATTCCTGGGATACGCGGAATGAGGATGTTGGCGCTGTTGAGAAACAGACTTTTGCTGTCGTCGTAAGCAAAAACGAGGTTTTTCGAGATGAATTTATAGACTAATTTTTCATCAGCACGATATATTTCATCTTTTGCAATCTGTTGATAATCAGTGCGTTTATATTTTATAAACTTCAGAGGCTGCTTCAAAGTGTAGGCTTCGATTTCCTTTCCGGTGTAAATCGGCTCCATTCCCCTGCCCCGCTTGCTTTTCACCTTGTTTTTATTGTCGCCAGTAATGACTCCCAAAGCCCAGATGCTGTCTTTCAGTGTATACTTCTTTTTTGCAAGAATCTTTTGCACTATTTCAAGGTCAGAATCGGATAACAGATTGAAATTCAGGTTGTTAGTAAGGTAAAAAGATTGTAACGATACTTCGTTGACTTTAGATGAACCGAAATCAAATGTAGGGATGTGGCGCGCCGCGTCCCTACTATTGCGACGACCACATTCTATGTCGATGTACCTTGTTTGCACTCCGGAAAATGTTCCTGGATATTTTGTAATAGACTGAATATCAGTGTTTTCGAGTAAGAATTTACGGAAATTTCGGTGACATTTTACGTTGAGGATCGATTCAGGCAACAGGAATCGTATTTTGCCGCCGTCTTCGAGCTGATTGAAGGCCTTTTCGAAGAAAAACGAGAAGCTTTCCTTGGTCGAAATCGGGTTGTTTTTCTCGTCAAAAATGACCGCGCCCCATGGTGGATTGCTTATTATATAAGAATTCTTATACTTAAAGTAATACTTTAGATAATCGCATTTAATAATTTGGGGCTCAAATACTTGCGACTTATACTTAAGCAGCAAATTTATCTTCGCTATCATGACAGCTATCGGGTCGTTGTCGCATCCGAGCACCTGCTCAGGTGAAGCCCCGTCGAGCGCCAACAGGAAGGCTCCGCTGCCACAGCAAGGATCAAAAAATGTCTGCCCCTTCGAGAAATCCAAGCCTTTCGTCATGTTGCGAGCTACCTCCAGCGGAGTGTAATACGAGCCCTTGCGGTTTTTCTCGCCTTCCAGCAGGAAGCACTGGTAAATTAGGCCTAAAATATCATGTTCTTTTAAATCAAGAATAGAATCCGGAAATTCCAAAACATCTGTAAACTCCAAAGATTCTATAACCTTTTGAACATGTCTCTTATTAAAAATTTTAGCTTTTTTCAGCAACTCGACGCCCATCGAATATATCACATCTTCGACTTTATAATTCTTTTCTTTGCAGAAAGTCACAAAGCGTTGAATATCGGCGATATTTTCTTTATTTGAGAAGTATTCGAGGGGTAAAACAGTCTTCGTTGAGAGCTGTTTGTTGGCCCGCGACATCAGTCGGCCGCTTCTGTCGGAATGCAGTCGCGCCCAGTTACGGCTTGTAGCCTCGGAAATCGTCGGTTTATTGATGTCGTTGTTTGCCATAATTTTTGCAAAAATAATCAAAAAGTTCATAAAGTTTTTAAAGTTCGTAAAGTTTTTAAAGTTTATAAAGTCAAAAGTTTAAAAGTTTTTTAAAAAATTTCTTTGAAATATTCCAAATTAATTCATAAATTTGCAAGTCAATTTTTCGAGAAAATTCTAACCAACAAAAAATTATAACATGAATAACGCATTATTTCAATTTGCACATCCTGCTAACGAGCCTGTAAAAGAATACAGACCAGGCAGCCCTGAGCGCCTCGCTTTGGAGAAAGAACTCAAGAAACAGTCGAAGGAAGTCGTGGAAATCCCAATCATCATCGGTGGTAAGGAAATCCGCACCGGCGACATGGGCGAAGTGGTCATGCCACACAACCACAAGCATGTGATTGCAAAATACCATAAAGTTGGCGAAAAAGAGGTCAACATGGCTATCGAAGCCGCTCTGAAGGCCAAGAAAGACTGGGAAAACACACCATGGGTGGAGAGAGCTTCAATCATGGCACGTATCGGTCAGATGCTGGCAACAAAATACCGTGCACGCATCAACGCCGCATGTATGCTCGGCCAGAGTAAGAACTGCTTCCAGGCAGAAATCGACTCAGCTTGCGAGACCATCGACTTCTATCGCTTCAACAACTACTATGCAGGTAATCTCTACTCAGAGCAGCCTTCATCGAGTCCTGATCAGCTCAACCGCGTGGAATATCGTCCACTCGAGGGCTTCATCATGGCTGTGACACCGTTCAACTTCACCTCTATCGCTTCGAATTTGAACATGACACCTGCTTTGATGGGTAACACCACAATCTGGAAACCATCAACGACATCACTGCTTTCGAACTATCATATCATGCAGATCGCGATGGAAGCCGGTCTTCCTGCTGGCGTCGTGAACTTCCTGCCAGGTAAGGGCTCGTTGATTGGCGGCGTCGCCTTGAACAACCCGAACCTCGCCGGCATCCACTTCACCGGTTCGACAGCCACATTCCAGGGCCTCTGGAAGGGCGTAGGCGCAAATATAGCCAATTACAAGTCATATCCTCGTCTCGTCGGTGAGACAGGCGGTAAAGACTTCATCTTCGCCCACAGCTCGGCAAATCCACGCGAGGTGGCATGTGCTATCGTCCGCGGCGCCTTCGAATATCAAGGTCAGAAATGCTCGGCGGCATCACGCGCATATATCCCGAAGTCGATGTGGAAAGAGGTGAAACAGATCGTCGGCGATATGCTCAGCACCATCAAGATGGGCGACGTCACAGACTTCACCAACTACGTCAACGCTGTGATCGATGAGGCCTCGTTCGACAACTGCAAAGGCTACATCGACAGAGCAAAAGCCAGCAAGGACGCTGAGATCGTGTTCGGCGGCAAGTGCGACAAGAGCGTCGGTTACTTCGTCGAGCCTACCGTCATCCTCGCCAAGGTTCCGAACTACGAGTCGATGGCTCAGGAGATCTTCGGACCAATCATCACCATCTATGTCTACGACGACAAGAAATACGAGGAAACACTGGAACTCTGCGACACGACATCACCTTACGCATTGACTGGAGCCATCTTCGTCAACGACCTCAAGGCACGTCAGCTCGCCGACCAGAAGCTGAAATATGCTGCAGGTAACTTCTACATCAACGACAAGCCTACTGGCGCCGTCGTGGGATGCCAGCCATTCGGCGGTTCACGCGCATCAGGCACCAACGATAAGGCTGGCGGTCTGTGGAACCTCATCCGCTGGACGAACCCACGCGCCATCAAGGAGACGTTTGTTCCTGCAACAGAATACGGTTATCCATTCCTCGCGAAATAACTGTTTTCAGTAGATTTTGCTGATAAAATAGTAGAGACGCCATATTATGACGTCTCTACATTTTTTTTGTACCAATAGCCAAAGGCCAATTGCCAACAGCCAAGGTTATTTGATTACCCGATAAATCAATTCCTCTCCAGGTCTCGCCAACCTCATTCTTTGGCGCTGCTTCTCTGTTAATTCATAATACAGACGGTCTGCATCGACGGTAAAGCCGGATTTTTCAAGCACTTGCGCATAGTCGCGGCCGAACTGGCGGACGTGGTCGTACTGACCGAAATTACGCTTTCTCTCTTCCGGATCGGTGATTGAAGGGTCTTCCCATGTGTCAACATTGGGATTTATCGGCACCAACAATATAGCCCAACCACCAGGTTTGAGGATTCGTTTTATCTCTGAAAAGGCTTTATTTACATCATTAACATGCTCCAAAACATGATTGCATATCACCACATCATATTGATTATCAGGGAGTTCGATGTTTGTAACATCAAGTTTTAAGTCTGCAATCGGCGAATCGATATCAGCAGTGGTGTAATCGAGGTTTGTCAAAGCACGAAAACGCTTAATGAATGGCTGCTCGGGAGCGAAATGCAACACCTTCAGATTGTCAGTAAAAAAGCCTGTCTTCTCCTTTAAATACAGCCAAAGCAGACGATGACGCTCAAGTGAGAGGCATTTCGGACACATGCGGTTTTCCATCGCCTTGCCATAGCCGTATGGCAAAAACTTACGGAAATGCTTGCCGCAAACCGGACATTCGACTTTATTTCCAATATAAAACGGACGTATAAGAAAGCTGAACAGTCCACTGAAACGAATCAGCGTCTGTCGCGGGAAAATCCTTGTAAATAAAGCGATTAACTTCTTCATAACAGGTTTTTAATAGCTTCGGTCATGTTCGACCATTGATATTTCTTCTTCTCTTCCCTCACTCCTTCCACAAACTTATCGTATCTGTCATTCTCACAGAAGTCGACAAGGGCATCGGCAATGGATGCGGCATTCGGCTCTACGACGTAACCCACTTTTCCGTTAGGAAGCATCTCGCCCAGGCCGCCGACATTGGTAACCAACATCGGCTTCTCGAAGTGATATGCAATCTGCGTAACACCGCTCTGAGTTGCCGATTTATAGGGCTGAACAACCATTTCAGCAGAGTTAAAGTAATACTTTACATCAACATCGTTAATATATTGATTTTCAATTATTACAAAATCTTGCAAATTAAGCTTTTCAACCTGTTTCAGATATGGTTTTGGGTCGTTGTAGAACTCTCCGGCAACAATCAACTTGACAGGATATTTTCTTAGCCTTTGATCGGCAAAAGCATCAATCAAAAGGTCGAGACCTTTGTAGGCGCGCACCAGTCCGAAGAACAACAGATAGCGATATTTCGGGTCAAGATTCAAATGCTTGATTGCTTCATCGCGGCTGATTATTTCACCGAAATGGTCGTACAACGGGTGCGGAACAAATAGTTTCGGTTTGTCTTGCTTGTCGAGCGATTTCACATCCTCCAAAACCGACTTGGAAAGAGCCACGAAACCATCCATAGCCTTCACGAAATATGGTGGAAACATCTTGTCCAGCAAAGATTTCTCATGCGGTATCATATTGTGTATCAATCCAATACATTTTGTATGACCGTTACGCTTGACAACTTTTACAATCTTACTGAAACAAGGAGCGAAGAACGACATCCAGTAGGTGAAAACCACGATATCAGGATTCTTTGCTCGTATCTCCTTCCCCACTTTCCTCCAGTTCAATGGATTGATACTGTTTACTTTACGCTCAATCGGGAAGCCTTTTGGAGCCTCAGCCTCGGAATATTGCGTCTTACCAGGAAACAGAAACGACGGATATTGAAGCTTGAATGTAACCACTTCAATATCAACACCTTCCTTGACAAACTCTGTTGCGAGTCTGTCGGTGAAAGCTGCTATGCCTCCACGGTAAGGATAAGCCGTTCCGACGATTATGATTTTCATTATTTACTCTCGTCGTTGACAGGTTCAGCCTGTTCTTTTTTTACACCTTTAGGTTCAACAACCGTCGCCTTGTAATTGATTTTGGCAAATGCCTTAACCAGTTTTTCGGTATTGGTTTTTTCGCTATCGTATTGAATAGTAACGAGTTTCGTCTTTAAATCAGCATCGATTGACTTCACTCCTTTTTCAAAACGGATGTTGTCTTTGATACGTTTAACACAGTTATTGCATTCAATCTCAGGTTCTGTCGTAAAGACAACTTCTTTCATCGTCTGAGCCTGGACCAAGACTGTCAAAAACAATGCGAATGCTAATAAAATCAGTTTCTTCATAGTTTTATTATTTTGTTAATTTCCATTTAATTCCACCGTAAAACATAATGCCGTCAATCGGACCATAAATCATCGTAGCATCGAAATTCTCGCCCCATGGGTCATGGCAGCCTATTATCGGGTTTTTCTGTTTATAATTAGTCAAATTCTCGCCTCCGATATAAATATTCCCCCAACGGAACCATTTGAGTATCTGTGCGTTAAGTATCGGATATGCATCAAAAGTACCAAATCCGTCGGGCATACGGCCGTCACCATTGATCTGCAAAGTGAGATCAAACTGCCATATCTCAAGTGGTGTTTTGTATGTAGCTGTCACCAAACCTTTATAGCGACTGTTTAGAGGTTTCTCACGCAGCACGCCGTTTATGGTTGTTTTCACGTCGTTATACCTGAAAGCTCCCAATAGCGAAAAACCCTCGAAAAACGGGTATGTCGCGTCGATTTGGAAGGTATGGGAATACGATATCCCGTCGAGGTTGTAGAAATGCACCTTATGAGCATCGCTGTCGAGGTCGGTTACCACTTGATTCTCAAAGTTAGTATAATAGTATTCAAGATTGATTATCAAGCACTTTTCAAAGATATCGATATCAAGTGTCGCGGTGGTGCCAAAATTCCAAGCCTCTTCCTGTTTAAGATTGTCATCGATTATGATTTCGCGGCTGCTTGCCAAAAGTGTATGATTATCAAGCATTGGGCGTGGCGTGCGGTAGCCTTTACCGGCCGAAAAACGCAGTTTCAACGGCTCAGCAACGACCCATTTTATATGAGTGCGCGGAGTGAAAAACAGACCGTATAAATCACTGTAATCACCTCTAAAACCTGCCATAAACACAAACTTCTCATCATAATTGAAGGTATATTGGGCATATGCTCCACCGATATTCTCCTCAGGAGCTTTAACGAGGTCAGGAACAAAATTCCATCTCTCATCAAAACAGTCATGATTAAACGACAAACCCGTTGAAAAACTGTGACTTGGTGTGAATTCTGTCTCGAAAAGCAATTGTGCATATGCGTTATTATTGTCCACGTCATACGACCTCAATCCGTATAAAGAATTCATTTTATGGATTGAACCAGACAAAATCAAGGCAATGTTGGTGTTATGAACTTCGTTGAAGATGTAAGCATTTTTCAAGACGCCTTCATATCGTTCAGAGCCGATATTTATCTTAAACAATTGACCATCAACATCTTTTGAATGATTATGAGCGCCCTGGGTTTGACCTCCGTTTCTATCCTCTTTCAGGGCTTTCACGTATGCCTGCATGATGTAGTGATCTTTCTTATACATCCAGCGGTTCATGAAGTCGTATTGTTGCACCTTTGGCATGTCCATAAAACCGTCGCCATTGCCGTCGTGTTCCATCGACATATTCTCGTAATGCGCTAATAATCCGGTACTTAGAGCGTCATTGAAATGCAAGTTACCTTCTACATTAGTCTCAAATTTCAGATGACTGTCAAGGAACAGATTCACGTCGAGTTCTTCGTCAAGTTGCGGCTTCAGGTATTCGATGTTTATCTGTCCGGTTATCGACTCATAGCCGTTTTTCACTGTTGCAGCGCCTTTTGACACTTGAATCGAATGCATCCAAGTACCCGGAATATAACCCAATGAAAACGGGGCTGCCGCGCCGCGGAATGCAGGAACGTTTTCTGTCAGCATCTGCACGTAACTGCCTGATAATCCAAGGAGTTTAATCTGTTTGGCACCCGTTGCCGCATCGGAGTATTCCACATCGACTGAAGGATTTGTGGAGAAGCTTTCACCAAGGTTGCAACAAGCGGCGCGGCATAATTCGGTAGTCCCAATAACGTCAATGTTTTGAGCACCTTTAGCCTTCATCACTCCCGGGCGTGTCGCCTTTACGACAACGTCGTCCAAAGTAATCTCGCCGTTGAGCTTAATCTCAACAAAATCAACATCTTTGCAATATGTGGTATCATTTCTAAAGCCGACAAAAGAAGTAACCAAAGAACTGGTCTCGTCTACTCTATTCAACGAAAACGAGCCGTTGGCATCGGTAGTGGTGCCGTGATTCGTACCCATCCACACCACGTTGGCGCCCACCAGAGCATTACCGTCGCTGTCCTTCACGACGCCCCTCACCTGCGCGTAAGAGATAATCGCGAGGAAACAAAGGATGATCGATGATATTAGTCTCTTCATTAATAGTATGTTTTCGTTCGTGGAGGATTTCTCGACTACACTTCGTTTCGCTCGAAATGACGAATTCTGTCGATAATCTCATTAATCTCTTTTGAGATTTTTGTTTTATATATTATTGCCAATCCAATAACCACTAAAATAACGGTTCGGAGAGTCGCTTCGATGAGTTTTACAGCGATTCCCGCATCCTTAAAGTAAATTATAGATTTTGATATATATTCAAATGATAACCAATTTATTACAAATAACAATCCTATTACTAAAACCACCACGATTTCCTTCCATGAGAAGGGCGAAATTCCCGTCTTCCAGATGATGAGCGAAAGCAAGAAAAGATAGTAAATCGAGAACGAAATTATCGACGACCAGGCCGCTCCTGTCATGCCGAGAATAGGTATCAGATTATTATTCAGAACTATCGCGCTGACAGTTAAAATGGCGGTGAAAATCAGCTGCAGGTAATACCAGCGCGAATAGCTTAAAACGGTTACGCCGATATTCAGCGAGGAGTTGACTAGCTTGGCTAATCCAAGGAGGAAGAACACCCATTTGCCATCGGCGTATTTGTCGCCATTAGGCAGCAGTTCGAAAAACAGGTCGATGTTGATCCAGATGATGAAAAACACGAATGCTCCGGCTATCAGCTGATGCAATGAAACGCTCTTGCAAATCTTCGCAGCGCGTTGATTATCATTGTCTTTCATCGCCTGTGAGATGATCGGGCGTGATATTGCCGACACCGAACGGTAAGGCATCTCGACGAGGTTAGCCATATACTGGGCGATGGCGTAGATACCGGTAATTGTCAGTCCCAGCTGCGCCGTGATGAAGAAGGAGTTCAAGCTCGGGATGATATTGCCAATCACTGCCGCCACCGTCAAAAACAGGGTGTAAAACATGAAATCACGGCGCAGCCAGTGCGAAATATGTCCGGGTTCGATCTTGAACGATATCTTCGACAACTTCAGTAAGTAAAAGATATTCAACAACATAGCCAATGCGTAAGCAACGCAGAGACCAATCACCATGCAGTCGAGGTCGATTATTTTGGTGATGTAAAGAACGTAGTCGATCAGAGTGAAAAGCCTCACTCCCACTTCCCTCACAAACTTCGGAACCACTATGCGCATCAGGATGTTGGCGTTGGTTTCGAACACCGTCATATACATCATGAAAAACGCCATCGGGACGACGAGGTAGATATAATCGACAAAGAGCGCCGATTTACTTGAAAACATCCCGATTATCGTGGTTTTAAAGGCAAAGAAGAGGATTGTAAATATGGTAAATCCGATGGCCGGCACTATTATCGTCCAGCCGAAGAAGCCATGGTCGCGGCTCTCGCTGTCGCGGAAATACGGGTAATAACGCAGAGCCGAGGTGTTGGTGCCAAGAGCGCCGAGACCTGAGAGCAAGATGGCGGCATCGGCCATGACGCGCGTCAAACCGACCTCCTCCTGCGTGAGATATTTGGTCATCACGAAGAAGGTGGTGATAAACCCCACGGCCACGCCGAGGTAGTTCATCAAAGTGCCTTTAATGCTCTGTTTTACTACTACTCCCATCAGCTTTTCAAGATTCGTTTGATGAAGTTACGCGTAGGATAACTCCTTTCGTTGAGAACGTGATATAGCTCGCTCATCAACGGGAAATTACCTGTATCTATTTGATTGTCAATAAGTTTCTTGTAAAATACATCCACCGCAATACGACCTTCGAGCACCACGCTATCGGACATGCAGCTGTTGAAGAAACCCTTTCCGATAAGCAGTCCGAGCGTACGGTTACGACTCATATCGTTGAGTGAAGTGAGCGAGAAATCGCCGAATCCGCAGTAATTGTACATCGTCGCCTCCTCACCTCCGAATATCGTCATCAGCTGTCGCATCTCATTGAGTGCCATTGTGATAAAGATCGAACGGAGGTTTGCCGAGTCGAAGTTGGCGTCGACGATACCTATCACGATGGCGTAGATGTTTTTCAGGATTGAAGCATATTCCACGCCAGTGATATCGTGAGTAAAATCGGTGCGAATCGGGGTGCCGTCGAACACGTCAGTGATAATTCTATAAAGAGTTTCATCATTGGTGGCTGCTGTGAGACCCGTATCCTGACGATTGATGATTTCGCGAGCGAATGAAGGGCCTTTCAGCGTCATGAACGGGTTGAAGATGAACGACTTGATGCTGTCGGGGATGATCTGGTCGCCACTTCCGAAACCCTTGGCCAGGTTGACGATGAGAGCCGTCGGGTTGATATAGTCCTTGTTTTCCTGAAGATAACCGACCACGGCCGTCGACGGGATAGCGAGGAATATGACATTGGCTTCCTTGAGCACGTTCTTGTCGCTGGTGGCTTTAAGGTTCTCATTCAGCTTGCATTTCGGGAAATACGAAGTGTTGACATGCATGGTGTTGATCATCTCAATCACTTCTTCCTCAATGGAAAGCAGATATATCTCATCTTTGTTTTTCTGAGCGAGGACATCCCCTATTGCCGTTGCGATGGCGCCGCTTCCGATGAATACTATTTTTCTCATTTTAGTTTACGTAGTTTAATTTATTGTTCAGACTTAGTTACGGCTTGTGTTTCTGCCAGGAAAATCGAGGCATCGAGTTCATATCCGACGAGTACGATGATGCAGTTGACATACATCCACATCATGAAGATGATGAGACCGCCGATTGAGCCGTAGAGCGCGTTATAATTGGAAAAATTGACGATATAGTAGTTAAATCCTATCGTTCCTATTATAAACAGCAACGTAAACATGATGGTGCCCGGTGTAAACAGTCGGAATTTCCTTGATTTATCAGGATTTCCGAAGTAATAAAGCACCGCTATGGCCACCAGTAGCACGAATACCGTGAGCAGCCAGCGACCTATATCGATAAGTGTAATTACGAAGTTGTTATAGAAATGGATATAGTTGAAAAACCAAGGCAGGACGTCGTTTCCGACGATAATCAGCGCGATTGACGTGATTAGCAGAACGCCCAAAATCAAAGTTGTAATCAAGCCACCGCCGTACATCCTGATGATATTCATCTTTCCGATATGGTTGACGCCCATGTCGAAGCCGCGGAAAAAGGCGCGGATAGCACCTGAGGCGAAGTAGAACGACATGATGATACCTATCGACATGAGGGTGTTATGCTGATGCGACATGATCTCGTCGATGGTGCCCACCACTCTATCGGCGACCGACGGCACCAGTTTATGGATAAAATCCACTATCGTTTCTTTCACTCCTTCGAGCGGCATATACGGGATAAAGGTGAAAAGCACCATAATGGCCGGGAACAGCGCCAAAAACACGTTGAAAGCTACTGCTGCAGCGCGGTCGGTAAGGTAACCTTTCGAGAATCCGTTGATGAAATACACCAACACATCGTAAAAAGGACGACCGCGGAAGCCCGGGAAAGTAATACCTTTAAGCCACGCTATCGTCTTGTCTTTCAATTCGATAGCCTTGTTTTCGTACTTTTTTATATCAAATGTCATAACAGAACACTTAAATTTGCAAATATACAAAAAATTTAGTGATGTATTGTTTTTTTTCTTACTTTTGTAAAAAATTAGAAAATGGGGGAACATATTTCACATCCTGGCGTGGTGGTCGGGATTAACGACAAAGATATTGAAATTGAGATACTTAGCTCAAGTATGTGCGGCTCTTGCGGCATAAAGTCGGCTTGTGGCATGTCGGAGATGCAGGAGAAGCGTGTCACGGTGCCGAAGCCTGCCGACAAGGAGTTCATCGTGGGGCAGCCCGTCAAGATCATCATGAACGCCAGTCAGGGCAACAAGGCGGCGCTTTTCGCGTATTTCATCCCCGCCTTTCTCTTAGTCGCTATCATAGTGATACTCAGCAACTTATCGATAAAAGAATGGATTGCGGCGCTCGTCGGAATCGGAGTCATTGCGGTTTATTATCTGGTGTTGTATTTCTTCAGAGATAAACTGAGGGATAATTTTACTTACGAAATAAGATAGTTTTAGACTAAAAACGATAGTTTATTCGCAAAGAGGATTTATCGACTACATTTCATTTCGCTCGAAATGACGGAGGTTTCTCGTTAGTAATTAACGAGTTACATTTTTTGCATTTTTTCCTTGTTTAATAATAAAAATACTAGTAAATTTGCGGCGCTAAAAATATGTTTTGTTTTATGAGTAATGTTTTATTATGGTCCTTAGTGATTCTGGGCATTTTAGGAGGCGTCGCGGCGGTGATTTTGTTCTTCGTCGCGAAGAAGTTCAAGGTTGAGGAGAACCCTCTCATCGACGAGGTGGAGTCAGTGCTTGCCGGTGCCAACTGCGGTGGATGCGGTTTTGCCGGCTGCCGCAACTTCGCGGAGGCCTGTGTTAAGGCCGCTACCGAGAAGCAGAGCCTCGCAGGTTTGAACTGCCCGAGCTCCGACATGTCGAAAGTAGCAGGATTGCTTGGGCTTACCGCTACCGTTGCCGAACCGATGATTGCTGTAGTACGTTGCAACGGTACTTGTGAGAACGCGCCATCGAAGGTGCATTATGAAGGAGCCGACATCTGCGGTTTCGCCAACACTCTCTACGCTGGCGAGAACGGATGTCCTAACGGCTGCTTAGGGTTGGGCGACTGCGTGAAGAAATGTCAGTTCAACGCGCTTCACATCAACAAAGAGACAGGCTTGCCTGAGGTCGACGAAGACAAGTGCGTGGGCTGCGGCGCATGTGCCAAGGCTTGTCCGCGCGGCGTCATCGAGATCCGTGCCAAGGGTAAGAACAACCGTCGTGTGTATGTGGCGTGCAACAACACCGAGAAAGGCGCCGTGGCGATGAAGAACTGTAAGGTGAGCTGCATTGCTTGCCAGAAATGCTTCAAGACCTGTCCGTTCGAGGCCATCGAAATGCGCGGCAACCTCGCCTACATCGACTTTACAAAGTGCAAGCAATGCCGTAAGTGCGTCGAGGCCTGCCCTCGCGGAAGCATCCATGAGGTCAACTTCCCGCCAAGGAAGCCGAAGGTAGAGGCACCAGCAGAAGAAAAACCAGCAGAAGTTATTAAAGAACAACCAAACGAAAGTAAAGAATAAGGTATGAATCCAATTAAGACATTTCCAAAAGGTGGCGTTCATCCGGAAGAGAACAAGCTTTCGTCGGATCAGCCTATTATCACATTTGAGATACCGAAACAGGTGATCATCCCGCTCGGGCAGTGCCTCGGCGCACCGGCTGAGCCTATCGTCGCAAAGGGCGACAAGGTGAAAGTGGGACAGCTCATCGCCACGGCGAAGGGTTTCATCAGCGCCAACGTGCACTCATCAGTAAGCGGCACAGTCAACAAGATCGACGAGGTGATGGACCACACTGGCTACCGCAAGCCTGCCATCTTCATCGACGTGGAAGGCGACGAATGGCTTGAAGGCATCGACACCAGCGACACCTTAGTAAAAGATATCACACTCTCGAGACAAGAGATCATCGACCGTATCAAACAGCACGGCATAGTGGGTCTGGGCGGCGCCACATTCCCGACATACGTCAAGCTGATGATACCGCAGGACAAGAAAGCGGAGTACGTCATCATCAACGCAGCGGAATGCGAGCCTTACCTCACATGCGACAACCGTCTGTTGCTTGAGAAACCTATGGAGTTCCTCGTAGGCGTAAAGGTCATCATGAAAGCCGTCGACGCACCGAAAGGCGTCATCGGCATCGAGGTGAACAAGATTGAAGTAGCCAAGAAACTCGACGAGATCATCAAGAGCGACAAGTACTTCGAGGGCATCGAAGTTCAGCCGTTGAAGACAAAATATCCTCAAGGCGGTGAAAAACAGATAATTAAATCAATAACCGGACGCGAGGTGCCATCAGGCAAGCTGCCTATCGAGACAGGCTGCGTGGTAGTCAACGTGGCTTCGACATTCGCCATCTACGAGGCAGTGCAGAAGAACAAGCCGTTGGTTTACCGCGTCGTCACCGTGACAGGCAAGTCGGTGAAGAAGCCGTCGAACTTCTTAGTGAGAATAGGAACACCTGCCAACATGCTCATCGAGGCGGCTGGCGGACTCCCTGAAGACACAGCCAACCTCATCAACGGCGGCCCGATGATGGGTAAGTCGGTGAGTGTCACCACCTTCCCTACCATCAAAGGTACTTCAGGCATCCTGATGCTCAACGAGAAAGACGCTCAGCCACGTCAGGTGAGCAACTGCATACGCTGCGGAAAATGCGTGCAGGCATGCCCGATGGGACTGGAGCCTTACCTCCTGAACCGTCTGGCACGTCAGAACAACTTCGAGGAGACAGAAAAACACAATATCATGGACTGCATCGAATGCGGATCATGCGAGTTCACCTGCCCTGCCAACATCCCATTGGCGGATTACATCCGTTACGGAAAGAACAAGACAGGACAATTAATACGTTCACGTAATCAGAAATAGCTATGAATCAGTTAACAATATCAGGTTCTCCGCATGTTCATGGAGACTTAAGCGTAAAGAAAATAATGTACTCGGTGATTATCGCCCTGTTACCTGCCCTGCTTGTAGCCGTTTATTATTTCGGCTGGTATGCCCTTCGTCTGACCATAGTGGCAGTGCTGGCGTGCATGCTTACCGAGTGGCTCATCCAGAAATATCTCATCAAAGGCCCTTTGACCATCAACGACGGCTCGGCTGCACTGACAGGCTTGCTGCTGGCTTTCAACGTCCCAGCCAACCTTCCAATCTGGATGGTGATAGTGGGCAGCGTGGTTGCCATCGGCATTGCCAAGATGTCGTTCGGCGGCTTAGGTAAGAACCCCTTCAACCCGGCATTGGTAGGACGTGTGTTCATGCTCGTGTCGTTCCCGGTGGCAATGACAACATGGCCTAAGGCACAGCCGATCTTCGAAGCCGGATTCTTCGCTGATGCAGTGACAGGTCCTACTCCACTGAGTCTTTTGAAGGAATCGGGTGTCGGTACACTGGCAAAAGCTGGCGACATGCAGTTCTTAGACATGGTGCTCGGCAACCGTGGCGGCGCCTTCGGTGAAGTCTGCGCTATAGCGTTGCTCATCGGAGCCATCTACCTCATCATCAAGAAAATCATCGACATCTGGACACCGTTGAGCATTCTTCTCACAGTGTTCATCATGACTGGTATCTGCTACCTCGTCGATCCTACACAGTACATCGCACCTTGGTATCATCTCGTTTATGGCGGTCTCATCCTCGGTGCCTTCTTCATGGCGACCGATATGGTGACATCACCAATGACAACCGCAGGCAGAATCGTTTACGGCATCGGCATCGGCGCCATCACGGTGATCATCCGTCTGTGGGGCCAGTATCCTGAAGGTGTCTCGTTTGCAATCCTTATCATGAACGCCGTCGTGCCGCTCATCAACAAGGGTTTCAAACCAAAACGTTTTGGAGTTTAATTGTTGAATCTTAAAATTTTGAAGTTATGGCAAAGAAAGAATCAACATTAACAAATATGCTCATCGCCTTGATGGTAATCACCATCGTATCGGGCGGAGTACTCGGTTTTATCTATGGTTTGACAAAGCCAGCCATCGATAAGGTTGAAGAAAACAAGAATATCAAAGCTATCAACGAGGTTTTGAAGACCGATGTGGCGATTGCAACGACAGAATCGGTTGTCATCGAGGATTTGACCTACAACCTCGCATACGACGCTGAAGGCAACTTCATCGGAGCGGCTGTCAAGACTTATTCGAAGAACGGCTTCGGCGGCAAGATCGAGTTGATGGTCGGTATGTTAGCCGACGGCGTAATTAATAAGGTGTCGGTGCTGTCACAGGCCGAGACTCCTGGCCTTGGCGCCAACATGGTGAACGAGAAATGGAAGAGTCAGTTCGACGGCAAAGACCCTAAGAATTTCATCCTTAAAGTTAAGAAAGACGGCGGTGATGTCGACGCTATCACAGCTGCCACAATCAGTTCGAGAGCCGTTTCGGAGGCTGTCAAGAGAGCTGCCGACGGATTCGAGGCTAACAAAGACCAATTCATGAAAGGAGGAGACAATGAGTAACTGGAAAACTTTCACCAAAGGACTTATCAAGGAAAATCCTATTCTGGTCCTTTTGTTAGGATGCTGTCCTACCCTTGCGACGACGACAAGTGCCATCAACGGAATGTCGATGGGATTGGCTACAACATTCGTTTTGATAATGTCGAATTTAGTCATTTCATTACTGAAGAACTTCATTCCCGACAAGGTGAGAATCCCTTGCTTCATCGTGGTTATCGCCTCGTTTGTGACTGTGGTTCAATTGGTTATGCAGGCTTATGTGCCTGACATCTACGAGACATTAGGATTGTTTATCCCGCTAATCGTGGTGAACTGCATCGTCCTTGGACGTGCCGAGGCCTTCGCTTCGAAGAACCCGGTGTGGCCTTCGATTTTGGACGGTGCCGGCATGGGCTTAGGCTTCACCTTCGCCTTGACGATCCTCGGTTCGATCCGTGAGATCCTCGGCAGCGGCAGCATCTTCAACTGGAGATTCCTCCCTGAGGACGCTCAGACCATCCTCGTGTTTGTACTTGCTCCTGGAGCTTTCATCGCCTTGGGTTATCTCATCGCTATTGTAAACAGATTAAAGAGAACTAAATAATAAAGTGCCATGAAAATCATCATTATTCTTATATCGACAATATTTGTCAACAACGTCATTTTGGCGCAGTTCCTCGGAATATGCCCGTTTTTAGGCACTTCCAAGAAGACCTCCACCGCCGTTGGCATGGGCGCCGCCGTTATCTTCGTGCTTGTGCTCGCCACTCTGGTGACATACCTCTTGAACAAATACGTCCTTGTGACGCATGGATTAGAGTTCTTGCAGACCATAGCGTTCATCCTGGTCATCGCGGCCTTGGTGCAGATGGTCGAGATCATCCTGAAGAAAATCAGTCCGGCGCTTTACACTGCTTTGGGCGTGTTTTTACCATTGATTACCACAAACTGCTGCGTGCTCGGCGTCTCGTTGAAGGTTGTCGGTGAAGGCTTCATCTACGGCAACAACGTCGGCGAGGCTATCATCTACGCTGCCGGCATCGCCATCGGCTTCGCAGTGGCACTCATCATCTTCTCGGGCATCCGCGAGCACATCGACTTGATGGAAGCACCTGAAGGCACCAAAGGTACCCCTATCGCCTTGATAACAGCGGGAATCCTCGCATTGGCATTCATGGGATTCGGCGGTTTAGTGTAGAGTTTAGAGTAGTTTTAGAGTTTAAAGTTCAAATTAAAATAAGTATAAACCTTTAAAATTAAAAAATGAAAAAATCAAACTTTCTCAGATTAGTCAGCATGGCATTATTGATGCTAGGCGTGACTACTGCTTTGACAGCTCAGGAAGTCCGTTCTTTCAGCTTCAATCATGAAGGAAAGACAGGCGTCCAGCTGAAAAATCAGACAAGAGGCAATGTCGCCATCGAGTACAACATCGATGAGTTGAGCCTCACTTCTTTCACCTACGAGGGTGAAGAGATGCAGTCAATCGGCATTGCCGATATCAGCCTTCCTAACGAAAAGGGGCTTCCTAACGTGCCAAGTTACAGCCGTATCATCGCTATCCCGCAGGGATCGCAGGCTGTTTTGCATGTTGTTAATTATGAACAGCAGGTCATCGACAACGTGAATGTCGAGCCGTCGTTGGGCGTTCAGGTCGAGAATGAAGAGCCTGACATGAACTACACCAAGGACATGAAGGTCTATTCAGAGAACGCCTTCTATCCTGCCGAGTTCGCCTATGTCAGCGAGCCTTCGAACATCCGTGGCGTCGACGTCGTGAACCTCAACATCAACCCGGTGAGATTCAACCCTGTCACAAAACAGGCCATTGTTTATCACAACATCGAGGTTGAAGTGGAGTTTGTAGGCGGCAATGGTCAGTTTGGCGACAACCGTCTCCGTTCGCGTTACTACGATCCTATTTTAGCTCAGAACATCTTGAACTACAACAGCTTACCTGTCATCGACTATGAAGCCAGAATGCAGGAATGGCTGAGAAACCGCGACTATGGCTGGGAGTATCTCATCATCATCCCTAACAACGATGGTTTTGAAGAGCCGGCCAACCGCTTGAAAGAGTATCGTATGCAGCAGGGTATCCTGACAGAGGTGTTCCGTCTCGACGAGATCCCTGCCACCACCACTGCTATGATGAAGACCTGGTTCCACAATGCATACAACACATGGGACATCCCTCCGGTTGCAGTGTTGCTTTTTGCTGACCATAACACCAATATGGGACAGGGCATTCCGGCTGAAGAGATCTATCACTCAAGCAGCTACGGCAACTGTATCACCGATAACCAGTATGCCGACGTCACAGGCGACAAGCTCCCTGAGATGATTTTCTCACGTCTCATTGCAGCCAACCCGACAGAGGCAGCTATGATGGCCGACAAGCAGATTGAATACGAGTTCACCAACCCTAACATGAATGCTGCAGCTTATAACGTGCCTATAACAGCTCTCGGATGGCAGACAGAACGTTGGTTCCAGCTCTGCTCAGAGGTCGTTGGCGGTTATTTCCGTGCACACGGCAAGAACCCACAGCGTGTCAACTGTATCTACCAGGGCACACCAGGTTCAACATGGTCGTCAAACTCAAACACCAGTCAGGTTGTTGGTTATTTCGGACCTTCGGGCACCAACTACATCCCACAGACTCCTAGCGAGTTAGGCGGTTGGACAGGCGGCACTCCTGAACAGATTGTCACAGCCATCAACCAAGGCACCATGCTCGTGCAGCACCGTGACCACGGTCTCGAGACAGGTTGGGGCGAGCCGGCATTCCGCAACAGCCATGTGGCACAGCTCACCAACGTGGGTAAGATGCCTTTCGTGTTCTCAATCAACTGTCTGACAGGTCAGTTCGACCTCGCTTCAGGTCCATGTTTCGCCGAGGCTTTCATGCGTCACACCTACAACGGCCAGAACGCCGGTGCTGTCGGATTGATCTGCCCTACCGACGTGTCGTATTCATTTGTGAACGACGCTCTTGTTTGGGGTATCTACGACCACTTCCAGCCTGATTTCATGCCGACATACGGCCCTTATGCCGTTAACGAAGGCAACTGGCTCCCGGCATTCGGTCTTGCAGCCGGAAAATACTTCCTTGCTGCCTCATCATGGCCTTACAATAGCGATTCAAAGATCATCACCTACCAGATGTTCACAGCACACTGCGACGCCTTCCTGCGTCTCTACACAGAGGTGCCACAGACGATAACAGCAAACCATCAGAGTGTGCAGCTGGCAGGCTTGAACACCTTCCAAATCACTGCTCCTGAAGGAACAATGATTGCTTTGACCAAAGGTGAAGGCGAAAACCTTGAGATTGTTGCAGTGGCAGAAGCTACAGGCAGCGTCCAGAACCTTGAGATTGAGCCACAGGTACCTCCTACAATGCTCCACCTCACCATCACAGGTCAGAACTACCTCCGTTACGAGACGGATATCGAAGTCATCCCGGCCAGCGGGCCATACATCATCATCGACAGCTATACACTTCTCGATGGTGCTCCGCAGATTAACTTCGGCGATGAGACAGGTTTCAACATCCATCTTAAGAATGTCGGTAACTCACAGGCTCCAGCCGGTAGCATGACAATCAGCACTGAGTCGGAGTATGTGACCATCACCAATGGCACAGCCACATTCTCAGCCATCAACTCCAACTCACTCCACAACCTCAACAATGCATTCAGCTTCACAGTTGCCGATAATGTTCCTGACAGAACAAACATCGACTTCCTGGTTACAATCACCAGCGGCAGTGATACTTACGAAAGCCACATCACTATGAAGGCTTACGCTCCTGACTTCGAGATTCATGAGGTCAGCATCAGAGAGCTTCAAAACGGTAATGGCAACGGCCGCCTCGATCCAGGTGAGACAGTGAGATTGAGAATTCCTGTAAAGAACAATGGTAACGCCGATTCTCACGTCACATACGCCACTATCACGATGAACAACCCGTTCTTGGAACTTCTGACAGATCCTACAGTATCGCTTGAAAGCGTTGCAGCTAATGGTTACGGTTACTTTGACTTCGAAGTGCTTGTCGGCAACGCTCCTAGCGGATACGGCGCACTTTACACTGTTGACGTGGTATCAGGTGTTTACACCGACACAAAAGACTTCATGACTAAGATCGGTCTTAACGTTGAAGACTTTGAGGGTGGTGTTATCCCTGCAAACTGGACAAACAGCAACTCTCAGTCTCCATGGTCAATCAGCAGTGTAGGCGCATACGAAGGCACATATTGCATGAGATCGGGTAACATCGGTAATAACGCTGAAACAGCCTTGAACTTAAGCTATGAAGTAGGATCCAACGACTCTATCGCATTCTACTACAAGGTGTCGTCAGAAGCCGGATACGATAAGTTGTTATTCTACATCGACAACCAAGAGAAGTCCAACTGGTCGGGCAATGCGGGCTGGGCCAGAGCTGCATACGCAGTGACAGAAGGCACACACACCTTCACATGGAAATACAAGAAAGACAACAGCCAGACTGGTGGTAGCGACTGCGCATGGATTGACTTCGTCATCCTTCCTGTCGACAGAACCCTCTCAGTGAGCGCAGGTGCCGACATCAATCTTTGCATCGACGAGGCTGCTCAGCTTAACGGTTTTGCAGCCAACCAGACATCACTGGCATGGATAACAGCCGGCGACGGCACATTCGATGATGCCACAAGCCTGACAGCTCTCTATACTCCTGGTACTCAAGACATTGCCAACGGTGGCACTACCCTCACGCTGACAGCACACAAGGGCACCGAGACGATGTCCGACGAACTCGAGCTCTCATTTGTCGAAGCACCTGTCGCATCAGGCACCGAGTCGATGACAGTCATGACTTTGGCACCTATCCAGTTGTCAGTTGAGATTGAGAATTATGGTATTTTCCACGGATGGGCAACAACAGGTACCGGCAGCTTCGACGACAACATGGCATTCCAGACCGTCTACACCCCATCGGAAGACGACTATGGTCTCCATGACATCGTTCTTTCCGCCGAATACACTGGTTGCGGCTACAGAACATATAAGTTCGAGGTCAACGTTCACTTCGCACAGGACAACATCCTTGATGTGAACGAGGCTATGCTCAACATCCATCCTAACCCGACCAACGACGTTCTAAACATCACCATCGACAATATCTCATCGAATATCGACATCGTCATCTACAACAATGTCGGTCAGATGGTTTATTTCATGAGCGACACATCGGATAACGGATACAATGCAACTATCGACCTTGGTGAGCTCTCCAGCGGCGCTTACATCCTTCAGGTGAGAAGCGATGAGAACGTCTGGACCAAGAAGATCATCAAGAGATAAGGATTAAAGATGGAAGGAGTACCTGCTTTATTCTTTGATTTAGCCCTGATACTCATCACGGCTGGCGTCACCACTGTCATTTTCAAGTGGTTGAAGCAGCCATTGGTGTTGGGATATATCGTGGCCGGCTTCCTTATCGGACCGCACTTCACGTACTTCCCTGTCGTGGAAGATCCCACCAGTGTTGAGACCTGGAGCGAGATCGGAATGGTATTCCTTCTATTCGCCATCGGACTGGAGTTTTCCTTCAAAAAACTGAAAAAGGTGGGCGGCCCGGGCGCCATCATGGTGCTCACGGAGCTTATCATCATGTTCACCACAGGCTTTTTTGTGGGAAAACTCTTCGGATGGCAACGTATGGACTGCATCTTCCTCGGATGTATGCTTTCCATCTCGTCGACGAGCATCATAGTCAAGGCTTTCGACGATTTGAAACTCAAACACGAGAAGTTCACCACCCACGTCATCGGGGCGCTGGTGGTCGAAGACCTGGTGGCCGTCATCCTGATGGTCATACTTTCGACGCTGTCGGTGGGTAACACCTTCGACGGTGGTGAGTTGGTGCTCAGCATGATAAAACTCGTGTTTTTCCTTATAATCTGGTTTATTTTCGGCATCTATCTTATTCCTTCTTTCTTAAGGTTAATAAGAAAATTCATGACAGGAGAGACATTGGTCATCATATCGCTTGGACTGTGTTTCATGATGGTCATGCTTGCCAACTACGCCGGATTCTCGTCGGCTCTCGGTGCTTTCGTGATGGGTTCCATCCTAGCGGAGACGCTTGAAGCCGATATCATCCACAAGCTCATCACCCCGATAAAAAACCTTTTTGCAGCAATATTCTTCGTTTCGGTAGGTATGATGGTCGACCCGAAGATACTGGTCGATTACACTTGGCCAGTGATCATCATCGCGCTTACCATCATGATTATCAAGACTTTAAGTGCCACTGTCGGCATGCTGATATCAGGCAGAGACATACACACCTCGCTTGACGCTGGCTTCTGCTTCTGTCAGATCGGCGAGTTCTCGTTCATCATCGCCACTTTAGGTCTCAGCTTTAAAGTCATCGACGAATTCCTCTACCCTATCATTGTCACCGTCTCTATCGTGACGACATTCTTCACACCTTATATTATACGTCTCGCCGACCCTTTGTACAACTGGATCAACCCACGGATTCCGGATAAGTGGAAGCAGGCTATGACCAACTACTCGCAGGGCTTTAAAGTCAGCGAGAATACCACATTGACGTTCAAGACCTTTGTCGTCAATCAGTTTAAAAACATGCTGATCTACGGATGCATCATCTTCGCGCTTGCGCTGATATGCTTCTCGATTTGTCCGTTTATCATCAATAACATCGAAGGCATCTGGGGAGGCCTGATATCAATAGCAGTGACGCTAGTCGTTGTGTCGCCGTTCATCTGGGCAATGGCGTTTAAATATCGAATTTCCCTGACAAACTCAAGGCTGATATCGAAGAACGCTTTCGAGCGCCACGTTATCGCCATAATTTTCATATTGAGATATATCATCGCATTAGCGGTTATAACATATATTCTGCGGCATTTCATCACCATCAATTTCTTTGCCGCATTGGGAATTGCCATAGGCTTCTCCCTCATTCTCGCCTTCTCCAACGGCATAATGAAATTTTACGACAGGTTGGAGAAGAATTTCATGGAAAACCTCAACAAACGCCAGAAACAGGCCTCATTTATCGTTCCGGAGGTGCTCCAGCAGAATTTCCATCTTGAAAAAGTGATTGTGAGCCCGCTGAGCCAAGTGGTGGGCAAACAGCTTAAAAATACTGTGTTCCGCAGCCAATATAAGGTTAGCGTGGTTTGCATAGAACGCGGAAAAAACATCTACGACCTTCCCGACAAAGACATGGTTTTTTATCCTTACGATAAAGTGACTTTGGTGGGAAACGACGAAAACATCAGTAAAGTAAGGCCAATCATCGAGGTCGAAGACACTGAGTTGATCAGAGAGAGAACGGGGCACGATATGAGTCTGCATTCAGTCAAGATTTCCGAAAGGAGTCCGATCTGCCACGTCTCGCTGCTCAATTCGATGTTCAAAGACAAATACGATGCCATGGTCATAGCCATACAAAGAGCCGACGGGTTCATACTAAGTCCTTCAGCGTCAACGGTTTTCAGCTGCGACGACATAGTTTGGTTTGTCAGTTCCAACGAGGCGGCAAAAATGATTATTAAAAAAGAAGAAATTTAAACTTAAATACTATGAAAACTGTGGTAAGAATCACAAGATTAATAATTGCGACGATAGTTTTACTTTCGTCATTATCAGCAATTGCTCAGACTTTCGAGATTGTGAACAACAACCGTTCGAATCTTGAATTAAGATTAAAAATTGACGAGTTCGCGCTCGAAGACAGCAATGTGGAGGGTGTCGAGGGTCAGTTTATCACTCTCAACGGCATTTTCTTGCCTAACCTAGCCGGAATGCCCGATTTGCCGGTCGTTTCGCGTTATGTGGCCATCCCGAGAGGTGCCGATGTATCGTTTAACGTGAAAAATCAAGTCACGGAGACGCTTTCAGATATCGACATCATGCCGGCTCCTGAGCTTCCTCTCGACGACGACAGGACTCCTATGACGTATGAACGCAATGCGGAGGTCTATTCTACCAACGCCTTCTACCCTGCCCAGCCTATCATGGCCTCGCAGCCTATGAAAATTCGTGACGTCGACGTGGTCATCGTCAGCGTGACGCCGTTCCAATACAACCCTGTCACCAAGCAGCTCGTGGTGACGCGAGACCTTGACTTTGAGGTAGTGTTTGAAGGCGGCGACGGCGTTTTCGGTGGCGACCCGCGCTATCGCAGCACCGCTTGGGATCATATCATCCGCGACATGGTCATCAACGAGAGCATTCTCCCCGACGCTGATTATCAGAGATTTATCAAAGAAGCAGTGCAACGTCGTGACACGGGATGCGAATATCTCATCATCACTCCCGATAATCCCGACTTCATCGCTTTGGCCGACAGCATCAAGCTTTTCCGTAACCAGCAAGGCATACTTACCGATGTGGTGTCGGTGGCCGATATAGGCGGAAACAGCCAGACAGTCATCAGAAGCTATATCCAAAATGCCTATAACAACTGGGATATCCCGGTTTCGGCAGTGCTTATCCTTGGCGACCACAACGAAGACGGCACCATGGGCGTTGTCTCCTACTCGATGAACAACCACCCGGGCGGCGACGGATACAACCCATACATCTCCGATAACAGATACGGTGACGTCAACGGCGACCATCTCCCGGAGGTTGTCATGGGACGTATCACAGGACGCAACTACGATGAGATGTACCGTATGATAAACAAAGACTTACAGTACGAACGTCATCCTTACACCGACCGTCATTTCTACGACAAGCCTGTCACTGCGATGGGATTCCAGCATGAGAGATGGTTCCAGCTCTGCTCTGAGATCGTCAATGGATTCTGGGAATATGAACTTGGCAAGCATCCTGTGCGTATCAACGCCATTTATCAGGGCACGCCAGGCAGCAGCTGGTCGTCGGCACAGAAAACCAACACCATCATCAACTATTTCGGACCTAACGGTTTGGGATATATCCCACAGACCATGTCGCATCTCACCGATTGGGACGGCAACGGCAATATGATCAACGACGCCATCAACGCAGGTGCTTTCATCATCCAGCACCGCGACCACGGTAATGAAGAAGTCTGGGGCGAGCCATCGTATAACATCAGCTATATCAACCGTTTGGTCAACCCAGACCTCACCTTCGTGATGTCGAACAACTGTCTCACCGGCCGTTTCAACTACGGTGGTGTCAACGGCACATGCTTCGCCGAGGCTTTCCATCGTCATCAGCAGGGCGCGCTCGGCATTGTGGCAGCTACAGAGGTGTCGTACTCGTTCGTCAACGACGTGTATGTGTGGGGCGCTTACGACAATATGTGGCCTGATTTTATGCCGACCTACGGCACACATCATCCTGTCGACTTCGTGTTGCCGGCCTACGCCAACGCTTCAGGAAAATTCTTCCTCAACCAGTCGAACTGGACCGACGGCAGCGTAAAAGAGATCACCTACTACCTCTTCCATCATCATGGCGATGTTTATATGAATCTCTATACCGAGATGCCGCAAGAGCTTGACGTCACTGTGGTTCCGGTCATTGTGGAGGGTTCGACACAGTTCCAGCTGACAGCGACAGCAAATGCCTCGATATGCCTCTCGAATGGCAATGAAATCATTGGCTTAGGAACAGGCACAGGTCAGCAGCAGACTATCAGCATCGCGCCGCAGACACTGGGCAGCGAGGTACTTCTGACCGTCACCAAGCAGGATCATTACAGATATACAAAGAGAATAAGAGTCATCCCTAACTCTGGACCATACGTCATTTTCAGCAGTTACGAAATTAACGATGAAGATGGTAACAGCCAGCTCGATTTCGATGAGGATGTGACACTTAACATGTCGCTGCACAACGTCGGTTTCGAGACGATTCAGAATGTTAACGTGGAGCTCACAACCGATTCTCCATATGTCACAATCAATTCAGGATCAACGACATACGCATCGCTTGCCGCAAATGAAATCGTTAATAAAAACAACGCTTTCGCAATACAAGTCAGCAATAACGTTCCTGATCAGACCAAGATTTGGTTCCATCTTACGATGAGCAACGGAACCCATTCATACACCGACGATTTCTGTATCATCGCCAACGCACCGGTATTCGAGGTTACACATATGAGCATTACCGATGCCAACGGCAATCCTACCGACAGATTATATAAAGGTGAGACCTCCCACATGACGTTTACTGTTAATAATCAAGGACATAGCGACAGTAAAACTGTTAATCACCAGCTTGTCATCGATGCGCCTATCATTATTTACGATAATCCAATGATTACTACCGATGGAATCGCAGCCAACGACAGTATCGACGTGACTTTCATCGTGACTGTCACCAACAATGCCCCATACGGTGCCATCCTTGACGATTACGTAAGAGTGACTTCCAGCGGCTACATTGAGCTTTACCAGTCGAGCATTCCGCTTGGTAATTGCATAGAAAACTTTGAAGGTGAAGAGCTTAACCCATTGTTCACTTGGAGCAATTCAGGCGCTTCGCCATGGTTTAAAGACGACAACAATCCTTACGAAGGCAATTACTGCTACACAGGAGCATCAAGTTCTTCAGGTACAAATTCAAAACTCGCCGTTGCGGTTACCAATGAGATTGATGATAAAGTTTCGTTCTATTACAGAGGTTCGGGCAACTCAGCCGATGAGTTTAAATTCATTTTGGACAGCGAGACATTCACTCTGACAGGTTCTCAGTGGCATAAATTTGAAACTGAATTACCAATAGGCACACACCTTTTGAGATGGACATTCTCAAGAAAGAGTCACCTCGATGAAGGCTCGGCATCAATCGACCTGCTTAAGGTGCCGCCAATGCATGTGGTAATCACTGATGTTGAAGAGATTACGGAGACCGACAGCAATGTCGTGGTCTATCCTAACCCAGGTAATAACACTTTGAATATCATTGTTCCAGAGGGTAGCTTCTCAGAGTTGCAACTCTTTGATATTCAAGGAAGAATGATTCTTAACAAACAGATTAACGACGCTATCACGACCATCAACACCGAGAATCTTGCGCCAGGAATGTATTTCTGGAAGGTTGGCGACGAAGCAGGTAAATGGATAAAGTCAAGATAAGAAAAGGTCTGAATATTCGTCTCACAGGAGAGCCCTCGAAGCAACTCGAAAGCTTCGAGCCAACGTTTTGTGCCCTCAAACCGACCGATTTCATTGGCATTTTGCCGAAATTGGATGTTGCGGAAGGCGACGAGGTGAAGGCCGGATCGGTTCTTTTCCATGATAAAAACAACGAAAAGATAGTGTTCACCTCCCCTGTCTCGGGCAAGGTGAAAGCCATCGTCCGCGGCGAGAAACGCGCGATTTCGGAGGTTATCGTCGAAAACGACGGCAAAAATGATGCCATTGATTTCAGGGATATTGACGATCCTGTCGAAAGGATGTTACGTAGCGGCGTCTGGCCGATGTTGCGCCAGCGGCCCTATGCAACCATTGCTAACCCTGACGTTAGACCGAAACATATCTTCGTTTCGATGTTCGACACCGGGCCGCTGGCGCCTGATTACGATTATATCATTGATAATCAATATGATGCGCTAGCGAAGGGCATCGACGTTTTGTCGAAACTGACCGACGGGAATGTTTACATTAACGTTAAACATGGTTCAACGGCGTGTACAGACGCGATTAATCGCGTCTCCACGGAGATAACATCTGATGGACACGTTAATAATGTGGTTATCACCGAGTTCTGCGGACCGCATCCTGCGGGCAACGTCGGCACCCAGATAAACGCGTTATCGCCAATAAACAAAGGCGAAGTCGTGTGGTACTGCTACCCTCAGGACGTCATCACGATAGGGAATTTGTTCCTCTCGGGCCGTTACGAGAGCAGCCGAATCATTGCGATGACTGGCGCCGCGATGCATAATCCGCATTATTTCAAGACAAAAATCGGCGCTGACATCACGCCTATACTTGATATCAAAGAGAACTCGCGCGTCATCAGCGGCAACGTGCTGACGGGAACCAACATCACTGGCGACAAGCACCTCTGTTTCCACGACAGTCAGGTGACGGTGATTCCCGAAGGCAACCAATACAAGCTGTTTGGCTGGCTTCTGCCGGTATTTAAGCGTTTTACGAACACCAACACCAACGGCGACACCCGTCCGTACATCATGACGGGCGAGTTTGAGCGCGTGTTCCCGTTCGACATCTACCCTATGCAGCTCATCAAGGCATGCCTCATCAAAGACATCGACCAGATGGAGGAGCTCGGCATCTATGAGGTTGACGCTGAAGACTTTGCGCTCTGCGAGGTCATCGACCCGTCGAAGACGCCGATACAGCAAATCATTCGCGAAGGACTTGAATTTATCAGAAAGGAGACGAGCTGATGGGACTGAGGAGTTATATCGATAAAATCAAGCCGAACTTCGAGCAAGGCGGCAAATACGCTAAGTTTCACAGCACTTTCGAGGCGTTTGAGACGTTTTTATATACCCCGAATCGTGTGACAAGCAACGGCGCGCACATCCGCGACTACGTCGACATGAAACGCAACATGATCTACGTGGTCATCGCCCTCATCCCGTGCTTCCTCTTCGGAACGTGGAACATCGGATATCAACATTTCCTCTCACTAGGCGAAAGCGTAACATTCTGGCAGATAATAGGTTACGGACTTTTAAAGATCATTCCTTTATATCTCGTCAGCTACATCGTCGGCTTGGTGATTGAGTTCACCTTTGCGGAGATAAGACACGAGGAAGTCAACGAGGGCTATTTCGTCACCGGCTTCCTGATTCCACTCATCATGCCTGTCGACGTGCCGCTCTGGATGCTCGCCTTGGCTGTGGCTTTTGCAGTAATCATTGGCAAAGAGGTGTTTGGCGGCAGCGGCATGAACGTGGTGAATCCTGCGTTGCTGGCAAGAGCATTTCTGTTCTTCTCCTACCCCTCCAAGATGACCGGAGACACAGTGTGGATAGCCGAAAAAGCTGATGCTTACAGCGGTGCGACACCACTTGGAACGTTATTCAACGGCGGCTCAGTCAATGACTTGCCGAGTATGATGGATATGTTCATCGGGACTATCCCCGGCAGCGTTGGCGAGACATCAAAAATCGCCATTCTGATTGGCGGTATCTTCCTGATAATCACTGGAGTATCGAGTTTGAGAATTATCATCGCGACGTTCATCGGAGCGATTTCAATGGGGTTGGTTTTCAATGCGTTAGGGACAACTTCTGCCATGGACACCCCATTTTACTACCATCTCCTGATGGGAGGATTTATGTTCGGCACCTTCTTCATGGCCACCGACCCTGTCACTGCGGCGCAGACCAACATCGGAAAGTGGATCTACGGCTTCCTCATAGGAGCAATCGCGATACTGATTCGTGTAGCAAATCCTGGCTATCCCGAAGGAATGATGCTAGCGATACTGCTGTTGAACGTCTTTGCCCCTCTCATCGACTGGTGCGTGGTGGCGTGCAACATCCGTAAACGTAAGAAACGCTGGGCTTCAGCAGAAAGGAGGACAAAATGAGTGACCGTTATATCTTCCGTTACATCATAATCCTTGTGGTTATTGTTTCTGTCTTGCTTTCGGCGGCCGCGATGTGGCTACAGCCGTACCAGAGACGCAACGAACTCAACGAGCAGCGTATCAACATCTTGAAAGCTGCAGGAATTACTGGCGTTGACAACAAAAATGCGGAGCAGCTCTTCGAGCAGCATTGCACTGCTAAGCACGACGGCGACCTACCTTATTATATTATAGACGACCATATCACCGTCATCCCGATGCACGGAAACGGTCTCTGGGGCCCGATTTGGGGCTATTTAGGCCTCTCCGACGACCTCCAGACTGTTGTGGGTGCTGTGTTCGACCATAAGTCGGAAACGCCGGGATTAGGCGCTGAGATAACTACAGAGAAATATCAAAGTCAGTACAGAGACAAGCCATTAGACCAAAAAGTCGATGCGATAGCAGGCGCAACTCGCACTTCGAACGGAGTGGAAGAGATGATTGAGCGGACTTTGAACACTTATTTACCTTATCTTGAGAAGCAATGAAAAACATAAACTTGATAACGGCTCCTTTGCGTAAAGCCAACCCGATCACGGTGCTGATTCTGGGCATCTGCTCGGCATTGGCGGTGACGGCGAAGCTCAAGCCTGCCATCGTGATGGCCTTGTCGGTGACGGTGGTGACAGCCTTGTCGAATCTCGTGATTTCGTTGCTCCGCAAAGGAATCCCGTCGAAGATTCGTATCATTGTGCAGCTCATCGTGGTCGCTACTTTGGTCATCCTCGTCGATCAGTTCTTAAAAGCTTTCGTCTATGATGTGAGCAAGCAACTATCTGTGTTTGTTGGACTTATCATCACCAACTGCATAGTGATGGGACGCCTCGAGGCCTTCGCCATGGCGCATAAACCGTGGGAGGCATTCCTCGACGGCATCGGCAACGGTCTCGGTTACGGCTCGATACTCGTCATAGTGGCGTTTTTCAGAGAATTGTTCGGAAGCGGCACATTGCTTGGCTATCAGGTCATCCCGCAAGGCATGTACGACTTCGGATATGTTAACAACGGCTTGATGATTTTACCTCCTATGGCATTGATAATCATAGGAATAATCATCTGGCTGCAAAAACCTGAGGAGGAGAAATGATGGACACGTTAGGACTTTTCTTCCGCTCGATATTCATCGACAACATGGTGTTCGCCTACTTCCTCGGGATGTGCTCTTTTCTGGCCGTTTCGAAGAATGTCAAGACATCATTTGGACTCGGCGTGGCCGTCACTTTCGTGCTTTTGATTACCGTTCCGGTGAATTATCTTTTAGATAAATACATACTTTCGGCAGGTGCTTTGTCGTGGATAAGTCCAGCATTTGCTGATGTTTCGCTCGATTTCCTGAGTTTCATCCTATTCATCGCCATCATCGCTGCCATAGTGCAGATTTTGGAGATGGTGATTGAGAAATTCAGTCCTACCTTGTACAACGCCTTGGGCATCTTCCTCCCTTTGATTGCCGTCAACTGTGCTATCTTGGGAGCGAGTCTGTTTATGCAGGAAAGGCACTTCGACACTGTAGGTCAATCACTTGCGTATGGTTTCGGCTCAGGAATAGGCTGGCTCATCGCCATCATCGGCATGGCCGCCATAAGGGAGAAGATAAGATATTCGAAGATACCGAAGCGCATGCAAGGCACAGGTATCGCATTCATAATCACAGGTTTAATGGGAATTGCCTTCATGGCTTTCCTCGGAATAAGTTTTTAAATGAGCAGCACATATATCATATTAACCGGCGTCATCGTATTTCTCATCGCAGTGTTGATACCTGTGGCGATACTCATTTTTGTCAAGAAAAAACTTACTCCGCAGGGCGATGTGAAAATCAGCATCAACGACGAGCGTGAGTTAAATGTGAAGCCGGGCAATTCGTTGTTGCAGACTCTCGCCGACGAGCAGATTTTCCTTCCATCGGCATGTGGTGGCAAAGGCAACTGCGGCATGTGCAAATGTCAGGTTTTGCAAGGCGGAGGCTCGATTCTGCCTACGGAAAAGGAGTTTTTCAGCCGTAAGGAACAGCTCGCCCACTGGCGGCTCGGATGCCAGGTGAAAGTGCGCGAAGACCTCAAAATTCACATCAACCCGCAGATCTTCGGAATCAAGAAGTGGGAGTGCACTGTGGTGAGCAACCGCAATGTGGCTACCTTCATCAAGGAGTTCGTGGTGAAACTGCCAGTGGGCGAGCGTCTCGACTTCCTCTCAGGCGGCTACATCCAGATCGACGTGCCGAAGTGTGATGTGAAATATTCTGATATCGACGTCGACGCAGAATACCGTCCAGACTGGGAGAAATACCACATGTTCGACCTTGTGATGCACAACCCTGAGCCGCAGTTCAGGGCCTACTCCATGGCCAGCTATCCTGCCGAAGACAACATCATCATGCTTAACGTGCGCATCGCCACGCCGCCGCTCGATAGGAAGAACGGAGGCTTCATGAAGGTCAACCCGGGCGTGTGCTCGTCGTACATATATTCGCTGAAACCTGGCGATAAAGTCACCATCAGCGGACCATACGGAGAGTTTCATATCAAAGACACTCAAAAGGAGATTATCTTTATCGGCGGCGGCGCGGGAATGGCTCCAATGCGTTCACACATCCTCGACCTCTTCCTCACCAAACATACACAGCGTAAGGTATCGTATTGGTACGGCGGCCGCTCATTGCGTGAGCTCTTCTACATCGACGATTTCAAGAAGATTGAAGCCGAGAATCCTAACTTCAAATTCAATATAGCCTTATCTTCACCGCTTCCTGAAGACAACTGGAACGGCTACGTGGGCAACATCCATGAGGTTCTCTTCGAGAATTACCTCAAGAACCATCCGGAGCCCGAGGAGATAGAGTATTACCTCTGCGGACCACCAATGATGACGCAGGCTGTGCTCAACATGCTCGACAATTTAGGCGTTCCGAAAGAAAGTATACTGTTTGACGATTTTGGTGCCTAAATTTCACCCCTAGGGGTAAAATTTTCACCCCTAAAAACGGCACTTTCACCCCTAAAAGTGGTATAAAAAATTTTCATTCACCCCTAAAAACGGCACCTTTACCCCTAAATAAGCGTTTTTACCCCAAAATTCACCCCACTCACCCCACAAAAATTTGTGGGTTAAAATACTTTGTATTTTTGCAGCGAATTTAAAAGCAATTGAGATGGAAGAAAAACGCATTTTTGACATTCTGACGACTTATTTACGCAAACATCCTGACCAGCAGATCGCTCTCGCCAAGAAAGACAACGGCGAATGGAAGAAATACAGCATCCAGGAGTATGTGGAGACGACCAACCTCATCAGCTATGCCCTCATCAAGTTGGGCATACAGAAAGATGACAAGATCGCCATCATCAGCAGCAACCGTCCCGAGTGGAACATCATGGATATGGCCATCCAACAGGTTGGAGCCGTCACAGTGCCAATCTACCCTACTATCAGCAAGGAAGACTACCGCGTGGTGATCAACAACAGCGAATCAAAGTTCGTGATGATTGAAGGTCTCTGCGTTCTGAATAAGATTGAGGATATCAAAGACGACATCCCATCGTTGAAGATGATCTACACCTTCGTAAAACGTGGCGACTACCCTATCTGGGCCGACCTTCTGCAGCTTGGTCGCGAAAACCAAGACGTCGAAGAGCTCGAGCGCCGCAAGGCTGCCGTTAAGCCAACCGACTGTGCCACAATACTTTACACATCGGGCACAACAGGCACCCCAAAAGGTGTTATGCTTTCACACGCCAACATCCTCGGCCAGATCGAGAACCTTCGTCAGACACCATCGCCTACCTCGACACGCGCCTTGAGCTTCTTGCCTATCTGTCACGCCTACGAGAGAACGCTGACATACTTGTATCAATACCTTGGAATGTCGGTGTATTACGCCGAAAGCGTAGCCACCATAGCCAACGACATGAAGGAGATTCATCCTACCATGATGACATGCGTGCCACGTCTGCTGGAAAAGATTTATCTCAAGGTAAGACAGTCGGGACAGAATATGAAAGGCCTTTCAAGGAGCATATTCTACTGGGCTATGAACCTGGCAGAGAGATACACCGTCGACGGACGCAACTGGTTCTACAACCAGAAGCTCAAAATCGCTGATAAGCTCGTTTACAGCAAGATCCGCAACAAACTCGGTGCCGACTGCTTCGACATCATCGTTTCGGGCGCAGCGAGCATACAGCCTAACATCTCGGCATTCTTCTCAGCCATCAAGATGCCTGTTTACGAAGGCTACGGCATGACAGAATGCTCACCGGTTATCTGCACCAGCTCTAACGTGCCTCACGGACGTGAAGCCGGCTACGTAGGCCCAGCATTGCCAGGCATAGAAGTAAAAATAGCTGAAAACGGCGAGATAATCTGTCGCGGACATAACGTGATGATGGGCTATTACAAACAGCCGGAACTCACCGCTGAAGTCATCGACAAAGACGGCTGGTTCCACACCGGCGACCTCGGAAGTGTCAACGAATACGGCAACTTCAAGATTACAGGCCGCATGAAGAACCTCTTCAAGACATCTTTAGGCAAATATATCAATCCTGATATGATTGAAACCAAGTTCACCGAGTCGGGATTCTTCGAAAACGTAGTGGTTCTTGGCGAAAACGAGAAATTCGCAGCAGCTTTGATAGTTCCAGACTTCTCATTCCTGAAAGATTGGTGCGCCAAGCACGAGATCAAGTTCACCACCAACGATGCGATGATTAACCTTAAAGAGGTGAAAGAACGCTTGACGAAAGAGGTTCAGAAGATCAACGCTTTCTTTGGCGATACAGAGAAAATCAAACGATTCAAGTTCCTCGCTGACGAGTGGAGCACCGCCAACGGCATCCTCACTCCTACTCTTAAGGTGAAACGCTCAGTAATCCTTAATAAATACAAGGATGTGATCAGCAGAATGTACCAAGGAGGCGACTGATTTAGATTAGAGTTTAAAGAAAAAAGGAGAATTCCATCTGGGATTCTCCTTTTTGTTTGATATCTGAAGGATTGTCTAGTTGATAACCCTGATTTCAACTCTGCGGTTGATTCTCTTATTAGCGTCGCTGTCGTTTGGCACGAGCGGGTTGTTGGCGCCGAAGCCGACGACTTCCATTCTCGACACTGAGATGCCGCTATTGATGAGAGCCTCCATCACGGCTGCGGCGCGTTTCAGCGACAGCTCCATGTTATGCTCGTCGGTGCCTGTATTATCGGTATAACCGGCAATTTCGACGTTTATCGAAGGATTAGCTTCCATGAATGCCGCGATCTTCTCAATCACGCCATACGACGATTTTGTAAGCACTGCGCTGTCGAATTCAAACTGAATGTTGTGCAGTTCGAAACGAGTCATATCGACAGGCTCAGGAGCGTCAACCTTGTCTAAATCAAAGACATAGATGTCGTAGCCACCCATTCCGCCGTCACGATCGGTCGAGATATAACCTTTGCGACCGTCGGAGCTGACCACGAAGCTGATCTCGTTTTTCTCCGAGTTGATAGGATATCCGAGGTTTTGCGGTGTGCTCCACTCGCCTCTCGGCATTTTCTTGCACATGAAGATATCATATCCGCCCATGCCCGGCAGACCGTCGGAAGCGAAATAAAGCGTATTTCCGTCAGGATGGATAAACGGACTCATCTCGTTGCCCTTTGAGTTGGCAGAAACGATAGGTTTCGGATTTGTCCATTTGCCCTGATAAAACTGGCTGTAATAGATATCGGTGCTCTCGTAGGTACGCGAATATCTCACAAAATAAAGCTCCTGTCCGTCGGCGCTGATGCAAGGCTGCGACTCCATGGTCGAGGTATTCACGATATTGCCGAGGTTTGCAGGCTTACTCCACTGATTATCAACGAGTTCTGATGTGTAGATATCACCTCTACCGTAGCTGTCGATGAAGTCGATACCCACAAAATACATCTTACGCTGGTTAGGAGCGATGCTCACAGCGCCCATGCGTTTGTTGTTGTGCCAGTCGAGCTCGAGCGGCAAGGCAGGCATATATTCGCCGTTGATGATAGCCGATGAGAAGATAAATTCCTCTCTAGCTCCTTGTTTATCAATGACATCGCCACGACGTGTGAAGTAAATCCTGCTTCCGTCAGGGAGAATCTGATTGACGTATTCGTCGCCAGCGGTATTCACATTCGAACCTAAGTTAACAGGGTCATATTTAACCGGGTTGTTGAATGCTTCGTCTCTAAACTCAGCAATTACGAGCAAATCCTTAGCCTGGTTGGTCAATGCTGACTTCTGATTCGGCACTTTCACGTACCATTTCAGTATGTTCACAGCGTCGCTGAAGCGGAAATGCTCCAGATAGAGGTTTGCCAGTGTTATTGCCGATTTCGGAAATGCCATCGAGTCGGCAGCAAACATCTGCTCGAAACTCTCGATAGCCTGCTCGTCGTTGTCAAGTTTCATCGACAACTCAGCCTTAAGCAGCAGAGCATCACAGAATTTTCCGTCGGCATCCAAAGCCTTGTCGAGGTATTTGAACGTCTTCTGATATTTCTTCTTATCATACTGTTTCTTAGCGTTTTTGAAATATTTCACCGCCTTTTTCGACTTGGTATGATAATTCTGAGCAAATGCCGCTGTTGGTGCCAGCGAGACTGACATCACCAACAACACACTGATAATCAAATACTTAAGATAACTTTTCATATTATGATTTATTTTCTTTTCTTAGCTTGCAAAGTGTTGTAAAGCAGCGACACTATCGTCATCGGTCCCACGCCGCCCGGCACTGGGGTGATCTTCGATGCCACCTTAGCCACCTCGTCGAAGTCGACGTCGCCTTCGATGCGATAGCCTTTTTCTGTCGTGGCATCCTCGATACGATGGATACCCACGTCGACGACCACTGCGCCCGGCTTCACCATGTCGGCCTTAAGGAACTTAGGTTTTCCAATGGCAACGACCAAAATGTCAGCTTGACGTGTGATCTCAGGCAGGTTCTGCGTCTTGCTGTGGCAGATTGTCACAGTAGCGTCGGCGCCTTTACGCGAAAGCATAACGCTGATAGGCGTTCCCACAATATTCGAACGACCTAAAACCACCACATGCTTGCCGGCTGTCTCCACGCCGCTGCGCTTCAGGAGCTCTACGATACCAGCTGGTGTAGCTGGCAGAAAGCAAGGCTCGCCAAGCTGCATCAGACCGATGTTGAAAGGTGTGAATCCGTCGACGTCCTTCTTCGGGTTGATGCTGTGGATAACCTTAGTCTCGTTGATATGTTTCGGCAACGGCAGCTGGATGATATAGCCGTCGATTTCCTCGTCGTTGTTAAGAAAATCGATGAGTTTCAGCAGTTCTTCCTCTGTGGTGTTGACTGGCATGCGGTACACCGAGCTTGTCATTCCCACGCTCTGGCAGGCTTTCTCCTTCGATGCGACGTAGGTCTGGCTTGCGCCGTCCTCGCCCACTATCACTGCCGCGAGATGCGGGGCATCCATGCCTTTGTCCAACATTCCGGCCACTTCAGCCGCTATTTCTTTTTTCATTGCATCGGCAATGGCTTTGCCGTCGATAATCTTATCTTCTATATTCATGGTTTGATAGTTAACGTCTGCGTTTCGCTTGTTGCATCATCTGCATCATCTTCTTGGCGCCGCCGGTGGTCACCATGCGCATCATCTTCGAGGTCTCCTCAAACTGCTTGATGAGGCGGTTCACCTCTTCGATGCTGTTGCCCGATCCGAGGGCTATCCTGCGCTTGCGGCTTCCGTTGATAATCCTAGGATTCTCGCGCTCTTCAGGTGTCATGGAGCCGATGATGGCCTCGATGCTCTTGAATGCGTCGTCGTCGATCTCCTCATCATCGATCTTATTCATGCCCGGAATCATCTTGGCGAGATCCTTGATGCTTCCCATCTTCTTGATTTGCTGGATCTGCTTGAGGAAATCGTTGAAGTTGAACTCGTTCTTAGCGAGTTTTTTCTTCAGCTTGGCTGCCTCTTCGGCGTCGAACTGCTCCTGTGCCTTCTCCACGAGAGAGACGATATCGCCCATACCGAGGATACGGTCGGCCATACGTTTCGGGTAGAAGATATCGAGAGCGTCCATCTTCTCGCCGAGACCCACAAATTTGATAGGTTTTTCGACGACAGTGCGTATCGTGAGAGCCGCACCGCCACGTGTGTCACCATCGAGTTTGGTGAGCACCACACCGTCGAAGTCGAGGCGGTCGTTGAAGGCCTTGGCGGTGTTCACAGCGTCCTGACCTGTCATGGAGTCGACCACAAACAAGGTCTCCTGCGGTTTCACCGTCTCCTTGATCTTCGCTATCTCGTTCATCATCTCCTCGTCGACGGCCAGACGACCTGCGGTATCGATGATAACCACGTTTTTGCCGTCTTTACGTGCCTTCGCGATGGCGTTTTCGGCAATCTGAACAGGATTTTTGTTGCCTTCTTCGCTGTAAACCTCCACTCCCACCTGCTCGCCAAGAACTTTCAACTGGTCGATAGCAGCCGGACGGTAGACGTCGCCAGCCACCAGCATGACGCTCTTAGCTTTCTTATTTTTAAGGAAATTAGCAAGTTTTGCTGAGAAAGTGGTCTTACCTGAACCTTGCAGACCTGCGATGAGGACGACAGCCGGATTACCTTTGAGATTAATCTCTGAATGCTCGCCTCCCATGAGTTCGGCGAGTTCATCGTGCACAATCTTCACCATCAACTGGCTCGGCGACACCGACGTCAGAATCTTCTGACCGATGGCCTTCTCCTTGATGTCGTTGGTGACATCTTTGGCTATCTTATAACTGACATCGGCGTCAAGCAAGGCCTTGCGGACCTCCTTAACTGTCTCAGCCACATTGATTTCGGTGATATATCCCTGTCCCTTCAGTATCTTGAACGAACGTTCCAGCTTCTCGGTTAATCCTTCAAACATATCGAAAACTTAATTATTAATCTTGCAAAGATACAAATTATTTTTTAATACTGGTTAAATAAATCGAAATGATATTGCATATACGCCTTACCCTGTCGCACCAGGCTGTCGGAAAGTTCCTCAGGGAAGGTGTTTTTCAGCATATTGTCGTTGTTGACAACGCATTCTCCCTCTTCGGTCTTCCATCCCACTCCGCTGTAAAGCTCGAAGAAAGCGAAAGGACGGTAGCAGGTGTTGAACACGTCTTTGCTCCAGAAGAACTGGTTGTGTTTCACGCCCAGCTGAGCCAGAAGCGTTGCCGGAATATCGGTGTTTCCACAGATCTTATCGTAGGTAGTGCCGCGAAGCGAATCGTTCAAAGGCTTACCGCAGATGAGAAGCGGAATCTTATGATATTCAAATGATTCGAGCGGATAGTTCTTATACGACGGATGGCTATGGTCGGCCATGAAGAGGAACAGCGTGTTGTCGTACCATGGCTGCTGTTTTGCCCTGTCCATGAAGAGTTTCAGAGCAATATCGGTATATTTTGCCGAGTTGACGAACACCTTTTCCAGCTGAGGCCACTCGAGTTCCTCGAAAATCTTAGGATAGTCGTAAGGCGAGTGCGTGCTAAGCGTGAAAATTGTTGTGAAGAACGGCTCCGGCTGACTGTTGATGTCGGTGCTGGCCCACGGAAGCATGTCGGCGTCCTGGATGCCCAGCTTTCCCTTGTGAAAACGCTGGTTTTTCACGTCTTTCCCTTCGACGATGCGGTCGAATTCGTTATATCTTAAATATGAAAGAATATTGCCGTAGTTAAGCTCGCCGCCGAAGTAGAAACTCGAGTAATATCCAAGAGAATCAAGCGGTTGGATGATCGACGGTATGGCGTAATATTTCTCCTGATGGTTGGTGATGGTGGTCACCGGCAGTCCTGGCAGTCCGCCGAAGATTGAGGCGATAGCCTGTTGCGAGCGGTTTGCCGATGCGTAGAAGTTGGTAAACAGCAGTCCGTCCTTCTCCATGGCGTGGAAGTTAGGCGCTATGCTCGGGTCGCCGCCCAGCGATTCGATGAGGTCGGCCGACCAGCTCTCGAGGAGGATGATGACGATGTTAGGGCGGTCGTTTTTGAGTATCATCATCGTCGAGTCGCATTCAACCTCGTGAGTCTCCTCAGTGATGGCCTTTGCGGTGTCGAAATCCATATAGTTGAAATGCGCGTTATCTTTGACTTTAGCGGCATTTGTAAGGTTTTCGGCGAGGTTATAAGCAGGGTTCACCGTCATGATATTGACGATTTTATAGTTGCTGAAGTAGCCCGAGCTTGTGGAGATCGGTATCTCGCTGAATCCGCCGCGCATGCCGAGGAAAATGAGGCCTACGGTGATAATTATGACGGCCGGATACATATACCAATCGGGTTTTTGCTCAGCAGTGCGCTCGGTTGTCTCCGGCTCGATCCAGCGGACGTACCACCAGCAGAACAGCAGTGTGAAGCACGACCACAGCGAGAGCAGCAGCACAGTCTGTTGTGTGGAGGCTGTATTCACCACCTCTGAAGGGTTTTCGAGGTAAGCTAAGGCCTTGGCGCTCAGCTTGGTACCCCATTCACCGTAGATGCCGATTTCGCCCATCACGGTGAGGATATAGGCGGCGATGATGATGTAGAAATACCAGCGCATCCAGCGGTAGCTGATGTTTTTGTTGACGCACAGGCAGACGAACATCACTATTGCGGGTATCGGCAGTATGAAGCAGGCTGTCGCGATGTCGAGTGGCAGTGCCTTGAAGAAACCTTTCAGTATCTCGGTAAACGGCACCATGTCGACATTCACCAGATGCCAGTAGTTCACGATGAACACTATGCGCATGGTAGCGAACATAACCAGCAGGAAAACCAATATCTTAACGAGGTAAATGACGTATTTTTTCATTGTTTTCAAATTTTTGCAAAAATACAAAAATAGTTTAAAGTTTAGAGTCTTGAGTTTAAAGAATTTTTAGAAAATGAAAATAGCCGCCTGACGGCGGCTATTTTTGTATATTCAATGTCGGTTAGTATTATTCTCCATCGTAAACAAGGCGGACTGAACAGCCGTTACAACGTCCTGCGCTGTATATCAGGAGTCTTTCACCATAAACATTCAAACAACGGGCATCTGTATTACCTATGGAATTACTTGACCAATAATTGCCCGGGGCATTGTATCCAGTATAGATATAAGTACCTATGCGGAAGCTGGCATTAGGCAAAAAAACCGCGCCGGCCGCTTCCATCTCAGCCCAGTCATCTTCTGATATGATATCATAATGTCCCCACGAGCCGTCATATGGAGTTTGATAGTTGATGTAAGTAGCTGTCAATGTTATTCCATCAGGTTGTGTATAGTCATCCGGGAAAATGATGAGACCAGATACACGAGATCTTGACAAATTAATCTCCGCTCTAAGGAAACGTGCGTTTTCTTTACCACACACCGTTGATGATCTACGGCATGTAACTCCCGGTGTAGCGGTTGTACCATTCGGCAATCCACTACCAGAATCTTCACATCCTAACAGCCAAGTCCATTCGTGGCTTGACAATGTTCGCCATGGTGACTGTTCACCCCCCATGCACCAGCCCCAGTCGGAATGGTTTGCAACAGACAACGAACGAGCGCTGCCATAAGGTCCATATTGATCACTATATGGATAAGATATGACGTGCCATTTTCCTTCTTCATCTTGATAATAAACCGCGCTATCGGCTTTTGTATTGTTAGGTTTAAAATAGTTCTCGTTAGCGCCAAACTGTGTGTCTTTACCGCCAGTACAACCCCAACCTAACAGGGTTATCTTGGTTTTGTCACAATAGTTAATTCCGACATCTTCATCTGATTCTTCCACTGTGTATTGAGGTTCCATGAAGCTCCACTGACATTCGCTCCACGGAGTGTTAAGATCAGGTCTAGTATATTGCAGATTTCCCTTAGAGAATCGCACCATTTTGCCTTGAGCGACTGAGAACAAACCCGGCAGAACATCTTCACTTAATGTAGCTGTTGCTGTGATTGACAATGGAATAAATTCCTGCTCCAATTGATCGGAATAAAACATTCTGCCTTTGATACCATTAGAAAACACAATACTGCCGTTATTACTATTGCTGTCGAACTGCAAAGTGGTAGCTGTAGTGGTTCCTGAATCGATCAACGACACATAAAAGCCGTCGGCATTATTGGTTCCTACATTGATGTATCCCTTGTCTTTTCCAATAACTTCGCCGGTTTTGAAATTGATTTCGGCTGAGGAATAAACATCGGCGCCATGCAGATAAACTGTTTCGTTTTCGCTTGATGCACTAGCGAAACCTGCCAATTTGAAAAACGCTATAGCTGTCTTAACTCTTAAATCAATAGTAACATGACACTGTGATCCGTTGATTTCCACCTCGTCAGTCGATAATTCTTCAACTGCTATTAGATAATCGGTAACCGATAATGTCGTTCCGTTAGCCTGATCTGAGAAATCGATAATGGTCGATGCTGTACCAACAGATTGGGTATGTGAGCCATTTCCAAGATAGAAGAAAAACAGCTTTGTATCGTTAGCGCTTGGCGCAGTGATGGTTCCGCTGAATTCTGTTCGATTTGTGGCTGCGTTACCACCTGGTGCCACAGCTAACAACTCACCGAGATATCCTGTGCTGTTGCCGCTTACCACAACATATTCATTGCCAGTGCTGTTCCAGTTAAATCCCGAATTGCCATCGCCCATATTAGGTACAAAAACGGTTTTGGCGCAGTTCGAGGCTGTAGCTGTCATGTAGATAGTGCCGGTTTCAACAGGAAATACGACTTTCTTCTTACACTGTGTCATCCCCAAAAGCAATGCGAACATTATCAACAACGTCGTGCCGTTTTTCAATGCACGTTTGCGACGCAGCACAGCATAGCCTGCACCAGCGGCTACCATAAACAGCAATCCGCTGCCAAGAGGTGCAGTAGGGTTCTCGTAATGCATACCTTCGATAGTAATACCATCGGCAGCACGGTCATTATAAATGTCATCATTATCAACACGAAAGAAAAAATCTGTACTCTGAGCGTTCATCGTTGTTGAAACGAATAATCCTGCCATAAAAAAGACAAAAATTGCTAAAGCTTTGACATTGAATAGTTTACGCATAATTATTATCATTAAATGACTAATTCTTTTTGAACACGCAAAAATACAAAAAATTTTAATACTGTGTATTAAAAAATGCTATAAATTTGCATTACTAAATTTTTGCGTTATGGTAAAGGAAAATTTAGAAAAAGTAAAAAAGACAATCCCTGCGGGAGTTTTGCTAGTGGCAGTGTCGAAGACAAAGCCCGTTGAAGACATCCAGGAGGCTTACGACGCCGGACAGCGTGTCTTCGGCGAGAACCACGCATTGGAAATGCGCGACAAACATGAGGTTTTGCCCAAGGACATCGACTGGCATTTCATCGGACATCTGCAGACCAACAAGATAAAATACATCGTCTCGTTTGCGCGGATGATTCATTCCATCGACACCTTTAATTTATTGCAGGCCGTGAATAAAGAGGCGGCAAAGCGTGACAGGGTTGTCGACTGCCTGCTGCAGTTTCACATAGCCGAGGAAGAGACGAAGTTTGGTCTGAGTATGGAAGAAGCAGAAGAAATTCTGAATTCCGACATTTTCAAGGGTATGAAAAACGTGCGCATCTGTGGCGTGATGGGCATGGCGACAAACACCGACGACATGGCTCAGGTTCGTAAGGAATTTAAGCATCTGAAAGAGATTTTCAATACCTTAAGGAAGAAGTATTTCGCTGATAATGAATGGTTTAAGGAGATCTCGATGGGAATGTCGCACGATTATCCTATTGCCATTGAAGAAGGCTCGACGATGGTGAGAGTGGGAAGTAAGATTTTTGGTGAACGTAATTATAATTAGCATACCCGTCATTTCGACTGAACATCGAACAAAGTGAGATGGGAATGGAGAAATCTCCAATGATTGAAGGAGATTCCTCCGCTCCCTACGGTCGGTCGGAATGACGACAAAATACGAAATTATGGAATACATTTTTAATGCAAAAGAGGTTAAAGACCGTGTAGTTAAATGGATTAGAGATTGGTTTGAGGTTAACGGCAAGGGTTGCAACGCTGTGATCGGCATCTCGGGCGGCAAGGACAGCTCGATAGTGGCCGGATTATGCGTCGAGGCGCTGGGCAAAGACCGTGTGATAGGCGTAACTATGCCAAACGGAGTGCAGAAAGACATCTCCGACAGCATGAAGCTCATCAACCATCTGGGAATAAGATATTGTTGCGTGAATATCGGCGAGACATACAACGCCCTGATGGCTGAGGTAAAAGAACAGCTCGAGACTTTAGGCAAAGACGTTGCCAATCAGACAGTTATCAATATGCCGCCGCGTCTCAGGATGACGGCATTATATGCAATCTCACAGTCGATGAACGGCCGTGTGGCCAACACCTGCAACCTCTCCGAAGACTGGGTAGGCTACAGCACACGTTATGGCGACGCGGCGGGCGACTTCTCCCCTCTTGGCGGTCTCACAGTGCAGGAGGTGAAGGCTATCGGCAAAGAGCTGGGGCTGCCCATCGATTTGGTTGAGAAAACTCCTTCAGACGGCTTATGCGGCAAGAGCGACGAAGACAACCTCGGTTTCACCTATGCCACCTTAGATAAGTATATTAGAACCGGCGTTTGTGAAGATCCGGTGATTAAGGCGAAGATTGACGACAAGCACGCTAAGAATCTGTTCAAGTTAGAGCCGATCCCGCATTTCAGCTTGTAAAAACATCGTTTACTGTTTACAGTTTACCGTTTAAGTGAGTATACAACGAAAAAGGCGCCGTTACCGGCGCCTTTAATTGTATTATCGTGAGAATTGTTTAGTTTGCATCGCGAACGAGGCGGACAGATGATCCGATTTTTCTATATTGTCTTATTGATGTTGTAGCCGAAACGCCATTACTCCCCAAATACATATAATATGCTTGTACATGCTGGAAATGCATACTAGACCAATAATAGCCTCTAGTACCTGGATATGACATGTTTGTTCCAGTTCTAATTCCACCAGCAGGGAGAAAAACAAATCCAATTTGTTCCAAGTCACTCCAAGTCGTTTTATTACAAATTGTTGTAAAATTACTTTTGTTATTAATTGTGCCCCATGTCACGTCAGTAGGCAACACACCTGTTATTGCATCTGGCACTAGTATAAGCCCATATGTGTGAGTATCGCCATCCTGAATATCGGCTAGAGTATATCGTGCATCACTCACATTATTTAATGTAACGTCTGTCGTGCGAGTTGTTAACAAATAATCCCATTCATTTCTTGTTAACGTACGCCATCTGCCAGGCGCATCCTTATCGTCTCCATAACTAATAGCATTGTGCATTCCCCAGTCATAGTCGATGCTACTACCTGTTAAATCTGTATCAGGCATAGTAGAAGTAGGACCATACCCGCTAATATAATTACCCAACTGGGTGCCTTCTTTCCTTGCATACGGATAATAATACACATTATTTTCATCAGCATTATTATGATATCCACTAGTTCCCCAGCCGAATAAATCAATCCAGCCAGTATATGTTGAAGCTATTTGATTATTAGAGCATCTAGTTGAGCCTTCATGAACATTGCCATAATCAACATTCTGATAAGTACCACCCACATAATCCCACTGATTCAAAGCAAACCGCCAGGTGTCAGTCGATGCCTGATATTGCAGATTGCCTTTAGAAAAGTTCACCTGTTTGTTGTTTGCAACAGAAAATAATCCCGGCAAAGCACCTTTAGGTTCAGCAGCAGATTGAGCCTCAACAGGTAATGGAGAACCTCCATTTGAATAAAACTTTCCTGCCCTAATACCGCAATTGAAATTCATCTCAGCATATTTGGTATTGCTTGCAAACTTAACCGTGGTGGATGGTGCTGATGATGGAATCAAAGCGATATACTTTTCACCCTGCGTTCCGAGATTTATGCCGCCCTTAACCTCCTTACCGACGATTGTGCCATTAGCGTAGTCGATGGTTGCTATTGAATATACATCATCGCCATACATACGAATTGTTTCATCGTCAAAGCCAGTAAGGTTGACGTATAATATCGACATTGCAGGTTCCAGCGTCGCCTCAATATGAAAATCTTGTTGACCAGCATCTTGCACTCTGCATGTATAGCTACCTACAGCCCAGTGATATTGTGTGATACTATCCATAATACCATACTGGTCAGTTATATGTAATGTAGTTTGGATATCGACCTCATAAGTCACATCATCATCCCATTTTCCGGGATTGTGTGAAGATCCAAGATAAAAGAAAGAAAATATATCACCATCTCGCACTGGACCTGACATAGTAAGTATACCTTCAAATGTAATTTGACTACTGCCATTTCCCCTACCCTTTAAACGTCCTACATGGGAGTTTCTACTATGTCCGACTTCAATATACTCTGTCTTACCATCAGTCCAAACGAACGAGCCATCACCGCTGGCTCCTGGTATAAACGTTGTTTTATCAGCACTACAATCAACATCAACTGTGATGAAAACCTTATGGCTTCCCTCAGCAACCATATCTTGTTTTTTACACTGAGTCATGCCAAGAAACATAGCTAATGCAAGTACTACAAAAGATAAATGAGACAAATACGTCTTTAGGGAGCGTTTGCCACGTACGACTGCATAACCAGCACCTACGATTGACAAAACCAGCAGTCCGCTACCGAGTGGCACTGTAGTAGGATTCTCACCTGTAAGGCCACCTAAAGTTAGATCATTGTCATTAAAAGTGTACTCATCACGATTCTCATACAATCCCTCGTCTCCACTTTTAAAGAACCCGTCGCTACGCTGGGCGGTTAAAATTGTTGGAAAAATAATTCCTGCAAGAAGTATAGCGCAAATTGCTAAAGTCTTGATTTTCAATAGTTTTTTCATTATAAGTTGTTGTTTAATTTTTGCCATAATTTGAGGGTGCAAAAATACGAAAAAATTTGATACGAAGTATTAAAAAATGAGATTTTTTTGTTTACCGTTTACAGTTTACCGTTTAAGTGGGGTTCAAGCTAAATAATGCCAACAAAAAAGGCACCATTTCTGGTGCCTTTTTTATTATAATTTTGTAAATGATTAGTAGACCAGTCGGACGGCACCGCCATAATACTTAGGAAATAGCCGATCTACCTTAAAACCTGAGCTACCAGATAGATTCAATCTGCTAGCATAATACCCATTATCATCGCTGCCATTCGTAGATAACCAATAGTATCCGTAACTCTTTATGGATCGAACCTGCATCTTGTTGCTATACCAATAGCGATATCCGCTAGCTGGCAAATATATAGCTCCCTGATCCAGCCTTTCCTGCAATTCATCAGCTGTCCAATTATTGTTCTTCCATTCTGATTTATAACAATTTATGTCTGAGCCGTCCCAATCTTCTGGAAGAAAAATCGCGCCATTCCATAGCAATGTTTTAATTTGTACTGTGCCACATTTCCCATAGGCATTGTCGCGTCCATTCAAAAGGTAGTCACACTCATCGTAGGTAAGTAAACGCCAGTTGTAACCTTCAGGATTAGGCACAACAGTACCCCAATCTGACATATTTTGTAATGACAGATTATGAGGATTTGACGGGCCATATTCAGTACAGGTTTCGATTGTTCTGCTAGTATGATATGGTTGATAATAGTTTTGGTTTCCGCCATAAACCAAATCTTTCGTTCCAGTACATCCCCAACCAAAATGATCAATAACATCTACGAAAATGCAATCATCTCCGACTTCTGTCGCAGTCGTTTCAATCAGATTGTATTGTGGACTCATAAAACTCCATTCGTAGCCATCTCCCCATGTAGTCCCATTTTTTGTGCAGACAAGATTGCCTGATGCGAAACGCACGGCATTGCCATTGGCACTCACTACAAACACCTCATTATTAATGGTAGCGGCATTATTATTTATGTCAATCGCATTGTCACCATAAAGATAATTGTTGGTTTCTGTCAAAACAGGAACGTCAACTCCATCGTAATAGTTATACAAAGCCTGAGGATTGCTTGGATCGTCACTATTTTTCTTGAACACCATTCCCAGAGATTTTCTTTCCACATTGCTGAGTTGAAGAACAGCCCATCTCTTGGTATTGCCGGTATTGTTAGACTTATAAAGGCTTATAGCGTCAAGTTTCTCTGTCGGGGTGATGCTAGGATTGGCAAAGTCTATCTTAGCTTCGCTCAGCATATTGCTGACTTTAACGGTATTATTTGTTCCAGTGGCTAATTTAAACTCCACCAAGGCGCATTTGTTGCGAAGTGTGCAATCTGCGGCGGTAGCACCGTCGTAAGTAACTGCAGCCATTGAAAGCACTGGAAGTTTGGTGCCCTGATCGCTGATATCAACAGTAAACTCTGTAGTAGTATTTTCAACCAGCGTTACACTAGGTGTAAGTCCTCCAACGAAATAGAAATAAAGCGTATTACCTGAAGGCTCGGCAATTGTGCCAGTAAACTGTGCATTATTACCATGCTCGTCACTAGCAGTTACACAAGTCAGATATCCCAAATATTTGGCACCATCGCCAACATAAATAACATCATTTATATCATATCTCACCGGCACATATCCGTTTTCATTAGGATTGATTATGTGACGGGTGCCATTGCCGACATTAAGCGTATACTGAATGGTATTCACATTGTTGGATGTGATAGTTTCAATTCTCTTTTTACACTGAGTTGTGCCCAAAATCAAAGCGCATGCCAACAACAACATAGTACCTTTACGCAACGAACGTCTGCGGCGAGCAACAGCATAACCGGCTCCGGCAAGTGTCATAACCAACAGCCCACTGCCAAGAGGAACGCCGAAAGGCTCATTACCTGTACCATTGACATTTAAATTAAACGTAAAATCACGATCGTTGTAAATGTCATCATTTTCGACCTTGAAAAACAAATCGCTACGCTGAGCGGTAGCTAAAGTTGGAAAAATCATCGCTGCCAAGAGGATAGTAGAAATTGCTATAGTCTTAGCTTTTACTAAAAATCTCATAGTATTATAATTTTTTGTTAAACTACAATTATTTTAATCTACAAAGATAAGGAAATTTTTAATACGTTGTATTAAAAAAATGAGATTTTTTTAGTTTACGTAGTTTAATAGTTTACGTAGTTTAATAGCTTACATGGTTTAATAGAATCAATGGCGCTAAGAGATACGACGGATGAGTTTGATAATCAGGAAAATAAGGCCGAGGTAGATGAGCCAGAGGACGGCGGTCCACAGGTAAGAGATGTTGTCGAGGCGCTGCTTCACGATATCGGGACTCTCGTGGCGCGTGACAGGGTTAAGCCACATGGTGCTGTTGTCGAAAAACGTCAAAACAGTGCGCACATATTGGTCGGTTGGCTGAATCTGGTACGAGGCGGTGAAAATGGTATCCGTCTTCTCGTGTTTTTCTTCCTTAAGAATTATGCCGTCTTGTCCGATAAACTTCACGTTTTTCAAGCGTTTTGTGACACTCACGGTGAAATCGTCGCCATCGAGTTTTGCGCTGTTAAGATAAGGAATGTCGCGTTTGAAACGGGCCACCTTGTCGTCCATAGCCTCTTCCCTATCGAGCTTGAAATGCACGCCCACCGCCTTGCCCGAAAGGAGCGCGTCGTAGAGCTGCTCGGCATCGTTATCCTTAGCGTTGAGATAAGTTATTTTCAGAGCTATATCGTTGACTTTCAACACATCGTGAGTGTCGTCATCGGCGATGAGATAAACCAGATGTCCGTTGGAAAGCGCCATGTCCCAATGCTCGGGCGAGTTGACAAAGCCGTTGAGCACCTCCATAATATTGTAGTTGCTGAGATACTTCATGTCGCGCACCTTATAGCCGCCGTCGACGAAGCTCGGATGCGCCACTGCCACCACCCTATTCTGCTCGCCTAACTTATTGAGCATGTGCTGTTTATGACTTAAAGTCTGATAGAAGAAATAATCGATGCGACGCACTTTTTTAGCACCCAGGCACACCTGATGAATCTTCCAGACGTTGTAGCCGTGCTCGTAGCCCGGAATGAAGCCCGGATCGCGGCCGTCTTCATAGCTATTCACCTTATTATAATCGGAGATGCCGACGTGGTCGTAGCCAAACATACGGTACATGCTGTCGTAGACGATATTGCCGTTGGCGCGACCGTTGGTGACACCGCCGTACTGACATGTATGTCCGTGGAAGTTGCAGCATTTCCAATATGTTGAGTCGATATCTTGATAAGGATTCAAAAGATATTCACCGTGAAAAGGTTGCGGCTCGTCGAAGACATAAACGGGCACGAAAAGGTTCATCGCAAGGAGAAAACCGACGAACGCAGCTACTATATATAATAGGTATCTAAAAAATTTTTTCATCTCATGATAACAAACGACAAAATTACGAAAAAATTTTACAAAAAACCAATTATTTTAATTATTTTTGCCGTATGAAAAACAGGAATTATTTGGTGCATATAGCGGGCGTTACTGCCATGATTATCTGGGGGTTATCGTTCATCTGGTCGACTCAGGTGTATCGTAACCTCAACCCTACGGCCACCATTTTTCTGCGTTTGGTGATAGCCACCATATTCTTCACCGCCATACTTTTCACTTTTAAATTGAATGAAAAAGTCGAGCGGAAACACCTCGGTTTGTTTGCTTTGGCGGCGATGTTCGAGCCGTTTTTGTACTTCATTTTCGAGGGTTACGGCCTGAAAAACACCTCACCCATCATCGGGTCGGCCATCATCGCGATGATTCCGCTGGTGACGCCTATCGCGGCCTCGATTTTCCTGAAAGAGAAGCTGACGCCGATGAACATCGTGGGTTTGGTTGTGTCGTTTCTAGGCGTGATGGTGATGCTCATGAACAAAGATTTGCAGTTTGTGGCATCGACCAAGGGCGTGATTTTCCTGTTCTGCGCGGTGCTGGTGGCGGTAGGCTATTCCATCTCGTTGGCAAAGCTGACAAAACTATATAAGCCATTGACTATCACTTGGATGCAGAACATCGTAGGCATGATTTATTTCATTCCGCTGACGATAATCATGGAGCAGTTTGAGCCGTCGAACTTCGCCAATGTGGGCGGTTACATCGTGCCGTTGGTGTGCCTCGGCGTGTTCTGCAGCGCCATCGCCTACTCGCTGTGGGCGTTTTCGTTCAGCAGATTGGGTGCGTCGAGAGCCAACGTGTACAGCAACCTGATACCAGTGTTTACTGGCATTTTCAGTTTCATCTTAGGAATTGAGGTACTGTCGAGCAACAAGATTTTGGGAATAGTGATGGTTGTGGTTGGTTTGATATTTGCACAGTTAAAAAAGAAGGAGGCAAAAGCATGATTACGAGCAAAAGCAATCCTAAGATTAAGAATATCATCAAGTTAGAGAAAGCTTCGGAGCGCCGTGAGCAGAACCGAATCCTCATCGAAGGCAGGCGCGAGATCGAGCGCGCCGTGGCGTGCGGATTCGAAGTGGATACGTTGTTTGTGTGCCCGGAGATTGCTCGAGAAGGAGCAATGGTGACGGCGCGCTCGATTGAGGAAGTCTCCCTTGAAGTCTTCGAAAAGATAGCATACCGTGAAGGCAGCGACGGACTGTTGGCCGTAGCCATCCCGAAATACGCCGACTTACAGCAGTTTAAGCCGAAAAAGAAGAATCCGCTCATCATCGTACTTGAGACCGTGGAGAAGCCCGGCAACCTCGGTGCAGTGATGCGTACCGCCGATGCCGCCGGCGTCGACGCGGTGATAATAGCCGACCCGAGAACGGATTTGTATAACCCGAACGCCATCAGAGCGAGTGTGGGTTGCATCTTCTCGGTGCCGCTGTTTGCCTGCTCTTCGGAAGAATGCATTAAGTGGCTGAAAGACAATAAGATAACGATTTATTGCACATATCTGAAAGCTTCAATTGACTATCTTGACGCTGATTTCAAAAAAGCATCGGCCATAGTGATGGGAACAGAGGCCACAGGCATCTCGCAGCAATGGGTGGAGGCAGCTGATCAGAATATTATCATTCCGATGAATGGCATTGCTGATTCGCTTAATGTAAGTGTTACGACGGCGATTGTGACGTTCGAGGCGATAAGACAGAGACGATCCAAGTGACAAGGGGGTTCCTCACCCCTACGGGGTTCGGAATGACAAAAATGTGGTAAGATGGATAATAACAACAATTATACAAAGAATTTCAAGGTGATGTCGAGTTACTGCGACAGCGTGAACAGGTTAAGCCCATTTATGATGCAGACCTTGTTCGAGGAGCTCGCCGACGCCAATGCGACAGCTCTCGGCATCGACCAGCCCACCTTGATGAAGCGCGACAACGCCTTCTGGGTGGTCAGGCGCATAAAATTCGAGTTCAAAAGCGTGGTGAAAGACCACGAAGACGTCATCTTGAAGACCTGGCCTTCGGGACCGGAAGTGCTGCGTTGCTTCCGCTCATATCAGATTTTGAAACCCGATATGACACCAGCCGTCAACAGCGTGGCGGAATGGGTGATTTTGGATAAGGAGACACGTCGCCTGCGTAAGACCGACAGCGTGCAATATCCTGATATTCAATTCATTACAGAAAAAGCTTGCGAACCGACGTTCAAGAGATTCAAAGACGACTTCACTGAAGATGATTTCGTTTACGAGAAGGTCATCAGAGCCTGCGACATCGACATCTCACATCATACCAACAACACAAAATACTGCATGATGATTCTCGACTCATTTTCCGTTAAGGAGTTGGAGACAATGATACTCAAGGAGTTAGAGATTCATTACGAGGCAGAGAGTCTTGAAGGCGACATTCTTCGCATCTATCGTAAAAAAGTCGACGACGAGTGGCATTTCGCGATAAAGAAGGACGGAAAGGTCGTCACCTATGCTAATATAGGGATTTAAAATTTAAAATTTAAGATTTAAAGATTCAAAATTCAAAATTTCGTTTTGATTTTTAATTAATATTCCCTATTTTTGCAAAAATTTGGGAACGAGAATGAAGCATATATTCATTGTTAATACTGTTGCCGGCGAACATTCGTGCCTCGATGAGGTGATGAAAGCTATCGCAAATGAGAGCGAAGTCATTGACTATGAAGTATTTACACCAAATTCAGCAAAAGACAACATCAGTCAGATAAAGTCGTACCTCGAGGCTCATCCCGATGAGGAAGTACGGTTTTATGCCTGTGGCGGCGACGGCACCATTAACAAGGTGGCGAGCGGCATCTACGGCTATCCGAATGCCAGCATGACAGTGCTCGCTTACGGCAGCGGCAACGATTACATCAAGTATTTCGCTGATTTACAGACATTTAGAGATGTCGAGAAGGTGATGCACGGCACTGAAAAACATGTCGACATCATGCAGACCAACGACCGTTATGCGCTCAACGCCACGCATTTCGGATTGGATTCGAAGGTGGCGAAGACGATGAACATTGTGCGCCGCTACCCTATCATCGGAGGCAAGATGTGCTATCCTATCGCGGTGTTCTGGGCTTTCCTGACGGGAATGCGGACGAAATGCACCGTTTACGCCGACGGCGAGAAACTCAACGACGGCAAGATTTGTCTTTGCACCATTGCCAACGGCCGTTATGTCGGCGGAAGCTACAAATGCGCCCCACGCTCATCAAACGAGGATGGTTTGCTGGAGGTTTGCCTCATCAAGCCGATTTCGAGATTCAAATTCATGCAACTGAAGAAATCGTACACCGTCGGAAAGCACCTCGACGACCCGAAATTCAAGGATATTATCGTTTATCGCAGAGCAAAACAGGTGGTTATCGAGGCAACAAAAGGATTCTGCGTGTCGATTGACGGAGAGATTCTCCATGGAGAGAAGATCGTTGTTGAAAACAAGCAGCAGGCGATACGGTTTGTCGTTCCGACAATTTAAAGTTTACGGTTAACATTTATTAAAATATGTAGAGATGTGATTTATCGCATCTATAATACATTATTTCAATAATTATTTGTTTTTTTCAAAAAAATTATTATTTTTGCAGAACCATAAAACAATTAATTGTTAAACCATTAAAAATTAATCAGTTATGAAAAAAACCATCATTACCATTGTTCTATTATTTGTTTTCATGTTATCATACGGACAAATAAAAATGCATCCTAGCGGACAGGTAAGCATCCAGGCCACAAACACAACAGACGGTGTACAAATTGTTCCTTCTGGGAAGACCATTTTTAAGCCAGATTTAACAGCAAGTTATGAGATATTGAACCAAACAGTAGCTCAAACACAACTGGTTAAAGTCTGGGATGTGAAATTCGTCGGCAATCCAATGACATTCCCTGATGATCATTTCTACGTGACCGGTTATGGCAACGCTTATGCCAGTGCTTATTATACTATCAGTTATAGTGGCGGTGGAGGTGAGACCAAAGGTATTTCCCCCATCGAAAATGCCTCAAAACTATTATCAAATATGAACTGTTTCTATTATGACAACGACGAATTCAAGGGGTTTACGCCGGATTTCATCGACAATCCAAATATTCAACCTGAAGCTATAGAGGGATTGATGAAAGATTTAGAGATTAACAAAGCTTTGGGCTTGTCGTCTGATGATTTGGAAGCAGTTCTTCCCGAGGCGGTACGCCATGATCCAGATGGCAGGGTATATATCAACTATTCCGCAATCGTACCTGTGCTTGTTGAAGCCTTTAAGGAACAGCAACAGACCATCGAAGCGCTTCAACAAGAAATAGCCGAATTAAAAAACGGCGAAAAGGGATTTTATGGAATAGGAACACAAGAAAGTTCCAAGAACGCTTTGTTCCAAAACACCCCCAATCCGACGAATTCCTCCACCACTATCGATTGTTATCTCGATTCCAACGTTTCCAAAGCTGTCATTGCAGTTTATGATTTGAACGGATTACAGCTGAAAGAATATCCTATTTATAACCAGGGTAAAAACACCATTAAAATTGAAGCCAACGAGTTTAAGCCAGGGATGTATATGTACAGTCTTCTGGTTGACGGAAAACTTATTGACACAAAACGAATGGTAATAACCTCAAAATAACTGAGCCATGAAAAAGATATTTACCTTATTAATATTTTTGTTTGCGACAACTTTCCACAGCATCGCCCAGGACACCATCACCGGCGTGGTGAACCGCATTGCAGCCCCATATTTCGAACAGAATGTCTGCGACACCCGTTTCGCCATAACAACCGATAGCGAAACATATTACGTGATGATCGACAACTACTGGCCGAATCCATATTTGGAGGATTTGGTTATACATTATGACACTATTGCAATTGGAAATGAGATTGAGGTTATCGGCAATATTTTGGAAATGGAAGATGGAAATGGAGAGATATTTAAAACTATTGACATAAGCAAAAACCTTAATTCGAATCACCAACAAATCCTCGGTTTTTATTATTATGACGAAATCTCATTCCTAGATCCAAATCCTGTTACAGCTGCGTGTTTCTGTAATAGATTAGGGATTGTAAGATATTTTATCACGATCAACGGAGAGCTTCAGACACAAAATCCTTTTGTCATTAACGGAAGAATTTTTGAGGAAGACAAGCGATATTTATTCATCGGCACCATTGATAGTCAAGTTGATTACTATGGCAACACTTTCAATGTATTAGAATTGGCTGACGCGCTTCCGTATGATGTTGAGGATTTCAGCGTCAATGGCACACTTACGATGGAAAATGATTCATACCTGTCGTTATTCGACGGAGAGGAATATTATTATCTGACAAACAAAAGAAAGCTGATAAGCAACTATATCAATGAAGCTGTCTTCTCGGAAGGCGATTCTGTAGTTGTTGGAGGTTATGAATTCATACGCTATGATTTGTATGGAGAGCCTTTCAATGCTCTCGAAGTCATAAAACTATTATCTTCCACAGCACACACACTAATTGGAGTAGCAGGGGTTGCCGGAATACCATATACCAACGTAGGGCCTCCTATACCAGGAGTGTGTTTAGCTTTATGTAGTGATGAAATCGACTACTACATTAGACAGCCACAATACGACGAGTTTTATTTTTATTTCGACGATTATTATGTCGTTTGCAACGACACTATTTATGTGACTTCGCAACAAATAACCGCCCTTTGTTACCCTGGATTGTTCATCAACAACTATAATGAATTCGAGTACACAGTTTGCATCAATCAAGTGGAATTCGACGGATTAGAAGAATCGTACTTGCCAGAAATACAACTATTTCCAAATCCGTCGAACGGAATTATTGAAATCGTTTCCGAATATTCAATTAAAAACATTTTAGTTTATGATTGTTCTGGACGAATTATACATTACAAATCATGCAATGCGAATCAAATTTATGTTGATTTACCATATTATAAAGGTTTAGCTGTAATTCAAATCATTTTTGAAAACGGACTGACAGTGTCCAGGAAGGTGGTGTTATGAAAAAGGTTATTTATTCAATAATAGTATTCTTACAAATAGTTTTGACTTTCTCTCCCCAAATGTATGGTCAAGATGATATTTATACGGAATTATCAAATCTATTTAACGAGCATGATTATAGTCCCACGACAATAAGCAGTCGCTACACTCAATTACCCAACGGAATATTTTCTCACACCCAAATATTGAACATCCCTACATCAAATCAAGCAGAATTGCTTCATAAAATTTTGATAATTATTGACTCCACATTATATTCTGAATTAACATTTGAGATTAATAGATATGCTTACGATATTCATTACGTATATGGTTGTAATGTTATTATGGAACGGGTTAATTTTGAAACTTGTCAGGATATTAAAAATCTGATAATTAATAATCAAGCCAATTTGGACGGTTGCGTTTTCATAGGTGACATTGCTCCTGCTTTCTATGAAGCAGATAAAGATTATGCTATACCTGGCAACAGCAGTTATGTCGTTTGGCCATGTGATATGTATTATATGGATTTAACAGGCACTTGGACTGATTCAGACAACAACAATATATTTGACCTGTATTCCGGAGATAAACGTCCTGAGATATTTGTTGGCAGAATATCCACTTCTAACATGGGGAATCTCATTGACGAAATAGAAGGAATGAGGTTGTATTTGAATAAAAATCATAAATACTGGATTGGTCATCGAAAAGTTAATAAACGATACGGATTAACATATACCAATAAAGATTGGCAATTTGAAGATGGATTTGTAGATGCCATATCAGATTTGTATGGTGATAATTATTATGACAGTTGCAGGCCTAAATATTACCTACAGTTTGGCGATAAAGATTATTTACGTAAATTGAACAATAACAGATATGAGTTCGTCCAACTTGCCGCACACTCCAATTTCTATTACCATTGCCCTTTCAATAGTACATCAAGTAACATATATGGTGATACCATATACAACAACACAATAAAAGCGTTAGGTATTAACCTATTTTGTTGTAGTGCATGTTGTTGGACAGAAGATTCCCAACCTAATTATGCATTTTTAGGAGGAGACTATGTCTATTCGCCAAATTCTGAAATTTTATGTGCCGTTGGTTGTACAAAAGCTGGTGGCATGTATCAGTTCCAATATTTTTATCCTCAATTAGGGAATGCAAAAACCATGGGGCAAGCATTGGTCTATTGGTGGAGACATAAGGACTTAATACTAAATAATATTCCAAAAGAAATAAGTTGGAATTTCGGGCTCACCATAATCGGCGACCCCCTGGTGAATTTCTACCATTGCACAAACAGCACCTGCACCGATGAGATTATTCTTTATTCTTATGACAACAATAATTCGCCGCTATCATATTATCTGGCAAGCGAGAGCATAACAGTAACACCACAAACAAATGGTTCGTTCACTATCCCCAATGGCGACCACTGTATTCTTAACGCTCCAACAGTTTTAATTGACGGAGAGTTCCTCTGTCCTCTTGGAAGCACCTTGGAGATTCTGAACGAAGGATGTCGGGATAATTGCGACGAATAAAGAATAAAAACATTAAATTATGAAAAAAATCATCACAACTCTATCCATTCTTTTGGCGACTGCCCTATCGAGTTTCGCCCAGGACACCATCACCGGCGTGGTGAACCGCGTTGCGGCTCCATATTTCGAGCAGAATGTCTGCGACACCCGTTTCGCCATAACATCTGAAGGCGTAAACTATTATGTTATGGTTGACAACTACTGGCCGAATCCATATTTGGAGGATTTGGTTATACATTATGACACTATTGCGATTGGAAACGAGATTGAGGTTATTGGGGATATTAAGGAGATGGAAGATGGGAATGGGGAGGCGTTCACTGTTATTGACATTCAAGAACTGATAAATGCCAATTATAACTATGGTACTGGATATGTTGATTGGACTATTGGCATTGCATCAATACAATGTAATATCGCCCCAGATTATGCCTGTTATCTCGCAATAAACGGGGTTTTGCAAACGAATTTCCCAATTATCTTCAATGGAATGACTCTCAACAGTGGAGCTTATACCATGGTTGGCATAGCTGATTATTGGCCTGATTATGACCACCCAATTCTTGAATTGACACAAGTTATTCCGTATGCCATTGAAGCCACAGCAAATGGAGTTATAGTCGCTAATGACGAGCTTTGTTTATTCACTCCATGTGGAGACACTAAATATCTTTCGTTTTCGGAAAATAATGAAACATATTATCTTACGAACAAAGACAAACTTCATAATGAAGATTTCTTCTCACCTATGTGGGGAGACAATGTCAATTCAAATATCCAAGGTTTCGGAAGCACTCACTACGATTTGTTCGGAGCTCCTTTTAACACTTTTGAGACACTTTCCATGGAAACAACTGGTGAAAGAAATATTCAAGGACAAATGGTTGCTGTTACCACCCCTTCAACTGGTGTTCCCGTCTCATTGGGAATAGCCATCCATCAAAACGGATACCATTATTATATTGAAAACATAGAGTTCTATGAATATGGATCGAATTGCGTATTTAATGGTGATACCATACAGATGAATACAGATGTAACAGCTACATTTTCCGCTGCATCACTGTTTCTCGGCAGTTGGTTGACACCATATGTTTTCATTCATGTTGATGAAATTATAGTTAATATCAATGCTATTGATGATGTTGATGTAATTGACCTTAAGATTTATCCTATACCTTCGCATGGAATATTTGAGATTTCTTCAAAACAACTGATAAACAATATCTCAGTATGTGACTATTCAGGACGAGTTTTGTATAATAAAACCTGCAATTCTAATCAAGCTTTTCTTGATTTACAAGATTACAAAGGCTTGGCGATAATTCAGATTATTTTTGAAAACGGACAAGCATTGTCGAGGAAGATTGTGATTCATTAAAAAAGGTGAAAATTAATTTTTAAATTCCACGAAATATCTGTATTTTTGCAGAAAATTTGAACAAATTAAAAATACAGATATATGATTGCAAGAGAACTTTTAAATCCGAAGAGCATCGTGGTGTGCGGTGCGTCAAGTGACATCCACAAACCTGGTGGGAAAGCTTTGAAGAACCTTCTTGAGAGCCCTTTCAGAGGTCCTGTTTATGCGGTGAACCCGAAAGAGACCATGGTACAAGGCGTTCCATGCTACGCCAGCGTCAATGAGCTTCCGCAGGTGGAATGCGCCATCCTCTGCATCGCAGCCAAGTTCTGCGCCCAGACCGTCGATGTTCTGGCCAAAGAGAAAGGCTGCAAAGGCTTCATCATCATCAGCGCGGGATTCTCGGAGGAGAACCACGAGGGTGCCTTGATTGAGAAACATATCGTCGACACCATCAACAGCGTCGGCGGCAGCTTGATAGGCCCTAACTGTACAGGCTTCCTTAACGTGAACTACGCAGGATGCTTCGACACCCCTATCCCGACACTCGACCCTCACGGCGTCGACTTCATCACAGGATCAGGCGCTACAGCAGTGTTTATCAAGGAATACGGCATCAGCAACGGTCTGAAGTTCAACAGCGTGTGGGCTGTCGGTAACAGCGCTCAGCTCGGCATCGAAGACGTCCTTGAGCACTTGGACGAGACATTCGACCCGGTGAATTCAAGCCGTGTCATCATGCTTTACATGGAAAAGATCGGCGACCCGCAGAGACTGCTCAAACACTCGCGCAACCTCATCAACAAAGGATGCCATATCGCAGCTATCAAGTCGGGCGGTTCGGCAGCAGGTTCACGTGCAGCTTCGTCACACACAGGCGCTCTGGCAACTAACGACGCCGCCGTCGACGCCTTGTTCCGCAAGGCGGGCATCGTACGATGCCACAACCGTCAGGAGCTGACGACAGTATGCGGTGTGTTCATGTATCCCGAAATCAAAGGCAAACGCTGCGCTGTGATCACCCACGCAGGCGGTCCGGCCGTCATGCTCACTGACGTTTTGTCGAACGGCGGCATGGAGGTTCCACCATTGAAAGACCACCCGGCGAGCCCTGCTCTGTTAGCAAAGCTCTTCGGTGGCTCAAGCGTCGGCAACCCTATCGACTTCCTTGCCACAGGCACCGCCGAACAACTCGGATATATCATCGACACAGTTGAAAACGAATACACAGACATCGACTTTTCAGTGGTGATCTTCGGCTCGCCGGGCCTCTTCAGCAACAAAGAGGTCTACGACCTGCTGGATGAGAAGATGAAGACCTGCAGGAAGCCTATCTTCCCTGTCCTGCCTTCAATCATCAACGTGAAGGACGAAATCAACGACTTCATTGCTAAGGGTAGAATCAACTTCCCAGAAGAATGCGTGCTCGGCAACGCCATCTGCAAGATATATCATACTCCTAAGCCGCAGCCGGAGCATGTGGAGCTGCCTAAGATCGACGTGGCTCGCATCCGCAAGACCATCGACCGCTGCAAGTCGGGATATCTTGAGATTGCCGACTATAACGAGTTGCTCGACGCTGCAGGCATCAGTCGCAAGAAATCAGTGGAGGTGAGCAAGAAGGAAGACGCCCTCGCCTTCGCCAAAGAAGTAGGCTGCTCGAAAGATGTACCGATGGTGATGAAGGTCGTCGGCCCGCTCCACAAATCAGACGTTGGCGGCGTGACGCTTGGCGTGAAAGACCTCGACACCGTGGCCAAGGAGTTCGACCGCTTGATCGTCATCCCCGAGACATACGCAGTGGAGATGTACCCGATGCTCGACGGTACCGACGTCTACATCGGAGCCATCAAAGACGCCAAGTTCGGACATCAGATATTCTTCGGTTTGGGCGGTATCTTCATCGAGGTACTGAAGGACGTTCAGAGCGCCCTCGCCCCTATCACTGCCGACGAAGCCAAGGAGATGCTCAAGCAGCTCAAAGGTTACAAGATTCTGCAAGGTGTGCGCGGACAGGAAGGTGTCAACCTCGACCTCTATGCCGACCAGGTGGCTCGCGTAAGCGCATTGGTGCAGGCCGCTCCTGAGATAGCTGAGATGGACCTCAACCCGTTGCTCGGCAACCCACGTTATGTGACAGCCGTCGACGCAAGAATTAGAATTGAAAAGTAATGAAAAAGTCAGATAAAATTACATTGATAGTGATAGCCGTAGTGATCTGCGGCTTCGCTTTTATCCCGGGAGCCTGGGACTGGTTTATCCGTAACACCAACAAACACGGCTTGTTGATGAGTTTCTTTAAGTTCGCCATCCTCGGAACTTTTGGTGAGATGCTTTCTTTGAGAATAAAAGAAGGCGTTTATCTTAAGAAAGGCTTCGGATTGCTGCCGAAGATGCTCGTCTGGGGCGTTTTGGGCGTCGTTATCGCCTCGGCGATGACCATTTTCAAGACCGGAACGGTGGTTTTGCTCGACAATGGCTTCCATCTCGACGGAAAAGCAGCGAAATGGTTCTATGGCAACCCGTTGTTCGGCGGCGCTCCGCTCACATGGGGCAAATTCTTTGTGGCCTTATGCGTCAGCGTGCTGATGAACACGCTGTTTGCTCCGGTTTTCATGACATTCCATAAGATTACCGACATCCACGTGGCCGAGACAGGCGGTTCGCTGGCAGGATTTTTCAGCAGTCCGCTCAACATTCAGCAGACCATGGCCGAGAAGATCAATTGGAACATCCAGTATGGCTTTGTTTTCAAGAAGACGATACCGTTTTTCTGGTATCCGGCTCACACCATCACCTTCCTGTTGCCTGGGACATATCAGGTGTTGTTTGCAGCAGCGCTGGGAGTCGCATTGGGCGTGATTCTCAGTATTAAGAAATAGTTTACTGTTTACAGTTTACCGTTTAATGATGTGGAGACGCGCCAAGGCACGTCTCCACATTTTTTATTTTTTGCGTTTTCTAATAGCGTATCCTAAGCCGACGGCAGTCAGGATTAGCAATCCGTTGCCGAGAGGCGCTGCGGGTTCGTTTGATGTCGAGCCTATCGGATTTTGCGGCAGAGCCAACAGGCTATTAGGATCTTCTAATCTATTATATGGATCGTCGTCGATAGTATTGAAGAATCCGTCGCTGCGTTGAGCGAACATGCCAAGACTCATCGAAAGAACCAAAACCAATGTCAAATATATCTTTTTCATAGCTAATCTCCTCATTTTCAATTATTTAACAACAATTTTTTGAGTTTTGACGTCTTCGCCTACAAGTCGGAAGACATACAGGCCCGGACGAGTCGGTTTACCGATTATCTCGACTCCGTTCACGTTGTGATTTGTGACGATACGGCCAGTGACGTCGAACACCTGCAGTATTCCAGTGCCTTCGACGATAATGTCGTCACCGTTCTGGTAAGCGAACACATCATCACTGGCATTGGCTATTGAGTTGCATCTGAATTTGACGATGAAGCGGTTTTTCATATCCGACGGAGCGCCGATAAACGAATATTCGTCTTCAATGAGCATATCGATGTCCTCTCCTGTTATTCTATCGATAAGGTGTAGGCAGCTGAAATCGCCTTCGGCCTTGAAGCTCAATATGTACTGACCGAGTGTCTTGGCTTCGAATCCGAGGTTGATGACGTTGGTGTTGTCGTCCATCATCGCAATGGCGTAATCGGCATCATCTTTGGTGATGTAAAGCATCTGAATATCTTTATTATGATGTTCGATCTTGTTCAAACCGGTTCCTTCATTGAACATTGCGTATGCGATATCCGTGTATTTGCTGTTACTAACAGCGAACATAATATTGTCGTAATCCGATTTATCTGTTGGAGTATATGTCGCAGCATTATTGGTGGTGTTGGTGATGGCCAAAGCACCGGATGCAATAGCTTTGACAAGAACAGCTTCACCAGGTTTGATAGGATTATCCTTGCCGTACTTGGCATCCCAGGTACCGTCGGCTTTCAGTTTGTAGAAACCAACTGCAAGTTTATCGCTGTTGATTGCCGGCAAATTATTCCCCGTTTGAGCTACATCATTTTTGTAGATATCATGGGTATATGGGTTGCCGATAAGGTTAAAGCCTTTGAGGTTGGCGTTGGTATTTGCATATGATAAACTAATTGTCACTTCTCCATTGTCATCACCTGCGTTAACGTTGCCCACATACTCAACGTCAGCTTCAGTTGAACGATAAAGGTAACCGCGACCGTTGATGAGATTCGCAAACTGTACTGTCAGATTCGCAGGGTTTTCGCCAACTTTGTCATTCATCCACATGTTGTTGGGCTCATTGTAGTAATACATATTGTAAGTACCACAAGCGACGCTCTCCACTGTCACGTTGTCAACAGGCGATGAGATGATGTACCAGTTGTTGGTGGTTTTCGCAGTCGATGCCAATGTGGTTTTCTTAACCGTTGCAGCCACTGTAGCGTTGTCAGGAACGATAAGCTGTCCGCCGTTTTCGATGACGAGATTCTCAGCAGTGCCAGTATTTGCCGTTCCGGTAATAGTAAGGACGCTACCACTCGGAACTGTAATTAAATCGTAAGCAGTAATGCTTCCAATATTAGTATTACCCGCAGGCAACTCTTGTACGCGAATGTAATATGTTGTAACTGTTGGAGTTGTAGTGGTTTTCTTGTAAAGTTGAATGTCTTTTGTTTCATTTGAATCAGAATAATAGCGGAATCTATAAGTATCATTACCAACCGTTGAATTAAACCTCAAATACTTCGATATAGCCGAACCACTATTTGTTCCTTGTATAACAATTTTGCTGCCAGTGTTTTGTAATGATATAGCATTACTCATAATGGTAGTACTTGCGGTTAATCCATTTTTATTTGCATTTGCCCAACCAATATATTTGTTACCCTTATTTTTTATTGAATAGAAACTTGTGTTATTAACTTTTGCGATTGTAAATGTAGCAGCATTAAGATTATCAGTTGGGTTTATAACACCATTATTTATGGCAACATTAGTAATAACATTATTACCAGCATCCAATGTCGACAAAGCGCCATTGAACACAACGGAATTGTTTTCACAAACAATCAGATACTCACCGCTCCAATCGGAAGGAGTTGAAGTGACTTTATTGTAAGTTATTGTTGGAGTGCCGCCAATCTGATGAGCATAAACTGCATAAAGCACTACATTATCATTAACCTGATATGATGTTCCTGCTGCATGAATATTATTTTCAATATCGTCTAAATCGTCTGTCCAGCCTGCGAAAGTGTACTCTGCGCTCAAATCTGAATTAGATGGCAACGATGTGATTGATCCACCTTTTGCGATTTCTGTCGGCGATCCTAAATCACCATTAACCGAATACGCATATTCCACCATTGTTGGCGTGTACTTATAAAGCGTCACCGCACCACCAGTTTGAGTAGTATATGGCGCCCATGCGTTGTTTCCAGTATCACTTGTGTTACATCTCAACCACCTGTTGCCATTATCGCTTGATTCTAAGCTTCTTCCATAGTTTTCAAATTCAAATACACTGCCAGAACGCGTCGGGGTCCATTTTGCATAATTAGTTACACTGGATATTAAATTCATCTTATTCTTATCAGATGTACCAGCTGCATATTTGTCAATCGCATCATTTTTAATTGTCCAGTAATTGGTATTTGAAATTTTAGCGATGTGCCAAACTATGGAACGTGAAGGGTCAATTATTTTATCATATTGTGGAGTTACATCAGTACTCGTAAGCCTATTACTTGAAAGCGTGTTAGTCAATGCATGGCCATTATAGACTATGATATAATCACCTTCCACAATATTTTCTGTATACAAGTTAAATGTGCCTTCGAAAACATCAGGACCTGGACCTGGATCTGAGCCCCAAATCATACCAGCATATTCCGGGTGATCGATAAAAGGATTCCTGTTATGCTGATAAGAAGTGTAAATGACATTATTCCTATCAATCTCTTTCTGAGAAACAGGGTCTTGTGCATTCCAGTCGAGGAGCATTTCAATAGCCCACGGCTTCAGTTCCGATTTAGTTGTCATACCAGAACTACCCCATTCGCTGTCTTCACCATAATACCGAACGCTCATATAAAAATAAGCACGTGCAAAGTCACCTTTATACTCATCAATTGGCTCGTACACAGTACCACTGTAGCCTAGCGAAGACTTGCAAGTGCCCAATTTTGAACCGTTTTGGAAAGTCTTTGACGCTGTTTGTACTTCGCCAAAAGGATTGTCACTTCTTTGTTGATTCACATAACCATCTGTTGGAAAAATATGATGCAAATCGCGTCCTGGAACAGAGTTTTCATCTCCGGTAAACCAACTCTTTGGCCATGAATGCTCACGGTTATAGCAGTCACCCTCACTGTCATAATTTCCGCATTGCTGATTGTTATCATAATAATAGGTATAACCAGCTCCATCAGAATACATGTCCCAAACAACATTATTGCCTTTAGTATCGGTAGTTTTAAAGGCATTCCAAATCTGTTTGTAGGTGATTGTCGTATGATTGTCAATAATATCGTGCAATGCCAATTTCAGTTCGTTTCCTGTTTTGCCCGAAGCACTATTGTAATAATTTGCAGGAGCCTGTGCCTGCAGCACAAAGGCCGCAATTAAAAATACTATTAGTAATTGTAATCGTTTCATCATTTAAATTTAAATTTTAAGATTCAAAATTTAAAATATAAGCTACAAAATTACGAAGAATTTTTGAATTGAAAAAATTTTTTATTTTTTTCACTTTTTTCTTGACATGTAAAAAATTTGTTGTATTTTTGCAGTGTATTAGATGCCTAATACAGCTATAAAGATAACATAAATTATATCTAACATGATTAAAATCAATAACTTAGACTTCGCTTACAATAACACGCAAGTCTTCAAAAACATCAGCCTGGAGTTCGAGAAAGGAAATATCTACGGACTTTTAGGCGAGAATGGCGTCGGCAAGACCACCTTATTAAAATTAATATGCGGTCTGCAGAAGCCACAACACGGCAGCGTGACAGTCGACGGCCTCACCCCTTCGATGCGTCAGCCGCAGTTCCTGCAAAACGTGTACTTCCTTCCAGAAGAAGTGATCACCGAAGACACCACACCTAAGAAATTCATCCAGAAAATCGGAGTGTTCTACCCTCGCTACGACTTCGCACTCTTCAACCAGCTTATGAAAGAACTTGAAGTCGATCTTTCGAAAAAATTCAACGAGCTCTCGCACGGACAGAAGAAGAAAGCTCTGTTAGCCTGCGCACTTTCATTGCAGACCGACTACCTCTTCCTCGACGAGCCTACCAACGGTCTTGACATCCCTTCGAAAGCCTTGTTCCGTAAGGTGATTTCGCAATATTGCAGCGACGAGACCACCGTCATCATCTCGACACATCAGGTGAAAGACGTCGAAAACCTCATCGACCCTATCATCATCCTCGACCGCGACGACGTGCTTCTGAAAGCCAGCTTCGCCGAAATCACCAAGAAACTCTACTTCGAATACGGTCCAGAGAGACTGCAGAACGCTTACTACACCGAGATGCTGCCGGGCGGCTACATCAACGTGATGCCTAACGAGGACGGACTCGAGAGCAACATCAACATCGAGGCGCTGTTCAATGCGGTAATGAAAAATAAAGAAACCATCAAAAACTTAATGCAAAATGAATAACACATTGAATATCAACCGTTTTGGCAAAATCCTCAAACACGACGGACTGAATTTCTTTCCGAACCTCATATTGACATTGGCAATTTTATGGGCTATTCCGGTAATAGTTTACCTGGCTGTAGCTCTCATGCCGACAAATGATACAAAAGACGCCGTAGATGCTTTCTCAAGAGTTGACCTCATCTCAACGCTTGCAAACATTGCGATAATCATAGCACCGGCAAGACTTTACAGATACTGCAACGACTCACGCAAGGGCATCGGCTACGCCATGTTACCAGCCTCGACACTAGAGAAGTTCCTCAGCATGCTTATATACTGCGTCATCGTCACACCTATCGTATATGTAGCCGGAGCACTCGCCATCGACAGCATCCTCGCCCTCTTCCAAGGACCATACGAAGGCTTCGCAGTATCGGTTTATTTCGACACATTCGCAAAGATCAATGCTGTTTTTCAAAGGGACGGCATTATGTTGGATGAATCATTTATGCTATACTACGCGAGCATATCACCGATATTCATGCTGATTTTAAGTGCAATTGGCACTTTGGCGATTTCTTCCATCTTCATGTTCGGAAATATGATCTTCAAAAAACGCAAAACCGGCAAGATGCTTGGCATTTTGATTATTCTGTTCATCATTTTCATGATTGTTGTCATCAATTATGTTGCACACAATGAAGCTATCAACCTTTATTTCCAACAGATGAATGACGATAATAAGGCAGAATTCATCAAAAACATTATATTCAGGACAATGGACATCACATTCTACGCTGAAATAATCATATCCGCATTGATGCTGTTCGGCGTATACCGCAAGATTAAAACACAAAAATACTAATAAACTATGGATTTTAACGGACATAAACCGATATATCTGCAAATCTACGACCACGTGTGCGAACGCATACTCAACGGTGAGTTTCGCAGCGGCGACCGTGTGATGTCGGTGCGCGAGCTCGGCATCGAACTGGGAGTGAACCCCAACACTGTGATGCGCGCCTTCGAGCGACTGCAGATGAAAGAGATCATCGCTACCAAGCGCGGAATAGGATTCTACGTGTGCGATGACGCGAAAGAGAAGATTCTTTCGGAACAAAAGAAAGAATTTTTGGAGACTGAAGTACCTGAATTCCTGAAAAAGATGGAATTGTATGGAATAAAAATGGAAGATATAATAAAGTGTAGAGTTTAGAGTTTAAAGTTTAGAGGAGTTTAATAGCTTAATAGTTTAATAGATGAAAAGATTATTATTAGCATTAGTTATCATCCTGAGTGTCAATGTGTTAAACGCTCAGGTGAAGGTCAAGACCACAAAGCTTGACAACGGATTGAAGGTGGTGTTGTGTGAAGACCACAGCTCACCGAAGGTTTTTGGCGCCGTTTACGTGCATGCCGGAAGTAAGAACGACCCGCTCGAAGCCACAGGTATGGCTCACTATTTCGAGCATATCATGTTCAAGGGCACCGATAAGATCGGAACCATCAACTGGGAAGCCGAAAAGGTGTATCTCGACAGCATCGACATCATGTACGACAAGCTGCATGAGACCGCCGACCTCGACGAACGTGCCGCTATACAACAGAAAATCAACGAGTTATCGCTCGCATCAACCGACTACGCCATCCCGAACGAGGTCGATGTGATCCTGACAAAGATGGGCGGCACTGGTCTGAACGCAGGCACAGCTTACGACCAGACGATGTATTACAACGCATTCCCTTCCAACCAGCTTGGCAAGTGGATGGACGTGTATGCCGAGCGTTTCCGTTACCCTGTGTTCCGTCTGTTCCAGAGCGAGCTTGAGACAGTTTACGAGGAGAAGAACATGTACGGCGACGAGCCTATCGAGGCTTTCAAAGAATATTTCTTCAAAGAGATCTTCGGCGAACATCCTTACGGCCGTCCGATCATCGGTCTCACCGAACACCTCAAGAACCCGCAGACCTCGAGAATGCGTGAGTTCTTCAACACTTACTATGTGGCCAACAACATGACTCTCATCCTCGTCGGCGACATCAACATCGAGGAAGCCGAGAAGATGGCAGCCGAGAAGTTCGGCACATGGCGCAGCGGCGAGATCCCTGCTCAGCCAGAGTTCACACTGCCTACATTCGACGGCCCGACGGTCAAAGAAGTACGCCTGACCCCAGTGAAGATGGGCGTTTTGGCATGGAAGGGCGTCAAGGTTTCCGACCCTGACTATCTGCCACTTAGCATCGCATGCAGCATCTTCAGCAACGGCGAGACAGGTCTCATGGATAAAGACATGCTCGACGGTAACATCATGTTGGCAGCACTGATGCCTCTCTCACTCGAAGACTACGGCGCAAACATCGTGTTATACGTCCCGAAACTCATCGGGCAGTCCCACGAGGATGCCGAGAGCTACATCATGGCCAGCTTAGACAAACTGAAAAAAGGCGAGTTCAGCGACGACCTCTTTGAAGCTATCCGCACAGAGACATTGAAGGATCGTGAACAGGAACTTGAGAGTATCTCTTCATTGTCGAGCCTCTTCCTCGAGCTCGAGCAGCGCGGAATGACTTACGACGAGTATCTCGCTGAGACTGAACGCATTAAGACCATCACAAAGGATGAAATCGTTGCTATCGCAAACAAATATTTCGACAACAACTACCTCGACATCCGTTCGAAGATGGGATTCCCGGATAAGGACAAGGTCGACAAGCCGAACTGGAAGCCTATCGAGGCCAAGAACACCGATGCCAAGTCGGATTTCGCCAAGATGATTGAAGCTGAAGAGGTTCCTGCAGTCACCCCGCAGGTCATCGACTTCAAGGAAGACGTGAGAATTATTGAGATAAACGATTGCTACAAAATGATTTCCACAAAGAATCCTTATAACGACATATTCAGCTTGACCATCACTCACAACTACGGCACCATCGACAACCCTGACCTTGGCCGCGCCATCAGCTATTTTGAGATGCAGGGCACAAACAAGATGACGTTTGAAGAGTTAAGCCTTGAGCTTCAGAAACTTGGAGCAAGCATTTATTTAAGCGCCAGCCAGAGCACAACCAACATCGTAATCGAAGGTTTCGAGAAAGATTTGGACCGCATCCTTGAGCTTTGCGAGGAGAAAATCTTCAACCCGGCCAACGATGAGAAGAAGATCAAGATCATATACGAGGGCGAAAAGATGAGCGAAGAGACCATGAAAGAAGACGCTTCAGAATGGGCACAGGCAGTGCGTGAGTATGCGCTTTACGGTGAGAAATCGAGCTATCTCGCTGGAACTCCGCTCAAGCAGTGGAAGAAACGCACTGGCGAAGAGCTTTTAAATGAAGTGAAGACCGCTCTCAACTACAACGGCGAAGTGTTATTTGTCGGAAACCTCAACAACCAGAAAGTCATCGAGGCTTTGATCAAGCATAATCTGGTGAAGAAGGATGCAGTTAAGGCTGAAAAGAAATATAATGTCGAGAAGAAATACGACGACAATCAGGTGTTTATCGCTCACAACAAGAAGTTCCGCCAGAGCAACATCTATTTCTATGTGCCGAGTGAGACTCTCGACCAGAAAGACAAAGCCGTAAGTCAGGTGTTCAACAAATACTTCGGCACTGACATGTATTCGATTGTGTTCCAAGAGGTTAGAGAGTTCCGTTCGTTGGGTTACACGGCTTACGCCTACTTTACGTACGACTACCTCAACCGCAAGCCGGGCCACCTGTTCGCTTTCCTCGGAACTCAGTCGGACAAGACCAACGAAGGCGTCGATGTGCTGCGCGGCCTCATCACCGACATGCCTGAGAGAATGGAGAAATTCAATGCCTCGAAGGACGCTCTGATCATGTCGCGCGCCTCGGATTACGTTGGATTCCGTAACATCCCGAGCAATGTCAGATCATGGCTCGAGCAGGGTTACAACTACGACCCGAGAAAGGAAGTTACCAATATCATCAAGAAGACTGAGTATAAGGACGTCTACGATTTCTATCAGAGAAACGTAGCTAACCGTCCGGTTGTCATCATGATGTCGGGAAACAAGAAACAGTTCGACCTTAAGGCTCTCGGAAAATACGGAGAGGTTAAGGAATTGAAATACAAGGAGATTTTCCGATAAAATACAAGCTGTTGGCTATTGGCCGTTGGCTGTTGGCAGCTAATAGCTAATAGCTAATGGCCAAAGTTGAGAATAACCTCCGCGGCCTTGATTGCTTCGGGGGTTATTTTATCGTTTGAAAGCATTTTTGCAATTTCCGTAACGCGTTCATAGTAAGACAGTTGTCTGATGCATGAGCGTGTTTTTTCGTTGTCTTCGTCTTTGTAAACAAAGAAATGGTTTTTGGCTTTTGACGCAATTTGCGGGAGATGCGTGATGGAGATGATTTGCAGGCTCTCCCCCATTTTCTGCATGATGTCGCCGAGTTTCGAGGCTACTTCGCCTGAAACGCCAGTGTCGATTTCATCGAAAATCAAGGTCGGGATGTAGGCATTTTCTGAAGCTACGGCTTTGATAGCCAACATCAAACGCGAGAGCTCGCCGCCTGAGGCCACGCGACTCATATCGTCGGGTGCGATGCCTTTGTTGGCTGAGAAAAGGAAGCGGACGCGGTCTTTTCCAGTAATGGTGAACTTAGAGTTCTCGGAGCTATTTGTGTTCTCTGATATCTCTATTTCAAAAATAGCATGAGGCATCTTGAGCTGCCTCAAAATCTCTGTAACTGCCTTTTCAAACGAGACTTTAACTTTTTTACGTTTTGCGGAAAGACTGTCGGCAAGTTTGGTCAGTTCTTTCTCGCAGTTCTTCAGTTGAAGCTCTTTTTTAGCTATCTCTTCGTCGATATTTTCAAAGGCACCCATTTTTTGATGCAATTCTTCTCGAATCGCCAGCAATTCCTCGTAGTTCTGGACATGATGTTTTAACATTAATCGCTGTATGAGATCATATCTTTCTTGAATCTCATTCAACGAATCGGCGTCAAATTGAGTGCTGTCTTGCAGATTGTCGAGGTCTTGGGCAATATCCTTTAATTCTATCTTTGTAGAATCGATTCTCTCGAGATATTGCTCAGCTTGAGGGAGATATCTTCTTAATTTGTCGACTGCGGATTTCAAATTATTAAGCTGATCCAAAATAGAGTACTCAGATTCATTCAAAATACTCAGAGATTGAGCCAACAAAGTCTTGACTTCCTCAGCGTTTTCTAATAATTCCAGCTTTTGGCTCACCTCTTCATACTCGCCTTCTTTGAGGTCGGCTTTTACCAATTCATCAAGTTGAAAAGCGAGATAGTCGTTTTCCGCCGTGTTTTTCTGCGACATCTCGCGAAGGTTTTTCAATTCATTTCTTAAAGAAACAAATTTACGATAAACTCCTTGATAATCAGCAAGTAAGGCATTATTCTCAGCGGCATCGTCGACAATTTTTAGCTGGAAATCGGAATTAGTCAGCAGCAGCGAGTCGTGTTGCGAATGGATGTCAACCAGTTGATTGCCAAGCTCTTTAAGCTGCTGGACGGTGACTGGAGTATCGTTGATAAAGGCTCTCGTCTTCTTGGTAGGCGTCAGCTCACGACGAAGTATCAGTTCATCTTCAAAATCAAGGTCGTTTTCTTCAAAAAACGATTTAAAACGCTCATTATCAATGATAAACGTCGCCTCGACAGTACATTTCTTCGTCTCATCGAGCATGATGGATGAATCGGAGCGGTCGCCCAAAACAAAGCCCAGGGCGCCGAGTAAGATCGACTTACCAGCACCTGTCTCGCCGGTGATAGCGCTGAAACCATCATCAAAACTAATTGACAATGAGTCGATTAGAGCGTAATTACCGATAGCGAGATGTTTTAACATTTTAGTTAAAATTTCGGTTTTGCGTTGAGAAGGTCTTCGTATTCCTCGGAGTGTGTCGGGTCGAGATCGCGAAGGGTGTTAACCGCTTTGGTGCGTTCCTGCTGCGGTCCCTGCGAATAGACGTTCTTCCACTCGTCGCGCTTGGTGTCGTTGAGGATCTGGAAGTAGTAGAGGTTTGGCTTGCTGCTGTATACCGACTTCAAATAATCGAGCGTTTTCGTCATGGCAGCGCGGCCTTCGTCGACCTTGCCGTTACCCATCATATCGAGGCCAAGTCGGTGATACTCATAGAGAAACTGACGTATCGGACGATATGCGGGGTTGGTGAAGTTCTCGAGCAGCCAGTAGCGGTTACGGTAGCTGTCGAAGGCCTTCCAGCCTGCTTCAGTAGAGCTCTGTGCCTGTGTCACCACCTGATCGGCAGCACGATACATCTGGTCGCCCCCATAGAGTCCGAAGGTGTCGAAATACAGTCCGAGGCAGTAGTAGGCGTAGAATGCCAGCATCGAGGTGAGGTTCGACATATACGAGTTCTCGTTGAAATCGAGCGGCTGCGACTCCATGTAGGTGAAGTTGAAGTCGTTGTCGACGTAGTTCAGAATCGGCGAGTTGTAGTTCGACCGATAAACAGGGCGACGCAGACCGATATTCAGCTCGGCGGTGATGTGGTTGTCGACCTTGTCGGTCACCACTATGACCATTGTTCCTTCGATACGTTCGTACTCCTCAAAGCGGATGTTGGTCCACACGCGGTTGTTCATGAAGTTGGTCACGGCTTCCTGCAGTGCCTCAAACACACGCTGGTCGGTGCCCGACACCTGTTTTGTGTTGACTGTCACGGTGAAGTTGAACTCCTGAGCGTGCAGTCGCGGTGTCAAGAAGCAGAGCAAAAACAATATCGGAAGGATTATTTTTTTCATAATGGTTATTTTGTAAGTAGTTGATATACAGCGTTTAACACGTCTTGAGCCACTTCGCTTTTCGGCTTGAGCTCGAAGGCGGTCACCTTATCGTCGTTGGTGATGATGTTGACTTTATTGGTCTTCGTCTTAAACCCTACGCCGGCCTCGTTCATGGTGTTAAGCACTATCATGTCGAGGTTCTTCGAATGCAGTTTTTTCTTAGCATTCTCGATGCCGTTCTCAGTCTCGAGTGCGAAGCCCACGAGAATCTGTTTCTTCGTCTTGTGCTCGCCCAGAGTCTTGAGAATATCGTCGGTCTTGACGAGCTTGAGCGTCATCGTGTCATTCTTAGGATCTTTCTTTATCTTCTGGTCGGCTGCCTGTTCCGGACGGAAGTCGGCGACGGCGGCGCTCAGCACAGCGATGTCGGCACGTTTGAAAGCGCCTGTCGTGGCGTCGAACATCTCCTTGGCGCTTGTCACGGGAATCACCTGGATGTTGGCTCTTTCGGGACGTATCGACGACGGGCCGAGCACCAGAGTGACGTCGGCACCTTGGTCGGCGAAGGCGCGTGCAATCTCAATGCCCATAAGGCCTGAGCTGTGGTTGCCGATGAAACGCACCGGGTCGATGGCTTCGTAGGTAGGACCTGCTGTCACGACCACCTTTTTACCTGCAAAACGTTGTTTTAGCTGAAAAAAATCCTTGATGCGGTTGAATATCTCCTGAGGCTCTTCCATCCTACCCTCGCCGCACAGTCCTGACGCCAGTTCGCCTGACGAAGGGGCTATGAAGCGGTAGCCGCGGCTGATGAGTGTGCGGATGTTATCCTGCGTGGCAGGGTGTTTGTACATGTCGAGATCCATCGCCGGAGCGAACATGATAGGGCATTTCGCCGAGAGGCAGACGGTGAGCAGGTAGTTGTCTGCTGCGCCATGGGCCATCTTGGCGATGGTGTTAGCTGATGCAGGGGCTATCACGAAGAGGTCGGCCCAGAGGCCAAGCTCCACGTGGCTGTTCCACTTACCCGTCTCGGGGTCGAAGCCCTTCGATAAAACGGGTAAACCACTCAGCGTTGCTAACGTGAGTGGTGTTACGAAATCTTTTGCCGCATCGGTCATCACGACCTGAACCTCAGCACCTTGCTTCTTCAGAAGCCTTACCAAAAGCGGAATTTTATATGCGGCAATGCTTCCCGTAATTCCAATCAGGATTTTCTTTCCGGTGAGCATTGTACCCTCCTTTTAAAAGTCGCCTTCGTTTTGCTTGTTAGGATTACGATAGTAGAGCTTGTCGTTCAAGAACTCGTCGATAGCGATAAGAGTCGGCTTCGGCAGTCTCTCGTAGAACTTAGCCACTTCGATCTGTTCCTTGTTCTCGAACACTTCCTCGAGAGTATCGTTGCTTGAAGCGAATTCTTCGATCTTCTTGTTGAGTTCCTGTTTCTCTTCGGTAGCAATCTGATTTGCTCTCTTTGCAAGGATAGCAACTGTTTCGTAGATGTTACCTGTTCCTACGTAGAACTGGTCTTTCTGACGTGTGATAGCGGTTGTCTCCGTCTTAACTTTTCTGAAGTCTATCATTTTAATTATTCGATTTATATTTTTCTAATTTTTCTCTAATTTTCTTAACTGTGTTATCCAACTTCGGGATATATTCGCTGTCGGGATACACATAGCATAGTGTGTTATATTTCTCCAGGGCCAGCTCATAACGCTCGCGTTGCTTAGATTTTATGCTGTTTTCCGCATAGCGATAATAGTTTTGCACCATTATGCTGAGAATCTCCTCGCGATGTTTCGTTCCCGGATGGTCTTTCAAAAACGTCTCAAAGCTTGTTATTGCCGCCTGGTATTCCTCCATCTTGAAATAGAGTTTGCAGATGTCGAATTCCTTTTCCTCCAGTTTCCAACGGAGGGTGTCGATTCGCGCATTGATTTCTGGCACTCGCGGACTGTCGGGATACACGTCGATGAAGTTCTGGAACTCCGTTATTGCGGTGTTGGTATCCTCTTGGTCGAGGGTTGTCGAAGGCGAGATGATGTAATAGCATAACGCGCTCTTGTACAGTGCCTCTTGGGTGTTTTGCGAAAGCGGATAACGCGTAACGAAACGTTTGTAATAGCTGCTTGCTATGACATATTCTTTCTTATTGAAATAGCATTCGGCCGTGAGGTAAGCGATGTTCTCACCTTCCGGCTTGGTGCGATAGTACGACTGCATCACGTCGAAGAGCTGTAAGGCACGGTCATAATTCTTTTTTTCGTAATATTCCAAGGCTGCCTGATACTTCGCCTCGTTGTCCGTTCCCTTCAGCAACTTCCTGTATTTGCTGCATGATGCGCATATCAGCACACACAAAACTACCGATAAGAAAAACCTATATTTAAGCATGCTGCAAAATTACTACTTTTTTAGCTATCTTCTTTATTATTTTTTATTTAATAACAATTTTCTGAAGATATTGTTGTCCGTCGCAGTTTATTTTAATGAAATAAACTCCTGCTGCAACGTCTGATACATTGATTTCCAATGAGTTATCAGCGCTCATCACAACCTGTCCCTGAAGGTTCACAACCTTCACTTCGAGATTTGCGAAGTCGTTTATGCCGCCGATGTTGAGGATTGAAGATGCAGGATTCGGGTAAACCACGACCTTATTCATGTCGTTCTCGTCGACGCCGCTGTTATCGGTGACGGTGAAATTCACCGATGCTGTAGCCGTCTCGCTGCCTGATGTGACTGTCACGGTGTAGGTGAAGTCGCCTGCTTCTGTGGCGGTGAACATAGGTGATGCTGCTGTCGGGTCGTCGAGGTTATCGGCTGGTGACCATTGATATGTGTATGTGCCCGAGCCGCCGCTGGCGCTCGCATACAGAGTGTTGGTCTCGCCGATGTGGATATGCTGGAGTTCAACGCCGGCTGTCGCCTCGAGTGGCAGGCCTATGCATGTCACGTGAGCGGCCCAACCCGACCTGTTGACGTTGCTGTCGGAGGTGAACCTGAAAGTGATAGCGCCAGCGGCGTTGGTTGCCGTCACTGTGCCAGGACTGTCGTTACCTGAGTGTTGCGAGCCAATCTGTGGAGCTGATGTCGAAGTACCGTCGTAGACATACAAGAAATCGTAGTTGTTTTCAGTCTCGAATTCCTGGAACACGACTTGAATCTTAGCTCCTGCCGTGCTTGGCATGAATGTAAGAGTGAGGTTTTTGTTGTCGCTGTAGTTGGCATTCGGGCCACCGTCGTCGTAAAACATTGCGTCGCAGGTGGTTATGGTGCCGCTCTGCATGTTGTAGGCCTCTGCCGCCGAGATGTAGTTAGGCAAATATTTTGTGTTGCTCTCGCCCTCAGCGTTTGTCACAGTGAGACGCACGCCGAAAGTACCTGCCTGGTTATATGTCACGGTCGGATTCTGTTCCGTCGAGGTAGCTGGTGTGCCGCCTTCAAACTCCCAGTCCCAGTTGGTGAGTTGGGCGCCCCATGAGTTATCTGTGAAATGAACCGATCCACCCACTGGTACTGCTGTCACGTCAACGATGAAGTCAGCTAAGATGCCTTCCAAAGCGACGAGTTGTGCATCGATGAAGACTGTCTCGCCGTCGGCCACTGTCACCTGTGTCTCGTAAGGGACATAACCAGTAGCGGTGACTTTCACGGTGTAGGTTCCGGCTTTCACCGGACGGTGGAAGTCGCCGCCAGGAAGCTGTGTCGACACTGTCGAATATTGGTCGTCGTGACTCACCAAAGTGATTGTGGCGTCGCCTATCGGCTCTTGTGTTACTGCATCAATCACCGTGCCGTGGATACCGTAAAGCACCTGATTAGCGAAGGCGAAGATCGAGTTTTTATTGATATTCCAGAAGTTTGGCATCTGGCTTCCGCTCGGTTTTTTTGTGCTTGAGCATTCGATTGTCATCTCGCGGCACTGAGCGTAGCCGTTCATGTAGTCTTGACGGCCGCCGCCGATCATATACCAAGCTGCGCCGTTTGTGATGCCGCTGCTGTAAGTGTCGGTCATATAGCTCGAGCTGACTTGTCTGCAGAGAGCCACATATTCCTGACTGATGAGCTGATACCATGCATCGTCGGCATGAAGTGTATGAGTGTTATCCCAAGGATAGTTCATAACCTCTGCTCCGCCGTGGTAATTAGCACCCATCACGAAGTTGTTTTCCTCTGCGAGTTGCATAAACCACAGTGTTTCCTGCTGATATGCCTCTCCGTCGGGATGAGCACCGCCATGAGGGTCAGCGTAGTTTCGGTTCATGTCGACACCGTTGGCATTGTAACGTGTAGCGCCGTTGACGGTGTTGTTGCCGCCATGATATGTTCCGTCAGGGTTGGCGAGAGGACCGACGTAAAGGTCGATGTTGTTGATGATGTTGGCGCACTCCGGAAGTGTAGGATTTTCAAGGAGATAGTCAATCCAGCGAAGCATCAGCATCCAGCCAGTTGTCTCGTCGCCGTGGATAGTCGAGGTGTACAGGAACTTCGGCTTACCCGCGCCGCTTCCGTTGTTGATGTGTGCGATTAAAATCTTACGGTTGCTTGGCAAGGTGCCGAGGTCGATGATTTCACACATATCCGGGTGGTCGGTGGCGAACTGATACATCATGCTTTCGTATGCCGAGTATGTAGGATATGCATCCCAGTCGTAAGCGGCGCGGTTGCTGCCGTCCCACATCACAGCGTCTTCCACCATCGAAGGCGGAGTCTGCAGTGTGACTTCATATCCCATCTTCTGGAATTCGGCGAATTGCTTGTTGTTGGCGTAAGCGGTGACGACATTGCCATCGACGCGGTCGACAGAGATGGCGTGGGCGATAGCCGGAAGGTCGTCGTTGCCGTTGAGTTCAAAAGTGAAATAGTACTCATTGCGTTCCTGCATGAGCTTGTTGAGGTCTTTTTCTTGTGCGAATAATCCCAAAGAAACGAAGACAAAAAGAATTGCAAAAAACTTAATTTTCATTTTAAAAAGTCAATTTATTTCAAGTTGTTATTATATTCATTTTCAATGTCTTGGCGCACGTTATCGCTGACCGGCACGAGAGGCAGACGGAGCACGTTCCTGCACAGTCCGATGTAAGCCATCAGGGCCTTGATGCCAGCAGGATTGCCGTCGGCGAAGATCAAGCCGTTCATTTTCAACGTCTTATAATGCAGCTTCAGGGCCTCTTCGGTCTTGCCTTCGAGCATCTTATGCACCATCTTGCAGAAATGTTTCGGATAGCCGTTGGCAGCCACCGATATCACGCCTTCAGCGCCGAGTGCCAGCATTGGCTGGGTGATGCCGTCGTCGCCCGAATATACGCGGAAATCTTTCGGCTTGTCGCGCAGGATCTCCATGATCTGCTGGAGGTTACCCGATGCTTCCTTCACCGCGATGATGTTAGGATGCTTGGCGAGATCCACCGTTGTGGCGGCTTGGAGGTTCACCCCCACCCTGCCAGGCACGTTGTAAAGCACCACCGGCACCGGCGACACGTCAGCCACATGCAGGAAATGAGCTTTCATTCCGCGCTGGTTGGGTTTGTTATAGTAAGGAACGACGCTCAAGATGCCGTCGACACCTGTAAAGTCTTGATTTCTAATGCTGTCGATAAGTGCAGAAGTGTTGTTTCCGCCCATGCCGAGCATTATCGGGCAGCGACCGTTGGCAGTCTCGATGATGGTCTTGAGCACCTCTGCCTTCTCGTCGGCCGTCAAAGTAGGTGCCTCAGAAGTGGTTCCGAGAGCCACGAGGAAGTCGGCGCCGTTCTGCAAAGTATAGTCGACAATCTTCTTTAACGATTGATAATCAACGGAATAATCATCGTTAAACGGAGTGATTAGAGCCACTCCAGTACCTATAAACGGGTTGTTTTTCATCTTAAACCTAATAACATCGACAGATAATTCTTAAGAATCTCTATCCTATTTAACATATCGTCGTCTTTTTTCGAATCAATCACCATGTCGTACAAGGCAGGACAAGTGTTTCCGAACGTCATCCTGAACGAGTTGTTGATCAGCGTAATGATATACGTGTTGGTCAGCTCTTCGTCGGGCATCCTTGTGAAATCGATGACCAGGTCGAACGAGAGACACAAAAGCGACTCTTTTTTCATCTGTTTTATCAGTCCCCAGAAGTTGAAATCTTCCTTACGGAGAAAGAAATAACGGTCGGTCTGCATCACGTCTTTCGGCAACGCGTCGACGTAGGTGATGAAGGTGTAGCGTTTCAGCACAAACAGACGTTTCAGCACTTCTTCGATCTCCTTGTAGCGCTTGAACTGGTCCTGATCGAGCAAAATGGCTATCGACGGATACTTCGCAATATCCGGAAGTATGCAGGCCTTCTTGCGTTTCAGAAACCTGTTGATAGCTTTTTGCCTAAAAAACCTAACTATCGCCTTCATCGTTCTGATGACATTACAATAAACTTGCAAAGATACGAATTTTTTATGAAATAGCGATATTTTTTTGCTATTTGCAATGATTTTTTTATCTTTGCAGCGATTTTTAGAACTATGATGAAGGTTACCATATTAGGTTGCGGTACTTCGCAGGGCGTCCCTGTAATCGGTTGTGACTGTGACGTTTGCAGGTCGACCGACCCTCGCGACAAACGTCTGCGCACGTCGATTCTGATACAGACGGAGCAGACTGCCATCTGCGTGGATGCAGGTCCCGACTTCCGCCAGCAGATGCTGCGCGAGAACGTGAAACACCTCGACGCCATATTGATAACCCATCAGCATAAGGACCACATCGGCGGCCTGGACGACGTACGCTCTTTTAACTTCCTGCAGCACATCTCGATGCCGATTTACGCTTCGCCAGAGGCACAGGAAGAGATAAAACGAGAGTATTCCTATGCTTTTGTCGACAAAAACGAGCTTTATCCCGGCGCCCCGACATATAATCTCATTGATATTGAAGAAAATAAACCTATCATTATCAATGAGTTAACCATTGAGCCAATACCACTTATGCATCTTAAGATGTTGTGTTACGCCTTCCGTATCGGCAACTTCGCCTACGTCACCGATTTCAACTATATTTCTGAAGAAAGTCTGAAAAAGCTTGAAGGCGTTGAATATCTCATCATCGAGGCGCTGCGCAAAGAGAAGCATTATTCGCACATCTGCCTGCAGGAGGCCATCGACATCGCTCAGCATCTCAAGGTGAAAAAGGCATGGTTCACCCACGTCAGCCATTCGATGGGGAAAGCCGAAAATGTCAATAAAACCTTGCCTTCCAACATGATGCTGGCTTACGACGGACTAAGCTTCACGGTGGAAAACCACTAAAGTCACCCTATCATTATCGTCAATGCTGTACGCCTGGTCGTAAACCAGGTGATAGATCCGGCCTTTTCGGGTTTTGTGAATGCCTGTAAAACAACTGAAGTCGAAGCCGAGTTCCTCGAGATATTTCTTCGACGCCGACGTCTTCCCTGAAGGGTTGACAGTACGGAGGATTCCGCGGTTTTTAAGCAAAATCTTGTTGATGTCGCGGATATACTCTATCTGCTCGTTATTTACCTTGTAATAATAATTGTTACGGCAGCGGTCGTCGCAGAAAATCTTGTCGGTGCGGCCGCTCAGCGGATTGTTACAGTATAGACAGCGTTTTTCATCAGTTTCATTCATTTGGTAAAGACGTATTGTATGATGTTTGCTCCCATTTTCAGAGCTTTCAGTCGTATCTCGTCGGAGTCTTTATGCACGCGTTGGTCTTCCCAGCCGTCGCCGAGGTCGCATTCGTAGGTGAAGAGGCACACTATGCGGCCTTCATAAATCATAGCGAAGGCTTGCGGGGTCTTGAGGTCGTGCTCGTGAACCTTAGGCAGACCGTTCGGAAAAGCATACGGCTCTTTAAATATTTCATGTGAATACGGTAGCTCCACCCACTCCAGCTCAGGGAACACCTTCTGCATCTGCGGCATGATGAAATCCTTGAGCCCGTAGTTGTCGTCGATATGCAGGAAACCGCCTGCCAGCAGGTAGTTTCGCAAGTTTTCGCATTCGGCCTTGTCGAAGCTCACGTTGCCGTGACCTGTCATATGCACAAACGGATAGTTGAAGATGTCGGGGCTCCCCACCTCCACCGTAGCGATGTCGGGATTGAGGTTCGTGTGCAACTCCTGGTTGCAGAACTTCACCAGATTGGGCAAGGATGTAGGGTTAGCGTACCAGTCGCCGCCGCCCCTGTATTTCAGGAGGGCTATCTGCGTCTGTTGGGCCGAAAGTGCCAGTGAAATCAGCAGAAACAAGGCTGTCAGCAACCTTTTCATTTCGACATCTGGTTTATCAGGTTCACTGTATGACAGGCAACCACTGCAGCCGTCTCCGTTCTGAGGCGTGCATCGCCGAGACTCACCGGGACGAAGCCGTTGTCTTTGGCAAGCTGCACTTCTTCAGGGCTGAAGTCGCCTTCAGGACCAATAAGCACCAGCGCGTTCTGGCCTTTCACGTATTTGTCGCACAACAGCTCGGTGACGTCGTCGTCGATCCATGCGATGAATTTCTGTCCGTCGAATGGCTGTTTCACGAGCCTGTTATAATCCATAACGTCCTGAATGTCAGGAAGTTTAGATTTGATTGACTGTTTCATCGCCGCGATCATAACCTTTCTGAACCGCTCGACATTTGCCACGCGGCGTTCGGAGTGATACGAGGCAAACAGCTGCACCTTGTCGATGCCTATCTCCGTTGCCTTTTCGAGGAACCACTCGGTGCGCTCGTTGAGTTTTGTCGGTGCTATCGCTATCTCGAGCTTGAACGTTTTGTTGTCGTAGCCGGCTCGCTGGTTTGTAATGCAGGCAACCGCACGTTTCGGATGCGCCTCCACCAGCTCGCCGTCGAAGAGCGAGCCCTTGCCGTCAGTGACGCAGAAACGGTCTCCTGCCTGCATCCTCAGAACTTTGACACAGTGTTTCGATTCCTCCTCAGGGAAGGAGACCATTCCTTCTGTTGCGTCGGGTAGATAAAAAACGTTCATCTTACTATTCTTTACATTCTCTCTGGCATTTGCATACCAAGCAGGTCACCTGCGTTACGCAGCAAGCGCGCTGTCATCGCCGCCAACTGCAAACGGAACGTTCTGCGCCGCTCGTCCGGTTCCTTCATGATACTGCATTCCTGATAGAACTGGTTGAAGCCCTTGCAGAGGTCGTAGATGTAGTTGGCAATCATAGCCGGACTGCGGTTTATCGCAGCTTGTTCAAGCACTCCCGGCCATGCATGAATGTTGGTAAGCAACGATTTCTCTTCAGGCAGTATGTTCTCGACGCCGATCTTATCTCCAGTGTTGATTCCAGCTTCTGCAGCCTTTCTCAGCACTGAGCAAATACGGGCGTGAGTGTACTGTATGAATGATCCCGTGTTGCCGTTGAAGTCTATCGATTCTTTCGGGTCGAACAGCATCGTCTTCTTCGGGTCTACTTTCAGGATGAAGTACTTCAGAGCGCCGAGTCCTATCACATGATACAGTTTATTGGCCTCTTCGTCACTCAATCCGTGAGCTTTTCCTAGTTCTTCCGACACGTTCTTCGCCGTCGCGACCATCTCGTCCATAAGGTCATCGGCGTCGACAACCGTTCCTTCGCGCGACTTCATCTTACCGCTTGGCAGCTCAACCATACCATAGGAAAGATGCTCGATGTCGTTACCCCATTCGAAGCCCAATCTCACCAAAACACGTTTCAGCACGTCGAAGTGGTAATTCTGTTCATTACCAACGACATAGATCAGTTTCTTCGGATGGAACTCGTCATAACGCAGTTGAGCGGTTCCCAGGTCTTGAGTCATATAAACGGATGTGCCGTCACGACGCAGAAGCAGTTTTTCGTCCAATCCCTCATTACGAAGGTCGCACCACACTGAGTTGTCATCTCTTTGATACAGAACGCCTTTCTTCAAGCCATCCATCACGGTGCTCTTACCTAAAAGATAGGTCTGCGACTCGTAATAGATCTTGTCAAACGACACTCCTAGACGTTTGTACGTCACGTCAAAGCCTTCGTAAACCCAGTTGTTCATCATCTCCCAAAGTTGGCGCACCTCTTTGTCGCCGGCCTCCCATTTGCGGAGCATCTCGCGAGTCTCCTGCATCAGTGGAGAAGCGTTTTCGGCCTCTGCTTTCGCCTTTTCTTTGTCGTCATCGCTGAGTTCGTTGTAGTTGGCAGGCAGCAGGTTCTTCACTTCTTCCTTGAAATGCTTGTCGAACATCACGTAGAAGTCGCCAATCAGGTGGTCGCCCTTCTTCCCTGTCGATTCGGGAGTGCATCCGTTGCCCCATTTCTGCCATGCTATCATGCTTTTGCAGATATGAATTCCGCGGTCGTTCACGAGGTTCACGCGGACCACGTTTTCGCCGTTGGCTTTGAGGATTTCCGACACGCTCCAGCCGAGCAGGTTGTTACGGATATGACCGAGATGCAACGGTTTGTTGGTATTTGGTGAGGAATACTCCACCACTACTGGCTTGCCTGAAACCTCTTTTCGTCCGAATCTTTCGTTCAAATGATTCTTCTGCATGAAGTCGATCCAATAGCTGTCGGAGATGAGCAGGTTGAGAAAGCCTTTCACCACGTTGTATCTCGCGATAAAGCTGCTTTCTCGCATCATCTCTGTTCCGAGTTCATTGGCCAGTGCTTCGGGTGCTTTCCCTGCCATTTTCACGAACGGGAAGACCACGATGGTCATGTCGCCTTCAAATTCGGGGCGGGTCTTCTGGAAACTCACGTTTTGCGCAGGTGGTTCCTGGTCGTAGAGTTTCTTGAAGGCATCAACAAAAAGTTGTTTCAAAATCAATTCCAGCATAGTAACAAATCGTTAAAATATTTGGGTGCAAAGATAGTAAAAAAATTAAAATTGCAGGCTTAAAGTTTAAAGTTCTGAGCAGTTTTTATTATTGATATAGAAAAGTGTTAGTAGTTTACCATCAAACGTTAACTATCCGATCCATTCTCACATAAATCGGAGCAGGAAAGCATAGTGAAGAAATTACAAATAAAAACTATTATAAAAATGTTTAATTTTGCATTCAAGAAATGTTAAACGTAATCTGATGGAAAACACAAAAGTTCAAGTTTCACTTCTGTTAGACAAAGAAGTGGTTACGTGGCTTGAAAAAGAAGCCAAAAAATACGAAACAACGATTGATGAGGTTATCAACGACCGACTCGTAGCATTAAAACTAGTTCATGAATTTCCAGAAGAAAAACTTGGATTTCTAATGACTGCTCTGAAAAATAGAAATAATAATATAATAAATTAGCTCAGTTAATATTGCCTTTGATGCATTTAGAATAGAATTATTCTGACTTACAATTACATTAATGAATACAGAATGGGAAGGCAATCTATTTAGATTTCCTCACAAAGTTCTATTCATAGAAATAAATACATAATGACCTCAATAGCAACGGCATTATTGTGTGCATAACATATAGTTCTGATAATAAAAATATCTGTTTTACCACATGATGGATTTGCTAATACATGATATATCTCGCTAAAATTTGCTACATTTCATCTAAATCATATACATATATAACTCGCTTTTTCTCATTTAAAAAGCATCACAAATATACGCAAATTCTTTAGTATATATTGTTATCTCTATAACCAGGTAAAATAGCAACTTTTTTAAACCCGGGCACAGATTTTATTCTATCCGTTACATATGGAGGAGTAATGTGTTTAAACATTATTTCATAAGTATCTCGCATAAACATAAAACTAGTATTATCCTCCCTAATTCTTTTGCTTCCTTCAACAAATAAATCTCCAATTTTACCAGATAGCACATCTTCTTTTTTGATAAACCCTAAAAATGTAGCATAAGTTGTTGTGCCACCTGTTTCTTCCTCTTCATGAAAACTGATACAAAAGTAATAATCTGTAAAGCTAAATTCTTTATTAAGCTGATATGCCGGGATGTTTAAAACATAGTTAGCTCTAAATCTATTGTGTTTTCTATGCATCGACTTAATATCCACAGAAAACAACCTATGATTAAGCTCTAACAAAAAGTCTTGACCGTAGTCTTGTCCATCAAGCGCCCCAAAAGATCTTTTAGGACGTTCCAAATTATATGCATCTGCAAAAACAACTTCGCCCAAAGTGCCAGTATAACGAAACTCTCTTTGCCGTTTTTTACCATCTGGATCATTAGCAAAAATATCCGTAACAGGATGATGGACAATAGAATAATCTACTAAGTCAATAGCATATTCCTTCTGTTCCTTAGAAACCGCTATTTGAAAAACGAAACATTCTTCCATTATCTAGCCATAATTGTATGATACACCTTGTCTATAAACTTCTCATAGTCGTTTATTATAACAGTTCCTTCTTGTTTTATATCAGGATAATTATGAGCTGTAAGTCTGATTGTCGGAATATTATCTCTAAAATGTTTAAGATATTGGGATTTTGTTTTTACAACATTTTCGTTTATATCAGGAGACATATGAACAGCATATATCAGGGTCTTATTTGGAGTGTGATAATAAGCATCTGTATCATCGCACGATAATATACAATATTTTGCAATATTATGATCAGTAAATTCTTCCCATCTTTTTATTATGCCCTGTTCGTCGTAGTATGGTAATTGATCTAACACAATAAATAATTGAAAATATGGGCAATTGGCGGTGCGAATATTAGCTGTTTCGCCCAACATATTTTCGAAATAATTAACAGAATTTTGTGAATAATTTTGCATTACAAATTTCACCGCCACCCCAGCCACTGGTTTTGCTTGTATTCTATCTATTATTGTTATATCAACCCTCTTATTCACATAACGTCCAGTTATGCATGCTTCTTTATCATCTCCATAACCCTGAGATTTAATCAAATAGTTCGAACCTAATCTATTTGCAATATCACGAGCGATTGCTCCATGTAATGGCTTTAATTTTGCTGTACTACGGGATGTCCCTATTGTAACAAAAGACTTAAAAGAGTCTAAGATCTTGCTCAAAAATTCTTGATTTGACATCATAATTAGTTTTATTTTTAAATGACAACATATAATTGATGTATTGTTCGACATCTTTTGAATTAAATGTATAATAGCCTCCGCTTTTATACTTTTTTAGTAAGCTAACATATACAGCAAATTCATGCGAACAAAGTATTCGTTTTATATCTTCGTAAGGAATATCAAAATCAGAAATTATGTACAAACCACTATAAACGCCTTGACCTTCATCAACCTCTTCAACTTTTAAGTCTTTTTCTGTTCTCAACAATACATTTATTGCAATTTTTTTTCGCCAAACATCAAGCAAGGCTTGTGTTCTACCATATTCATAATAGGTTGGGTAATCTTTTTTTCCTTTTAGCAGATCTTTCTTGTGTGATTCAAAATGGTGTAAAACTGATGGTTCTGATAACGCAATCGACGGAGGTAATAATTTTCCTTTTCTATCGTATGGATACAAGCATTTATACCATTTTCCTGTTGATGCTTTAAGAGTCTTTATAGTAATATTTGAATTTGGTATATCATCACCAATAAAAACATTGTCTGCTAGTGTTGCAAAACCATTTTTTACAGATACATATTTTGTTGTTTTTTTTGTTTTAATGTCTTTTATCATACCAAGATGTTCTTTGTCAGCAAGATAAAAGTATGATCCTATATAGCAATCGTCGATTGATAAATTATCAACAAAAATGCGACTATGATTGATGCCATCAAACACATAATAATCAAAATTCTTGTTATTATGATTTTTAGCAAACAAAGAAATAATTGTGTATGTCGTAGCATTTTCAAAAGCCTGATAATGTCCTAAATCAGTCAAAGAAATCAAGTTTTTCTTTTCTAGAATATAACGCCTCATATTTTCGGCTGCAAGACTATTAAGCCAAGAACTAGGAGTAATATAACAAAGCTTGCCATTTTCATTTAGCATATTAAAGCCTAATTCAAAAAATGCAAGGTACAAGTCCGTCATTCCTCCATCTGCAAACCTGTATTTCTTTACTTCATCGTATGTCGAATCAAGATTGTGAACCCGTACATATGGGGGATTGCCAACAACAAAGTCCATTGTACCATCAAATTGCCTCATGGATAATGAACTTTGATTATACAGGTCCCATTTAACATCTTTAATATCAAATGTAGCAACTATTTGATTCAAATTATCAATGCATTGGCTAAATGCCACTGGATCATTATCAATTCCATGAATATATTTTTCAAGACCTTTTTTGATTTTGTTAAGAGGAGTCCCTATTTTTAACGATTCATCGCAATAGCGGTAAACAATCACTTTAAGGAAAGCTCCATCTCCACAACTATTATCAATTATGTGTTTGTCAATAATAGAAGATGTTTTGTATCCCCCATAATCAAGCATTTCCTCCACAATATATTGAGGTGTAAAAACTTGACCGATTTTCTTTGTTTTTGTCTTATCGCCTGCTTTCATTTCAAATCTTATAAATCCAGTTATCTCTACTTATTATTGTTAGACCACACACAAATAGATTTGCAAATATAAAAAAAAGAATTCATAATAAGATCAGTGAATTAATTTTACTACAAAAATTAGACAATATCAAAATTATCACAGTCATATCAATCTAATATATTATTCGCCCTCCAGATTACGTTTTTTTAAAAAATATCAACTATCTATCTTTTTCATCGCCCGCGATTTCTTGTGCACACACCACGGGCTCAAGCGAATCGTTTTTAAAATCCGTTTCATAACTTTTAGTAATTAATTATCGCTGCAAAAGTATAATGATTTTTTTCATTTGTCAAGAACTTTTTTCTTAAATTTTATTTAGATTTCCTTCATTTTCATGCAATTAATGTTAAAAAATTTTTACAAATCATCGCTATCCCTATTGTTAATATAATGTTTAAAAAAAATGAAAAATTAATACTCAGATAACAAAATTTGTCGTATTTTTGCATTCCGATGATACTACAAAAATCGTTATCGGAAAAGCGCTGCTTTGGCGTAAAAAAAGGAAGCGATTCCTCAACTTTTCATCACTTTTCATCAGCTGACGGCCATTTGAAGCCGTCATTTTTTTTGCTTGAAAATCATATATTTAACAAACAAATAAATCATTACCACAATGTCAATCTCTTTGAAAAACCGTAGTCTGATTTCAATCAGCGACTACACGCCGGAAGAAATATGTCACGTTCTGGATGTCGCCGAAGACTTTGAGCGCAACCCACACCAGAACCTGCTCAACGGACGTATCATCGCCTCGCTGTTCTTCGAGCCGTCGACACGTACACGCCTCAGCTTCGAGACCGCCATCCAGCTGCTCGGAGGCAACGTCATCGGATTCAGCAGCACAGCAGGAACAAGCGTCCAGAAAGGCGAATCGCTCGCCGACACCATCACCATGGTGGCCTCCTACGCCGACCTCATCGTCATGCGTAACCCTATCGAGGGCTCAGCACGCTTCGCCTCAGAAGTGTCGAAAGTGCCGGTCATCAACGCTGGCGACGGAGCCAACCAACACCCCACACAGTGCATGCTCGACCTCTACAGCATCCGCAAAACCCAGGGAACACTGGAAAACCTCGAGATCACACTCGTCGGCGACCTGAAATACGGTCGCACAGTGCACAGCCTAGTCGAAGCCATGTGTAACTTCAACGCCAAGTTCAACCTCGTCTCCCCTGTCGAGCTGAAACTGCCGAGCGTGGTGAAACAGCATATCAAAGACAAACACCTTGAATATCACCAATATACAGAACTCGAAGAAGCTATCCCACACAGCGATATCATCTACATGACTCGTATCCAGCGCGAACGCTTCCCAGATCCTGAAGAATACGAAAAAGTGAAGAATTCCTACGTGTTGCGCAACGCAATGCTCGAGAATTCAAAGCCGAACTGCCGCGTTTTACACCCGCTTCCGCGCGTCAACGAGATCCATGTGGATGTCGATGCCAACCCGAAGGCTTATTACTTCCAACAGGCTCAAAACGGCGTTTACGCACGTGAGGCTCTTATCGCAACAATTTTAGGACTTAAATAAAATCAGAATTATGGAAAAGAGAAAAGAATTAATAGTATCAGCAATCGAAAACGGCACAGTTATCGACCATATACCAGCCGACAAAGTGTTCCAAGTCGTTAAGATTTTGGGCCTCGAAAAAGTCAGCAACCCAGTGTATTTCGGCACTAACGTCGACAGTAAGAAATACGGAAAGAAAGGCTTTATCAAAGTTTCCGATAAGTATTTCAACATCGAAGACGTGAATAAAATCGGTTTGGTCGCCCCCACCGCCTCAATAATCGAGATTAAAGACTTTGAAGTCATTAAGAAACAGCCTGTTACGCTTCCCGACAGCATCGAGCACATCGTAAAATGCTTCAACCCGAACTGTGTCACCAATAAGGAGCACGACGTCCCAACCAAGTTCACGGTCATCAGAGACGCCGAAGGCAATATCAAACTGCATTGCCACTACTGCGAGAAAAATACGACGCAAGACAAACTGGAATTTATATAAAAATAAAGGCCTGCCTAACGGCAGGCCTTTATTTTTATGCCTCTCCCGCTGACCCCATCGTAAACGGAGCCGGTACATCGGTGATATCCTTAATCGGACCGAAATTCTGCTCATATTTCTGCAGATTTTCAGCCAAAGCGCGATATAATCTCTTCGCATTCTGAGGCGTCATGATGACTCTCGAACGAACCTTGGCCTTCTGCATGGCAGGAGCAATCTGTGCGAAATCGATAACAAACTCTGTCGGAGAATGGCTGATGATAGCCAGATTTGAATAAACGCCCTCGGCAACAGCCTCAGGAATGTCGATATTCAATTGTTTCTTGTTGTTGTTTTCCATAATTCATTTATTTTTTTAACATAAAAAATGTAGAGACGCGCCATGGCACGTCTCTACACATAATTTGATTATTACGCCTCAACGGCCTCTTCTATCGGAGTCACCTCTGGCATAAGGTCTTCCTTCGAACCGACAATCAAATCGTCGTATTCGCGTAAACCTGTACCTGCCGGGATCTTGTGACCCACGATGACGTTCTCCTTCATACCCTCGAGATAGTCGGTCTTTGCGCTGATAGCAGCCTGTGTCAAGACCTTCGTTGTCTCCTGGAATGAAGCAGCCGAAATGAAGCTGTCGGTCTGCAAAGCGGCACGGGTGATACCCTGAAGCACCTGGTGTGCTGTGGCCGGCTGTGCGTCACGAGCCTCAACAAGCTTCATGTCGCGACGTTTCAACGATGAGTTTTCGTCACGCAGTCTTCTTGCCGAGATAATCTGTCCCACGAACAAAGCCTCCGAGTCACCCGGATCGGTAACAACAACCTTTCCGAAGATGTCGTCGTTGGTCTCCTGGAATGCAATCTTGTTGACAAGCTCTCCCTCGAGGTATCTTGTGTCACCTGGATCGTCGATTTCAACCTTACGCATCATCTGACGAACGATGACCTCAAAGTGCTTACCATTGATGGTAACACCCTGTGAACGATACACTTCCTGGATGTTGTTCACGATGTATTCCTGGACCTTCATAGGACCTTCGATAGCCAAAATGTTGGCAGGTGTGATAGCACCTTCCGACAATGGCTGACCTGCTTTCACGTAGTCGTTTTCTGAAGCCAAGACCTCCTTCGTTGTCGGGATGAGATACTTCTTCACCTCACCTGTCTTCGATGTGACAACCAACACACGGTTACCACGGAGGAGCTTCTTCTCGAACGAGACCTCACCGTCAATTTCTGAGATGATAGCCGGTTCTGAAGAGTTACGTGCCTCAAACAACTCAGTAACACGTGGAAGACCACCAGTGATATCGCCTAAACCTCCTGTAGCACGCGGCTTCTTGGTAAGGATGTCACCAGCCTTGATCTTATCACCGTCCTCAATCATGATGTGAGCGCCAACAGGCAAGTCGTACGACTTAATGACCTCACCGGCCTTGTCGACGATGGCAATCGACGGGTTCTTCGAAAACTTACGACCTTCGATGATAACACGCTCGTTGTATCCTGTCTGCTCATCCGACTCATTACGGAATGTGACGTTCTCGACGATGTTGTCGAAACGTGCCTTACCGTCATGCTCAGAAATGATGAGTGAGTTGTACTTATCCCATTCGCAGATGATATCGCCTTGGTTGACGTCGCTGCCAGCAGGGATGTAAAGTTTCGAACCATAAGGGATATTCTCTGTAACGAGAGCGATACCCGTGTTGTGGTCCAAAATCTTCATCTCAGAGGCACGGCTCACCACGACCTGGTACTTGTTGCCATCTTTATCTTTATAGTCAACAGCACGTAAGTCGTTGATAATCATCTTACCGCTGTAATCAGCCTTAATCATTGAGTCTTCCGATGTGCTCGATGCAGTACCACCTTGGTGGAAGGTACGCAGTGTCAACTGTGTACCAGGCTCACCGATTGACTGTGCTGCGATGACGCCGACGGCCTCACCACGCTGCACGAGCTTACCTGACGACAGGTTACGTCCGTAACAGTTGGCGCAAACGCCCTTCTTCGACTCGCAAGTCAACACGGAACGAATCTCAATGGTCTGGTCTTTCAAAGGTGAATCGCAAATCTTCTTCGCGATGTCTTCTGTGATCTCCATACCGCCGTTGCAGAGCAATTCGCCTGTCTGTGGATGGAAGATGTCGTGCAATGCCACACGGCCGAGGATACGGTCATACAATGACTCAACAACCTCTTTACCGCGTTTCAAAGCGCCAATCGACAAACCTCTCAAAGTGCCGCAGTCCTTCTCAGTGATGATGACATCGTGAGCGACGTCGACCAGACGACGGGTCAAATAACCAGCGTCAGCAGTCTTCAAAGCGGTATCTGCCAAACCTTTACGAGCACCGTGAGTTGAGATGAAGTACTCCAACACTGACAAACCTTCCTTGAAGTTCGAAAGAATCGGGTTCTCAATAATCTCAGCGCCACCTGCTGCTGTCGATTTCTGCGGTTTTGCCATCAAACCTCTCATACCGCAAAGCTGACGAATCTGCTCCTTACTACCACGAGCTCCTGAATCCAGCATCATGTAAACTGGGTTGAATCCCTGGTCGTCCTGAGGCAACAGCTTCATAACCTCGTCGGTCAGCTTGGTGACAACGTGTCCCCAAATATCGATAATCTTGTTGTAACGTTCGTTGCCTGTGATGAAACCCATGTTGTATTCCTCACGGATGGCGTTCACTTCCTCATTAGCCTGACGGATTAACTCTTCCTTAACAGAAGGAATCAAAACGTTGCCAAGGTTGAACGACAAACCGCCTTTGTAAGCCATGTAGTAACCCATGTTCTTGATATCGTCCAAGAACTTGGTTGTCACAGCTGTACCAAGGAGTTTCACCATATCACCGATGATGTCACGCAGAGCCTTCTTGTTTAACAGACGGTTGATGTAGCCAAATCCTGCAGGAACAACCTGGTTGAATTTGACACGACCGACTGTTGTCTCCACCATCTCCTCAACGATTGAGCCATCTTCCTTACGGACCGGCACCTTCACGTAGATTATGGCGTGCATATCGACTTTCTTCTCGTTATAGGCAATGATAACCTCTTCTGCTGAATAGAATTTCTTGCCTTCACCTTTGACGATATGGTCCGGAGTGCTCTTACGTGGTTTTGTGATATAATACAGACCCAAAACCATGTCTTGCGAAGGCACCGTGATAGGAGCTCCGTTGGCAGGGTTCAGGATGTTGTGCGATGCGAGCATCAGAATCTGGGCTTCCAAAATTGCCGCGTTGCCAAGTGGCAAGTGCACAGCCATCTGGTCACCATCGAAGTCAGCGTTGAAAGCCGTACATACCAATGGGTGCAGACGGATTGCCTTACCTTCAACCAACTTAGGCTGGAAGGCCTGGATACCGAGACGGTGCAGTGTAGGAGCACGGTTCAACAGAATCGGGTGTCCCTTCAAGATGTTCTCAAGGATGTCCCACACGACAGGGTCTTTACGGTCGACAATCTTCTTTGCCGACTTCACTGTCTTCACTATACCTCTTTCAATCATCTTACGGATGACGAATGGTTTGTAAAGCTCAGCTGCCATATCTTTCGGGAGACCGCATTCGTTCATGTTCAAATCCGGACCAACCACGATAACCGAACGGCCTGAGTAGTCGACACGTTTACCGAGTAAGTTCTGACGGAAACGTCCTTGCTTACCTTTCAAGCTGTCGCTCAATGACTTAAGCGGACGGTTAGAGTCAGTCTTCACGGCACTTGACTTACGTGAGTTGTCGAGCAATGAGTCAACAGCTTCCTGAAGCATACGTTTCTCATTACGCATAATCACGTCCGGAGCCTTGATTTCGATGAGTCTCTTAAGACGGTTGTTACGGATGATGACACGACGATAGAGATCGTTCAAGTCTGATGTTGCGAAACGTCCGCCATCGAGTGGAACCAATGGTCTCAACTCAGGTGGTGTCACAGGGATGACCTTCAAAATCATCCATTCCGGACGGTTCTCAACGTGTTTGTTAGCCTCGCGGAAAGCCTCAAACACCTGCAAACGCTTCAAAGCATCGGCTTTACGCTGCTGTGATGTCTCTTTGTGTGCCTTATCGCGAAGTTCACCGGCTTCTTTCTCGAGGTCGATCTGAACTAGCAAATCGTAGATAGCCTCAGCACCCATCTTGGCGATGAACTTGTTAGGATCATCAGCTGGAAGGTGTTGATTCTCAATAGGAAGCTTATCCAGAATATCGAGATATTCCTCTTCTGAAAGGAGGTCGAGTTTGTTTATGCCTTGTTCGGCCATGATACCCGGCTGAACCACGACGTATCTCTCATAGTAGATGATGCTGTCGAGTTTCTTGGTCGGAATACCAAGCAAAGCTCCAATTTTGTTAGGAAGCGAGCGGAAATACCAGATATGTGCTACCGGCACAACCAACTGGATGTGACCAGTACGCTCACGTCTGACTTTCTTCTCTGTAACTTCCACGCCGCAACGGTCGCAAACGATGTTCTTGTAACGGATGCGTTTGTACTTACCGCAGTGGCACTCCCAGTCTTTCACAGGTCCAAAGATTCTCTCGCAGAATAAACCGTCGCGCTCAGGTTTATAAGTGCGGTAGTTTATTGTTTCAGGCTTCAACACCTCACCGTATGAACGGTCGGAAATGCTTTCCGGCGATGCCAAGCTGATGGTAATCTTTGAAAAGTTGCTGTTTAATGTGTTATTCTTATTTAAAGCCATAGATTTACAAAATATTAAGAGCTTTTTTATTCAAACGTAATTTCAAGTCCGAGTCCGCGCAATTCGTGAACCAAAACATTGAATGACTCTGGAATACCTGGTGTTGGCATGTTCTCGCCCTTTACGATAGCTTCGTAAGCCTTAGCACGACCGACGACATCGTCTGACTTAACTGTCAGAATCTCCTGAAGGACATTAGATGCACCGAATGCCTCGAGTGCCCAAACCTCCATTTCACCGAAACGCTGACCACCGAACTGTGCTTTACCACCAAGAGGCTGCTGTGTAATCAACGAGTATGGTCCGATTGAACGTGCGTGCATCTTGTCGTCGACCATGTGGTGCAGCTTCAACATATAAATGTAACCCACTGTAGCCTTCTGATCGAACGGCTCGCCTGTCTCGCCGTCGTAAAGCTGAACTCTACCGTTCTCCGGCAAACCAGCCTTCTTCATATATTCGTTGATTTCTTCCAATGTAGCACCGTCGAAGATAGGTGTAGCGAACTTCAAACCGAGCTCGTGACCCGCCCATCCAAGAACGGTCTCGTAAATCTGACCCAAGTTCATACGTGAAGGCACGCCCAACGGGTTCAAAACGATGTCGACAGGTGTTCCGTCCTCAAGGAACGGCATGTCTTCTTCGCGAACGATTCTTGAAACGATACCTTTGTTACCGTGACGACCTGCCATCTTATCACCGATGTTGAGTTTACGTTTCTGTGCAACGTAAACCTTTGCCATCTGGACGATACCGTTCGGCAACTCATCACCGACGCTTGCCACGTTCTTCTTACGGCTGTAAACACCGTTGATTTCCTTGCACTTGATGTTATAGTTGTTCACCAACTTCACGATGCAGTCGTTAATCTCGGCGTCAGTAGTCCACTTATAAGGATTGACGGTCATATAGTCGATCTGTGACAATGCCTTCTGGGTGAATTTCACCTTCTTAGGGATGATGGTCTCCTTGAAGTTGTTGTAAACACCTGTTGAAGTCCTGCCGTTTAACATCGACATGAGCTTCTCCATCATGCGCGCCTTCAAGGCGTCGAGCTCTTTCTGGCATTCGGCGTCGAGTTCAGCGATGATGTCCTTATCTTTTGACTTAGCCTTACGATCTTTAACCACGCGTGAGAACAAGCGTTTTCCGATGACGACGCCCTTCATCGAAGGACCTGCCTTGAGTGATGCGTTCTTCACATCGCCTGCCTTGTCGCCGAAGATGGCGCGCAACAGCTTCTCCTCAGGTGTCGGATCGGTCTCGCCCTTAGGCGTGATCTTACCTATTAATATATCGCCTTCCTTGACATCGGCACCGACGCGAATCAAACCGTTCTCATCCAAATCCTTGGTGGCGTCAGCACTGACGTTCGGGATGTCGTTGGTCAACTCTTCCAAACCACGTTTCGTGTCACGCACCTCAAGGGTGAATTCTTCGATGTGGATTGAGGTGAAGAGGTCTTCCTTGACGATCTTCTCAGAAATCACGATAGCATCCTCGTAGTTGTAACCCTTCCAAGGCATGAATGCAACCTTCAAGTTACGGCCCAATGCAAGGTCGCCGCCCTGTGTCGCATAACCCTCGGTGAGGATCTGTCCCTTCGTCACCTTCTGGCCTTTTCTTACGATAGGCTTCTGGTTGATGCTTGTGCTTTGGTTAGTTCTTATATATTTAATAAGGTTGTATGTCTTCACATCGTCATCGAAACTCACGAGACGCTCTTTGTCGGTTCTGTCGTACTTGATAGTGATCTTTGTTGAATCGACATAGATGACTTCGCCGTCGCCTTCTGCTTCGACTAATGTACGTGAATCCCTTGCCACATAATGCTCGATGCCTGTTCCGACGATAGGAGCCTCAGGTGACATCAACGGCACTGCCTGACGCATCATGTTCGAACCCATCAAAGCACGGTTAGCGTCGTCGTGCTCAAGGAACGGAATCAACGAGGCAGCCACCGACGACATCTGGTTAGGAGCCACGTCGATGAGGTCGAGCTGATCAGGTGTAACAATAGGATAGTCAGCGACATAACGTGCTTTCAGCATTTCTTCAGTGATATGACCATCGTCGTCCATCTGAGTGCATGCCTGGGCAATGATCTTGTTGTCTTCCTCTTCTGCGGTGAGATAAACAGGCGGATTCTGGAAGTCGACATTACCTTCCTTAACCTCACGGTAAGGAGTCTCGATGAATCCGAGGTTGTTGATCTTAGCAAACACGCAGAGTGACGAGATAAGACCGATGTTAGGACCTTCAGGTGTCTCGATGGTACACAGACGGCCGTAGTGTGTGTAGTGAACGTCACGCACCTCGAAACCTGCACGATCACGTGAGATACCGCCAGGACCCAAAGCAGAGATACGACGTTTGTGTGTCAACTCTGACAGCGGGTTGGTCTGATCCATGAACTGTGACAGCTGGTTGGTGCCGAAGAACGAGTTGATCACCGATGACAATGTCTTTGCATTGATCAGGTCGGTTGGTGTGAATGACTCGTTGTCACGGACGTTCATACGCTCACGGATGGTTCTTGCCATACGTGCAAGACCCACACCAAACTGTGCGTACAGCTGCTCGCCCACGGTTCTGATACGACGGTTGCTCAAGTGGTCGATATCATCAACTTCAGCCTTCTGGTTTGAAAGCTCGATCAAGTACTTGATGATAGCGATTATATCTTCATTTGTCAAAACCTTGACGTCATCCGGAATGTTCAAGCCGAGCTTGCGGTTGATACGATAACGGCCGACTTCACCAAGGTCATAACGTTTGTCGGAGAAGAAGAGCTTTCTGATCATGTCGCGTGCTGTCTCCTCATCAGGTGGTTCTGCGTTACGCATCTGACGGTAGATATATTCGACAGCGTCTTTCTCCGAGTTGGTTGTATCTTTTTGTAACGTGTTGAAAATGATAGCGTAGTCGTTGGTGTTGATCTCTTCTCTGTCGAGGAGGATGGTCTTAACGCCTTTCTCGATGATCTTGTCGATATGTTCGTTTTCGAGAATGACACCGCGTTCGATAACGATCTCGTTACGTTCGATTGTCACGCATTCACCAGTCTCTTCGTTGATGAAGTCTTCAAACCATGAGTGCAACACTTTTGCTGCGAGTCGACGACCCACCACACGTTTCAAACCGCTCTTTGTCACCTTCACTTCCTCGGCGAGGTTGAAAATGTCGAGGATCTCTTTATCGGTCTCATATCCGATAGCGCGGAGCAATGTGGTGATAGGCAACTTCTTCTTGCGGTCGATATAGGCATACATCACGTTGCTGATATCGGTCGAGAATTCCATCCAGGAGCCCTTGAACGGGATGATACGCGCTGAATACAGCGTTGTTCCGTTGGTGTGCACGCTTGAGCCGAAGAAAACGCCTGGAGAACGGTGTAACTGTGAAACCACAACACGTTCTGCGCCGTTTATGACGAAAGTACCCTGTGGTGTCATATACGGAATCAAGCCGAGATACACATCTTGGACAACGGTTTCGAAATCTTCATGCTCATCATCGTTGCATGAAAGTTTCAGTTTTGCCTTGAGTCTTACGCAGTAGCTCAAGCCACGTTCTATACATTCAGCGATAGTATATTGTGGGGCATCAATGTAGTAGTCGAGGAACTCGAGTGTAAAGTTGTTTCTTGCGTCGGTAATAGGGAAATTCTCCGCAAATACCTTGAACAGGCCTTCGTTTTTACGATTGTCAGGATTAGTCTCTAGTTGGAAGAAATCACGGAATGACTTCAGCTGGATATCCAGAAAATCAGGATAGTCGAAAGGCTTCTTGATTGACGCGAAACTGATTCTATCTAATTTAATGTCTGCCAAAGTGTTTATGTTTTAATTGTTTCTAAAAGCTATTATAATATATAGACGGCGGTATACAACACAATATAGGCACAAACCTCAACCCCCGTCTATATGGAGGGGCTGAGGTATTTATGCCTGTTGTAGCAGGAAATAAACTTATTTTATTTCAACTTCTGCACCAGCTGCCTCGAGTTGAGTCTTGAGTGCATTAGCTTCTTCTTTGCTCACGCCTTCTTTAACAGCTTTAGGAGCAGCGTCAACTAAGTCCTTAGCTTCCTTAAGACCGAGGCTTGCAAGGTCCTTAACGAGCTTCACGACTGCGAGTTTCTGTGCGCCGGCTGATTTGAGGATAACGTCGAATGAAGTCTTCTCTTCAGCTGCTGCGGCTGCCTCACCACCTGCTGCTGGAGCTGCTACTGCAACTGCTGCTGCGGCTGGTTCAATGCCGTATTCTTCTTTCAAAATTGCTGCGAGTTCATTAACCTCTTTCACTGTAAGGTTCACTAATTGTTCAGCAAAAGCTTTTAAATCTGCCATTTTTTTACGTTTTTATTTGTTATACAATTATTTTTATTTTTCTTAATCTTTGTGAATGATAATCATTCTGAATTATTCCGGTCTCTCGGATAAGGTCTTCACTATGCCGCTGAGCTTGTTGCCACCACTCTGAAGAGCGCTGATGACGTTCTTGGCTGGTGACTGGAGCAATGCGATAATGTCGGCGATGAGTTCGTTCTTCGACTTGATGTTGCACAATGTGTCAACCATGTTGTCACCGATATAGGTGCATTCCTCAATGTATGCGCCCTTAAGAATCGGCTTGTCACAAGTCTTGCGGAACTTCTTGATCAGCTTTGCAGGGGCGTTGCCATTCTCTGACAACATCATTGCTGTCGTGCCTTTGCAGACGTCGTAAAGATCACCGTAATCCTTACCTGTCTTCTGCATGGCCTTCTTCAGTAATGCGTTCTTCACCACAACAAGCTTGACCTGGCTGTTGAAGCACATTCTTCTCAACTGACTGGTCTTCTCAGCATTCAATGCCTCGATGTCGGTCAAATAGAAATTAGGACATGCTGTCAACTGGTCCACTATCGAGTTAATGATAACTTCTTTATCTTCTTTTCTCATGTCAATACTTATTTAAGGGTTTAGATGGCTACTGATTTGACGTCCACTTGAACACCCGGACTCATTGTACTTGAGATGTAGATACTCTTGATGTAAGTACCTTTAGCTGCTGCTGGTTTCAATTTGATGATCATCGAAAGGATTTCCTTTGCGTTCTCATAAATCTTCTCAGCTGGGAAGCTCACTTTTGCAATGCGGCTGTCGATGATTCCGTATTTGTCAACTTTGAAATCAATCTTACCAGCTTTCACTTCCTTAACAGCCTTACCAATTTCCATTGTCACTGTGCCGGTCTTCGGGTTTGGCATCAATCCACGTGGTCCGAGGATTCTACCAAGAGCACCAACCTTCGGCATCAATGCTGGCATGGTGATAATCACATCGACATCGGTCCAACCGTCTTTGATTTTCTGGACATATTCCTCAAATCCGACGAAATCAGCACCTGCGTCTTTTGCTTCCTGTTCCTTATCTGGCGTACATAATACCAACACGCGGGTAACTTTACCTGTACCGTGAGGCAGTGTCACACTACCACGAACCATCTGATTGGCTTTACGTGGGTCGACACCTAAACGTACGTTGATATCAACTGAAGCATCAAACTTGGTGTAAGTGATCTGTTTTACGATATCAACAGCTTCTGTCAAGGAGTAGGCCTTGCTTTTGTCGAACTTAGCTAAAGCTTCTTTTCTGTTTTTAGATACTTTTGCCATTTTTAATTTTTTTGTTTGTTCTACAAATGCTTAAGACTTGGTCTTACTTTAAAGGTGATTCGCCTGTAATCTTTATACCCATGCTACGGGCTGTGCCAGCGACCATGCTCATTGCTGATTCGATGGTGAAGCAATTCAAATCCTTCATCTTGTTCTCAGCGATAGTACGGACAGCGTCCCAAGTGATTGAACCGACCTTTGAACGGTTAGGCTCTTTTGATCCCTTGGCGACTTTGGCAGCCTCGAGTACGGAGACAGCTACTGGAGATGCTTTTACAACGAAGTCAAAGCTCTTGTCTTTATAAACAGTGATGATGACTGGCAAAACCTTACCGGCCTGATCCTGTGTACGAGCATTGAACTGCTTGCAGAACTCCATGATGTTCACACCCTTTGAACCTAATGCAGGTCCGACAGGTGGTGCTGGATTAGCGGCTCCTCCTTTGATTTGCAGTTTAATTAATCCGCTTACTTCTTTCATTTGATTTTACTATAAAAGTTAAATGAAAACAATAATCACATTCTTAACTCTCTCTCTTCACCTGGAAGTAGCTGAGTTCAAGAGGTGTCTTGCGACCGAAGATCTTCACCATAACTTTGAGCTTTTTCTTCTCATCGTTGACTTCTTCGATCACGCCACTGAAACTGGAGAACGGTCCGTCGTTGACTGTCACGGTCTCGCCTACAATGAACTCGAGTTCCGAACCCTCGCCTGCCTCTGTCATCTCGTCAACTTTTCCTAAGATACGTTTGACTTCCGATGGACGGAGCGGGTCAGGATCGCCTCCGCGTGTGCCTAAGAAGCCCAGCACATTCGGAGTTTCCTTGATAAGATGCTTGACCTCAGCGTCAAGAACGGTCTCAATGAGCACGTAGCCAGGAAGGTAATTTCTTTCCTTGCTGACTTTCTTACCGTTTCTCACCGAATACACTTTCTCTGTCGGGATCAAAACTTGCGAAATCAGATCCTGTAATGCAACGTTACGTGACAACTCGGCATCGAGATATTCTTTAACCTTTTTCTCTTTACCGCTTATCGCGCGAATCACATACCATTTCTTTTCGTTCTGTTCACTCATCTTATCTGTGATTTAATAAAGTAGTTGAATGATGATTTTTTAGATCAAACATTTCCTTATTAGAACATGCGATAGAACGCCTCCAATAAGGTTTCAAAAGACTTATCCATCAAGTACACCACTAAAGCGATGATAAGGGAAGCAATGGATACGACGACAGCACTACTTTGCAGTTCTTTCCAAGTAGGCCAGCTAACTTTCTGGACCAACTCGGTGTAACATTCTTTTACGTAGTTTATAAACTTTTTCATTTTGTTTGAACTGTTTTACTAATA
>Ga0310786_10000127_pt1 | contig 124911 bp, 114 predicted proteins | sample AusTroGonzalo_MG_FD_203881 | JGI IMG/M metagenome (GOLD analysis project Ga0310786, IMG submission 203881) | Bovine rumen microbial communities from tropical cattle in Woodstock, Queensland, Australia - Gonzalo_03 (v2) (version 2) | ecosystem: Host-associated > Mammals > Digestive system >...
ACAGGTAGTTACGCAGGCCCAAATCCTCAAAATAGTACTTGTCCTGCTGCTCAAAAACGCTCTTTCCCTTAATATCATAGCGTTTCACACGGTCTATCATATAGGTATCGCACAAGGCATCCATATACTCACCTACCGTATTTGCGCTCACGGCCATAGCACTAACCTTGAGGTATTTGGATATACTGTTGGCAGAAAAGACCTTCCCACTGTTGTCTGCCACAAACCGGGCCAGATTGTCAAGAAGCGACACATTGCGCACATTCTTGCGGCGAACTATATCCTTCACAAAGATAGTGTCATAAATGCTGCCCAGATACTCTGTTCTGGTTCGCTCATCCTCCAAGGGAACGCGGTACAGGAATGGCAGTCCTCCCCAGCGCAGATACTGCGAAAAAGCGTTGTCAGAATCTTCCAAACCATAGAACTGAAGGAACTCCCTATAGTCCAGACTGCTTACATGTACACGATGATAGCGGCCTGCAAACGACGATGCAATGTCACTCGACAACATGGCCGCGTTACTGCCCGTCACCACAACGTCCACACCATCCTGCTTCACCCAGTAGCGCAAAGCTTTCTCAAACTCCTCGACCTCCTGCACTTCGTCTATCAGCACATAGTTGCGGCGACCTTCCACCACGCCAGCCTTAATTTTCTCCGACAATTCACGAAACGACGTCAAGTCTGCGTTCGAGGGGTCCTCCATATCGATATAAATCACATGGCCATCAACACTCAACTCATCAGAGAGCAACTCCAGGATGCAGCTCTTTCCGGCACGCCTGTGTCCTGTCAGCACCACGGCCTCTCCTTTGCCCAGTAAGCTGGAAACTTGTGCTATATAGTCATTACGTCTTATTCTCTCCATAATTAGAATTTTTTGCAAAAGTACAAAAACTTCTCAACACACAGCGAATTTTCTTTAATATTTAACACTGTTTAGGTGGAAAATCATTCAATTCTCATTGTATGCCTCGCCTGTTATCCAAAGAAGGAAGGGTTCACTGGTCTGGTTGATTTGCTCAAATTTGCCGGCATCTTCTATCTCATAGTTCGTTGAACTCACATTATAGATAGCCACACACTTGTTGTATTCCAAACCTATAAGCAAAGCACCTAAAGACAACAATTTACTTGTTAGCAATGCAATACCAAAGCAAACATGGTCGCTAATAGGTTTGAAGGTAGCTTGATGAGCCTGTATCATATTGGATACAATACGGTACAACTCAAACGGATTCTGCTCATCAGCGTAAGTTATGTTCTGAGGCTCTGTAAACTGTTTTTCTGTAAAGAAGTCGTGATACTTTAGCATCAGATAGTCTGAGTGCCGTGGGTCTTTCGACGGAAACGGCAAAACAGGGAACATATCTGATGGTTGGAAGTGATTGTAGATACTCCTCAGAATATCGATGTTCTGTTCTCCCATCAGACTGATCAGAATATTGATTCTATCCAGATTAGCCTCACGGCTGGACATAGAACGGAAGCCCACCAAGGGTTCAATGTTCTCATTTACCGGAGTCTTCTTTATCTGCTCGTCAATATCTACATTTTCTGACACAGCAAAGAACAAGTTCTTTTTCTTGTCGCCCTCCATCTTCTTGAATAAGGCCTTGGCAATATTGAAGTAGAATGCTCTAGGAAGTGAACTGACATCCAGTATGACATCGTTATACTCGTTGAGGTCTTTATCAATGACCTTCCGGCACATCTGAGCTATTCGTTTATCCCATGGTAATGTGCCGTCAATGGTTAACACTTCATAGCCAAAGCCATACAATTCCTTCAGCGCATCCAGTTTCTTGGTATTAATCTCGTATAATTTCTGGTTCTCCTCTGGGTCTTTTTCACTTGGGAAGTCAAAAGCGACACAGTCCAACTTCCGTCCGGGATTGTTTTCCAAGAAGAGTTTCAGAATATTGTTCATACGAGGGTCAAAACCCTTTCCAAGCAGGAACAAAACTTTAGCGTCAGGTTTGTCCTGATAGTATTCCTTCCAAAACTTCACCAGCTCTTGATTCTGGTGATACATTACGTATGATTCCCAACGCTTATTCATAGCCACGAATTCAGTTTATGAAGTGTAAGGGGGCGCCAACCTCCACGTTCAAGCGGCAGATGAGCATAGGCACACAACCAACTATTCAAGTAGAATATAGTCCATTTCTGGTCTTTCTTTCCTTGGGTGATTCCCTGTTTCATCAGGAAATTATAGGAAAGGCAATCCTTCAAGATTGTTGACAGTTCCTCATTTGCTTCATCCTGGAACCAGAAACCGTCTTTACCCCATTTACCGGAATTCTCTTCTTTCACAGCAAAACCCGTAACAGACCGGTATGAATAGCTGGGCGTGAAGGTCACTTCACGGCAGAAATCAATCAAATGCATCAGGAATCCATATATCTTATTCCCTCTGGGCAAACGCTTGATATCTTCCAAACGGTTTTTTGCAAACTCTCTAATAATACCATCCTGTTCCTCTGCTGTCAGCACATAGTGAGATGGATCAGAAATCTTCTTTGCGACAAGCAGCTCATACATCTTGGCAGACAAGTCTAGGAATTGCTCTACGTTTTGACTTGCCAAATCTATCAAAGTAGAGAATCCATAATACTGAGGCAGCTTTGCTATTTCCCCTGGCATTACTTCCTTAACCATTGGCATCAACGGACCAACTATCCACTCCAAGTCCTGTGCGGTATAACCAAACAGATTCATAACGCCACCCGAACCCTGGCGGGATGCATGCATCAACAATGCCCTCATATTGAGCACACGCTCATAGGGGTCTTGCGTATTGATAGCTGCAACACATTCCTGATAGTTATCATAGTTATGCAGCTTTTCCAGTTGAGATTGGTATTTCTTACTAGCCTCATTGTAGAGGGCCTTGTAATTGATAGTCGTATCACTGGCCAGTGCGCTGGCGAGAATGATTCCGTCTGTAGAGAATGCGCTGCGCAATGTGGAAATATTCTTCACCATCGGGTTGAAAATACCCTTCTTGGCGTTTTCCAGATGAATGGTCTGGTCATCCCTGTCTTTGATATTCTTGTCACTCAAAATATCTGTTGTGGAGAGGGTTTCCAAACGCTCCGCTATCCAAAGAGTAACCGGTAAACGCAATTCAACAGCCTCTTCACGGATGGTCTTTTTCTGCTTCTTAGTCAGTTTGTGACCATCATCTATCTGAAAAATAAACTCATCACATAGCCGCACACCCTTGTATGTAAACCACGAAGCCTTCATGGCTTTCAGGGCAAACAGGCTATTACAGCCTTGGATGCCTTCATCTGGCATTACGAAACTATCCAAGAACTCACAAATTCTACGTTCCTGTTCTGCTGCCCAGTCCAGCAGTTCCTTACCAGTGAACTCTGCCTTGAAGTCACCAAACTCAGGAATCAGTTCTTCTGGGGAGTACGTAATCTGATCCAGTGCCGTATACTTGATACCGGCAAGCGACATGCAACTCTTAAGGGTTGCAAGCACTATACGTGCATTCAGCAGAGAAAGAAATACCCGTTTCTGCTCAACTTCATTGAACAAGGCATCATCCTCCAAAAACTCATAGTCGCGTCCCAACTGGAGATAGACTCCACACTTCTTGATTCGCTCGCTGTCAATCACATCCAGTTTCTTCAACTTCTTATAAGCACTATTGCGCTCTGTTATACGTTGAAGTATTGAGGGTGAGAAGAGACGTAATAAGGTGGTTTTTCCAGCTCCGGGAGAGCTTAGTATGCTGGTTACACAGCCCCATAGCTTTCCTTGATCATTTTTCTCTTCCAAATGAACCAAAGGCTCTGACGAGAACAGTTCCAAGAACATCTCGTCAGTCTCTATTCGCTCAGAGGCTCGTATGGCAAATGGATTCTTATAAATATTCATACGATCAATGGCGGCTTATACGGGGGAACAGACCATGGAATCTTTCAGCATCTTGCCAAATAATAGGCAGTGAGTTGTTGGGCGTATTGTGCGCCAACACTACAGGTAGTGCACATTCATCAAATCCCAACCAAGGATTGTCATCCTTTCCTACAGAGTAGCTCTTAGACAAAACAGCCTCCTTGACAAAATGCTTCTCTTTTTTCAACACATCAACCAGATTCTTGTCTGCTTTAATATCATCTGAGAGTTTATCTTCAAGGACTTGTACCACATGGATGGTATATGTTACCTTTCTTGGTGTATCCTTCACAGCCAGATAAGCATCAAGAGCAGTTTTGATATTGGTTATCGCTTTTTCTGTGGCTATACAGAACAATATATCGATTTGTATCTCGTCCAAATCAGGTTTCAGTAAGTAGCTTAAGTGCTCAACTTTTTGTCCTCTTTCTGGATAGCCAATGGTGCAAAGCTCATCAATAATCTTTTTGAGTTTACCATGATACTCCCCGTCTTCTTCATCAAAACGAATAAAGCTCTTGCCACTGGCGGTAAAATCATCTATCAAGAAAATCCTATGGAAATAAGGGTTCTCTATTCCTTTGAGCTTTTCGTCTTTTCGGAGTGCCTTCAACATATCCTTCAGTTTCTTACCATCGGGATAGTAGTTGGTGAGTACTTGTTCATTGTTGAATTGGGCACTGCGGCGCAGAATGTCGGTATGAGCACCATCACTGAGACCAATCACCAAGGAGGAGCGTTTCTCTATCTCAAATCGTTCACGTACCTTCGCATTAGAGCGCATATAAGATCTCATCCCAGTTTTTGACGTGGCCATATCCAACAATGAAGGACGGATCTTTGAGTCGTACAGCAAATCCACCAGATAGTTCATCTGAGTAGAAGAAATAAATACAAGCCGCTCCTTAATAAACTTGAACGCTTCATCGCGGTCAGCCTCATCAATATCATTCAACCACTGCACCAAACTGCTCATGAACCGCATACCAGGCATGTAGCGGTCATAGCCATCATATTTCATGCTGCCCATGAATTCTAAAGCAGCACGCTCAGATGCCAAAGTCTGGGCATCCCACTTCATGATGCTAGCAAGTAATTGGTTGGCTAAGTTGCTGTTCATACGTTAAACTTACATTTAATGACTCCGTCTTTTACAGTGAGACGGCTTAGGTAATAGAGCGTTGCATCCAGTCCATAGACACCAGAAGGTGCTATGTTCCAGCAACTGTCTGCATTCTTTGACACTTTATCAACGCTCAATGAAGCACGGCTTGTAAGCAGTTCGTAGTCGTTGCCTTCTACACTGCCATAATCACCTATACAGAGGGTCGTATCGGGGTTTTCAATCACATTCAGTTTGCTCACTTCGTGGTAAACCACGATATCCATGCTATGGCTACTGCGCCATACGCGAATGCCCTTGAGCTGTTTGTCCCAGATGATTTCACGACAAGTGTTGTATAGAAGTTCTGCATCAGAATCTGATGTCACTTCTTCTATTGACAACTGCAGATTACGTGCTGTCAATTCATACTGAATGCAGTTCTCTGGTAAACGCCCCTGTAATTCATCACTTAAAACCTTCAACTCGCTGTCAAAAGGCTTTTTCTTCCATGCTTTGAGCTTTTCTTCTTCGCCAAGTGGCAATGGGCAAGCCCCGTTGTAATAACCCACTCTTATCTGCGGCCAGTATTTTTGGTCAAAGGAGTTCTTAAAAGAGTCCCCTACTGATTTACCTCGTCCTGTTGCAACGATAATTTGCACACCATTCTCCAATAATGGCAATAATGCATCCTTGATGTCATCGCAAAGCTCGTTAGTGAATCTACTCTTACGGTCCTTTGCAGACAAAGTACCGTCATAGTCAAATGCAACCGTTGTAAACTTACCTTTGTTCAGCTGTTTTACAAAACGCTGGCAAGCCTGACTGTAATGCTCCCACAAGGCTGCATTCTCTTTTCCGGCATCACCCAGTTTACGGCGTACCGCAACATCTATGGTATTCTCTTTGGGTAAAATGCGGTTAGTCAGCTTGTAATAATCCAAGTTATAAAGTAAACGGCCATAAGCAGGGACCCCCGGCCGTCCGGGGTCTATGCCACGGGCTACGCCCAAATCACGGACAAAGATGAATGCCTTAAGCAACATATCTATAGATGCCTGAGGTGATTCTAACTCAGTCTCAATATAAATGACTGGAACATCCACAGGCAGGCTCTTGATGGTTTTAATTGCCAACTCCTTTTCAACTGGACTTATCAGTGCAATAATGCAGGAGTTCTCCTTGCGCTTGGCAAACCAATGATGACGGCCATGACCAAAGTTACGATAGTCGCTTAGCAAAGCAGAGCCTAATGCAGCCTCAGTAAGCTTAGATTCAATATCCCATGCTACAGGTTCACCAGCAGCGCCATATAAAACCAAGAAGTTCTGAATAGCAGAAAGGTCAAATTCATAGTTCTTGGAATATGTACCATACTGTGAGATTCCTTTGCTAACAGGAACCGGGTCATAACTGCGGCTTAACAGTGTGAATGTTGCGACCAGTGAGTTAGTGGCCAGAAAGCCGTCCTTCTCATTAGGTATATCCTCACTCCAACGCTGCACCTTGGGGTATTGCTGTAGCAGTTCTTCAGTAGGGTTATTTTTTCTGAGGGTCAGGCTCATCATGCCTGTCTCGTTATACTTCACGCCATACTTGATGGCATTCAGAATATCTTTGTTTTTACCGCTGGCACTCAGAAAAAGCAATTTGCTATCCCTAATGATTTCCCTACCAGCATACATCAATTGTAGCGGAGTCATTGCCTCTGCCAGAACACCATTGCGCTGTTGTGAAAGCTGAGCTGCAAAATGACATGCACTAAAGGAACCTCCTGACCCAATACAGACCAGCGGAACTCGCTTATCATCAGTAAAAAGGAATTTAGCAAGACCAGTTACATCCTGCCTCTCAGCCCACTTGATAGTGTCTTCTAATTTTTCCAGCTCGCTATTAAACGGCTTTCCCATAAACTTATTCTCCTTCCATGTAGTCTCTACGTACAAGCTTTAAGACCTTGGCTGCCTCAGCCCACTTATCTTCGCTACAAAATGGCATAATTCATTTATTTGTACTAGTCGTAACCCCGTTTTTTCCATAAATTCCTAATTCCGCGATTCCATGAATCCGCAAATCCTCCCCCCTACACCTTCTCAAAATACGTATCCGGCCTATTAGGGTCAAAGATCTCGTTGCAGTACATCACTGTCACAAGATTCTCCGTTTCAGAGAGGTTGATGATATTGTGCGTATATCCAGGTAACATGTGGATGCATTGGATGTTGTCACCACTGACCTCAAACTCAATCACCTCATCGGTACCCAGTTTGCGCTCTTGAATCAGTCCATGACCAGCCACCACAATGAAGAACTCCCACTTGGTGTTGTGCCAATGCTGCCCCTTAGTAATACCAGGTTTGGAAATGTTGATAGATACTTGACCACAATTCAATGTGTGCACCAGCTCCGTAAAGCTACCTCTATCATCCACGTTCATCTTCAATGGGAATGCCACCTTTTCTTTTGGCAGATAACTCAAATAGGTGCTATACAGTTTCTTCGCAAAACTTCCAGCAGGTATCTCGGGTATCATCAGTGTCTGAGGTTGAGCAGCAAAGCTCTTCAGCAGTTCTACAATCTCACCAAGTGTTGCCTTATGAGTTATTGGACAATAGCAGTAGCGGCCAACAATCCCCTTATCGCTGTAGCCTAGCATATCCTGAGATTGCGGAGATTCCGGGTCAAGCCCGGAATGAAGACCGCAATGAGGGTTTTGGGGATCATTCCCTGCATGAGGAGTAGGAATCACTTCCAACCCATCAAACTCACAACGATGCTCCTCCCCTTTCAAGCAGGCTATCATCTCATCCACGAGGTCATCAATATAGAGCAACTCCAGCTCTACAGAAGGATCATTCACCGTATAAGGCAGGTCATTTGCAAACGCATTGCAGAATGTAGCCACAGCGCTATTGTAGTTAGGTCTGCACCATTTACCAAACAGGTTCGGGAAACGATAGATTAATACACGAGGTAATAATCCCGCAGACTTTACCGATTCTTTTTGATTTCGCTGATCTGCGTTTTCTGCCCCATCTGCGTCATCTGCGTTTCGCAAGAACTCCTGTTCAAAGCGAAGGAACAAATCCTCCCCCGCCTTCTTACTACGTCCATACTCAGAATTCCCAAAGCGTCCCGACAGACTGGCCTGCTGAGAACTTGACAGCATCACTGGGCACTTATTCCCATGCTTTTTCAGTGTATCCAACAACGTTGATGCAAAGCCAAAATTGCCCTGCATAAACTCTTCCTGGTTCTGCGGACGATTTACACCAGCCAGATTGAACACAAAGTTCGCCTCACGGCACCATTCATCCAGTTCCTGAGGCGTACTATCCAAATCATATTCAAAGATTCCGTCAATCTTTAGTTCCGGGAACCTTCTATCCTTGCCCTCAGCAATATTTCTCAATGCTGCACAGAGATTCTTACCAACGAACCCCTTAGCACCCGTTATTAAAATCTTCATAATTCTTCGAATTTCGCGAATCTCGCTGATTGTGCAGATTTCGCAGATTACAATCCATTCACACACCTGTGAATAGAAGAGGCTATATCAGAGGTATCAAAGTTAACCAAAATACCGAGCTTCAAACCCGTCATTTTCAAATAGGTCAAAAGCTGCTTATAGCAAACATCGTTAACGTGCTGTACTGCTTTCAGCTCGACAATTACTTTCTTTTCAATTAAAATATCTATTCTATAGGCCTTTGGAATTGAGACACCTTCATAGATTAGGGGCAAGTACACCTGTGTTTCCACAAGCAATCCTGCTTTCTCTAATTCTATTTTCAAAGCAGCTTCATAAGCACTCTCTAATAGTCCTGGACCAAGATTATTATATACATTAAATATGGCACCACGAATCTTATATGAAATCTCGTTTTCTGTCATAGATCTGCGTAATCTGCCATATCTGCGTAATCTGCGAAAAAATTAGAACTTCCTCCACACCATCTTATTCACGATACCCACATAGCTCTGAATAATCTTCACCACCTTGGTAGATACATTCTCCTCCACATAGTCAGGCACAGGAATGCCATAATCCCCATTCTGGTTCATTGTCACAGCAGTATCTACCGCCTGGAGCAAAGACACCTCATCGATACCTGCGATAAAGAAACAAGCCTTATCCAATGCCTCAGGACGCTCTGTAGAAGTCCTGATACAAATAGCAGGGAATGGATGGCCAACACTAGTAAAGAAGCTACTCTCCTCTGGCAAAGTACCACTGTCAGACACCACACAGAATGCGTTCATCTGAAGGCAGTTGTAGTCATGAAATCCCAGCGGTTCATGCTGAATCACTCGTTTATCCAGTTTGAATCCACTTGCCTCCAGCCTCTTCCTACTCCTAGGATGACAACTATACAGAATAGGCATATCATACTTCTCTGCCATCTTATTAATGGCATTGAACAACGATAAGAAATTCTTTTCTGTATCGATATTCTCTTCTCTATGCGCTGAAAGCAGAATATACTTCCCCTTTTCTAATCCTAATTTTTCGTGAATCCGTGACTCCGTGATTTCTTTCAAGTTTTGATGCAGCACCTCTGCCATAGGACTACCAGTTACGTAAGTACGTTCCTTAGGCAAACCACAATCAGCCAAATAGCGACGAGCATGCTCACTGTACGCCATATTCACATCACTGATAATATCGACGATACGGCGGTTGGTTTCCTCTGGTAAGCACTCATCCTTGCATCGGTTTCCTGCTTCCATGTGGAAAATAGGAATATGCAGACGTTTGGCCCCAATCACAGACAAACAACTATTGGTATCACCCAACACCAAAACTGCATCAGGCTTCACCTCCACCATCAGCTTATAGCTCTTGTCAATGATGTTACCCATGGTCGCGCCCAAGTCATCCCCTACTGCATCCATATACACGTCAGGATCTTTCAACTTCAAATCCTTAAAGAAGACCCCATTGAGGTTATAGTCATAGTTCTGACCAGTATGAGCCAGTAAGCAATCAAAATACTCACGACATTTATTGATCACAGCCGCCAAACGGATAATCTCCGGACGAGTTCCCACTATGATAAGAAGCTTCAGCTTCCCATTATCTTTAAATGCTGCCATAATTATACAAGATTAGGAATCCCATTCAACTCATTCTGAATATAAGCCAAAGAAGCTATCTTCTCTTTGGTTTCTTCAAGGTTAAGCCTGCGGGTATTATTACTGTTGAATTCTTCAATCGTTGCACGTTTGGTATCACCATCCTTGAAATACTTGTCATAGTTCAGGTCACGATTGTCAGCAGGCACGGCATAGAAGTTACCCATATCGATAGCCTTAGCAGCTTCCTCCTTGGTCAGCAACGTCTCGTACATCTTCTCACCATGACGGATACCAATCACACGAATCTCTGGCTCAGTAGGTGCTTGATGTTTGAAGAGTTCTACCACGGCCTCCGCCTGAGTCTGAATGGTACAAGCAGGAGCCTTTTGCACCAAAATATCACCATTCTTACCATTCTCAAATGCAAAGAGCACCAAATCAACGGCCTCCTCTAATGACATAATAAAGCGAGTCATACTGGGCTCAGTGATGGTAATAGGATTACCCTTACGAATCTGATCAATCCAAAGAGGAATCACAGAACCACGACTACACATTACATTACCATAACGAGTGCAGCAGATCTTTGTATTACCACTCAAACGACTCTTCGCCACTGCAATCTTCTCCTCAATCGCCTTGGTAATACCCATCGCATTGATAGGATATGCAGCCTTGTCTGTGCTCAGACAGATAACACACTTCACCCCTGCATCAATTGCAGCATCCAAAGTATTATCCGTACCAATCACATTGGTCTTCACAGCCTCCATCGGGAAGAACTCGCAAGAAGGTACCTGCTTGAGAGCAGCAGCATGGAACACATAATCCACACCCTTCATCGCATACTTCAGTGTGCTTTTGTTTCGCACGTCACCAATGTAGAACTTAATCTTGTTGGCTACTTCCGGCATACGTGCCTGGAAGTCGTGACGCATATCGTCCTGCTTCTTCTCGTCACGCGAGAATATACGTATCTCACCAATATCTGTTCTTAAGAATCTATTCAGAACTGCATTACCAAAACTACCTGTGCCGCCAGTTATCAGCAGCGTCTTGTCTTTAAATACTGACATAATATTTCAATTATTAATTTTAAAACTCTCCAACGTCACCTTCAGTCCCTCACGAGCCGATACCGGCATCTTCTCCACCCCAAGCGCCTTCTTAATCTTGGCATTTGAAGAAACATAATCCTCAGTTAGTTTCCTAAGTCTCTCCGGGTTCAATGGCAGATGCAGCCATCCGCCCACCTTAGCCACGTCCCTCATCAGTCCTTTTGGTAGCTTCCATATATGAGCCTTCTTGCCAAGTGACTTACAAATCTCCTCTATCAGTTCATTAGTAGAGAGTGCCTCATCATCACCCATATTATATATACCAGAAGGTACATCCTGACTCAGCACCCCATTCACTGCGAAGCAAATATTCTCAATCGATGTAAACGTCCTTCGATTCTCATAGGCACCAAGAGGCCAAGGAATTCCCTTCTTCACCACATTATACAGCAAATTCAGGTTGCCCTTATTTCCAGGGCCGTGAATCATGCAAGGCCTAAAGATATACACATCCTTGGACGTGGGTTTAAGATGTTCTAGCTGTTCAAGGGGATCCTCTCTTAAACTACTTAAACCATTAAACTCCTTAAACTTACTGAGAATGTAGTTCTCAGCAGCTATTTTGGATTCTCCATAGGGGCCAACTGGAGAAGGAATGACATCTTCTGTTAAGATATCATCAACTCTATCTGCCGCAGCCTTCGCTGTACTAAAGAAAACGAACTTTTTAATCTTTGGATGCTCACAGAAATAGTCGAATATTTTTATCGTTAAATCTCGATTTATTTTGAAATAGACATCCGCCGCTGCCTTGTTTTTTGTGTCATGTGCTTTTCCCGCCAAATGAATAATAGCATCCATCTGAGGTATTTCTCCTTCTTTGTCAAGGAAATCCCAAGGAAAGGTGTACCCCACGCCCTCCTTATATGGAGAGACTATGTCCAAACCATAAATGGTATGCTTCTTGGATAATGCCGCCACTAAATTACTGCCCACAAAGCCGTGAACACCTGTAATCAGTATTTTCATATTGATTAATAGATATTCAAGAAAACCTTAATAATGAAAATTAAGTCTGTCCAGAAACGTTTGACTCTGGCCAAGGTTAAGTCGGTAAGAGTTCGATATACGCCATATAAATTCCAGTCTAGAACCCACTGCGGCGGTCGGGCTTTGGCTCCGACATAAACATCAAAGCTGCCGCCAAGACCTTGATAAATAGCAGGGTATTCTTTATACATTTCATCCATCAAAAGTTCTTGTCTTGGCGAACCCATGGCCACGAAAACCATATCTGGTTGCTTCTCCTTAACATCAGCTATCAGTGCTTTCTTTTCCTCTTCTGATTTAATAAAGCCATTGCGGTAGCCTGCTATCCTTATTTGAGGATAGTCAACCTTCAGTTGTGCAATGGTTGTATCAATCACTTCCTGTTTACCCCCTATGAAATAGAAAGATTTCCGGGGCGTCCATCGTTCAATGAAGACAGTCCAGATATCACATCCAGAGATTCTCACTGCTTCCTTGAAACCTTTCTTCCGAAGGGTCCATACAGCTCCTATCCCATCGCAATAGCCAATATTATTATTAATAATTTCTCGGGTCTTGTCCGTAGCTTCATTCAGTTTACCCGCATTGATAGCCACGAGAATCTTTTTCTTCCCTTCTATGAAATTGATGATTTCATCATCGCTTGTAAAAGCGTAATACTTTACACCATTTACTTCGCCTCGTTGTTTCTCCATTTTTCTATATTATTGATTTTGAATCCCGCAAATAGTAGCTCAGTGCACAAAACATGAATGCATTGCTCCAACGCATATAGGATATCTTAGTGCTTATTGGCTTTTTCAATTGATAATAGAAATAGCCTTTCTTGTCTTGCATATTCTCCAACACCCAACTTAGCGCCTTATCTGCCAACTCCTGGTCATCAGCATACCGATGAAGGCGTGCCATAGTCACCAGTAACTGTCCGGGGCAATGAATGTCAATGGGATACTTATGTCCTATAAAATGCCAAGGCTCCCCGTCTTCTTCAAAGAAATGAGTCTTGTAGTACTCATATCCTTTCTCAATACACTCATGGAATGACAAATCTCCCGTCATTTCCTCATACCCCATAAGCCCATCCAAATTGTAACCTGTGTGATAGCTGTCTATCCAACCTTGAGTGCTGCCCAAGCCATAAATCCACGAGCCATCCTCAGCCTGACCTTTACAGCAAGCCGCCACCGAGGTTTTTGCTGCATCCAGATACTCCTTTTTACCTGTATAGTGATAGCAAAAAGCCAGCAACCTGCTGCCTAAAAGAGAAGCATTAAATACCGTATCATTCCCAGGTAGGGGGCTGTACGAGAACAAGAAACCGCCGTCACAAGGATGTCTATGAAGGTCTTGCATAACAAACTCTGCAGATGAAAGAGCGACTTCCAAATAGCGCCTATTCTCCGTTACTTCAAATGCATCCATTAATGCAGTCGCGCAGAATTGAGTCGCCACAACTGTAGGTGTATATTTAGGGAAAAGAAAGATCCTTCTTGCCTGCCAGTCAAAGTTATACCCCCAGCAAGCGCCATGATAATCCCCTTTTGATTGAAGCGATATCAGAAGATCTGCGACTTCATTTACCTTTGCAAGTAATTCTTTTTCTGTTCCAATTCCTTTCGTCAAGCCCGAATTCTTTCGAACCGCTCTCACCAGATTACAATAACCTTGCAAAAAAAGACCAATACCCTTGGCATTATACTCCTTTGGCACTAATGCAATACGACGCAAATTAATAGGATTACGTTTAAAACCTTGTATTACACACAAACGCCAAAATGCACTATGCTTAAAATACGGTAAAGATTGAAACACTTTGGAGTTGAGGCCGTCAAAAGGATCCCAACCCTTATACTGTTCTTTCTCACAATATGATTTTAACAAATTAAAGGATCCGATAATATCCATTATATGCTAATTACATTATTTGATTATCCCATAAACTGGATTATTTCCTCTCGTCTATTAAAAAAATACTTATCGTAATTCTTGTAAACCAATTTCTCTGGGAGTCTCTCCTCTTCTGAATAAAGCATCTTTTCGTGCTCAATTATTTCCTCGGGAGTAAATTTGAATCCAACCACCTTGGCCGGATTACCAATAACGATTGAATATGGGGGGACATTGTTCCTCACTACGGCTCCAGAACCGACAATCGATCCACGACCGAGATGAACCCCTTGCAATAAGGTAACATTCATCCCCATCCAAACATCCTCCTCAACTATGATATCGCGATCGAGCTTATCTGGTTTCATATCATTTGTGATATTTAAATACCACCAACCAACTTTATTCAGATGTGTACCTGTTATTACTGTTAAATTCTCTGCTGCGCCTGAATACTTTTTCATAATAAACTTTGCTCGACCAGCCAATATCTCCGCGCCTGGAGACAAAATTGTATGTTCGTACAACTCCACATTCTTACCTCCTCTAACCATTAGTGGATATGTAATTTTTGCCGTTTTATCTATATGGCCAAAAGAACTTCTCCTAGTTTGGAAATAATAAATATAAATACTTTGTAATGAACGGAAAAACGAATTCCGCTTAAGCCAACTCTTCATTTATAAAACTATTTAAATTATACAATAGCGCCACCATCAACACGGAGGATATCTCCCGTAATGAAAGACGCATGTTCTGAAGCCAAAAACAGCACTGCTTCTGCGACTTCTTCTGTTTCTGCAGGTCGTTTCATAGCAATGGCCTTTGTCGCATGCTTTTGAGTCTTTTCTGTTAGACTCTGAAACATCTCTGTATTCATAGGTGCAGCGGCCACAGCATTAACCCGTATATTGAATCCAGCCAATTCTTGAGATAAGGCCTTGGTCAATTGATTCATTGCCGCTTTACTTGCATCATAACAGGTACCTCCAGGTTGACTTCCTAAAGAAACCATAGAAGTAATATTAACGATGTTCCCACCGCCGTCTTGGCGGATCATCTTCCCTGCAACCACTTTAGTAATCATTACTGTGGAGAAGTAATTAATCATAAACGTCTTCTCTAAGTCTTCGTATTCCACATTAAAGATTGGTTTGATGATGCTAATTCCAGCATTATTAACTAATACATCAATTGACCCATCTAATGCATCAATTTCTGCCAGGCCTCGGCAGAAATCCACCTTATCTATATAGTTAAAGACTATCTGTTTTATCCGTATTCCAAAATCTGACTCTATGTTTTTGCAGTAATCAGTAAATTCCTCACTTTCAGGGAAAACACAGGCTAATACATTATAGCCCTTTTCTGCAAAACACTTTAGCAAGGTTTTACCAAGTCCTCCGTTACAACCTGTAATAAGCGCTGTTTTCATAATTGCAATTCTTTCAATATGTTTTGTGATATACCTTCAGGAGTTAGCCCATGTTGTTGCAACAAGAACCCATAATCTCCAACACTAGAATATTTATTTTCTATACCTAACTTAACAAGTCGTGGAGAGTTTGGTCTCTCCATAAAAACATCTGCAACGGCACTACCTAAACCTCCTGTTATGTAGTGTTCCTCTACGGTCACAACTAGTTTGCTATTCCGACATTTCACAATAGCCTCTTTATCCAAAGGCTGAATTGAATGCATATCAATTACTCGTACACTATAACCAGTCTGTTGTTCAACAACTTTGGCTGCTTCAAGTGATATTGAGGTCATAACACCTGTTGTAAAGATTGTAACATCTTCTCCTTCCTTTAATATATTCGCCTTGTTGGGAGTGTAAACTCCATATTCATTATAAATCTGCGGGGTATCAGCACTGCCAGTCAAGCGGATATAGACCGGTTTATTGGAGCTTATGGCATATTCGAATGCTCTTACAGCTTCAACAGAATCAGCTGGCGACAGCACTTCAATTCCAGGAAGCACTCGCATTATTGCCATATCTTCAATGGCATAATGGGTATTACCCATAAACTGCATAATCAAGCCGGCGCTCAATCCCACAAGTACAATTGGATATCCCATATAACTCATGTACTGGCGTACCTGCTCATAGCAACGCATAGTAATAAATGTAGCCTGTGCAATTGCTACACACTTATATCCTTCTGAGGTCAAGCCAGCTGAAACTCCTATCAAATTTTCTTCAGCAATACCGACGTTAAGAAAATGTTCTTGATTGAAGGCCTTAAAACGCTCCAATCTGGCGCCATAAGACATATCCGAAGAAAGAATTTTCAGATTTGGGTAATCTTGTATCACATCAGGTAAGAACAGATTGAATATGGACGCTATCTGACCTTGCCCTTCATAAATTGAGAAATCTAACATATGCTCCATATCATTCTGCATTTAATTCTGCCATTGCTTTTTTGTACTTAACCTCTGGCAATACAGTGAAATGCCAGTTATACTTATTCTCCATAAAGGAAATGCCCTTACCCTTTACAGTTTCTGCAATAATGGCTGTAGGCACTGTTTCTGAAGGATTGGAATAGCCCTTAGATAAAGCATCTATTGAATGACCATCCAATTCAATCGTGTTGAAGCCAAATGCCCTGAACTTGTCTCCAAGGTTGGATGTGTCCAGAACGTCTTCCACAAAGCCATCTGCTTGCAAGTGATTGTGATCAACTATAACAGTTAAATTTGACAAAGAATTGTGTTTGGCAAACATCATAGCCTCCCAAATAATACCCTCATCACACTCGCCATCACCTAGTAGGACATAAACTCTTGCTTTTGAACCTTTTTCTTTCAGAGCATATGCCACACCAACGGCATATGACATTCCCAGGCCAAGGCTACCTCCGGAAAACTCTAATCCTTTCCCTATGTCCTTGTGAGCATGAACGGTATAGTGACTACCGCTCTGCTCAAAGGTATAAAGTTCTTCTTTGGATAATCTACCCATAGATTCCAATACACAATACTGGACAAGGGAGGCATGCGCCTTGCTGATAATCACTCTGTCGCGATTATCCAAATCATCTACATTCCAATTGAGATACTTATGGTAGAGCGTTGCTAGTATCTCAACTGCAGAAAGGCTACCTCCGCAATGGGCACTATTCTTTCCTGCACGATAGGCCAATTCTATGATGTTGACACGGATATCATGACAGATTTTTACTAGTTCATTCATATTACTCCTATTTGGACGTGACCTTTAGCGACAACCTTCCCTTTCTGATTTCTAAAAACATACTTAAAAATGATTGTATTAACAGCCTCTGAAACATCTTCAACTGTCGCGGAAAAGTCTAATTGATCATTAAGAAAAACAGGATTCTTGTATACTATGTCTTGAGAATGAATAATCACATCGGGCGTTGGTAACATCATCCCAATGAAATAACTTACAAAGTCATTCAAGATATTCCCATACATCACACACTCAGGGAAACCTTTTGATTGGGCAAACTCCTTATTGGTATGCAAAGGGTTAAGGTCTCCACTACTTTGCTGAAAAGCATCATACACAGCTTGTGTTACCACAAACTGGTGATGATACTCTTTGTCAAAAACAGACAGATCCATTATTTAGCTGCTATGCAATCAATCATATCACCAACAGTCTTCCACTCCATAAGTTCTTTAGAATTGAACTTAATATGGAAATTTTTCTCAATAGCTACAATCAACTGAATGTGAGAAAGAGAATCCCACTCCTCTACATCATCTGCCACAGTTTCGAAGTTAATCTCAATGTCTTCGTTGTCTAAAACATCGCGGAATATATCCTGAACATCCGCCAAAATCTGATTTTTATCCATAATTGTTATTATTTATTTAATTAATTATTTCGTTACTATATAACACTCTCTGGGCTGAAAAGCCTCAACATCTAATTCAAACTGAGCAGTAGGTGCTCCTTCGATAACTTTGAAGCCAAGACCAGGATAGTGCTGTTCAACCATTTTGTTTTTATGTGTTGGCAAGTACTCACCAATGATACGCTTGTAACCAGCTGCTTTGGCTTTCTCTACCATTGTATTAAGCGTGAAGTTCTCCATTCCTCTCTTCAACACACGGCAACTCATAAACCAGGTGTCAACAAACAATGTTTCCTTGTCTTGTGGTTTCATGATGACCACAGCAATAAGGCCATTTTCACCAAACTTGTCTTCCAATGTGAAGCTCAAATCAATCACATTCGGATCGTTGGCTAAAGCCTCAATATCCGCGTCTGTATAACGAACTGTACGCAAGTTAAACTGATTACTTCGCTGGCTTAACTGTGCAACACGGGGCGTATTGAACTTTGTGAAACCACTAACAACAGATACCATATTTAGAGACTTCAAAAAATCCGCTTCATTGGTAAAAGTCTTACTCAATGATACTCGTTTTGCCTCTACCTGATATTGTTTGGTACGGTCTTTATCTAAATTGCTGTAAGAAGCTGTCTCAAACAGATTAAGAGAGTAAAGGTATTCCAAATACTCTGCTGGATCTTCTGGAAGTTCAGGGACTGTAATAGCTGGAATATTCTCACGAACCATATTACGCTCGAACGGATTGTCATCCAAGAAAACCATGCTGTCAAATCCAATATTTAGAATCTGCTGGATGGTACGGATGTTATCAACCTTAGTTTCCCAGTTAGCCTGGAACACAGCAATATCGTCCAATTTTAGCACCATATCAGGGTGCTTCTCGAATGGTTCTTTGGCAATCTCCTCGTTGTTCTTGGATGCTACACAAATGATGATACCCCTTTGTTTGAGTTTCTTCACCCACATCTGGAACTCGGTAAAGGCTTTACCTATTCCCAATCCATGACCAAGTTGGATACCTTCAAGGCCATCATCACCAATCACACCACCCCAAACCGTGTTGTCAAGATCAAGAATCAAGCATTTCTTGAACTGACCTTTGATAGCACAAACAATATCCATTACACGACTTGCCACATATGGTAATGCATCAATACTCAACACCATTTCTGTGCTAGTATAGACATTGGCAGCAAACATCTGGTTACGTCCCAGTTTGTTTTGCAGTCCAGCAATGTCACAGATGTACAGGTTCTGGAATTGCTGCGAAAGACGCATCAATTCATAATTCAGTTTACGGACTTGATAGGTGAAAGAAGATTCCACTTTGTTGGCATAACTACCAAATACCGTATCCTCAATCTCTGGAAAGTTGAAATAGATTATCTTTTTATTAGCTAGAGCAGAGTTAGTAGATATGTCTTTCACGAACTGGAGTCTTTCATCTGCTAGCATGACTTGCTGTTCCTGCGACAAGACACAATGTAGCTCTCCTAATTTATGGGTACTTTGGAAAACAACTATAAAATCAGCATCAAATTGGTACAAGTCGCTAGTGGGGTCCACGAACTGTTGCTCTACCTGGTTATACTCAGCTTCAAAAAGAATTAAGTTGTAACCATGCTCTACCCCTACGCCCCGAATTGCTGTACTTAATAACTGAGTAGCGGTATCACCTACTACAGCAAGTTTAAAGGAGGGATAACTAGACAAATCCTTCCTAAGTTCTTTTTTGAGTTCCTTAAAAGAAGACATCATCATGTGCATTATTTAAACACTACGGGTGCCCCGCCTTCTTGAACAGACTTTAAAGCAGCAAAACTTGCTAATGTTACAGCAAAGATTTCATCCATTGGAATAGGTGTTTTACCATTGCGGATCTCAGCAAAGAAATTTTCCATCATTGTCTTTTGCCCTTTATCCTGTGAACGTGTTGAGAACTTAGCTGGTTTGCCTTTTGTATAGAACTTCGTTTCATTGAAGTCATCAATCGTAGCAGAAGCACCTGCGGAAAACACCTCAAAATATTCCTTATGCATAGCCTTAGAACCGTTAGCATAATATGCAACAACACCCGACGAACCATTTTCAAACTCAACAATGATGTTCATTGTATCATTCAGGTTCTGGTTATCCGGCATCACTGACGCCATCACTTTCACGGGCTTGCTACCGCAGATATAGGCCATAAAGTCAATAAAGTGACATGCTTCACCAATGATACGACCACCTCCAACTTTCATATCTTGAATCCAACTATCACCTGGGATACTGCCAGCATTACAACGGTAAATCATTGACATCTTTCCACTGCCAAGTTTCTTTTTAATTTCACGAGCATGAGGCGAGAAACGGCGGTTAAAGCCAATCATCACACTCTTCTGCTTTTCTTCACAGAGTTTCCGAATCTCAACCAGTTCTTCTACGTTCAAGCAAAGAGGCTTCTCTACATATACGTTTTTACCATTCTTAAGTCCATCTATCACATATTTAGCATGAGTATCATGGCGAGTTGCAATAAACAGTGTATTAACGTCTGGGTTTTTCATAATGTCCTCTTCATTTGGTGTACACTGCTCGAAATGGAATCTTTCTGCAACGCGCTTAGAAGTTGTCCCCGAATTAGTCATTACACTGACTCGACGAATATAGCTTGGTAGGTTAGGCAATAACTGTCCCTGAGCATAGCTACCAGCTCCGATAAAGGCGACACCAACATTACTTGTTGCATTTGTAGCATCATTAATCTTGATGCTCTCATGCTTATGGGTCTTGTTGATGTCATATTTGAGAACAATGCCAAGATAGGGTTCCGTCTTGTTAGCCACCATATCATATGCCTTGGGGGCCTCCACTAATGGAAAAGTATGAGTCGTAAGATAAGACAGATCCATGCGTTTGGTAGCAATCAACTCCTGGAAGGCTTCCATATTCCTCTTCTCTGTCCAACGAACGTATGGTGCAGGATAGTCAATACCCTTCTCCTCATAATTCAAGTCATAACGACCCGGTCCGTATGAACACGACATTTTTAACTGTAACTCTTTTTTATAGTAGTATGGATCGCGGTCAAAGCCCGTAGGCACAGCTCCAAGCACAACAACTGTCCCTCTCTTACGAGCTATGGCGCCCGCAAAATTAACAGGATCCAAACTAGGGGTCGCAGCAGCTATAATAACTGCATCAACTCCTAATCCCCTAGTAAAGTCTTTTACCTTATCTTCAATACCAGCTGTATTACGAACCAATGCCAAATCGGCACAATGCTTTTCTGCTTGAGCGACTGGTGCAGGACTTACGTCAATACCAATAACTCTAACACCAGAGGCTTTAAGAAGATTGCATACTATCTGTCCTATCAAACCAAGACCAATAACGGCACAAGTCTCGCCAAGCCTCATATCAGCTTGACGAACTCCTTGAAGTGCAATTGCTCCTAGTGTATTATAACATGCCAATGCCAAGTCGGCATCTTCACGCAGTTTTACACATAAGTTAATAGGGACACTTACCACTTCTGCATGATTGGCCGTTAAACCGCCACATGCGACCAAATCGCCAATCTTAAATTCTGTCACATCGTCAGCAACGCCTATTACTTCTCCGGCACAACTATATCCAAGTGGAGAATAAGCCTCAAGTTTTTTCATTACTGTACGATAAGTCTGAACGATACCTTGAGTCTTCAATACCTGCATCACTTGAGCTACTTGTTGCGGCCTTGCCTTCGCTTTTGCCAAATAATTCTGGCGAGCAGCCTTTACAGTGGATCCTTCTGTTCCTGCACTAATAAGTGAATAATGATTCTTTACCAGCACCATACCATCAGTTAACTGCGGAATTGGTAATTCCTGAACAGCCATCTCTCCATTGGAAAGCTTTTGTGTTAATTCTTCCATTATTTATGATTTTTAATTGTCGTACATGCTAAGATATAATTGGCGGTAATTCACCTGTCCGATTGAACAAATTGGCTTTTTCTGGGTTTCAATACAACAGATTTTATTCAACATATCCTCTGTGTCTCTTGTCTTAAAAAGAATAACCCCCTCTGGCCGTTTAACAATATCTGATGCCAATACAGGCTTCCCAAAAAACATTGCTTCTCTGATGGACACCGCATCTCCATCTGTATTGGTTGCACGAAGGACTAAATCACACTCAGCTATAACCCTTACAAACGAAGCAGGTCTTTCCCATATCATAATATTGTCTTCTAAATGATTATCCTTAATTTTCCTTTTATACTCCTCCATCCTTTCTACCTGGTCTGTATTACTTGCAACGATAAAAAGCAAATAATAGTGATTATCTAAATGGCTCATTGCGTCTATACACATATCTAGGCCATACAAATCTTCACCATTATGTATGACCAGGTTCCACGCATTTGAGCACATTAAGAATCTATTGTGCTTCTTCCTAACGGCGCCAATCCACTTCTCAATTTCTAATGGTAAAGATGGTTCTTCGTCCATATTCGGAGGCAAAAAAGCCGGCAATAGCACATACTTGCATTTTGAATCGCAATTCATTGATTCGAGACCCTCTTTATTAACCAATATGGCATAATTACATTTCCTCAACAGTCTTTTTGTTAGACGAATGTGCGGCTCTATGTTAGGGTCTCGGTGAATCGTTACAAGAATTTTTTTCCTAAATAATAATTTGCATACTAAGATATGAAATGCCCTCAACAACCACGTCCCACTATGAATATGTACAACATCGGCCTTAATTACTTTCCCAATGTATTTAAATATGTTACCACTCCTGAGATTAAATACGCCATCAAATTTATTATGACCTTCATCCACATAATCAATCAAATAATCATCTTTCACAAGACTTGATAAACGGCGAATATGTATACTTATTCCACCTGTATTCTGGGGTGCTGGACCAATATACAAAAGGCGTTTCATAAAAGTGATTTATATAGATTGACATACTGTTGAGTCATTGCATTCAAAGAGAATGATTCCTTAATGGTTTTAGACGCACATTCACCCATCTCTTCCCTTTTCTTTGTATTGCCTATTAAAAATTCGATCTTGCCAACCAACTCGGATACATTATTGTTTAAAAGAAGAACACCATTTATACCATCTTCAATAATCTCCGGCGTTCCTCCAGAATTAGTCGCAATGACAGGCACGCCAAAGGCCATAGACTCTACAATAGAATTACTGACGCCTTCTCCAAGATTTGAAACAAGTATTGTTATATCACAAATCTGAAGAATTTCATCCGTGTCACTTCTGTGGCCTAGCAGCATAATAAATCTTTTTTCTTCCTCCCTAATCAGACTATTACACTTTTCCCAATCTGGCCCATCTCCAATAGCTAGAAAAGTAATATCTTTTCGTTTAGCAACAATCTGCTTTGCCGACAACAAATAGCAACGCCAGTCTTTCGTCTTCCAAAAAGTAGCCACCATAGCAACCACAAAAGGTGTCTGAATCCCAATCTCATCTTTTTTTTCTTGCTTATCTACTTGCTTATCAAAACGGTTTTCATTAAAACCATTATAGATAAGTACGGCCTTTTCTCGAGGAATCTTGTATGCTAACAACCCTGCACGAGAATTACCAACTACTTTATCGCAGAAAAAAGGATAAAATGCTTTAAGACTAAATGCCTTTGCTCCAAACACATCCGCCACGAATGATCCAATAAGCTTATACTTAAATGCAGGCTTTAAACATATAGACAAAAAAGTAGAAATCCCCCCCCACGATTGAACTATTTCAGGATTAAAGTCCTTAAATTGTTTCTTTAATTCCTTTATTGTCTGAATCAAATTAAGGTTCCTATTCTTTCGATCTAAAATACAAATGTTAGCTTCGGCCTCGTATAACGCCGGATATCGTACAGTATCATTTACAATAATAACTTGAATATCCTTGTAGCCGTCACGATTCAATCCTTGAATTAGCTGCAAGCACCTTCTCTCCTTTCCCCCTCCGCCAAATGTGTCAAGAATAAAAGATATCCGCATTCTATTATAGTCTTCCGTCAACATGATTTCTGTCCAGCATACATTTTACATCAAAGATGACATGCTTCTCTTTAAGTAATGAAGGCACATCCATTCCATCAAACTTCTTGTGAGCCACTGCAGCAATAGCAGCATCAAACTTTTCAGTAGGAAGATCATTCACCACCTTAATGCCATACTCGTGCTCCACAATGGCAGGATTAGCCCAAGGGTCATAAACAGTGATGTTGAGGTTGTACTCCTTAAGAGCCTTGTAAATATCAATGACCTTGGTGTTACGTACATCCGGGCAGTTCTCCTTGAAGGTAAAGCCAAGAATAATGATATTGGAGTTCAAGACCTGAATACCCTTCTTCAGCATCAACTTAATGGTTTCAGTTGCCACATACTCACCCATACCGTCGTTCATGCGACGACCAGCAAGGATAATCTCAGGGTTGTAACCGTGGCGTTGTGCACACTGGGCCAGATAGTAGGGGTCAACACCAATGCAGTGACCACCGACCAAACCAGGACGGAAAGGAAGGAAGTTCCACTTAGTACCTGCTGCCTCAAGAACATCGAGGGTGTCAATACCCATCTTATTGAAGATCTTGCTCAGCTCGTTCACAAAAGCAATGTTGATATCACGCTGGCTATTCTCAATAACCTTTGCAGCCTCGGCCACCTTGATTGTAGGAGCAAGGTGAGTTCCTGCAGTAATCACAGAACTGTAAACCTCATTGATGTACTTGCCAATCTCAGGTGTTGAACCGGAAGTTACCTTCTTGATGTGCTCCACAGTATGCTGCTTGTCACCCGGATTAATACGCTCAGGGCTATAGCCGCCATAGAAATCTACATTCATCTTGAGGCCAGAAACCTTCTCGACAACAGGGATGCACTCGTCCTCGGTTACGCCAGGATATACGGTGGATTCATAGACAACGACATCACCTTTGCTAATAACTTTACCAACGGTCGTTGATGCACCTACCAGAGGAGTAAGATCAGGATTGTTGTCAGCATCCACAGGGGTAGGTACGGCTACAATGTAGAAATTGCAATCCTTGATTTTCTCAATGTCGCTGGTGCAGATAAAACCGTGGTTGTTGATAGCGTCCTGCAGGATGTCATCAGCTACTTCCAGAGTTGCATCGTGACCTGCCATCAGGGCATCACAACGCTTTTGGTTCATATCAAAACCAACTGTGGGGTACTTTGTTGAAAACAGGCGGGCAAGAGGAAGACCAACGTAGCCCAGGCCAATGACACAAATCTTTGTCTTTTTCATTGTCGTTATAATTAATTCTTCAATTCATTAATATCTTTCAATAACAATCTCGAAAATTCACGAGCCCCTTCGGCATTCATGTGAATCGGCTCTTTAAACCATTCTTTGTGTTGCAAAAAACACTCTTCTTCGAAATAATTCAGAAACGGGACACTCATTTCCTCACATAAGTCAGCAACTGGTTGAAGGACACTTGATAAATTATTACCAAGCTGAGGAGATGCAACAACGATTATCGGAACACTGTTCGACTTGGTTAAAGAAATAAGTTTCGCAAAATACTTAAGTTTAAACGAGTCTACTGGGTCGTTAATTCCAGAACCGATTCTTGGTTCTCCTTCATAACACCCAATAAGAGGCTCATAGCCGCGATTTAAATTACTAATCGTATTGTTTCTAATAAAATCTGCAGTAAGTGAAATAATACTTGAATTAAATCTTATCAAACCCGAATGAACCTTGTACCATTCCTCAATGGATACATCTTGTATAATACCTCCAACATCCGCCTTGTTGTAGTACGGCTTCAAAAGTGAGATATAGCGTTTATGATTATTATCTCCCTTATAAATTGAAATATCAAAGGAGGGCTCAACGTCATAAACAACAAGCTTCGGCTGATAACGCTCCAATATCATATCCAAAAGGCCATATGCCAGAATAACCCCATTCCCATCATACCCGGCATTATATACGTCAAGACCAAGAGAGTCACTCAGAAAAGGCGTATCATAGTGATGATGAGCACGACTTGAACCAAGTATTATTACATCGTGATAGTCATTCATCACTAAATCGTTTAGAGTTCTGGAGTTTCCTCCTTTCGTATGTGCTTGGAGATAATCTCCTAATCCACCGACGGCCATATCAATAGCCAGCACTATTGCAAAAAACAAGATGATATTTAGTAAATACCTTTTCATGGTTAAAAGCTTACATAGATAAACTGACCACCGTCAAGCACTCCAAAATTCAATATCATACAGAATAAAACGACATAAACAGCCCATCTTACGACCTTTACTTCAAGTAGTCTAATCTCACCGGGAAAGAACTCGTCGCGCAAATCCTTAAATACGAGCAAAAACAACCCTATCGCTAACATTAGGATTGCAGACCCTCCAAGGTCAGAGAGGTTTGGCGTCCCAACCTGTGTGAACATTTGGCCAATCATAGAAAAGGCATTGCTTATGTTTGGCATTCTGAAGAAAACCCATGCAAAATTGACTAACAGGAAAGTAACAACTATCCTAATCCCTTTTACCGCCCAACTCTTTCCTTCATATTTCTGCCATCCTAACGCTTTCTCAATAATCTGCAGCACACCGTGCATACATCCCCAGACGATAAACGTCCAGTTGGCGCCATGCCAAATACCGCTTACTAAGAAGGTTACGAAGATATTCCAGTAGGTTCTAGGCTTGCTGCAACGGCTTCCACCAAGCGGGATATACACTTGTCTTGTCAACCACCTTGTTAGCGATATATGCCATCTTTTCCAGAAATCTGTGATACTGACAGCCAGATAAGGTCTGCGGAAGTTGTCAATCAAGTTAAAGCCAAGTGTTCGTGCAATACCTATGGCCATCAACGAGTAACCTGCAAAATCACAGTAAATCTGCAATGTGTAGAACACACTGGCCACCAAGCATGTTGCTCCATTGTAATGGATATAGTTGGCATATACTGTATCTACAAATAACCCTAAGCGGTCAGCAATGACCAGTTTGATGAACATACCCCATAGAAGGTACTTGAGTCCCTGCTTGTCTTGCTCGTAATCAAACTTGTGAGTTGCCTTGATTTGAGGCATTAACTCTTCTGCCGTACTGATAGGACCTGAGGTCACTTGCGGGAAGAAAGACACAAACAGAATATAATCAAGTAGGTTCTTCTCCGCTTTCACTCTTCCGTGATACACATCCAGCATGTAACCAACAGCTTGGAACGTGAAGAAAGAAATGCCTACTGGCACTGCCCAGTTCAATCCAGGTAAAGCGAACTTCAATCCTATAGTAGAAAGACCTTCTGTTAGGCTATCATTGAGGAAATTATAGTATTTAAAGACCAGCAATGGCAGTAATCCCAATAGAGCAAACAACCACACAAGTCTTTTTCTCTTAACTATTATCTTTTCGCCCTCATTCTTTCGCTCCAAAACACGGCCTCCCCAATAAGTGATTAACGTCACACCTAAGAGGACAATAGCAAAGGCCGGTTTCCAGTTCATATAGAGCAGGTAACTCGCCAAAACGAGAAATACTTTGCGCCATTGGTTCCACTTGGCCGGGATGAGCCAGTAGATTCCAAATATAAACGGAAATATTAGCCAGAATGAGAAGGAATTGAAAGCCATCTATCTTAAAGATTTGCCTTATACCATTCTATTGCTTCAGCAAGCCCTTTTGCAAAGTCATATTGGGGGTCATACCCCAACAAACGCTTTGCTTTACTGATGTCAGCATTGGAGTGCTTGATATCGCCTGCACGGTCGGGACCAAAGTGAGGTTCTATGTTCTTACCAAGTGCTTTGGTTAAATCATAATAGATATCAATCAGGTACTCACGTCCACCATAAGCAACGTTGAATGCCTCTCCACTTGCCTCATCGGGAGCCAAACAAGCTTTGAGATTGGCTTCAATCACATTCTCAACATAAGTGAAATCACGGCTCTGCTTGCCATCGCCATTGATGGTGGGCTGTTCATCATTCAAAAGTTGCTTGATGAACTTGGGTATCACAGCTGCATAAGCGCCATGAGGATCCTGTCGACGGCCAAAGACGTTGAAGTAACGGAGACCAATGGTCTTCAAGCCATAGTGTCTGCTATATTGCTTAGCCCATTCTTCATCAGCTCGTTTAGTAAGGGCATAAGGGCTAAGGAGATTGCCCTCTACGCCCTCTTTTTTGGGCAGGTGTGCTTCATCTCCATAGACAGAACTGGAAGAAGCATAAACAAAAGTTTTCACGCCCTTCTGACGAGCAGCCTCCATCATGTTCAGTGTGCCCTGGATATTGTTAGCACAATAAAACAAAGGCATCTCAATAGAACGTGGGACACTACCCCATGCCGCTTCATTTAGAACATAATCTACACTCTCACAAGCCTTCATACAAGTATCAAGGTCTTTGATATCACCCTTGATATACTCGTAATTAGGATTGTCTTTGAACAAATCCACATTTGATTGTTTACCCGTACTAAGGTCATCAAGGCATCTAACCTTGTAACCCATATTCAAAATGGCCTCACAAAGGTTAGAACCTATAAAACCAGCGCCTCCAGTAACCAAAAAAACACTGTTAGAAGGGAATGATAAGAATCTATACTCCATAACAAACTGTAATATCAATTCGTGTTATTTTTTTACAAACATTTCATCAGGCAAAGAAAGAAGAAAGGATTTCTTTTGTGTATATGAGAGACCTTTTGTTTTTACATTAAAGTGCTTATTCCTCTCATAATATTCCTCAATGGTACAAATGACTTTTGCCGGATTCCCTCCAACAACAGTGTGAGGTGGGACACTTTTTGTAACCACACTACCAGCTGCAACTAGTGCCCCTTCACCTATTGTAACCCCTGGCATAATCTGAGAATAAGCTCCAATATACGCCCAATCATCTATAATGACCTTCCCGAAAACTTCAAATTCCGGATGGGATAACCTAACAGCATTCCCGCCTCCATGAGTATGAATCGAGACATTATGGGTTATTTGTACATGATTCCCTATAGTTATTAAATATGGCTCTGATGGCCAATTACGAGTGGCCACTAAACAATCATTCCCAATAGAAACACCAATATAACGCGCATATTTCAGCGGAGGAGCGACTTTCTTCCAATAAAAATTTATAATTCTTTCTATTACATTCATATGCTATTTCTCTAAAAAACCAAGTAACTTGTCGGTCTCTATTTTATAATTAAAGCTATTATCCGCGACATCTTTTCCCCGTCTTCCAATACCATAGGCCTCATCTGGATGTTCAATAAGCCATAAGATTTTATCAGAAAACTCCTGCGGGTTATTTGGAGATGCAATCATAGCATTATAACCATCCTTAAAAAAGATAGATATATCACCGACGTTCGTTACGACTACCGGATTAGCAGTCATCAAATACTCTCCTAGTTTTGTCGGAAATCCATATTTTGCCTGAAGATTATCTGGTCGAGCAAGGGCAAGAATAGATGCATCTTTCAGCATTTGAGGAATCTTCTCCGATTTAATATGTCCTGTAAAAAACACATTGTTTTCTAATCCCAAAGATTTAACCAATTCCAGATTTGCAAATCTTTCTTTATTAGAAGGGATACTTCCTATGATATAGAGTTTGTAGTAGGGATGATATTCAACTACTCTCGAAAACGATGCCACTAGCTGATCAACTCCATCTTTATTATTCGAAGCGGTACCACAATATGCGATGTAAGGATCGCTTGTTTGTTTGGATAAACCATTAAATCGTGTAGTATCCACAAACATATTAACGATTCTTACCTTCTCGGGATTGCATCCACAACTAACCATATAATCCTTCAAACCTTGCGAAATGACAATAATTCCATTTATTCTTTTACATACTTCAATGAAACCTCTTTGAGAAGTCCCATTGAGATAAGCAGGGAAAGATACCGCTGGATGCTCTGTTATCTCAACAAAAATGTCAATATCCTTACGACGGGATAATGCTTGTACTAAATCAGGAAAGCTATAAACATATACTATATCTTTATGGTTCAAACAAGATACAAATTTCTTTATATAGTGCCTCAATGATATCTTATTTAGTATCGGAATATCAATAAAAGCCTTTTCCCAAAAGTATATAAAATCAATATTAGGGTATTGGCCTTTTACTTTACTCCTATTATTATCAGGGAAAAAGAAGCACACGCAAGCTTTAACGCCTTTCTCCGACATAGCTTTAATGTAGGCCATAAAACGATTTGTAGGAGCTGTGTCTGGAGAATATGTGAAAATCGTAAAATAAAGCATTATATTCCTCTCAATAACTGACGCAAATAATACAAGAACAAGAGTGCAAATAATATGGTTCTTGTTTGTTTATCTTTACTTATCAGATTATTATCTGATAACAAAGCTGGAGTATACGCACAAAACATAGGTATAAAGTAGAGTGCCAATCTAATAACAAACTGACCGCCAAAAGCCATATTTAGGATAGAACAACCTAAAATATAGTATGATGGGAAAACAATACTCTTGGGTTTATTCTTTGAAAAAACAAGCAATGATAAGAATAATAAAACAGTCAAGGCATTATAAATCACGTCAAAGCGTGCCTCTTGAGCACCTACACTAGTACCTTCATCGGCATAAGTACTATACCTGGTATCTTCAAAATAAATAGATAAATATTCAAAAGAATTGAAAAAACCGAAAACAAACCCCAATGAAATAATCCATGACGCTAACATCACAAATAAGACAATATTGTGATGTTTTTCATTAATAAATACAAACGGAACTCCTATCAATAAAAGGAGAGCTGTTTTATGTATTGTAAAAGCTATAAAAACGCACAATAAGTATTTCTTCCAATTCCTTTCTTCAATAAACCGAATAGAATAAAAACCTATCATCACCGCTAACATCTGCCTAAGCAAATTCGACTCTTGAGCAAACGGCAGAGATGTTATAAACAGAAATAAAACGAGAAAAGGATATCTGAATCGATAAAGCGAACTTACAGCTAATGTATTTATTAACGCAGTAACTAAAAAGATAAAGCCAGTTGAGCCAAGACCCAGGACTTGAATAATCTTTGTCAACAATACAAATCCTGGCTCCATTTCAATTGATTCTAATGAGAGCCAATAAAGTATGTCTTCAAACTTAAAATAATGGCTATCTACCTCATAAAAGTAAATATACTCCAATCTATCAGCACCGGCCCTAAAGAATACAGCAAAGGCAGACAAAAAGAGTATTAATGCTATTCTCATAAATACTCTCATCTTTTCATCCTTCGTCACATTCTCTTGTCCCAAATACGCGAACAAAAGAAATAAAACAATAAAAAATATTATTATCATCTGCCTTTGCCTAAAATACTCGTACTATTCTGTATATCTTATTCTTGAAAAGCTCTGCTTATTTATAAAAAGCTTTAATCTTCGAACAGATACTTACTATATCTTCGTCTGTTAGCTGTGCAGCGGAGGGTAACCACAATCCCTTTTTCCCAACAAGATGAGAAACAGGGAACTGGCTATCATCAGGTTCACCATAAATGTTCATATAAGCAACCTGTCGATTAATAGGCGGATACATTACGCGTGTACCAACACCATGCTCCTTCATATATGCCTGGAGTTCCAACTTATTGTCAGCCAGCACATCAATGAACCAAGGTGTTGTGCAAGTAAGATCCTGCTCAAAGAACTTTACATTGGGGCAATCTGCCAATTCGCGCTGATAGACTTTCAGTATCTCCTTCTTTCTGTCAACTCGCCACTGTAACTTCTTCATCTGTTCAATACCCACGCATGCCTGCAGTTCGGTGAACTTGAAGTTGAAACCTATACAGTCGTGGACATCATTTCCGCCACCTGAACGGCCAAAATCCTTGAGTCTCTTTAAACGGTAGATAACCTCATCATCATTGGTGATAAGAGCACCACCTTGGCCGGTAGAGATAACTTTCGGAGCCGAGAAAGAAAAACTACCTACAGCACCAACAGACCCCTGATGGCGGCCATCGGGATAGAAAGAGCCAAGAGACTGTGCAGAGTCTTCAATAAGTTTCAGATTATACTTCTTGCATAGTTCTACAAAGGCATCAATCCCACACTTGGGATAACGACCATTTGCAAGCACCAACATAATCGCCTTTGTTTTAGAAGTGATAGCGGCCTCTGCTCTCTTAATATCCATACAAAGGGTCTCTGGCTCCACATCCACAAAAACCGGCTTTGCACCAAACATCTTTACGGAGTTTGGAGTAGCAATCATGGTGAAGTTAGGAACGATAACTTCATCACCAGCTTCGATGCCACAAGCCATAGCAGCCAGTGTCAAACTGATAGTACCATTGTTAACCACCACGCAATACTTTGCGCCTGTGTACTCAGCAATCATCTGCTCAAACTTGGCGGTACGTTTGAACTCAGTAAGCCAACCACCTTCTTCCATATATTCATTAATGGCCCGTTTTTCTTCTTCTCCGAACCATGGTTCCATTTGGGAAATAAACTTTTCCATATTACTTCATTAATTAATTGTTATCTTCAAATTTGGTTTTGTCTGTCTCAACATCCACAAACGGGCCGTTCTTGGCTTCAATAATCTTGGTGTCATCCTCAAGAATCTCGTAGCCATGACCACCGTAAGCATAAACAGCCAGGTCACCCTCTTTCAGAATAAAGTCACCAATGTAGTTCTTCTGCTCATCAAACAGAAGTACACGCATTGAGCCCTTCTTTACATAGGTCATCTCCTGTGTACGCATAGCACTACGCTCAAAATCATTGTGAATGTGAGAGGCCAGTTTGCGACCTTTCTTGTACCACCAGGAACCAACCTGGACAAACATCTCGTTAGGGGTGACAAAGTTCAAACCTTCCACCCAGTCTTCGTCACGGTAAATGATGGCTACCAAATAACCATCGTGTTCAATTCTCTGCATATCTTTTTGTTTATTTTAAATTATCTAAGTTCTTATCTCTATCTGATAGCGTTGGATTCTTAATGGGCCAGTCTATTCCCAATTTGGGATCATCCCAACGTACTGAGAACTGGTCAGCAGCATCCACATAATCGCCAATATAAGCCAGTTTGTAGTGATACATAGCGGCTTCACTCAGCACTAGGAATGAATTACCAAATCCGGGAGGAAGAAGTACAGAAACCTGATTATCCTGATTAATGATGAACTTCTCCCACTTTCCGTAGGTAGGTGAACCCGGGCGCAAGTCAACGGCCACCTGACAGATCTCGCCATAAACACAGGTCACAAGCTTCCATGTCTTGGTGTCACCATGAATACCACGAAGGCAATTATGGAATGTTAGCGCAAATTTGTCATGCTTAAACTCCAAATCCTTGGGGATAAAATTCTCCATCACTTCCTTATGAAAAGTGGTAAATAAAGAACCTCTCAAGTCAGAGAATTTCTTAGTCCTAAACCAAACCAAATCGGGGATAATCTCCGAATGGTAAATCTCAAAATCCTTTACGTCCATATACCCCCTCCCTTTTTTTACATTGTTCCAGACCATTCCTCTTTCTCAGCCAGGTTTACCTTAACCTGCTCACCGGCACGCTCAACAGCCACCTTAGCCACATCATGCTTCACCATCAAGGCAACCAACTCCTCAAATGATGTCTTGGACGGATTCCAACCAAGGCGAGCCTTAGCCTTAGTAGGATCACCCCACAGGTTGACCACATCAGTAGGACGGTAGAACTCAGGACTTACCTCAACCAGCACCTTGCCGGTCTTCTGGTCAATACCCTTCTCATTCAAGCCCTCTCCTTCCCAACGGAGTTCAATACCCACATGATGGAAGGCAAGTGTGGCAAATTCACGAACCGTGTGCTGCACACCAGTAGCAATCACAAAGTCTTCCGGCTCATTCTGCTGTAGAATCAACCACATGCACTCTACATAGTCCTTGGCATAGCCCCAGTCACGAAGGCTGGAAAGATTACCCAAGTAAAGCTTATCCTGCTTACCGGCTGCAATACGAGCTGCAGCAAGAGTTATCTTACGGGTTACAAAGGTCTCTCCTCTTCGTTCGCTTTCATGGTTAAACAGAATACCTGAGCAGCAATACATATTGTAAGCCTCTCTATATTCTTTTATAATCCAATAGCCGTATAGTTTAGCTACAGCGTATGGACTATATGGATGGAACGGGGTATTCTCGTTTTGGGGAACTTCCTCCACTTTACCATATAACTCTGAGGTACTTGCTTGATAAATCTTGCAGGTTTTCTCTATACCGCAAGCTCGAACAGCCTCTAATACGCGAAGCACTCCTGTAGCATCAACATCAGCAGTAAACTCTGGAGAGTCGAAACTTACTTGAACGTGACTCTGTGCTGCCAAATTGTAGATTTCATCTGGTTTAACTTTATTAATAATTTGAATAAGTGACATGGAGTCTCCCATATGACCATAATGCAAATGAAAGTTTGGGGTTCCTTCCAAATGTGCGATACGCTCTCTATAATCAGAAGAATTCCTTCTAATCATTCCATGTACTTCATATCCTTTCTCTAATAAAAACTCAGAGAGATACGATCCGTCTTGACCTGTAACTCCTGTGATTAGTGCTTTTTTCATATAATGATGAATTTGATTATTCAATATAAACTATGCGGTCTTCTTTAATACTTTTCTATTTACAAACATTATGACTCTCTCTACTATAAATGCTCTTTCTTTTCTATTAAGTCCTATAAAGAAGCATACTAAAGTTGAGAATAAGAACGAAGATAGCATTGATAATAAATGCCCTCCAATAGATAATACACCGATTTGCATTCGGAAATAATAATACGAACCACATAAGCAACCAACTATGATTGCCACCGGATAAACGGTCTTAAAATAATGTGGAACATTAAAATGAGAGATACGATGAAGGATGTATAAATCAATTAATTTGTTTACAAATTCGAGTAGAGCAGTTAAAATAATCACTGTCTGCGGAGGGAACCCAATTTTCAAAAGGACATATAAAATAACGGGATATCCTAGACCCAACACCGTGGATGTAATAGTTGTCTCTTTTAATCTTCCATGTGCTGCCATAATTGTGGATACACAAGGATCAAAAGAGCGTATGAATAAGGATAACAATATCCACTGACAGAAAAGGAGCGCACCTTCAGGTATCTCACCTAACCACACGGTCAAAATAAACTCTAAATCACCAGCAAGACTGGATACCATGATAGCCATAATCAGAATTAGGTACTTGGTAATACCTTCCGCCAACTCCTGTGTCCTCGAATAATTACCCATACTGTAACTCTGAGTAATCTGGGGTGCAGAAGATGTGTTAAGATTAGCAGCCAACATTCTCACATATTTCTCAACCTGATATGCTATAGCAAGAGCGCCATTGACTATAGTCCCAAAGAAAAGATTGGCAATCATTGAAGAGCCTTGTGTCTTAACGACACTTACCGCCGCTCCTGTAGTGATGTATCCATTATATACAAGTATCTCTTTGTATAAAGGTTTGTCTTTGTATATCTTCCATTTAACAATATGTCGGTAATTAATGTGGCATATCACATTATAACATAAGAATGCTATAACATTGATTATGCACATACCGACAGCAAAGAACCGTAATGCATTACCATGATAGTGTATAAGAAGATATATCAGTGGAAGTTTCAATATAACTTGGGCAATATCGATGACAGAAATTGTGATAAATTTTTCGTGAGCATTCAAAACGGCTTGGAACGGAACATTAATAAGTCCTATCACAGCTACTATCGTAGATATCTCAAAAACAAAGACAGCATCACCCAGTTTACCTGGTTCTACAACCAGATAATTATATATGTAAAACAGACCTATTGATTCGGCAAGAATTAAAGTAAGAAGAGCGAAACCAATGTGTAAAATAAGACTGATATTGAATACCTTATTCATATTGCCATCCGGTTTCCCCATCTCCACATTAATGTATCGTCGCGTTGTGACATGCATGGCTGTGCTGATGATATTCAGCATAGCCAGAATACCTCCGACCACATTATACAATCCGTAGTCAGAGACGCCAAGCCCCTGCAATACATATCGAGTAGTAAAAAGACCGACAATGGTTACGATAATCATTTTAACATAGATGATTATCGTATTGACGGCTATTCTCTTATTCTCACCGCCCATTGATTATTATTTTTTTGTTCTAGGAAATAGGCAATGCTTAAAATGCCCTAATGGTATTAAAATGCTAGACAATAAGGCTGTCTTGAAAGGCCTGGTTCTAAAGCAGTATATAGCATATTCTATAGGAGCGACACCTGTGGTAGAGAAGAATCGTTTTAATCTTACGCCTAACGGATAATCAGGACTCTCCCAGACTTCTATGTTTCGACGATGATCACATATACCAACATAGCAGCGTGTCGTATAAACATCAACGCCTTTTTTTACTGCCCTAATGGAATAATCATAGTCTCCGAACTTGTGTTTATATAGATGACAGACATTACCCATAACATCCACCACACATTGCGGGACAAAGAAGACATTTCCACAACTTGCCAGGACTTTTACTGGTTTACCGGTAGGAGCAAATGGCTCCCAATTGATAAGACCACCATAGCAAGGTTCATTTGAATCTTTACTTGCATGGAGATGTCCAGTTACAATAGACTTGTCAGGGATAGTCACATACACTTCAAGAATTTCTTCAAAAACGTTTTCAAAAAGAAAAACGTCATCATTCAACCACATATATGCATCATGCTTATCGGCCATAGCTACCTTCCAGCACTCATATGTTCCGCGGTTCCAGTATAGGTTACCATTTCCTTTCAACAGCTTTACCTGAGGAAATTCCGAAGCTACCGCCTCGGGGGTACCATCTGTACAACCATCATCCATTAAATAGGTCTTAATACTAACTCCTTCAGGAATCCTGCATTTAAACAGATCCCTCAAGCAATGCATTGTAACGTCTTTACGATTATGCGATGTCATAATAATCGCAATACTGTAAGGGGTTTTAATTTGTCCCATAATTATTCATTTTATAAATGTTTGTTATTCTTATAACTATTTATCCTATTACCTTTTTTTATTGCCTGCCCCATAATATCTAGACCTTCTTGAGTAAATGAGGTTAACCAGCCACCTAAGGGAGTAAGGGTGATCTCTCCAAATAGGATATGCTTATTTATTTGTCTTTCATTTTCCCTTTTCGGATTTCGAGCCCCATCATATCCAGAGACTCTTGGGTGAAATACTCCAGCCAACCTCCCATAGGTGTCATCGTTATTTCCCCGAATAAAATGCCCCCCCCAACTTCATATAAATCAACTCTTGCATAATCAAGTTCTCGCGAAAGAATAGAAGCTGCATTTAACATATCATCCAAAGACTTTGGACGGGGGATATCAGTATCTGTATAATGATAATCATGATTGGTATAGGGTAACTTCTCCCATTTTGTACTATATACCACACGATGCCCTGCGCTCTCAGTAGTCCTATCTATACAAACTTGAATAAAAATAGGTTTACCTGCAGCACAATGAATTTTGTAATCAGTAGGAAAATGACCGTCTTCATCACTTGGAATCAATGCTTCCGCTAGTATCATAGGTTTGATATAACGATAATGACGTTCGAAATAAACAGAATGTTTTTGATGCATCCATTCGTCTAACTGCTTTCGTGTTGCTTCAATATCAAGTTTAGATTTATCATAACAAATGATATTCATGCCACACGAATGATTACATTTGATAGCAAACTGATTAGGCAATGAATCAAAATCAACTTTTGAAGCATCATCCCAATAACCAAGCAGAGGAACAAGAATATTACCTAGCCCTTTAGATTCCACATATTTTCGGACCTCAAGTTTATCTGCTAAAAATGCGTGCTTATTATGTCGCCCAAAATAATTGTCCCTTGCGATATAATCGCTATAATCTTTGGGACACAATAACCTGGGCCAGTGTCCTTTGACCAATCGGAAATCAATTGGATACTTAATAAACATCGGAAGCTTTTTATATATACTCCAAATACTCTTCTTAATTACTCTCAACATATGATTTTATTCTTTATCGATTAATTTTTAAATACCCCATTATTACCCAACGATAAGTTTCATTCTCAAACAACCTTAGTAAAAGATTCTCGCGTCGTCTCTTTGTTGAATAAACCGTTCTTTTTCTAAACAATGTATAATTGATAATCTTACGGATAATGGTTTTTTTTCTATCTCTTTCATCTTGACCACATGTGGCCTCCATTATAAGATTCTTACATAAGTTGTTATACGCTTGATTTAACACATCCTTAACACTCTCATCATATCCTTCATTCAATCGTAAACACAGATTCTTTAGATTAATACCATCACCTTCCAGCTCCACTATTTCTCCATCATTATGATGAAAAACCGCTTGTACAGAAATAGGTTTGTCCTTCGAAAAATCCAGAACAACACTATAGGAATGAGACTCATTTGGCCATCTCTCTCTCAACGGGAAAAAGAAATTGCCCAAGCTATAAATGATGATAGAGTTATTATAACTCTCCCATCCTTGGGCACAATGCGGATGTCCTCCAATTACGACAGATGCTCCCTCATCACAAAGACGCCTGTAAAGTGTCCGTATTTCTGGAAGGGGGATGTCATAATGCTCCAAGCCGGCATGGACAAAGACAACAACATAGTCCGTTGTTTTTGATAGTTTTGCCACGTCTTCATACAACCCATCGTAATCCATCCAAGCATAGCCAAAGGATTGTGACCTTTTGATAAACTGGCCTTCTTGAGCTTCGCAAATATTGATAAAACCAAAATGAAGGCCATCAATTGTTTTTATTAACGGGCGGTAGGTTTCTGCCCAAGTCAAACCTGCACCCATGCAATCTGCGTCAACCGCAGTAATACTATCTATACTATGTCGTACACCATCTGCACCGAGCTCTGTGATATGATTGTTTGCTAACAGCATCATATCAAAACCGATACTTTTTAAATAAGCAGCTGTACCAATCTCTTGATGGGGGCAGTTTGCTGATTGCCCTTCTTTTAACTCTGGCCCCTCCAAATTACACACAGAATAGTCTGCCCGTCTGATGATATCAGCAATCTGCGGCCCCACAAAGTTCATGTGAGGTTTTGTATTTACGACATCACCACATACAAACAATTTAGCCATTAAATATGCAGTTTTCGTTTAATACGTCTTATTATACTATTCCAAACAGTCTTATCTAGTAACCTCCCATTAAAACCTCGAAGGTAATAATTAGCAACAGGAAGATTAAACGAACGCGTTGTTGGTATATCGAATGAAGCATCTTCTCGTTCATAAAGGATGATATCATCCCCTTCAATACCATACTTTATATTGAGCTCCCAGGGTCGCATACATAATGAAAAACCTTTAACTCTTTTATATGGCAATTGGAAAGGAGCTAAAACATAATGACCTATATATCTTTCCTTCAATCCATAGAAATCAACCGTAATGTCCTCTGGCGACAATCCCAACCATCCTGGGATAGCCATGTTCTGGGCGTAAACATCATACTTCACCAAATCATCAAATTCGCCAAAGATATAATCACGCTTGCCCTGAAGCAACGCCACTTGAACAATACTGGTATTCCCACCGCCATGCTCACCACCCGCATCATTGAAATTGGTAGTCAAGGCGTTATATGGATAAATAAAAAACTTATCAGTGGATATGATATAAGCGTAATAAAACTTGGACCAAGCACGTTTCCAGGTTTTTATTTTCCCTATCATGTCAATTGGTTCAAAATTCTCATTCCACTTTTCAAGCCAGTTCTGGAACTCATTCCACATCCTCTCATTCCATACTTCACCCCAAGAACATACCGTCTGCCATGCATAGGCATCATATTGGTTAACCAATGCTTGGAAAGGCAAACCAACATACCCGTTGATTTCTTCTTGATACAAAGAGATTCCTGCTATCTTCTCATTATCTCCGTATTTATCAAGAGCTTTCAGGCTGTAATGATAGAAATATGGCGATACAAACAAATCATCCTCCAGAACAATAACTCCCTTGAAAAATTTAGCCAAGGAAGCACACTGGAAAATATGGTTTTTTAACCCAAGTCTAGCTTTTTCAATGTTCACATATTTCTTTCCATGATGCCATTGGAATTCTCGTGCAATTCTATAAACTTCTTCATTCCCGCTTGCATCTATACTCAAAACAAGCGGAACATCATCTGACTCATAGTAAGCCGCATCTATGCCGCTTAACAAACGCAATAAGCCATCAGTTTTGTTATAGCCTACAACTACTATAGCTAACTTATCTTTAGCTTTTTCAGGTGTTATCATACTACTGCGAAATACGGGGCTTGGACACAATAAAACGGAATGGCAATGCTAGAGTTCGCAGGTTTGTAAAACCTATCTTCAATAGATGTGGATACTCTTTCCAAAAACTCTTATCTTTTAGCAAGAACAGAGAATAGCAAAGACTGTAACGATGTGGATAAGCCATTTTCGGGTTACGTTTGAAGACGTCAGCAAACTCGTTTAGGAAATAATGCCTAAATTTCACATTTGCCTCTTCCTTGTGTTGATAATATCCGTGGTTGGACATCCTGAGGTGTGAATGATTGACATAAACATTCACCAAAGACTCCGGCACATAATCCACTTTGTAACTATTACAAATACGCGCCGCAAACTCCCAATCGGATTCTATACCAATCTCATCCGCTTCCTTATAGCCGCCTACTATATCGAAAATATCGCGTTTAAATAGCAGCGTTGGTGTACCTGACACACGAGGCTGATCAAGAATCTTATCTATGACGTTCCCTTTAAGATTCTCTTTTAATTCCTTTACCTTCTTCCCCGTCTGATTATCAAAATAGGTCATCCAACAATAAACCATACCATAGTCATCTGGAAGTGTCTCGAAAAGACGGACCTGCTTTTCTATCTTATCCAAATGATATTCGTCATCGTCATCCAGTTCAGTGACATACTTACCAGTGGCCAAATGAACTGCCATATTGATACAATGGCCAAATGTTTCGTTGTGATCCAATTGGACATAGCGTATTCTTTCATCCGAAAAGTTTTTCACCACCTTTTCTGTTTCATCAGTAGATGCACTATCAATTATGATGTACTCAATATTCTTATATGTTTGATTAAGAATACTCTTCATTGCTCTCGGCAATAAATCACACCTATTTCTCGTAATTGTGAAAATAGTAACTAGCGGTGTACCCATATCAAAATTCTTATAAGACATTTATCAATTTTAAATACTCGGGCCATTCTCCCATATCTTTCCATGACTCCTCACTTACAGGGAAACAGCCAACACGTCCACCACGTGCTTTGACCTTCTCCATTAAGTGCGTAATGTGAAAGAACTCTCCTTCTGGTATTTCATCAATTAGCCCAGGGTTTAACACATAAACACCCGTATTCACCATATAGGTTTGTTCAGGTTTTTCGTGAAGAGCAATCATCAGTCCATCCTCACCGGTCTCAATGACACCATAAGGAATCTTGAAACTCTTAACCATCGTGACAATAGTCAAATCATTGTGATTGTTCTGGTGATACTCATAAACATCACGATAGTCTTGATCATTGATGCTGTCACAGTTGCTAACGAAGAATGGTGTGGTTATCTTTCCTTTCAAGAGCGAAACACTACCTATCGTTCCAAGTGGCTTATCCTCCATAAAGAAATCGATGTCATACTTGTGCTCAAGTTGACTTAGATAGTACTTCATCATGTCAGCTTTATAATTAACCGACATATAAAATTTATGGCAACCAATACCCTCAAACTGATCCATGATAACTTCAAGGATAGTCTTGTCTCCTACAGGAACGAGCGGCTTAGGGATAACATTGGTAATAGGCTTTAGTCGTGTACCCTTACCACCAGCCATAATCACTACTGGAAGGTCTATCTTCTCTCTAACCTCAGTAACCGTCTTTTGAAAAACATCCGCCCAAAACAGGATATCCACAATCTCACCATCACGATTTAGGATTGGCATACAATCAATACTCTCCTTAAACATTACATCCTTTATCTTCTCAATGCTTTCTTCCTGACTCGCATAAATCTTATTCCTGTCAAGAATGCGAGAGATGGGACTAGTCATCTCCACATTATGGATGATAGCTCGCTGTATATCACCAATAGTGAGTAAACAATCAAACTTATCACCGTCAAAGACAAAGAGAAGTTTCGACTTCACTTCGTCCATCTTCTTTAATGCAGAGATAATTGTCAACTCAGCATTGACAATCTTATCCTGTATCTTCGCGATATTATTCATAGAACCAATTGCGGTTAATTGATTTCTTTAATTGCTTTTACGTAAACGTCACAGATGAAGTCAATCTGTTCCTCAGTTAGAGCTGCATACATCGGGAGAGTAATCTCATTATCTGTCACATACTCGGTTTGAGGCAGAACGGCACCAAGTTCTTTGTAGGTAGAGAACTTATGAGCAGCAGGATAGTGAACAGAGGTCTGGACACCTGCCTCATGGATATACTCACGAATCTTGTTTCTACGCTCCTTGGTAGAATTCAAGAGTACGGTAGGCAGGATATAGTTGCTAACAAACTCTGTATTGTCTGCAAAGGGAACTACAACACCTTCAATTTTGCTTAGGCGGTCAATATAATGCTTACGAACTTTAATTCGGGTCTCCAAGTCACCGGGGAGTTTCTTCAACTGCTCAATGGCAATGGCTGCACGGATGTCATCCATACGGAAGTTGTAACCCAAGCAGGTAATGTCATACTCGGTAGCATGACCACTGGCGCGTTGGTAACTCATGGTGCTCATGCCGTGAGAGCGGATGAGGCGGGCTTTCTTCTCCATCTCCTCGTTGTTGGTGATAAACATACCACCTTCTCCAGTGCTGATGTTCTTGTTGGAGAAGAAGCTGAATGCAGCACAGTCACCAATGGTTCCCAATTTCTGGCCTTTATACTCAGAAAGAGGACCATGGCAAGCATCCTCAACCACTTTGAGATTATGCTTCTTGGCAATAGCCATAATCTCATCCATCTTGGCAGGGAAACCTGCCATGTGAACAACAACAATACCTTTTGTCTTGGGAGTAATCTTGCGCTCAATGTCAGCAGGATCAATATTGATGTGGTCTGGACCAACAATATCAGCAAACACAGGTGTAGCGCCCACATAGCGAATGCAGTTGCAGGATGCAGCAAAAGTCAGTGAAGGGCAAATAACCTCATCACCAGGGCCAAAACCACAAACCATACAACAAACGTGAAGGGCGTCAGTGCAGTTCGACATGCTCACTGCATATTTCACCTTCCACATGTCAATAAACATCTGCTCTAACTCAGCGTTCTTAGGACCAGTGGAAATCCAGCCGGACTTGATGGTATCATACGCTGCCTGAGCCTCGCGCTCGTCGAAGTTCAAATTAAAAAGAGGAATCTTATATGCCATATTATTTCTTATTACTTATTTACATTTTTTGGTCTAAATTCTTCCCTTTCTCTTCGTGCTCGAAGTTGGGGATGAATTCTTTTATAGCCTCAACTACTTGAGCTTTAGTGAAATCGTCCTTCGCAAAGATTCCTTCTAACTTCTCAAAGAAAGAGTCAACCTCTTCGATTTTATGGCGAGTGGTCTGTTCTACCACACCAAGGGCTTGGAATCTTTGAATGTCTATCTTTTCCCCAGGAACATAAAACTCTTCATAGGCCTTTTCGCCTGTAGTATCTGAGCCAAAGTAGACGACTGGATAGGTCTCGCTTTCATAATCCATTCCTGCTGCATAGGCAACCGCCTCTGCATCATTAACACATTGCTTTTTCTCAAAGCCTTCAACTTTTACAAATTCATCGCAGATAGCAGAGAAAGTCAACATCTGGTCTTCGCCAAGTTTCGGGAAGAACACTTCACCGCCATTGCCAAGAATGCAAGCCAGCATACAAATCTGTCCAGACTCCTCGGGGCTAACGAAATAACGCTTTACATCACTTGGCGCCACCAGCGGCTGCTTTTTCTGCAAACGGTGAATCCAGCCGTCAGGGAGTGAGCCATTGCTGAAAGCTACATTAGCAAAACGTGCTGTGGTGACTTTGAAGTATTTATTATAAGTCATCACCAAGTCCTCCATGATACGCTTACTGGCTCCCATGATGTTCACTGGGTTTGCAGCCTTATCCGTAGAAACACAGAAAAAATGTTTGGGGGGATATACCGTCAACAAGTCCATCAGCTTTTTGGCCTTTATATCATTATTCTCTATCAATGCCTGTACGCTATAGCGATCTTTCTCTGAGCGTACGTGTTTATGTGCAGAGAAATTGGAAACTATATCAAATCCCTTTTCTTCACGGAAAATGCGCTCAAAGATCGGGTCTGCGAAGTTCAGCGTATAGCAGCGGAACTCATCTGGCACATGTAGCCCATTAGTGCTACGAACATCACGCACCAATTCTGCCAATCCATTTTCATTGAGGTCAACAACCACTACACTTTTTGGCTCAAAGTGCAATACAGCCTTAATGAAACTGGAACCAATAGAACCCGCTCCGCCAATTACACATACTTTCTTACCCTTTATCTCCTGCATCAGCTTTTCAGTATTTGCCTGTATATCGGGTTCAAACATACTGACAGGACGGAACGTTACGCTGTCAGCTATGAATTTATCTAAATTGAACATTGTTTGTAAAACTAACTATTCAAAGTTTCTCTAATCGCTTTAATAACTGCTTCACTGGCTGAGTATTTTGGAGTCCAACCCATCAGTCTAAGTCTTGAGACATCATATTGATATCTTTTCACATCACCTTTCCATCCTCTGTAACGATTACCGTAATGGACAGGGATATGAACTCCCAATTCATCCATTACAATCTGAACAATTTGGTCAACTGTAAGAGAAGAATCCACACCGACTAAATATGCATTATAATCATCATTCGCCTTTTCAAGGAGTGTCATCACGCCATCAACCAAATCATCAATATAGATGTAGGGCTTTAATTGTGTTCCGTCACCATAAACTTCTAATGATTCAGGATGACGATGAATTTTTTCTATCAAGTCATGGATTACACCATGGGCCATATTAGGACCAACAGCATTACAGAAACGGGCAATCCAAACTTGGAAGTCATGAAGGTGACTAAATGAGCTAATAAAAGCTTCACTAGCTAACTTGGCTGCTCCATAGTGAGATATAGGGCGCATAATAGAGCGGTATTCCTGCAGACGTTCTTCTGCGTTGCCGTATACCGTTGAAGATGATGCAAAAAAGAACTTCTTGATCTCATATATACGCATCATCTCTAACACACTCAACGTAGTCTGTAACGTGTTCTCATAATCAATCTGAGGACTCATCTCTCCTTTCGTCACATCGGCATTTGCTGCAAGGTGAAATACCATATCGAATGGTTGAGAATCAAATATAGTCCTAAGTTTTATGATATTGTTGACATCAAACTCGTGGAAAGTAAACTGGTTTTTCCCTTCCAACTCTTTCAAATTCTCTCTGCTACCATTTGACAGGTTATCAATGACCACCACTTGGTGACCATCTTTAACCAGTCGCTTGCAGATATGACTGCCTATAAATCCAGCACCTCCAGTAACTAATGTCCTCATAAATTAAAAACTCCCTCCGACTTCCAATAATTAAAAAACAGTAAAACTATATATGATAGACTTCCTCCAACGGGCAAATGTTGTGGCAATCAAGGATAACCTTACCTTTCAATTTATCCCAGTTCTGCTTGATATGATCGTGTTTCACCATAACGACAACCATATCCACTTCATTCAAGAACTGGTCAAAGTCGAGAATCTGGTTCTTCACGATTTCCTTCTGGGTAAAGAAGGGATCAAAGGTCTTCAACGGACGAGCCAAGTGGCGCTCCTGAATATCGAGCATCTGGAGTGTCGGGCTCTCTCGTATATCATCCACATTCTCCTTATAAGTCAAACCATAGAGACCAACACGACGATTGTCAGTAATACCATGCTCCTCCATAATTTCATGGATGCGCTCCAACACGAACACGGGTTGGTAGTCATTGGTTTTCATTGACTCGTCAATTACCTTGGCCAATTGAGGATAGTCACCTACTAGGAACCAAGGATCAACAGAGATACAATGGCCACCAACACCAGGACCAGGCTGGAGGATATTCACACGCGGGTGCATATTACAAATCTTAATAATCTCATACACATCCATGTTATCGTGGCGGCAAATACGGCTCAGCTCATTGGCAAATGCAATATTGACTGCACGATAGGTATTCTCCACCACCTTGGTCATCTCTGCAGTACGAATGTCTGTGACAACGATCTCGCCTTGGCAGAAGCAGGCATAATACTGCTTTACCTTCTCACCTATCTCCTTGCTATCGGCACCAATAGTGCGGTTGTTATGCAGGAGCTCGTACACCATATTACCAGGGATGATGCGCTCAGGAGCGTGTACCAGATTGATGTCCTCACCAATCTTGAAACCGTTAGCCTCAATGACAGGTCGCACGAATTTGTCAATGGTTCCAGGAGAAACTGTGGATTCTACAACTACGGTTGCGCCCTTGGGACACACCTTCATTACTTCCTTAACGGCAGCTACCACATAGCAGGCATCAACTTTTTTGCTGAACTTGTCGTAAGGAGTAGGAACAGAGACAATGTACATGTCTGTCTTCTGGTACTCAGTGGTGAACTTAATGCCAGCTTTAACAGCAGCCTGGAAGAGTTCATCAAGACCATCTTCCTTGAAAGTGGTCTTTCCTGCGTTAAGAGTAGCAACAAGTTCCTTGTTGTAGTCTGTACCTATGACTTCCACTCCGTGAGAAGCCATCATTAATGCTGTGGGCAGTCCAATGTAGCCCAGTCCAATTACGTTAATCATTTGTATTTTGCTTATTATTATTTACTTTGCTATACTTCGTATCTATCTACGGATTCGCCGTTGAGAGCACGTACAATTCGTGAGCAAGCTTTACCGTCACCGTAAGGATTTACAGCTTTGCTCATGCGCTCATATGCAGCCGCATCATCCAGCAAAGTGCTTACTTCATTTACAATCAGGTCATGATTAGTTCCTACTAAATGTACTGTACCACTTTTAAGTGCCTCTGGGCGCTCAGTGGTATCACGCATCACTAGGACTGGTTTACCCAGTCCTGGAGCCTCTTCCTGAATGCCACCTGAGTCTGTAAGCACTACGGTACTCTTCTCCATCAAGTACACGAACTCCAGATACTGGAGAGGCTCAATAAAGAAGAAATTTTTATATACCGTCAAGTCCTCACCAAATACCTCATGAATAGGCTTACGTACGTTGGGGTTCAAATGCATAGGATAAACGAAATCCACATCGGGATATTTCTCGCTAAGATCCTTCATGGCTGTTACCATACTGATGAAACCATCACCGAAGTTCTCACGACGATGACCAGTAATCAGAACGAGTTTCTTTCCACCGTCAAGACGTGTAACATCGTAACCAGCATTCTTCAGCACATTGATTTGTTCATCTGCAAGAGCTTTATCGCTCTTCAGTTTGCTGACAACCATATGGAGGGCATCAATCACTGTGTTACCAGTAACAAAAATCTGTCCATGTGCTTTCTCCTCTTGTAGATTTTTTTCTGAAAGTGGAGTCGGTGCAAAGTTATACGTAGCTATTCGTCCAGTAATCTGACGGTTCATCTCTTCTGGCCAAGGGCTATAGATGTTATGCGTACGAAGGCCAGCTTCCACATGACCAACTGGGATTTGCTGATAAAATGCTGCCAGTGCAGCTGCAGTACTGGTGGTTGTATCACCATGAACGAGAACGACATCAGGTTTGCACTCCTTGAACACATCACGCATACCTGTCAGTACACGAGCTGTAACATCATAGAGGTCCTGCCCTTGTTTCATGATGTTCAAGTCATAATCTGGCTTCACATCGAAGATGGTGAGCACCTGGTCCAGCATCTCACGGTGCTGACCGGTTACACACACTATAGTTTCAAACTCATCGGGGTGTTTCTGGAACTCCTTCACCAGCGGGCACATCTTAATGGCCTCAGGTCTCGTTCCAAACACTAACATTACTTTTTTCATATATTCATTATGTTTAAATCTTATCCTAAAAATGCCGGCCAGCTATTATTGAACCATTGAAACGGAAGGACAGTTCTCCTGCCCCACTTTTATTTATTTTGTAACGCCCTTAAACACTTTCTTCACTTCTTCATAGCTTGCTAAGTTGCCGATGTCATACCGCTTGCCGGGCATCTCCCAGGCATAGACGTTGGTCTGGGTGCAAAGCCAGGAGATAAAACTGCCGGGAGCATCGGTACCACAACCTGCATCTATCGCTTGCTGAATCAAACGACTGTCGTGGCGGGTGTAATAATAGAAAGCGGGCATGCACCAATGACTCTTGGGCTGCGCGGGTTTCTCTTCCATCGAGAGGATGCGGTCATCGGCAGCTACCTCTGCTACTCCTGACCTACGGAGCTTGGTCTCATCTGCTTCGTAATAGCGCATCACGCAGGTAGCATTCTTCTGCTGGGCATAACGGATAAACGCTGCCAAACTGAAATCCAAGAGGTTATCGCCTGCCATCACGAGCAGGTCGTCATCTAACTGCAGTTGTTCGATAGCAAATTGGATGTCCTTGACGGCACCAAGGCGGGTCTCGTTGGAGGATGTGCCATCATCGACAATTGAGATCTGAGAATGTTTTTTGGCTGCCCACTCCTCAAAGATGGGGGCAAACTTATGGTTGCTAATCACCACATATTCATCTACCAAACCGGTCTGCGACATATCATCTATCAGCCAGTCGAGGATGGACTTGCCTGCCACATCCAACAATGGCTTGGGGAAATTCTCTGTCAAGGGATAAAGCCGGGTAGCATAACCTGCGGCCAGAATCAAACATTTCATAGTATCACACCATCTGCACTTTCACAAACAAACATATCGTATTTTCCTGTCATCTCGGGATAGGATGCCAGGTATTTCTCTCTTACCTGCTGACGGATTGACTCTTCATAGGAGGGATCTATCAGCGCCATGCAACAGCCTTTGAAACCTGCTCCGCTAAAGCGGCCGCCATATATGCCATCGGTCTCTCTCATAATCTCATAGAGACGTATCTGTTCGGGTGCACCCGACTCCCAGTTATGGATGCTGCTCCACCCTGACTCGAAGGATAGGCGTCCGTAGGTTTCAATGTCGCCTCGCCTCCATGCCTCGGCTCCTTCCTGTACGCGCTCGAACTCGGTGTACCAATGCTCGCAACGTTTCAACCAGGGTGCCGGCAGGCGGTCCTTATATTGTTCATAGACCTCTCGTGGTACATGACGGGCATATGCCTCGTTGAACTTTCCATAGTCTATGCCTGTGAAAGCCTGCAACATATATACGCCTGCTCGCAGTTCATCTACTCGCATATTGTATTTGGAACCTGCCAGGCTATGCTCGAGACCGGAGAAGAAGATGCCTATCTTGTAGGGCTTCATCTGTGGATGTTGTGGTATCAGTTCATAATGGCCATCCTGTGTATCGAGATACAGCAGGTGATTCTTCTTGCTGAGCACTTCACAGCTCTGGTCGAGCTTTCCTACACTGACTTTCACATAATTGAGCTCTCCGTCATAGGCGGTATCAATAAGCTCCTGCTGACTTAAATGGATGTCATTCACCTTGCACAGGGCTGTCAGGAAACTGATGATGACGGCGGCGCTGGATGACAAGCCGCCAATAGGCATGCTGCCTTCAATGACACCGCACAGTCCGACACTCAGGTTATGCTTCTTTGCCAATGCCCAGGTGGCTCCTCTCAAATAGTCGGCCCAGTCGTTCTGCTTCTGTGCCGGTACTGAGGCAATATGCCACTGCGCTCTTTTGGGGAACTGCAGCGATGCCATCTCCACTACTCCGTTCTGTTTCGGCGCGTAGGCAACATGGATGCCCTTGTCAATGGCGAGTCCTGTTATCTTTCCTAAATTATGGTCGGAATGGGCGCCAATCGGACAGATCCTGTAGGGACAGAAGGCCATGCCTTCTGCATCTCTGCCATAAATCTGGTTGAATCTTTCTTCGCAATGCATAACTTAACTACAGAATACGGGTATTCAACCATAATATTCTTTGTACCACTCGGCAAACTTGCGTAAGCCTTCACGAAGGGTTATCTTCGGTGTAAAGCCAAAGTCACGTTCAAGTGCTGTACTGTCGGCATAAGTTACAGGTACATCACCGGGTTGCATAGGCACCAACTTCTTATGGGCATCAAAGTCGTAATCTTCTGGAAGGACTTTGGATCTTAACAGCTCTTCTTGGAGTATCTGTACGAAGTCTAGCAAGTTCTCTGGCTGGCCACCGCCAATATTATATACAGCATATGGTGGAATGGGCAATCCATCTTCACCAGTCTTCTTCTCTGGTGCTTTATTCATCACCCTCACAATGCCTTCCACAATGTCATCCACAAAGGTAAAGTCTCGGCGACAATTGCCATAGTTGAATATCTGAATCGTCTCACCCTTAAGCAGTTTGTTGGTAAAACCAAAGTACGCCATATCGGGACGTCCAGCAGGGCCATAAACGGTGAAGAAGCGCAATCCAGTACTTGGAATATTATACAACTTGCTATAGCAATGTGCCATCAATTCATTGCTCTTCTTGGTAGCTGCATACAGGCTAACGGGGTTATCTACCCTATCATCCGTGCTGAATGGCACTTTCTTGTTGCCACCATAGACAGAACTGGAAGAGGCATAAACCAAATGTTGGACACCTTTATATCCCTCTTGACCATCCATCTTCTGGGATTGCGGCTCGGAGGCCGCAATGAGGTCGTAGGAGTGTCGGCAAGCCTCTAATATATTGTAGAACCCTATTACATTGCTCTCGATATACACATCAGGATTCTCAATACTATAGCGAACACCTGCCTGAGCTGCCAAGTTCACAACAATATCAAACTTATGTTCCTGGAACAATTTGTTCACCAACTCGCGATCAGCTATGCTTCCCTTCACAAAGCAATACTTATGTTCAGGGTGCTTCGCAGCCTTTTCTTCAATCACCTTTAATCGGTATTCCTTTAAGCTGGGGTCATAGTAATTGTTCATGTTATCAAGACCCACAATCTTCATAGCCTCCTGGCTCTCCAAGAGTCTCATAACAAGGTTTGCACCAATAAAGCCGGCACTGCCAGTAACAAGGATCGAACCAGAGGGACGGTTCTTCGAACCAGAGGGACGGTTCTTCTGATCCACTACTTTTTCCATTTATTTAATTTGACGTTTAATCGTTGTATTATTCCGTAACTAATACCTGTCAGGCGGCTGAGTTGTCTCAGCGGAGCGCCATACTCTATGGCTTCAGCAAGTATTTCGTTACGCTCTGTTATTTCTTTCTTTTGCAGATCTGTAGGATGAGCCAACTGCCACCGATTTCGCAGAAACTGACTTATGCCGTCATCTGTTAACCGCTCGTCCGTTGTATACTCTACATCTGTTATGTCATCATCTAATGATTCGTCAACTAATTCCTTCAGGTCATCAAGTGAAATTCGCTTTACCACTGCCTTCGTATAGCATAGCGTAGGTATCTGCTCATCATCGTTGTCAAATCAGAGGGACGGTTCTTTTGACCCACTTATTAAAACTTCAGTTATCTGCTTGTCGGCATATCGCCACTCCAGCCGTGGCCCAGGTCCCAGTGCTCGTCATACACAAATTCAAAGTATGGCAGTGAGAACTCTGTTTCAAGCAACTCAGTGAGTTCGTCCTGTATAGGCTCAGCCCACTTACCCACCAGCACGATGAACTTGTCGATGGTCCACGCCACACGCCCACGAGGCACCTGTGTATAATCGCCCTTGAACTTGGTTTCCAAGTGCTTCGCCTGTGCTCGGAAGTATTCCTTGGCCCAGACTTGCCTGTGAAGCTGCGGATAGTTGATGAACGGCTTGCCCTTCTCTGCAGCCTCCTCCACCATCAGTGGAGTCAACTCCTTCTTGCGGACACCAAATAGCGTATGGTCTTCTGGATCATACCAAAAGATTCCCACTGACGGCATCTGCTCGTCAAACGAGCGCATGTCTTCCATCTGCGCCTTATGGTCTTTTTCGTCAAGTTGAGTCATTATCGATAAATTAAATCAGAGGGACGGTTCTTTTGACCCACTTTACTCCCTCATTTTAACATTTAATCTTTGAATTACTCCGTAACTTATACCCGTCAGTCAGCACCTTATACGTTTCCACCCGTCCATTGAACATCCCCCCAACAATCTCCGTCTCGGGTGCTACTTCGGATAGTTTCTCTATCAGTTCCTTTGCAGTCATGCTATTGGAAAGTCTCTTTGAGTCTCGAATCGGAGGGACGGTTCTTTTGACCCACTTAGAGATACACAAGAGGACAAATATATAATACTTAATAATGAAATACGAGATACTATTAAACCAATTCAATCCGTCCACCAACTATTCGAACTTCACGTCCATTGTCACCTAGATAAGTTTTTCCACCAAAAGCAACAATGTGATTTACATAACCTTCAATATCCACAAGGATATTAGTATGTATGACTCCAGGTGGAGTACTTTTGCGATCATCTGTAAGGTGAGCCTCTGTTTTAAGCCTTCTCATTATCAGGAATGGCTCTCCATATTGCGCTTTTAGAACATCTCCACAACTATGGGTGCCGTCATAACTTGCGCCAAATTTACTATGATATATCCCATCATTTACCACTCGAGCTGCATGCGTCCAACCGACATCGTTATGATAGAGAGCTACTTTATCATACTGTACATCAAGAGTATCATCCATTCCACAAGGTTCAAATCCAAAGTATTTGAAGGCCTCAACCAAGTCGGATTCGTTTGAGCCCTTGCTGACTGGTGGCCACCAATGCCATGGTAAATCGGCACAATCAATCCAACGGTCTTGCATTCCCATAGCATATGCAATACAATTATATTGATAGGACGTCGGACTAGTCAACACAAAATGATTGTCACGTTCCAATCTTTCTCCAAAAGCATCTGCCCTAGTCAGGCTTTCCCGAGCAATCGTAGTGTTATAATCCATGTATTACAAACATCTTCAAGTGAAACGTAACCATCATATGACATATAGCCTGGGTATATTAAATCAAGGGCATGAACTATTGGATCAGGATGGTCTTGAATGATTTCCAGTATACCAGGAACAGCATCTTCTCCCATTGCCACAATACGTTCAAAATCTGCATTGTCGTAATTATTAGAAGACATAAAATTGGAATTACGATTCCAATACTCATAATTCATACGCACCATCTGAATATTCAATTCTCGCTTTGACACATCAAGCATCCGAGAATCTCGGCTAACAGACAAATCTACAGAAAAGCCCCCCTCTGTTATATTTCTATCTTCTATCATAACTATTTACTTCAAATGCAAAATTATCAAATCTTGAGCCGTCCAATTCCAAGTGGATATCATATTCACCCGGCTTCACAAACAGGACATTCTGCATATTAAGAGCAAGTGCAATATGACTGGCATTTTCCAATTTCTCAATATGCAGATTTACAGGAATCGGTGGAATTATACTATTCTTCTCTTTATCCAAAATTGAAACAGACAACGTTTTGTCTCCTTCTTCTTTAGGAAGAATGTAAAACTTCAACGCCAAGCCAAAAGAAATACGTGACGGAAAAGTCGGAACCACAAAATTATCAATAGTGTTGACTATTGTAAGTTGTCCGTTGTTATTATAAGCACCTTGGCACAAAGCAAATAATTCGACTTTCATAGGACTTAATTATAATTATAACAATACTTTCTTCATATTATTTGCACTAACACGTCTTCGTTATGTTTTCAACAAATATTGTCTTTACAATGTTAAAATATTAAATATGAAATTGCGGCTCTGCCGTTTAGAGAATCGGAGGGACGGTTCTTTTGACCCAATCACTACCACTCTGTTATTTGCTGCTTCTTTCTATAAGGCTCTCCACCGCATCCACGAACTTCATTTCAGCTGCGGCTTTCCATCACCCCCAACGCTCCCATCGTCAAAAGGGAAAATTTTCCGATTCCAGCCAGGAAGGCATGTCTTTACATTTTCCCCTTATCGTCAGTATTAGGTATTACTTCATATCTAAGATTTAATTGGATCACAGTTAATAGTCAAGCATCTGGAATCTCATGAGCGAAGTCATGAGTCGATTAACTCTTTTGAAAAGGCTATTATTTCATTTACTATTCTTTCTGCATCTTCCTTATTTATATCCATTTCAGTATGAACTAATCTATTACGAAGATTTGTCCATTCCCTTGTTTTAACAAGGTCTTCTTCCTTTATTATTTTGTATTCAAAGGCGATTCTCGTCAATTCAAAAAAACCTTTTGCAAAAACGCTATCGTTTGCCTTTTTCTTTATGACTCGTCGCAAAGCCACCTCGAGTTGAACTACTGCAGAAATAACAGCTGCCTTATATTCGCTCTTTTTAAGTAGCCGCTCTGGTTCAGCAACAGCCGTTTTTGAAGTCAACTTTTCAGCCATTGTGGAAAACCATTCCTCAGCAATTTTAACGACAGGTAAAGGGTTGTCAAAGAAGTCTTCAGGCTTATAATATGCATAAAAAGACTTGCTATTTAATAAACCTATATCAGGAGTTCTAAGAATAAACATGTTTGACTTTAGCTTTCCTTGTGACAAAATCTGCCCCCATTCATATGTAGCATTTTTGGATTCTAAATCTAGGAAGAAATACTCCGACTTGGAGATTATGGAAGAAACATTTGCCATAATATTATCACCTGCGGACATTACAGAATCTGCAGTAATAGGAACAAATCCATATCTGACTGCCAATGGGAAGAAATATTCCTTATAAAAAGGCAATTGTTGGAACGGAACAGAAAAATAGCACAGGCGGGTCTGATAATCAGATGGCATTGACAACTCTGACATAGCTGTATTATCGCTAAATGTCTTAACGTTATCATCCCAATAAGCCTTTATCTCCTTAAACAATTCTGCCAATATCTGAGGATAATCCTTTGGATCACCTTCTATATTTACGACCTTAACACCCCTGCGTTCGTAACGAGATTTTTCCGTATCAGTACAGTTTACTTTTATTACATAACCCTGACGCGTCATTTTTCCTAATCGACTCTTGATAACTTGCCATATTTGGCGGAAGTCATCATCATCTAAACTATAACCAATAAACAGAGGTGTTCTTGTAATAAGAAGATTTGATAAGTATGTAGCCAACATGGGATTCTGTTCAAGAAACATATCATAATCTTCTTCCGTAGCAACCATCTTGTCAGGATGGTCTATATCCCCATGAAATTTTAATAACGTTAATTCATCCTTCATTGGAGCCACAGACAACTGGCTTTCACTGATAATAGGACGACATGGCTTAGAAATCTTTCGGTAACCATCTTCAAGAAGTTGATCGAAATTAGTGGTACAGACAATGTCAAACTGTAATCTACAGAATGCTTCATGTGTAGTAGCGGGCTTTATCAGTCCTGACAATAGGAAATCTTTCATCCTCTCAGCCATAACTGGCCGTGAAAATGCGTGCTCATAAGCAGAAATGGCATCTATCGTATTACTATAATCATATCCAGGCATCTCATGGGCAAAAGCCTTTCCCAAAGCTTCCCAAGCAAGCATATGCTTACCTTCTGGTATCTCCGCATTCAAAGAAAAACCAGAACCAATAATCGGGAGGCATCTATTCTGAATGATACTTTCCTTTAATGACTGTGGAAACTGATCCAAGTATTTAAAGCTTGCCATTCCTTGCTTGATTTAAAATATATATTTCATTTGAACAACTATCTGAATGTATATCACCATGTTCAATTTTAGTAGTAATTACCTTATCTCAATTTAGCCCTTAAAGATTATTATACTGATGCAATACCTATAATTTAAAATGGTAAATCATTGGGGTCATAAGAATCTGGCATGGAAATTGAGTCTTTAATTATGAGTTCATCTATAGGCTCACTTATGATATTAAATTTCAATTCACCATTCTCTTCGAACAAAGATTCTGAAACTTTGATTACATCTATTGTAGAAGATATAGTGGTATCATGTGTCCATTCATAGAAGCCATCTTTATAATCATGCTGCCACCCATTCGCATTCATTAACGCATTGAGACCATCATAGTCATCAAACCATATACCATAAGGCAAAGATAGTATTGACGAAATCTTTAGAACAACTGGGTGTGAAACAAAGTGTGTTACATGAAGTGTAGATGATATATTGTCTTTTGTACTTTGAAATTCATTAGACAATGTTTCGAACCTAACAGCCAAGCTTTCAAGCTTTTGAGACAATACTATATCTTTGGATTTTGCATTAGAATCTAAAAAGGACTGAAAGAGACCTGCAAACTGTTCTTTTAGATAATCCTGAATTTCATTGGATGATTCAAAGGTTTTTATGTTATTGTTGGAAGACATACCACGAACCTCTTCAATAAACTCATATATCTTCACATCATCTACATAACTATATTTGATAGTTGCATTACCTTTGTTTCGTAAATAAGTTTGATATTCATTGTCAACACTTTTTTCTATAAAAATATACACTTGCTTGTTCTCATTAAACGCTGTTCTCAATTCTTCGTTGCTAATTGAATATCTGCTATTCTCAGCCTCTGTCCCGAAACGTCCTCCAATAATAGAAACAAATATATCAATATTACTAACTTCTTTGTAACAATATTTCTCAAGTTTTTCTTTATTACCAAAAGGAATATCGCCATGCTCATTTCGCACAGTATCGTATCCTAAACCATGCAGAAATACATCCAGATTCTCACGAGTCTGCTTCAAATCATAATAGGTAGAACTTATAAAAACTCTTGGTCGTGCCATAGGGAAATCTTATTTATTAATAATTGCATCATCACGGAGTTTCTTTCCAATTGTATTTTCGATGATTTTAGTCTTGAGTTTATACTTGGTGTCTTTTTTACTGAATGAGACACCGAGGTACTTTAGAATTCCCTCCAAGTCTTTCTTTTGAAGATTCGCCATTTCAAAATAATCAAAACATTCATCACGAGTAATCTTTGACTGAAGCTCAATAACATATTGACTGTAGGTAAAGTTATCGAAACTTAAGTTACTTACCGCATGTCTCTCTTTGACAAAGTTAATCTTCATCGCTCCATTCTCCAAGTCGCCGATTTCACTATAATCAAGTTTCTTCAAGAAAGCAATAAAAAGTTCTACTTGCTTCAGTAATATATCATTCTTCATGGGTCTTGCTAATAAGTTCATCAACAATCAATTCAAGTTCATTAACAATGTCTTTCCGACTACCGTTCTTATCTAAAACGACAGGTAAAAGATATTGAGGTGCTTCTGCAAATATTGACTTATTCTCACGTATATAGGCATCAAAAACAGGTACATTGCTACGTTTTACATCACTGATATATTGACGCTGTACACTGATAGGAACTGCACCATAAAGCTGCACCATGGTAAAGATAACACCTGCTATTAATGGGTTAATAGCTTTCTGCTTTTCATCATACTCCGCTGCTTTATCACTAAAATAATTATAATCTTTGATTAATTCATTCAAGTTACGCTGCAGATAACTAATTCCAAGAGTTGACAGGTAATCAGGTTTGGCTGGCACAATAACATAATCACTAGCTATAATTGCATTTTTAGTGACAATGTTGAAATTGGGTGGGCAATCTATAATGACATAGTCATAAATTCCATTCATTGATGCTAAACCTTCTCGCAAGATATTGTGAACTTTGAGATAACTTTTTTGTTGTTGTTTCTGTGACCCTGCTTTTAACTCAGTAGCCAACTCCAAGTCAATATTAATCAAATCCAGATGCGAAGCCACTATGTTCAAAACGCCACTATTATGATCTCGAATGACCTGATTTGCTTGCTTAGGGGCTATGATCAAATTTCTGAAAGAATCAACCTTATCATCTTCAAAAGTAAACCAATTCTTTATAGTTTTGTTTTCACTCAAATGAGTTTTCCAATCATCAGGAGTTACAAAAGAAAAGGTAAGGCTTGATTGTGGATCAAGATCTATCATCAGCACCTTATATCCTCTATAAGCTAACTCAGCACTAATATTAGAGGTTAATGTGGTTTTTCCAACACCCCCCTTATAATTCATGACTGATATAATCTTAGTCATCGTTCAATCACTTTATACAAACACACTCAAAAATTCTGCTATCCTAAGCAATATTTTACCTCTTGATATGATTTTATGCTTTATATTTAATGCCTCTAATTCTGACTTGACATTACGAAACACATTAATCGTGCCTTTGTTCTCAGGCAATATCGCTTCTTCAACACTCGATATTACTTTTACAATATCTTCCAACGAATGATAAACAGAATCTTTATTATTGCCACGTATTGGGATGGCCACTTCGTTGAGGTTGTCATCGTCGTCCCACATAAATACCACGAAAAGAGGCAAATCCTGACTATTGTCTAAGCCAAAATCCTTTAGTACAGGAATGTTCTTGTTTGGTTCTTTCCATGTCTGAACCATAAACCCAGTATAACCGGCACCTGAACCCTTGACCTCCATTTGGCCTTGTTGTAAAGGTCGTGCAGCAAAAATAGGCCAATTACTTCCCGAGATGATATCCAAAGCTTTCCAAAAAACATCGTCTTGAAGTACTTTCGCCACATAAGGGTTACTCTCAGTATAAAGGATAAAACCGTAAATTCGTGATAGATTGCTATCTCCTTTAATGAGTCCCTTTATAATCTCTAATCCACTGTCCTTTTGGAAATCAAACATAAAAAAAATAGTCGTATGAAATACTATTATGTCTAAATGAGTTCAAAGTCACTGGAAACTCTTCAATGAGCGCAAGAAGCTTTCTCTTCAAACACTTTAAATCGGTATTCCTTTAAGTTGGAGTCATAGTTATTGTTCATGTTATCAAGACCCACAATCTTCATAGCCTCCTGGCTCTAACAAGATTTGCACCTATAAAGCTAGCACTGCCAGTAACATGTATAGTTTTCATAATTTATCCAAGTTATACTGATCTAATATCCCTTCGGATTATTCTTCTGCCAATTCCAGCTGTCGCGGCACATCTCTTCAATGCCATATTGGGCCTTCCAGCCAAGTTCGGCTTCGGCCTTTGCGGGATTGCAATAGCAGGTGGCGATGTCGCCTGGACGGCGGGGCTTGATGGAGTATGGGACTTTGACGCCATTGACTTTCTCAAAGGCTTTTACTACGTCCAATACACTATAGCCATGGCCGGTGCCAAGGTTGTAGATGGCAAGGCCGCAATCCTTTGCGATGGCTTTCAAAGCGGCTACGTGACCTGAGGCTAAGTCGCATACATGGATGTAATCACGAACGCCGGTGCCATCGGGGGTGTCATAGTCATTGCCAAAGACGCCCAACTCCTTGCGAATGCCTACTGCTGTCTGGGTAATATAGGGCATCAGGTTGTTGGGGATACCATTGGGGTTCTCGCCAATAGTGCCACTCTGATGGGCACCAATAGGGTTGAAATAGCGAAGCAGAACTACATTCCATGATGGGTCGGCTTTCTGCACATCCATCAGCACTTCTTCCAACATGCTCTTGGTCTGACCGTAAGGATTGGTACAATGACCTTTAGGGCATTCTTCTGTGATAGGAATGATGGCAGGATCGCCATATACCGTAGCAGAGCTACTGAAGATAATATTCTTGCAACCATGCTGGCGCATCACATCCAACAGGATGAAGGTGCCGGTCATGTTGTTATGATAGTACTCCAAAGGCTTTGATACAGATTCGCCTACGGCTTTCAAGCCAGCAAAGTGGATAACAGCATCAAACTTGTTCTCCTCAAAAACCTTGGTAAGTTTCTCTTTATCCCGTACATCCACCTCATAGAAAGGGATCTCCTTCCCGATAATCTTTGCCACACGTCGCAAAGACTCTGGGTTACTATTCACCAGGTTGTCCACCACAACTACGTTGTGACCAGCCTTATCCAGCTCGATAATTGTGTGGCTACCGATATATCCGGCACCACCTGTAAGAAGTATGTTCATTATGGTAAAAAAATATCAAATTTTGGATGCAAGCAAATTCTTGGGGTTTTGAAATCTTTATAAGACACTAGATTTCAACTGATTACATGCGAAGGCGTAATAAAAACACATTCATTTTCGGCCCCTACATTTGCCCTAAATTGTAACTATCTTCCATGGCTGAAGATATAACGTTGCAAAAATACTGACTTTTCTTAAGAAAAACAAATAAAAATAATAAAAACAAACCCACCCTCCCACTTTCCTCATATTTAATTAGATTTGCATATCGTCGCCTCCGTCATCGCCACCGTTGCCGTCATTGCCACCAGTATTGCCACTACCGCCAGTTCCGGTACCAGCGCCACTGCCGTTGTCAGAGCCACCAGATGCTGGTGTAGGTGTCACTAGAGAACCTGCAACATTGCCAGAAAGTGGTTTCAAATAAACAGCATGGGTGTTGATGCCGCCATAGCTGTTCGCACTATCTTTCATGGCGCTATTACCCTGATAGTTAGCCAACAACGAAGAATCTACATAGAGATACTGCGTACTTACTTTCAGGGCACCTGTTTCATCCTCTCGACTATGCACCCATACGGCGGCGCCATCGGTAATCGCCTGGCTCATACCCAGCTTACCATTCACTGAAGAGAAGCCCATTGCTGAGACAACTTCCAACAGCAAGGTGCTGTCGGCAGGATGTAACATTACCTTATAGCCATAAATCCTGGCACGAGGGACATTGGTCACATTGTCCACCGACTGCTGTCCGTAGAAGAATGTCAACTGATCACCTGCTTCGTACCCATCATTGTTGGCTATCACAGCATTTGCAAAATCTCCTACAGTGGTATTGGCACCAATCATCAATGAGCCCAGACTGATATCACTGACCAAAATGTTATTTCCATTCTTGGTCATCGCAATCGAAGGCAGTGTACCACGGGTAATCTGGTATGGCGCCAACACGCTACCGCCGTTCAGCTGCACTTTCTTGGATACATACACCTTCACTACATTCATATTTGCCTGGACAAACGCATTGTAATCGCTCATCTTGCCATTCAAGCCCTCAAAACCCTTCTTTAACGTCTGGTTAAACTGGCGATACATCGCCCCCAGATTTCCCCATTGCGTACGAACTTGCATCTGTGCCTCACTGCGTCGAGGCACACTCGCCTTTGCGGGTGCCTCAAACGTCACAGTTCCATACTTGGTCTGCCTGTAAATCAGCTGACCTACTTTGCCACTAATCTGAGTGGCCACACCTGTTACTTTTGCCATAAACAAAACCTCCTTGAAAACAAATCTTTAAATATTAGATACTATACCTACACTTTAAGTCTAACGATGATGATCAGCATGCTTAGTACAACCATCACCGCCACTACCCATTTTAACACTGAAACCAAAGAAGAAGACCAATTCTCACCTCGAGACGTCAATCGTGCATTCTGCGTCCGGACCGAATCATTGCGCTCAATATGGACGGAATCGATTACCACCCTTGCCTCTTCTTTCTTCTCTCTCACATCAGATAGCCAGCGAAGGCGATCACGTTCAGTGACCATGCTTTTGAAAACGGTGTCGCCAGTTTCGTTCATCTGTACACTGATGGTAGTTACCTCACGCAGTGTATCGTGCACTGCCACCATCACTTGCTCACGCATCGTATCCTTTGTATCCAGCAACTTCAGGCTGCTAACTTCAGACCTCACACTTCGTTGTGTTCCGCAACCCATCATACACAGGGCACATATCCCTGTGAGGGCAGCGATCAATACGCTGTATCGCATCACGTAACTCCTTTACTTCTTGACGGAGCTCCCTCACTTCCCGCTGCAAAGGTTCAGCGATATAAGCGCGAAATTCCGTCACATACTCTTTACTCAACTCCATGTCCTTCTGCCTGTTATCAGCCTTCAGACCCTCTACTTCCTGTCTATGCTTCTTCCTGTCTATCACCCACCCGCATCCGCCCAGTAAAGTGATAAAACCTAAAACTACACTCGTTAAATCTACCCCATAAGTCCTTCATTGCGGGCCTGACCCGCAACCTCTTTTAATACCTAACAATCCTTCTATTCCCCCCATCCCTCCTCCAGCTCATATGAATAAAGTTTGGGTAAATAATCAACTGATCATATTTACCCAACGCCTTAATTATCTGAACCAGCTGGGCGTTCCCATCTGGGCTACCAGCTGTTATATCCGCTGCTTCCCCTTTCAGGTGCTGGCTATTCGCCACTCCTCCCACCTTTCGGTTATGTATTGGACAACGATACCCGCTGTTTACCATGATAGGTCGCCCTAACCTCTCCCGCGCTGGATCCAATACATTATCCACCAGCGCCTCAATGTTCTGCACTGCCTCAGGGGGCATCCTGCACCGTCTACAGCGACAATTAAACTCATTCAATTTAAAATAAATCATACTCACTTTTTTAAATTAGTTATACTTCTCCAATGTTCTTGGATTGGGTACATTTCTCCATCTGAGCATCCATCTTGCTCACAATTTCCATCATTTTTTCCAAGTGCCTATCTAGGCTGGTTCCCCAGGTCTTATCGAATTCCTGGTCTGTAACCGAGTTAGCCCTGATTGCATCTATTCTATCCAATAAGTTCATTGATTTTTCCATCATCTAATTAAGCACTTTAATTAGTTATCAGCCTCTCTCTAACAAGTCAAGTAACTGTTTTTCCAGTTCCTTTACCTTTTTCACAGATATTCCCATTGATCCCGCTATTCCGGAATAGTCATTATTTCGATATAACGCATCCAGGTAAGCTAACAGTTGGGTATGATCTTTCGCCATCTTACGGGCAATGTCGTAACCCATATCCCGTAAATTGGATTCACGCTCCCACTGACAAGCAATATCCATCTCTGCCTGCTTACGAAAGGACTGTTCACTTGTCAGCGACATCTCAGGACAATCAAATTTATAATACTCCCGCACGATATGCCCCATTTTGCTTTTTGCAATCTCAATAAGCATCGAACTCAGTGATCGGTCCTTCTTCCAATGCCACTCCCCACAAAACAATGCCTCGTAGCATTCCTCTGAGATTACCTCGACTGCATTTCCACCCATGGCGGCTGTAGAAAAAGGGCCAAACTCCAAGTTGAATCCCTTAGTAGAGATTTCCCAGGTCACCCATCGTGCCAACGTTTTCAATGCCTTTTTCTTTTCTTCGAGTGTGACGGCCTCCAGTCGTTCCCACTCTTGTTTAGTTAATTTGAAATTTTTCATTTTATTTGTTTAATAATTAATAATCATCAACACATTTTCATCCCTTCACCTGTATCTTATCCAACTTTTGAGGAGAAAGACACCATATGCCCAAAAAAACCATCAAAAATTAACATATATTAACATATAACAAAAAAAGCAATAAAAAAAAGTCATCTCCCTGAAAAGGGAAATGACCCGTTTTTTTTACACTTATGAAGCGCTAGTTCGCGCATGAAGCACATCTACTTTCTGATGTGTTCAGTATTAACAAATAGCACTCTTGATAGTTTCTACAATATATTTCACATCGTCATCTGAAACGCATGGACCAGTAGGTAAGCACATGCCCTTCTTGAAAATCGATTCAGAAACGCCATTAACATAGGCAGGTGCATGCTTATATACTGGTTGCTTGTGCATGGGCTTCCAGGTAGGACGTGCCTCAATGCCTGCTTGATCCAAGTACATGCGCAATGCTTCTACATTGTCATTGGGCTGACAGTCGGTTGTGGCTATGGTTGCCATGTGAACAACGCCTGCAGCACCACCTACAGCGCCTTTTACGATAGTCTTATAAGCATTCTCCTGTCCTTTAATCTGGAGAGAAGGGTCAATGATAATGGTGCTTAGCCAGTAGTTGGAGTCATACTCACCGGTGGCTGGCTGACAGTGTACCGTAATGCCTGGTACGTTGGCGAACAGCTCTTCGTAGAGCTTCTGTACATGCTTGTGGTGAGCCAGGTGTTCATCAAGTACAAACATCTGTCCACGACCAATACCTGCACAGATATTACTCATGCGGTAGTTATAACCTATCTTCTCGTGCTGGTAGTAGGGATAGCTCTCACGGTACTGAGTGGCGTACATCATGATTTCACGCCATTCATCATCATTATTGGCAATCACGGCACCACCACCAGAGGTGGTAATCATCTTGTTACCATTGAATGACAGGATGCCATACTTGCCAAAAGTGCCCAACACCTGTCCGTTGTAACGGGATCCAAAGCCTTCCGCTGCATCTTCAATTACCTGGATATCATACTTGTTGGCAATCGCCATGATGCGGTCAACATTGTAGGGCATACCATAGAGTGCCACTGGTAAAATGGCTTTTGGCTTTTTGCCTGTCTTGGCAATTCTGTCTTTAATAGCTACCTCCACCAACTCTGGATCTAAATTCCAAGTGTCGCGCTCAGAATCTACAAATACTGGTGTGGCACCCAAATAAGTGATGGGGTGTGAAGATGCACAGAAAGTAAAGGATTGGGTAATGACCTCATCTCCTGCTGTAACACCAGCTGCAATAAGAGATAAATGAACAGCAGCAGTACCGGATGCCAGTACCACTACTTTCTTGTTTTCACCTATGAATGATTCGAGATCTTTCTCAAAACCATCGACATTAGGCCCCAACGGCACCACCCAATTGGTGTCAAAAGCCTCCTTGATATATTCTTGTTCTTTGCCGCTCATATGAGCCAGGCAAAGGTGGATCCTTTTATTATTTTGCATCTTCGTTTCAATTATCGGGTGCAAAGTTACATATTATATTGCAAAATAAAAGCAGTTTCTTCAAATATTTTTTATTTTTATTCAATTATTATTAACACCCATCTAAAAAACAGCTCGTTTTCTATCATCTTTCTGTACGAACGGGATTGCTCAGGAAATCCTCATACGCCAGTCGGATGCCGTCTTCCAGTTCGGTCTTGTAGGTCCAACCAAGGGCGGTGGCTTTGCTTACATCCAACAACTTACGAGGGGTGCCGTTAGGACGGGTGGTGTCCCATTCGATGCGGCCTTTGTATCCTACTACTTTGGCCACCAACTCTGTCAGTGCCTTGATGGTCAGTTCCTTGCCTGTACCTGCATTCACAGTTTCGTTACCAGTGTAGTTGTTCATCAAAAACACACAGAGGTTGGCCAGGTCATCTACATAGAGGAACTCGCGCAGCGGGCTGCCATCACCCCAACAGGTGACGCTCTCCTGCCCTGCGACCTTAGCCTCATGGAAACGACGGATTAACGCTGGTAGTACATGGCTGTGCTCTGGATGGTAGTTGTCATTAGGACCATAGAGGTTGGTGGGCATCACGGAGATATAATCTGTGCCATACTGCTTGTTCAGGAACTCACAGTACTTCAAACCTGAAATCTTTGCCAACGCATACGCCTCATTGGTCTTCTCCAACTCGCCAGTCAGCAGACAACTCTCTGTCATGGGTTGTGGTGCCAAGCGTGGATAGATGCAGCTCGAGCCCAAAAACAGTAGTTTCTTGCAACCATTCTTCCATGCCGCATGAATCACATTCATCTCCAGGATCATGTTCTCGTACATGAAATCTGCCAATGCACTTTGGTTGGCCACAATACCACCTACCTTGGCTGCCGCCAGGAATACATATTCCGGCTTCTCCTCCGCAAAAAACTGCTCTACCGCCTCCTGCCGAGTTAAATCCAGCTCCTTGTGCGTGCGGGTAATAATATTTGTATATCCCTGCCGCTGCAGTTCCCGCACAATGGCACTTCCTACCATGCCACTATGCCCAGCCACATATATCTTCGAATCCTGTTCCATACACCTCATTGCGGCCTTGCCCCCCTCATCGCGGGCTTGACCCGCGATCTCATCCGTTATTCCGTGATTCCGTTAACTCCTCCAAATCATGCTTCACCATAATCCGCACCAGCTCCTCAAACGACGTCTTCTGAGGGTTCCACCCCAGAACAGTCTTTGCCTTCGTCGGGTCACCCAAGAGTTGATCCACCTCCGCAGGACGGAAGTACTTTGGATCCACCTCGACCAGCACCTTGCCGGTCTTCACATCAATACCTTTCTCATCAACACCCTCACCTTCCCAGCGCAAATCAATACCTGCCTCATGGAAAGCCAGCGTACAGAACTCACGAACAGAGTGGCTTTGACCTGTTGCGATGACAAAGTCGTCAGGTTGTTCTTGTTGCAGCATCAACCACATACATTCAATGTAGTCCTTGGCATAGCCCCAGTCGCGTAGGGCATTCAGATTGCCCAGATAAAGTTTATCTTGACAACCTTTGGCTATGCGGGCTACAGCGAGCGTAATCTTGCGAGTGACAAAGTTCTCTCCTCGACGTTCACTCTCATGGTTGAACAGGATGCCGTTGCAGCAGTACATGCCATAGCTCTCGCGATAGTTCTTCATCATCCAGAAACCATACATCTTCGCCACGCCATAAGGCGAACGGGGATAGAACGGAGTGCTCTCCCGTTGCGGTACTTCCTGTACCTTGCCATATAGCTCTGATGTGGATGCCTGGTAGATACGACAAGTATCAGCCAGCCCCACGATACGCACCGCCTCCAGCAGACGTAACACACCTACAGCATCCACCTCTGCAGTGAACTCAGGCACGTCGAAACTTACCTTTACATGGCTCTGTGCTGCCAGGTTATATATCTCGTCAGGACGGATCTCGCTGATAATACGAATCAAAGAAGAGCTATCTGTCATGTCTCCCCAATGGAGATTTACCAAGCGTTTCTTCTTCATATCTCGCACCCACTCGTCCAGATATAGATGCTCAATGCGGCCCGTATTGAAAGAGCTGCTACGACGTAATACGCCATGCACATCATATCCTTTTTCTATCAGGAACTCTGCCAAGTAACTGCCGTCCTGTCCGGTAATACCTGTAATTAAAGCAACTTTAGCCATATATTGTTATTCTATTATTCAAAGTTCATTCGATACTTGTCGCTGCACATAGATAGCATAGCAAAGCACCACAGCAAAGCAAACAACAGGTACCAAGAAGGAAATGTTGATGCCCGCAGCATCGCTCAGCAATCCCTGCAAGGGTGTCAGCAAAGCGCCACCCAAGATGGCCATAATCAGGCCACTGGCACCAATCTTGGCATCACCTGCATAGCCACCTTTCTCTGGGTTCTCCACATCACCTAATGCAAGGCCATAAATGGTGGGGAACATCAGGCTCATAAAGACGCTGGCCAGTATCAAAGCACCCACAGCTACCCAACCATCTGTCAGCACTACCACAAAAGCACTGAGAGCACTCAGCAGTGCACCGACCGACAATAATCGCTGAGGAGCGAAATACTTCATCAACCAAGTATAGACAAATCGTGATAAACAAAAGCCAATGATGGCAGCCAAATAGAAATTGGCAGCCTCTGCCTCTGCTACGCCCAGTTCTTTCATCGAAAGACGGATGGCAAAGCTCCACGTACCAGTTTGGGCTCCCATGTAAAAGAACTGTGCCACTACGCCCCAAGCATATCGCTTATTTCGCGTCAACCTTCCAAATGTTGCTTTCAGAGAGAGTTCATCCATTTGTCCCTGGGCAGGTCTAAGGGACGGCATATTGGCAAACAGCATTACTACCATGATGAGCAACAACACAGCGCCTAAGGCAGCATACGTACCACTGATAGAATACAGGGAAATATCTTGCAGAATGAAATACTTACTTATCAGGATACCCGTAATACAGCCTATTGGGTTGAACGCCTGTGCAATGTTCAAACGCCGGGTAGCTGTCTCTTGATCTCCCATGGCCAATATATAAGGATTGGAGGTCGTTTCCAATACCGAACAACCTGTGGCCATTACATAAATGGCAAATAGGTAAAAGGCATAGCTGGCAGTCCATGCAGCCGGTAAGAACAGAATGGTTCCTGCTGCATAAAGAATCAACCCCAACACTACTCCGCTCTTGTAGCTGTGCTTACGGATAAAAAGTGCCGCAGGCAACGCAATACAGAAATAAGCGCCGTAAAACGCCATCTGAATAAACGTCGTCTGTGTATCGCTCATCTGCATCACCTTTCGGAACGCAGCCAGCAATGTATCTGTCATATTAGCCGCTACACCCCACAACGCAAACAGGGTCGTAATGAGGATAAACGGCAATAAGTATCTCTTTTCTACAACTTTCATTGTTATAGATTAATATCTTTCCTCAATCACCTTCCAATCCACAATCTTCCACAGCTCAGCAAGATGAGCGGCACGGCGATTCTGATAGTCGAGGTAATAAGCATGCTCCCACACATCGAAGGTCAGCAGAGGCTTCAGGCCTTTCGTCACAGGATTAGAAGCGCCTGGCTCTTGGGTGATAACCAAGGTACCATCAGCTTGTGCAGCAAGCCATACCCAGCCACTACCAAACAGGCCTACACCTTTGGCAACAAACTCCTCCTTGAAGGCTTCGATGCTCCCCCACTGCTTCTCTATCTGTGCAGCCAGAGCACCAGTGGGAGCACTCTTCACTGATGCTGCAGAAGCAAATTGCGTAAAATACAGATTGTGGTTCAGTACTTGACCAGCATTATTAAATATTGCCCCAGACGATTGTTTAACAATCTCCTCAAGTGATTGTCCTTCCAAACCGCTACCAGGCTGTAACTTGTTCAGGTTATCCACATACGCCTGTAAGTGCTTTCCATGATGGAACTCCAATGTCTTAGCGCTAATTACTGGCTCTAAGGCATTCTGTGCATAAGGTAAATCAATCAGTGTAAACATATTGTCTTATTTTATAGAAATACGATAAAGAAAGGCAGTAGTCCATTTGGCAGGGCGTTGGCTTCCAAAGCCTAAGGTCGCGGGGGCAATTCCCGTTTGCTAAAAGCATTAGCTTTCCAAGCTAAGGCACGCTGGTTTATGCCTCACTGCACAACCCAAATAAACTTACTCAAAATATAATTACAACGCATAGTCTTCAGCCAAAAATAGTCTCACGTACAGCATCCTCTGTCTTGGATGTTCGAAAGAATATTCATAGATAATCATCCGAACTCCTCGCCAAAATGGTCAATATCACTTATTCAAAGCCAAGAAACGATACCAGTTTATTGAAAAAAGGCAACACTTCAAAAGGCATCTTCCCCCGCTCCATCAATGTATTACGTTGATGGTCTAATAAACCGTGTATTTCAAACCTGTATAAATGTCTTTCGCAATCCATCATTGAATATCCATATTCTGCTAGTTCATTAGACATGCTTTCGCCCGTTACGACTTGTCCAAAATGGGTTAGCTTATTAATAGCTTCAATAAATTGATAATCCATTTCTCCCAAATCTGAGATTTGTTGAACTAACTCCTCAAGACTGATGAAAGATTCATTTCCATTCACCGCTTGCTTTATAATTTTAGCATAGGCCGTTCTTGTTTGATCAAAGCGACTCGAAATAACAACTTGAGCGATTCTGTAAACAAGATCATAAAACTCTGCAGATTCCAATAATTCCTTGCGAAAAGAGTTCTCTTTTAGTTCCGCAAGTTCTTCATTCGTTTTAGAGATAAAATCCTCTACCCTTTTCGAGTGTAAATTAGCCCATTTTGAAGACAATAAAATATCTAAACTGCCACCAGCATATGGAATGGCGTTAACTAATACCCTCAAAAAAGTATTTGACTCGTACTTCCTACTTATCTCATCAAAGTCCCCAGTACACAATAAAAATAAAAATCAATCATTTCAGAACGGACGATTACATCTTATCATCCAGATTTCTCGCTTTCTCCTCATGTTTGAAGTTCGAGATAAACTCCTTGGTAGTATCCACCACCTGAGCCTTGGTAATGTCATTGAAAGCAAAGATACACACCAGTTTCTCGATTATGAAAAATAACTATTAAAACTTACTATTCGGAGTATGAATATCATCAAAGTCTTGTGTCAAGTTCTTTAGAAGAACTATCTTTTTATAGATAAAAAACTAATCAACTAGTGTAACATCCTTTGTACGAAAAAATTTCTGTTTGAATACAATTTGACATAATTATCTTCATTATAATCTATACTTCCCCGATAAGATGTTCGTCGCTTATCCGGCTCGTCAGTAATACCGATTTTTCGAATAACATATTCCACATGAAGATAATCAAGTATAAAGGCTCTTTTGAAGATGAAATCAATCAAGGGCTCTGTTAAGTTTAACTGTTCTTGAGGAGATTCATCTCCTTTCTTCAATTCAACTAAGAGAACATACAACTTATCATCTTTATCAACGAAGATAACATAGTCACAAATGCGTTTCATCCCTTTCAGGCCCATAACTGGTCTCATCTTACTTCCTCGAAGATAAGGAAATGGATCCTTCATTTTTTGATTATGTTCTTGATCTAACCTACATACTAAGATATTATCATCGGGAATACCATTACCTTTGCATAATACACGGCTCATCTTTTCCGAAGGTTCATCAATAGTTTTAGGAGATTTGACGATATAATGGTCATCAAATATCTTATACAAAATATTAATTAGCTTACTCATTATATTGAAGCTTGTACGTTATTCTATCAGAATTGCTATTTAATTCATAAATAACATCATCTATTGTTTCCAGAGAAAAACCATCTTCTTTCACTATAACAGGTTCTATGGTTGACACACGAGAGTTACGTTTACGAGGCTTGAACAGGTACACTGAAACATCCACAGCTTTCAACACATCGCTTTCACTATATCTCAACTCTTCCATAACATCCTTTCTATCACTTATAGAACCTAGAGAAATTAAATTGTTCAACTCTCGAATAATATAATCACTATGTGTACTAATTAGCAAATTTAACCCGTTATTAACCATTCGGCCAAAAATACGTGCAAGAAGAACTTGAGCATCAGGATGTAAATTCATCTCTGGTTCATCTATAATAATTAAATCACCCCTCACAGCTAGATGCTTTAAATAAAAAGTCAAACTTGATAAAGTCTTAACAATAGAAGCAGACAATTGAATTGGTAATCGTTGACCTCTTTTGGGGACGAATTCAACTTCTCCTTCCTTAGTTATTGAGATTCTTCCTCCCAAAAGATTTTGTTCAAGAGTTTCAGCAAAAGAAGCATATTCACTTTTTTGTTTTTTGAGATTATTAAGATCGTTAGCAACAGAAAGACAATCGCGAATAGCCAAAGGATAACGAGTACTTCTTCCTAATAAACGATCCACAGAATCATATCCTAATTTCCTATTGTCTTTAAGAGCTTGCATTTGCTCTATTAATTCATTACGTTGGATAGATAATTCTTTATTAAAAGTATATATCGAATTCCTTTCAACAGGGAAAATGCATGACTGAGTAAAGGGATAGTTGACAAGCCTTTCGTAAACCTCTAATTTTAGACGCCAAGCAAAAAAATAAACATCACCTAAGTCTGATGAATTTTCTTCAGATTGTTTAATTGTAATGAACATTGAACTTGCTTCTTTGCTTACAAAGAACAATGAACCATTCCAAATAAAAGAAAAATCTAGTTGAATATCACTCACAGTCTCTGAAAATTCTTTCTCTGAAGCACTATATTGTAGCTCCATGCTATTGAAAAGAGAAAGCTTATCACTATCTGAAATACCAAAAATACTTTCCAATGATTTCCCAACTGATTGTATTTTATTTTTTCGATACTTTATAAGATTCTCGTAATCTATCTCAATTTTGAATTCCTTTTCAGAGAACAGTTTGGTATCAATCTCAAAACCATCATCATAATAAAACTGAGACTTTATCAATGAATAGAGGATGTACGAGACATATGTCTTTCCTGTATTATTAGGACCACAAAAAACAGTAAGTCTTTTAGAAATATCAACTTCGCCAGACTCCACATTACCTAGATTCTTGATTTTTAATTTCATACCCTTAAATATTATTGATACGTTAACTACACTACATAATTGTTAATAATAATTTGAAATTACTATCATAGTACTTTTATTTTCGATTTATTTTGTTTTTTCAATAGAGTCCCAAAAACATAAAAATATTGAATAACTTAACATTTTCATTATTCAGAATCATTAAAAAAAACAACCTTGTCCAACAGCAATCCTAATTCTATCTGTCACCATAATATGGTCAGTATTTTCTAAGAGAATTAAAGAGTGTTTACTACTCTACCTGCAGCTACAATTCTAATCAGGTCTGAAACCATCTTTCCTTTACGGTCTATTCGTAGTCCACCACCTGCAGCTGCTATATGAACCAAATCAGAAAATAAAAACATATTAATACAAAAGTAACTTTAATAACCACATTTCTATAATATGTATTCAATTAATGAAATAGAGCCATAATATTCAATAATGTCATATGTCTAGTTCACTCTCTAAGCACATATTCTGTTTTATCTTGACAATCCATAGATTTGAAGATGTCCGCACAATATTCATAATCAAACACTGTCATTATGACAGTTATAAAGATTGGCATTGTTTTTGTTGCCATTACTGATGGAGAGTTGGCAGAGTGGTTTATTGCACCTGACTGAAAATCAGGCAGTCCCTCGCGGGCTCGGGGGTTCGAATCCCCCACTCTGAATATTTCATTAAACAATAATATCAGGCAGGAGAAATCCTGCTTTTTTACATTTGTATGCCACAAACAGCCACGCCCTCATCGAACACAGCAGTTATCCTTACTCCCCATATTTCCCATCATTCGTCTCAAATCTCATACTCGACTCATACACTTCAATACTTTACCACTTACCCAAAGGTACCTGTATCCAGTACTTTCCTTTCCTCGAACTTATCCACATCCAGGCCGCCTCTACAAACTGCGTATTAGCAGCAACCGTCTCGCTCGTCGTCATATGCCCATCTGTCGCCTCCTTCGTCCTAGGCTCCAGCTCATTCAGCATCCTCTGGCTCGTATCCTATGCCGTTGTTCTCAGGTCATAGTTCTGTTTCTTAAGTTCACTTCACTGCGCCTGATTCCGTAATTCCGCTCCGTTATCTTATTTTTTCAGACAATCCGTGATTCACATTGATTCTTTTGTCTGTATTGCACACTCACCATATGCAGCTCCTCAAAGAGTGTCACTCTCCGCTTTTAGATCTCTAAAATTATAAAATTACATGTAATGCTTTTAGCCAGTTACAATAATATCCTCGATGGATTGTGGTATTCTCGTTCTATGGATGCCACAATCTCATTGTACTTCGTTTTCCAAATTTCATCCTGCGTCATTCAGTTTTCCATTCTCACTTATATACAGATATTATTTTTGCCAACTTGATAACATCAATGGGATATTTTATCTGATCTCCATGCCTTTTTGCTCGTTTACAGTAGGCTGGATAATCATTAAAATGGGAAAAAATCAATCGTTGCCAGACCAGGGGGAACACCGATTCAGGTGTATGACATCTTTATGTACCTGATATGCTCAGAAGCAATGCATGCCTCAAACAATGGTATCTGCTAATGCCTTTAACTGAGCTTTCTGTTCATCATTGAGAATAAGTACATCCGTTCCCCATGCTTCAGCTGGTACAGCAATACCTACTTGTTCTGATAAGACACCAGCCTTCATAAATGTGAGTAATTCAGTGAGTTTGGCGCGACAGTTGGCTGTAGCAGCCTTGCCACCTGCTCCACAGATAGCTACGGGCTTGCCATTGATACAGGTAGGTGTTCCGTAGTCCAGAGGAATAACAGGGCGAGACAGCCAGTCAAGCAGGTTCTTCAAATGACCAGGATAGCTCATGTTATACTCAGGTGTAAAAATCCAAAGTGCATCGGCCTCAGAGACAGCCTTACGAATACGAGCTACAGAGGCAGGCTCTGGCTGCTCTATATCCTGATTCAGCAACGGCAAATCACTGAAATCCAGCTCCGATACCACAGCACGATTTCCTATCATTTCCTTAACGGCATTTGCCACCTGACGGTTGAAGGACTTTGCCCTTAAAGACCCAATAATAAACAATATCTTTTTCATAATGCTAAAATTTAATGATCAAACATCCACCCCCAAATTGTTAATACATTTTCTCAAAGAGTCTGTCCAATATGGAATTTTCAAGCCGAAAGTTTCTTTGATTTTGGTCTTGTCTAATACCGAGTAGGCTGGGCGCTTCACGGGGCTGGGATATTCGTTGCTGTGGCATGGTTGGATGTCACATGCCGTGTTTCCTGCCATGTTCGCTATCATCTGGGCAAAGTCATACCAGGAAGTGACGCCCTCGTTGGAATAATGGAAAATTCCATTTTTGCTATTTTCAAGAACCAATAGAATGGCTTGGGCTAAGTCGTATGCGTATGTGGGGGTGCCTACTTGGTCGAACACGACTTTCAACTGGGGCCTTGTGGCGGTGAGGTGCAGCATGGTTTTGACAAAGTTCTTGCCAAACTCACTGTACAGCCAGGCGGTACGAATGATAATATGCTTACACCCTACTCTCTGGATAGCTTCTTCTCCATGCAATTTGGTCAATCCGTAAACTCCAGTAGGTGCCACTTTTTGTTCTTCCTTGATGGGGGTATTACACGGGTCGCCGCCAAAAACGTAGTCTGTTGAGATGTGAAGCAGCATGCCATTGACTTCTTTCACGGCAATGGCAAGGTTCTCTACTGCCTTGGCATTCAGCAGTTCTGCTAATTCTGGGTTGTCTTCCGCTTTGTCTACGTTCGTATAGGCGGCACAGTTGACAACCACTTGTATATCCTGTTCCTTGACAATTTGCCTGATAGCCTCGATATCGGTGATATCCAGATGCTCAGTATGGTGGCAGATGTCATCTCCTGCCAGTTTCTGGAGCATGGCGATAGACTCTTCCGTGGCATCTACGACATCCGTAAAGATGTATTTGTCGGCACTTCCTTTGGCAACAATTCGTAATTCATTGCCCAGCTGTCCGTTGGCACCTGTAACAAGAATGTTCATTGGGTTTAGTAATTAAATGGGCTGTTGAAGTCCTTTTAGAAGTGAATGATGTTTGTCACGTTCCGACAACAAGATGTCATCCAGGGGAATGGGCCATGGAATGGCAATATCTGGGTCATTCCATGCGATGCCTCCTTCTGCTTCTGGATGGTAGAACTCATCACATTTGTACTGGAAGATGGCCTTGTCGCTCAACACACAGAAACCATGTGCCATGCCCTTGGGTACAAAAAACATACGATGATTGTCCCCTGTCAATTCACAGGTAACATATTTTCCATAGGTAGGGCTCCCCTTTCGAATATCCACCGCTACATCAAGTACCTTACCCATCACGCAACGAAGTAATTTAGCCTGAGAAAAAGGAGGCAACTGGAAATGCAAGCCTCGCAACACGCCATACGTACTCATGCTCTCGTTATCCTGTACAAACGTAGTGTCAAGCCCGGTCTTTTCAGCAAACTCCTTGGCATTGAAACTTTCGAAGAAATAGCCCCTACTATCACGGAAAACCTTGGGTTCTATAATCAGCACGCCTTCTATCTCTGTCTTTATAACTTCCATTACATCATTAACAAATTAGAACTTTCTCCACACCATTTTGTTGACTATCCCCACATAGCTTTGGATAATCTTGACTACCTTGGTAGAGACATTTTCTTCCACATAGTCTGGTACAGGTATGCCATAGTCGCCATTCCGGTTCATCTCTACGGCTGTATCTACTGCTTGCAGCAATGACACCTCGTCAATGCCTGCGATAAAGAAGCAGGCCTTGTCCAAAGCCTCTGGACGCTCTGTTGAGGTGCGGATACAGATGGCTGGGAATGGATGACCAACACTGGTAAAGAAGCTGCTTTCTTCAGGTAAAGTACCACTATCACTAACTACAGCAAAAGCATTCATCTGTAAGCAGTTGTAATCATGGAATCCAAGGGGTTCATGTTGGATAACTCGCTTGTCGAGTTTAAAGCCAGAAGCCTCCAAACGCTTGCGACTGCGTGGGTGACAGCTATAGAGAATAGGCATATCATATTTCTCTGCCATCTTGTTAATGGCATTGAACAATGACAAGAAATTCTTCTCAGTATCAATATTCTCTTCACGGTGTGCTGAAAGCAGAATATACTTGCCCTTCTCCAAACCCAAACGCTTGTGGATGTCACTAGCCTCAATTTCAGCAAGGTTCTGATGTAGCACCTCTGCCATAGGGCTTCCTGTGACGTAAGTACGCTCCTTAGGCAAACCACAGTCTGCCAAATAACGACGGGCATGCTCTGAATACGCCATATTCACATCAGAGATGATATCCACAATACGACGGTTGGTTTCCTCTGGCAGGCACTCATCCTTACATCTATTTCCTGCTTCCATATGGAAGATGGGGATATGCAGGCGCTTGGCGCCAATCACCGACAAACAGCTATTGGTATCGCCAAGAACTAAAACGGCGTCTGGTTTGGTTTCTACCATCAATTTGTAACTCTTGTCAATGATGTTTCCCATGGTCGCTCCCAGGTCATCCCCTACTGCATCCATATAAACATCGGGGTCTGCAAGTTTCAAATCCTCGAAGAACACCCCGTTCAGGTTATAGTCGTAGTTCTGACCAGTATGGGCCAACAGGCAGTCAAAATACTGACGGCACTTGTTAATCACAGCTGCTAATCTGATAATTTCAGGGCGTGTACCTACTATGATAAGCAGCTTCAGCTTACCGTTATTCTTAAATTCAGCCATTATCTTAAACTTTTAAACTTCTTGAACTATTATATCTTCTCGAAGAAAGTATCTGGTTTATTGGGATTAAAGATTTCGTTGCAATACATCACTGTCACGAGGTCGTTGGTATCACTCAAGTTGATGATATTATGGGTGTAGCCAGGGAGCATGTGAACGGCCTGAATGTGGTCGCCATCAACCTCCCACTCCAACACCTTGCCTTCAGGATCATTGAGGTTACGTTGCTGAATCAGGCCATGACCAGCTACAACAATGAAGAACTCCCACTTGGTGTTGTGCCAGTGTTGGCCTTTGGTGATACCAGGCTTACTGATATTGATACTTACCTGCCCTGCATTGAGGGTGTGTACCAACTCTGTGAACGAGCCTCGGTCATCCACATTCATCTTCAAAGGGAAGGCGGTCTTCTCGTAGGGTAAATAACTGAGATAGGTGCTGTACAGCTTCTTCGCAAAGCTACCATCGGGTATCTCTGGTATCATCAATGTCTTGGGTTGCTCTGCAAAGCTCTTCAACAGCTCTACAATCTCGCCCAGCGTTACATGATGTGTTACAGGGCAATAGCAATACTTTCCATCTGCCTGTGGCAGCACATCCAGACCATTGAATTCGCAGTGATGCTCTTTACCTTGAAGGCCTGCCATCATTTCTTCTACAAGGTCATCAATATACAGCAGCTCCAGCTCTACACTGGGGTCGTTCACGGTATAAGGCAGGTCGTTCGCAAAGGCATTGCAGAACGTTGCTACGGCACTGTTATAATTGGGACGGCACCACTTGCCAAACAAATTAGGGAAACGATACACCAGCACCTTGGCGCCGGTTTCTTTGCTATAATCCAAGAAGAGATCCTCGCCTGCCTTCTTACTACGGCCATATTCACTGTTGCCAAAGCGACCTGTCAATGAAGCCTGCTGACTGGATGACAACATGATCGGACAGGTGTTACCGTGTTTCTTCAAGGTATCCAACAGCGTTGATGCAAAGCCGAAGTTGCCTTGCATAAACTCCTCCTGGTTCTGCGGACGGTTCACGCCAGCCAGGTTAAACACAAAGTCTGCCTCCTGGCACCAGGCATCCAGTTCTTCGGGCGTCGAGTCGAGATCGTACTCATAAACAGCTTCGATAGAAAGCTTTGGGAACCTTCTATCCTTGCCGTCTTTGATATTGTTTAATGCTGCACAAAGGTTCTTTCCTACAAATCCCTTGGCACCAGTAACGAGTATTTTCATATTACACTAAGTTAGGTATGCCATTCAACTCATTCTGGATATACTCCAGCGAAGCAATCTTCTCCTTGGTTTCTTCCAGGTTGAGCCTTCTCGTGTTGTCGCTATTGAACTCCTCTATCAATGCGCGTTTGGTGTCGCCCTCCTTAAAGTACTTATCGTAGTTCAAGTCGCGGTTATCGGCAGGCACTGCATAGAAGTTGCCCATGTCGATGGCTTTGGCTGCCTCTTCTTTGGTCAGAAGCGTTTCATACATCTTCTCACCATGACGGATACCGATCACCTTGATCTCTTCTTTCTTACCACCAAACAGCTCGCACACAGCCTCTGCCTGGGTCTGGATGGTACATGCAGGTGCTTTCTGCACCAGAATATCACCATTCTTGCCGTTCTCGAAGGCAAACAACACCAAGTCAACTGCTTCTTCCAAACTCATGATGAAGCGTGTCATCGTCGGTTCCGTCAAGGTAATAGGATTGCCCTTGCGAATCTGGTCAATCCACAAAGGAATCACACTGCCACGGCTGCACATTACATTACCATAACGGGTGCAGCAAATCTTAGTGTCACCGCTCAGACGACTCTTGGCTACGGCAATCTTCTCCTCAATGGCCTTGGTAATACCCATGGCGTTGATAGGATAAGCGGCCTTGTCGGTGCTGAGACAGATAACACACTTCACACCAGCATCTATTGCCGCATCCAAAACATTATCTGTACCGATAACATTGGTCTTCACTGCCTCCATTGGGAAGAACTCGCAAGATGGCACCTGCTTCAAAGCGGCTGCATGGAACACATAGTCCACACCTTTCATGGCGTACTTCAGGGTACTCTTATTGCGCACGTCACCAATATAGAACTTAATCTTATTGGCTACCTCTGGCATACGTGCCTGGAAGTCGTGACGCATATCGTCCTGCTTCTTCTCGTCGCGTGAGAAGATGCGGATCTCACCAATATCGGTTCTCAGGAACCTGTTCAAAACTGCATTACCAAAACTTCCGGTTCCTCCGGTAATCAGCAGTACTTTGTCTTTAAAAACTGACATATATGGAAAATTTTAAAATTATCAAATAGAGAATCAACGTCATTGCACAAAATGACCAGAAAGGACAGTCTTACCTTCGGCCATTTGCAGGATTCTTTCCATGGATTGTTTGGCTAATACTTTATCAGAATGGGGTACTGTTGTATTAGCTCCAACACCTGGAATATAAGCATCACCCGTAAATATCAAATCTCCTATCGTCATAGTCAAGCATCCAGGATTATGTCCCGGGGTCTCGTAAAACGCCATGGGTGGTTCATCATCAAGCAAGCTCAAAGTTTCGCCCTCTTTCACCACCACAACATTATCACCAGTATAGGTGAATGGTGTTTCATTGTACCTTGACAAATTGAGTTTATCAGATGCTATTGCCTGTTTAGTGTATTCGGTTACATATACTTTACACCTGGGAAAAGCCTCAACTAAAGCATTCAGTCCATATATATGGTCAAAATGACCATGAGTCAGGAATACGCCCTCTACGTATAAATCGTGTTTTTGTAGGAAATCTATAACAGGTTCAATATCCCCTATATCTACCAGCCAAGCCTTATCCTCCCCTTGTTTGGAGAGGATATACGTTTTGGAAGTAAAGATGGTATTGGTAATATCTATAATATTTAGCATTTAAACAATAGCTTGTGGCATTTAGTTCTAATCCACTGGGGGAATGTTCAAATAAACACTTTTCAACGATGCCTTTAATTTCAAATGTCTCAAAGTATACGCTATGAAATTAATCAATCTGAGTTTCAACGGTCTGTTTTCAATCTTTTTACCCCGCCATTGGGTCTGGTCTTGATATTTGTAAAACGTACTGTTGTATGGATTGGGATCTCGGTCATACTTATACCACGGTTTGGAGTCGGTAAAATGTACGATTACAGGATCGTTCATCGCACTTGTCACCTCTTCACCGTACTTCTCACAATCATATTTGGGCGTAGAAAACATAAAAGCATTCTGAAAGTTGTATTTAGGTGACAATAAGAGTTTTTGTTGATAAAACACTGCATTATACACATCTTGGTCATAATAATCTAAAGCTCCGTAATGTAAATTAACATACTCGAAAAAAGTCTTAACAACATCTATCTTTCTCCAATAGTCCAAATTAATCAGCATAACACCTGCGTTGAAATAACCAGCTTTGGAAGAATAGTGTAAGCGATTATATGTTTCACTATTCGCATCCAGCGTCGAGTCGAAAACTGCTGCAAGCGAATAATCTTCAATGTTAGTATTCCATAGTGAGTCAAGTGAATTCCTGACAATGATATCACTGTCTAAAAACAAGACTTTGTCTATTGTATGAGGCAAAAAAACAGCAAGAAAAAAACGATAATAGATAGCCGTACTCCACTGTTTTGAGAGAGGTAATTTGCCGATTATGGTATCTTTAATAGGATAGAATAATAGTTTCTTGTTGTTAAAACCCGCTATCGTCCCCATCAAATCTTTCCTATCTTGAGCTGTCACATTTTCATTTACTAACAAATGAAAATTAATTTCGGCATCTCTGTTGTTTGCGCACACCGAATAAATCATTACGCCGGTCGGCATAACAAAACCATGGTCAAAACATGCTGCTATTTCCATATTATCTGTTATGTTAATGGTCCCAAAAGGGTATTCCATTTTACTAATCTATCTATCAACACAATGCCATCCCAAGGCATCTCAAAATTAAGCATACGGCCAATCTGTGGGAAACGAACAGCACCCTTCTGGGTGGCAGCTTCCGCATATGCAATAGCTTGTTCTTGCGTGGCTTCAATACCAATGGTCTGAATATCCTCGGTAATGTGCTTGATGCTTTGCATAATACTATCCACTGCATGAACAAATAACACACGGGAATAGACAGGCTTGTGCAGTTCATCATGGTCATCCAACAAAATAGAGAATGACATGGTTTCGCTACCAATAGACATACCACAAAAGTCATAGACTCCACGGATGGAATGGATGGCAGACACTTGTTCTGGTGTCATCGTCGGCTTCGGGATCTGAATCTCTGTCTTGGCCATCGATTCGTTCAGAATCTCACAGAACTTCTCAGGACTTACTGCACCTCCCTTCTCCACGAAAAGGTTATGAGCAGAGGCACAACCAGTCTGGTCAAATACTGAGACATCAACAGAAACTCTTCTTGCAAGTTTCTTTGCAGCCTGTTCGTCAGGTAACATTTCTTTGGTCACAACAGCAAACGAGAGCTTAGGACCAAAGATAACGGTCTCGCAGTCGTACTTGGAAGGATATCCAGCCACCGTTTCCACAGCCTCTCTACCACCCCATGCAATACGCACATCTGCATTCTTAGACATATTCTCACCCAACTTCACGGCATTGCGAGAGAAATAAACTACCGCTATTGTCTTTAGCAAGTCATCACCTGAGATGGTATATCCAGAAGGTGTGGTATAAGTTAGACCTTCAAATGCACTTAACAACCCTGCAAATACACCGTCATCATGCGAAGAAACTTTTAATAGGTTCACATTCTTGGTCATGATGCACTGTACCAATGCAAAGAGTCCCAAAATCTGGACATTTCCTGCCATCCAGTGACAGCATAGACCTCTTGAATTGGCTTTCAGTAAGTGCTTGGCAGAATCCGGGAACGGCAGATAGGTATCTGCATATTCCAAGTTGCCTCTGAGACCAAAGGTAGCCACCTCTCTCAAATGACGTTCACTGCACCATGTAGCCAAGAAATTCAAACCTTTGTCTTTCAGGAACAGGTATTTCGAATCCGTTGCCCAACGCTTGGCAGCGGCATCAATCAGACCAATCAAAGCATCGATTGGTTGCTTCCTCAGCCAAGGCAGTTGCTCTCTCAAGGAGTCAACAATACCCTGCATGGTCTTCTCTGTGTCCTCCCCTTCTATCAAGGTTCCATGGAATGACTGTACTTCTAGACGGGTATCTACCGTACCACCAGTAGCCCGTTTCTGGAACATCAGTTTGTTAGAGAGAATATCACCACAACCACGAACCTCTGCTTTCTTTAAACGGCCAAGTATCTTAAACCTCTTGCCTGGTCTTCCGTAAGGGCAAGGTTCATCAAACCACATACCCAAGTCATCGGTAAGCACGGCATTGCCAGGATAGCTGTGAGGCACAGGAGTGATGAATTCCAGTTTTCCTTCTTCACCGGCAGGCAGAACTTCGTTAGTGACAACATCACGCACCAACACTTTCACATAGCTGGATTCATGCTTACAACCACAAGGGCAATCTGGATAGTTCAAGCCCATCTGCTCGGTAAAGCCATAGATGTCAATCACATCAATAGGCTCAATACCAAAACAATCTGCCAACTGCTTATTGAACAGTTCCTTACTAATCTTCTCACTTTCCAGTTTCTTCCAACCGCCAATATGGATAATCTTAGAACCCTTGGGTAAAGGAATGGTAATGCCTTTTTCTTTAACAGCCTTCAAAACGTTGCTGTAAAGAATATAGGTAAAACCAAACACCACCACGGGCTGGTCTTTGTCAATACCAGCCACATACTCCTGCATGGCATCCACATCAAAGTAGGATACGCCATCCTTTGCTTTCAAGAAATAGCCTGCCTTTGACGCAAAATTCAGATAGCCCGTTATGGCTGCGAAACGGGCACCCAATAATGCACGAAACTCAGACCTCGGGTCAATATCCATCACCAAGAATGGTTTACGCTCTCTACCAATGGCTTCCTGGATTACTTTTACCATCGCCTTTGCCTGTCGCTTACTGGTGATCTTATCTACTACAATGGTACTGGGGGTACCTGAGGTGGCAGATGATTGCAAACGTAGTTTTATATCTTCCTTAGGCACAGACTGTAAGCCCATACCCAAATCCTTGAATACACTCACAGCTACAGGTGGTATGTCTTCAAGCGAATGTATCTCAGCATGAGGGTCAAAGCCCTTGCGATCACAAAACTGACGATACATCTCGTTATGCTCGTAGTGGAATACCAGTTCTTCTTGCAAAGCCTTCAGATACAACTTTTGCTGTTGTTCATCATCTGAATAAGCAGGCAAAGTAAACAACTCGTCCATAAAGGACATCTGTTCTTCCATATATTTATTTTAATTTAAGACGTTGAATTTTACCTGATGCCGTTTTGGGTATCTCAGCTATCCGTTCAATCACTGCAGGCATTTTATAAACCTCCAGTTGAGGGCGTAATGCATCTAAAATAGCAGCATCTGTTAATGTGTCATCATTGCAAACGATAAACGCTTTCACCACTTCACCTAAAACTCCTTCCGGATCAGGCATCGCTACACAGGCACTTTCAATGATGCCAGGAATCGTATTGAGGATGTCCTCCACTTCCATCGGACTCACTTTCTTGCCTCCCACATTGATCATTTCTTTGATGCGGCTTTTTAAATGAATGTAACCCTCATCATCCAGAAAACCGCCATCGCCTGTACGGAAATAGCCATCATAGAAATCTTGAGCAAAACGTTCAGGCGTTTCGTTCCAGTAACTACATGTCACATGCTCACCTTTAACACAGACTTCTCCTTCTGCGCCAACAGGTTGTTTGTTCCCTTCTGTATCGAAAATAGCTATTTCAACATTCGGTGAAGCTTTACCCGCCGTACTCAGTTTGTCATGCTCTGAATGGAATTCCATAAAAGCTGAGCGTGATGCTTCTGTAAGGCCATAATGCATGCAGATACGTGTGTTAGGAAGCAGCTCGCACAACAAATCCTTGTCTTCTATTGACATAAACGAACTACCAATTTCAATATAGCGTAACTGGTCTGCAAACTGACCAATCTTCCTACCACTCATTTTCTTGATATAACCCCACCCTGCTGGCACCATGCCAAAACCTGTGCAATGGTATTGTTCCATCTGTCCAAAGAACCTCTTCATACTGGCAAAAGTTCCCAGCAATACCAAGGAGCCGCCTTTAGACAGTACACACCGTATCCGTCCCAAGCCAAAAGAATGACTCACAGGCAAAGCTAATAGTTCAACATCATCTGCCGTGTTTTGAATAAAAGTATTAATGTTTAAAGCAGCAGCTGTTAAGTTGCTATAGTTCAACGCAACACCCTTGGGGGCACCCGTTGTTCCTGTGGTAAACAGAATATCCGCTATTTGCTGAGCATCAGGCTGTTGATATGCCAGTGTTAGTTCACATGGGGTCTGTACAGCATTAAGGGGAACTACAGGACAGTCTTTCACCTTGTGGAGAACTCCCATGGTACACACGGGTTTAGTCGATCGACATATCAGCTCATAGCGCAATTGATTGGTGTCTGGGTCAATGGGCACGCAGATACCTCCTGCTATATGAATCCCAAAATAGGCATACACGAAATCTATATTAGCAGAAGCGGCCAGAATAATCCGGTCGCCTTGCTTAACACCATGCTGATGCTTCACATTGTATGCTGCCAATAAGCAACGTTCCCATAATTGGGCATACGTCACTTGCTCAGCAGGTGTAATCAGTGCAATACTGTCTGGGTGCTGAACGGAATGTTGATATATCTGTTCTTCTATTGTCATTATTGCAATTTAGCATTCACAGCTGCTACGATGTCTTTCACATCTTCCATTTCCATCATCTCTTCTGGTTCGAAGCTGATGTCAAATGCTTCTTCCACGTTGGAAAGGATGCTAAGATGACCTACTGAATCCCATGCTGGGAAATCACCCACCATGCTATTCTCTGTTACTTCACTCTGCTCTACATCACAAGTAGTAGCAACTATCTCTATTACTTTTTCTAATACTTCCATATCACTATATAATTTTAATTTTTACCCAGAATCTTATTATTAAAGCCTATAAATCACAAAACCACATTTGTATAAAAACCTGACAACCATGCGAAACAGTTCAGATTTAATGCGGCTTCTCGATACTTTTTTATTGCTTCCACCATTAATATCGTACCAGCCCCCAATATGATGATGAATAGCTATACATTTTTTGCCTCCATCACCATCAAAAAATGAAGTGGGATAAATTGTAAGACCTTCTGATAAATATTGTACCTCTTGATATTTAGGTTTCCAATTATAACCACATTCATAAGCAATACGCGCCATTACATATGGTATAAGCATCATATTAAAACGCAAATCATTGGGGAGGGTCACATTATCTGACTCAATAAAATGACGCCCTTCATAGAAATCCAAGCATCTCTTTATATAAGGATGACCGGCTTCTGCACCGAAACAGTGAGAGGTCAAATAACGACATAATCCAACATTAACATAGGTGGGCAAATTATAAAAACGTTCTTTCCCTACAAAACACTTATTATCTAAAAACTCATCAAAAGAACCAAGTAACTCGACATCAGTGTCCAACCATATACCACCTTCATGGTACAATGCATAGAGTCGAGTATAATCTGCAGCAAATGCCCACTTCTTGACAGAAAGCGACTCCTTCAAAAATACAGAATCTATCGATTGTACAGCTTTTAAATCCCACAACTTAAACTCATAGTCGGGCAGATATTTATGCCATGAGTTGATACAAACTTTTACCTGTTCGGGGAATTCTTCTCCACTAAACCAAGAATAATGAATGACTTTTTTAATCATTAATTTATAGAGCTGTTATTATCACATTCTTAATACTCTCAACATCCAAACCACATTGATGAAGAAGATATTGATAGCTTCCAGCATGCGGGAATATATCCTGAACACCTAACCTGAGCATCTTTGGCCCATTACCCAAGGAGGCTAGATGTTCGGCAACTGCCGATCCAAGGCCTCCGTTAATCTGCCCCTCTTCAACTGTAACAACAAGTTTCTTTCCAGGAATCATCTTGTTGATTAACTCCGTATCAAGGGGCTTTACAGTATGCATATTAACAACTGCGGTACTGATTCCTTCTTTCTCTAACTCCTCTGCTACCTTAAGCGACTGGTTTACCATTGTGCCGTTTGCAATCATCAGCACATCAGTTCCCTCATGCTTAACTATACCTTTTCCAATGGTAAACTCATAATCATCAGGGTTCACAATAGGAATAAACCCCTCACCCACCAATCTAAGATAGGCAGGGCCTTGATGGTTGACAAGGGCAATGGTTGCCTTTGCCACTTCTGTACAATCAGAAGGTACCACAATAGTCATTCCAGGAATTGCACGCATTAATGACACGTCATCCAAACCGTAATGGGTATTTCCTTGGAATGACACTCCCAAACCAGATGCGATACCCACCAACTTGACATTATGCTGCATATAGCCCAGATTGATCTTTATCTGTTCATAGCAACGGGTGGATAAAAAAGAGGCAAAACTACTAGCAAATACATTATGACCCTCGCTAGCTACTCCAGAAGCCAGAGCAATCATGTTTTGCTCGGAAATACCGGCAGTAAGGAATTGTCGAGGAAATAGTTCCTTGAATTTAGCCAGTCCGGTGCTTTTAGTGAAGTCAGCCGACATGACAAACACTTCCGGGTGCTCTGCTGCCAACTCAGTTAGAAAAGTACCAAAGGCGTTGCGAGTGCTCAGCATCATCCAACGCTTGATATTTTTAGGATTAAAATCTATCATGACAATTCCTCCTTTGCTTGCTGGTATTGCTTTTCATTCATGCTGGCATGATGCCATGCATTATCATTCTCCATAAACGAGATGCCTTTCCCTTTCACGGTCTTTGCCACTATGCATTTGGGCTTACCATTATCAAACTGTGCAGAAAAAGCGTTCAACAGTTCTTCATGATTATGACCATCCACCTCAAGCACATTCCATTTGCAGGAACGAGCCATAGAGGCTATATCTACACTGAGCACGTCCTCTGTGGGACCATCTTGTTGAAGACTGTTGCAATCAACAACAACCGTCAAATTATCAAGTCCCAAATGAGCGGCTGACATAAAGGCTTCCCAAACGCTGCCTTCATCACACTCACCATCTCCCACAAGTGAATACACTTTGTTGGGCCTTCCTGCAATTTTCATGGCATAGGCCTTGCCAACAGAGTATGGCATACCCGTTCCAAGACTGCCTCCAGAAAACTCTATCCCTTTATCCAGTTTCTTCACAGGATGCACTGGTAACCATCCGTTATCCGTCATGAACTGCTCCTTTATATCCTCATTGGTAAAGAAACCTGCTTTTGCCAATGTAGCATAATAGCCAATATAGGCATGACCTTTACTTAGGATAAAAAAGTCACGTTCCTCAGACATAGGATGGGTTACATCATATTTCAGTACATCGGCATATAAAACAGCCAATATATCAGTGGCAGAAAGCGCAGATCCTAAATGGACGCCTTGCCTTCCCACGTCATGTGATGCTTCAATTATCTCACGTCTGATGTCGCGAGCCCATTCTTCGCTTTTTGTCATATTCTTTTTTTTTTGATTACATTCCACCATCAACTCGAATAATCTGACCTGTCATGTATGACGATTCTTCAGATGCCAAAAATACAGCAATACGGGCAACTTCCTCGGGCTTGGCTATCCTTCCCAGTGCAATCTGCTGTAACATGGTCTCCATATATTCAGTAGCAATTTGTTTATTCATATCAGTCTCTACAAACCCAGGGGCTATTGCATTCACACGAATACCTGTTTTTGCCAACTCTTTAGCCATAGTTCTTGTTAAGGAGGCAATAGCAGCTTTGCTCGTTCCATAAGCTGCATTACCTGCATTCATGTCCATTCCTGAAATCGAGCAGAAATTGATAATACTTCCTTTCTTTTGCCTGAGCATATTCTTTACAACATATTGACTGATTTGAATGGGGGCGTACAGGTTTACCTGCATCATCTCTTTAAAATCATCTATCTTGCTCATGACAAATGGGCGGAACTTTGCGATACCAGCGTTGTTCACCAATATGTCAATAGGCACCTTTAGGTCTGTTACTTCTTTCATTCCTTGTTTGATGGATTCTTGATCTGACAAGTCCATGCAAATGGGATATATCTGAACGCCGTACTGCTCTGACAAAGTGTTATAAACTCCTTTTAATTCATCATCGATGGATCGAGTACATGCGATAATGGATGCACCTTCTTTAACAAAGGCTTCTAATATGGCGCGGCCGATGCCTCGATTACAACCTGTTATAAGTGCTGTTTTATTTTTGAGATTCATAGTTTTTCTACAAATTTAAATATCCAACTATGTTTGTTATATATCTTTCTTATATGACGAATAAGGCGGGAAGACAAAAACATAAAGTCTTCTTCACCTATAGGCATTGTTGGAACGTCAAACGCAGACTTGCTATTTAGAATAATTGATTGAGCGTCTTCATCAATGCTCCCTCTGGCTTTAATCCCTTCATAAAAACTTTTTTGTTGAAAAGGAGAGATGGGGTAAACAGATAGACCAAATATCGGAGCTACAGCGAAATGTATAATTTTTGCTTTGTGCAAATACTTTATTGTGTAGACTATCTGACAATTGTATTCTCCTGATATAGGGGTAATCACTCCTCCCATCTCATCATTCACCTTATTCAATGATGGCTGGTCAAAAAAAACGCCACTTTTCTTAGAATGTAACCAATTCGAATGCCATCTTTCATAGAAGATGTATATCTCATCTATATCTCTTGCATATATCACTCCACTATTGAAATAAGAGAAATCTTCCTTTTTAAAACGATAATCAAAAATGTCTTTTACCCACCGTTTCAATATTTCTGGTCGGGCAGAACTTTGAGAGTGCAAATCATACACCATCCCCAAATCCATGTCAAAGTGCTCTATATCAGTTAAGCTATCTGTTATTATTGTATCTGAATCTAAATATAGATAGTCACCCGACACTATTTGGCGAAGCCTGGTTTTTAACCATCTTGAGCGCTCCAAGTTGCTTACATTACTCTCAAAATCGACAGATATGATATTGTTGACTAAATCTTTAAACTGTTTTCGCGATGCATCATCGAATGTTTGTACGGTTTCCTTGTCTGCTACGACCTCAACGTATGCATCAGGGTTATAATATTTTAATGACCAGATAGAAACCCAAGCTTCTTCTAATAATATATCATTCAATGACGATACAACAACATATACAAATTTAGTCTTCATACAACAACTGTTCCGACTAAAGGCAATCTATATGCAAAGCAATGGTGGTGTATTAGATTTGAATTTCAGGTAAACAGATAATTTTATCAGTAAACACGTGCGCTGCTCCCCAACTCAGTCCTGAGCCAAAGCCGCACATCACCAGTTCTTTTTCTCCCTCTTCCAACTTTTGACGAATCTGTGTAATCATCGTGACGGGTATGGTGCATGAGCTGGTATTGCCATAATACATCATACTATAGGGTACTTGCTCGGCGGTGAGTTTCAGTTTGCGGCGTATTTTTTCATCAATCATCTTATTGGCTTGATGGATCAAGAGATAATCTATCTGGGTGAGGTCAAAACCAAAATGCTCGCTAAGTCCTTTGATGCACTGGCCCGGTCGGGTAATAGCGAATGAGAACACGCTCATGCCGTCCATCGAACACTGCATACCATTGCGTTCTATCCCTTCATCGTATTTCTTATATACAAGCGACTCTTCGGTAGTAGGATGGCGAACGCCTACTTCACGACAGATGATGGCTTCCCAGCCACTCCCATCACCGCCAAGGTTAAACTGCATCGGGTGCTTCACATCGGGATTATACTCCAATAATGTGGCTGAACCTGCGTCTCCATGCAACGACCATACGGTCTTATCTAGATGGGACTGATTGGCAGATGTTTGCTCTCCTACTAATAATAATGCCCTCTTTATTTGACCACATTGCATCATCATGCCAGCAACTGAAAGTGCATACACATAGCCTGAGCAAGCGAATGGGAGATCAAGAGCTATGCAGTCAGTGCGAAGTCCTAACTTGTCTTGCAGGATATTGGAGGTATTAGGACAAATGTAAAAATCTCGTGAGGTGCTGACAAACATAACCAAATCAATCGATTCATTCTCCCACCCTGCTTCTGCCAATAGCTTTTCGGCAGCTTCCTGACACAAATCAGATACCGTCATGCCTTGGGGAACAACGTGTGAGGAAACGACACCTGTTACGTTGGTAAAGTTCTCCGCTTCAATTTCTGTGAAATAGGGCATTTCCTTGGCAACTTTCACCTGCTTGGGGACTGCCACTGACACGCCTTTGATTTCAACGTTCTTGACTTCTAAGAATGCCATGATAAATGATTAATGATTTACGGTATAGCCGCCATCAACTACAATGGCAGTTCCTGTTATAAATGAAGAGGCATCACCCAGTAAGAAAGCAGTGGTTCGTGCCACCTCTTCTGGTTGGCCATAGCGCTTCAATAAGTATTTGTCAGCGTCAATAGCCTTGTCCTCATCAGTCAAAGCATCAAGATTAATCAACGGAGTTTCAATCATACCTGGGCAAACACAGTTCACGCGGATGCCGCGAGGGGCAAACTCAATGGCAGCGTATTTGGCAAATGCAAGCAAGGCGTTCTTAGACATTCCATACAAAGTGTTTCCTGGGCCATAACTTAAAGTGCCTCCAATAGATGCCGTAAATACCATAGATCCATTCTTAGCGATTAGCTTCTTCTTAAATAGCATCTTAGCCAGCATCACATGTGAATAGGTATTGGTCTGCATCAGACTTTGCAGCTGGTCTTCACCAATAAACTTAATAGGACTATTTCCTATCGCTATACCTGCATTACTATATACACCATCCAAGACAGGAAGGGCGGATATGAGATGATTGATACCCTCTGATGTTGAAATATCAGCAATGATCATCTGATGCGTTTGACTATAGCTGGTATCCAACTCTGCCAAAACAGCAGAGAGACGCTCCTCATTTCGTGCTGTAACAACTACAGTCGCGCCTAATTTCGCACATTCTATAGCTGTCGCTTTACCTATACCTGATGAAGCGCCTGTCACCAAGATGGTTTTATTCTCTAAACTATAAGGATTATAACTCATTGTTTGTAAATTATCACTTCTGGAACAATAATATGATTCGTTTCAAAATAAGCAGAGCCCCATGATAATCCTGTACCAAAGCCACATACCAATGATTTCTGCCTAGCATTACGATAAGCTTCAGCACATTCTGATACGATGGTCAAAGGGATGCTTGCACTGGTGGTATTGCCATACTCGCGTAATCCCAAAGGCACCTTTTCATTTGGCATCTTCATGCGTTTTGCGATGGCATCAATAATCAGCTTATTAGCTTGGTGCAACACCAAATGGTCAACTTCTTCGAGATTGATTTCGTATTCAGCACACAACTTCTTCATGGCCTTTGGCACTTTTGTAATGGCAAAAGAAAACACATCCATGCCATCCATATCATCAGCTTGCCCCTCACTTAATGTCCCTGCCCGGCGGGCTAATTCAATATCAAGTGTTTCGTGGGTATAGGGGTGTCGATAGCCGCCTTGTGTTAAGATAAGAGCTTTGCCGCCATCACTCATGGTGCCATTGTTGAAGAACATGGCTGGTGCCCCCTTCTCAAACTCCAATGCTGTTGCCGTACAGCAGTCACCGAAGAGAGGGCGACTCTCATGACTTGCTTGGTTCTGATCTTTTGAAACAGTGTCGCCAACAAGCAACAATGCACGTTTGATACCTGAAGCAGATAGCATTGAAGAAACGCTACTCAGTGACATCACCCAGCCTGGACATCCGTGAAAGAAGTCCAAACACATCACACTTTCCTTCAAACCTAAACGCTCATGCACCAAAAAGGAAGTAGGTTGATTTCGGTAGTCGGGATTTTGTGTACAGAGAGCCAGCAGGTCAATGCTGTCTTTCTCCCACCCCAATGCTTCTATCAATCGTTCGGCAGCACTATAACAAAGATCACTAACACAAATATCAGGTCCGGCTATGTGTCTGCGTTCTATACCTGTAGCTGCAATAATCTGCTCAGCTTCTCCAGGTGCGTAGAAAGGTATATCTATGTTTTCCTCAACAGAGGGGGGAACACATGCTGATATACCTCTAATTGCTACATTTTCAACTTTTAGGAATGCCATTAAGCACGACTCTTAACAATATTATACAAATCTTCTACTGTCACGGCACCTCGAATATCATCACCCTTCAAGGTTACATCATACTCCTCATCTGCCATAGCAATAACGCTCAAAGCGATAAGGCTTGACCACTCATCAAGGTTCTTAAATTCAGTAGTTGCGGTTATATCACCAGCATCCGTATCTTCAAACTGTTCTGCAAACTTTTCAATAAAATCGTTAATTTCCATATTCTCTATATTTTTATAATTAATATTTAAATAATTTCGCAGGATTACCTATATATGTTCCACCTTCTTTAGGCTTTGTCATCATCACGCTTCCAGCTCCCAATTTAACACGGTCGCCAATCTTCAACTGCTGTAGCACAATGGATCCAACACCAAAAAAACACTCGTCTCCCACCTTTACTTCACCAGATACTCTAACGCCTGGCATAAAAGTGTTATAATTGCCAATAATAACATCGTGGCCAAAAACTACACCTCCATTCATCATATTGAAATCGCCCAAGCTCACGGCACATGAGAAGTGAGTTCCAATAATTAGGTTACCTTTCCCAAATTTGACATTATTCTCATCGGAAAAAGTTGTCTGGTAGAAGAAATTGGGAAACTCCACATGGCTGTTATGAATTCCTTCTACCACCTTCTTTACCGTATAGCCGGCTCCAATTGCCATTAAGACACACAAAGGTTTATCCCAAAAATTCAGGACTTCTTTGCCTCCTAGAATCTTCCCATACTCGTTACTCTTTCCTTTGAGTGCAGGGTTGTCATCGAAAAAACCTATAAGGTTCCAGGTTGGCTTCACTTTATTCTGCAGATTAATCAAGCAGGCAAGTTCTCGTCCGAAACCACCTGCACCGTATATAGCTACATCTTTCATATTATCGTTTAGTTATATCCATTAAACGCTTCCATTGTCGCCTGTCCAGCTTCATTTATATCAGCTCTCTTCAGCACCTTCATTATTGTAATCCATATCACTTTGACATCAGTCCACAGGGTACAATGATCTACATACCATACATCCAGTTTAAACTTCTCTGTCCAACTGATAGCATTACGCCCATGACATTGTGCCCAACCGCTAATGCCAGGACGAACTTCATGTCTTCTTGCCTGCTCTTTTGAGTATAACGGCAAGTATTGTACCAATAAAGGTCTTGGACCTATCAATGCCATATCTCCCTTTAGTACGTTAATTAGCTGGGGGAGTTCATCTATGGATGTTGATCGTACGAACTTCCCTACTTTGGTAAGTCTTGCTTCATCGGGAAGCAAATTACCTTCGGCATCTCGTTCATCCGTCATCGTCTTGAACTTGATAACCTTAAATATCTTTGCATCCTTGCCTGGTCTGTCTTGAAAGAAGAAAGCACCAGCCCTTTTGTTGGCAAAGTGTAACCAAATAGTTATTATCAACAATATGGGGGATATGCAAATAAGTGCTATCAATGATATCCAGAAATCAAAAAACCTTTTGAAAAAATGCTTATACATTGAAATGCTTAATTATGGCGTTATAGGTATGCTCCACTTGGTAATTTGCTTTCAGGAAATTATAAGCCTTCAGTCCCATTTGTTGGATATCTGAATGAAGCATCTTATCTACTAACGCCGTGAAATCCTCTGGTTTGACGCTCTCACACCAATAGCCATATCCATTGGCTGCTGCTATTTTGCCAATATCCGTATTCACATCAGTGGCACATATAACAGGCATCTTGTTCTCCATATAGCTAAGCAACCTTGAGGGATAATTAGGTATGGTAAACCTATGATCAAGGAATATCAATCCAACGTCACAAGCACGAACCAACATATCATAATCATCCTTTGGCATATCTGGCATCACAATAACACAACCATCCTGATTATTCTGCGACCATGTTACCAGTTTCTGATACTCAGTACCATTGCCAACCACCACAAAATAGCAGTCCTTGCGATTCTTGTTTGTCTCCAGGCACTTAACCAGATAGTCAATCCCCTGGGGCCTTCCCAAGTTTCCACCATATATAAATATGGGTTTATCAATAGGTATATTGTATTTCGAGTTGATAAACTTTCGTAATACATTCCGGTCGTTATCTATGATTTCATCTACCAGTTCCAATGAATTGGGGGCCACCTCTACCTTGTCTTTAGGCAGCTCGGGGTTATGTGACATCAAATAATCCACATTAGCGGGTGACATACAGCCGATATAATCTGAAATCTTGTAGAGTCCTTTTTCTTTATTTCTGAAGAATTTATACAAGAGGCCCTTTAATCCCGTGTTCGGCATCATTGCAATATCCACCGCATTTTGTGGGAAGATATCCTTTAATAACAAATAAGTTTTTGCAGAAGGATTGTTCTTCTTGAGGTATCTGATAGTGCCAGTTAAAGTAATAGGTGGAGTGCTATAAAGGATGAGATCAAAACGCTCATTCTTCCAGTATTTTTTTATTGCCTTTTTAAACTGAGTTTCCACCAACACTTGTCCAATGCCCTTTTCTACAACATTGGTCTTCTGTAAGTTGAGCGTTTTAACACCCAAGAAGTGGGCGCCATCTACTTCATAGGCTTCCGTCGTCTTCCCAAGCCTTCTTTCATATGGATACACAACATATACTTTATGACCATTAGCTACAAATTGTCTCAGAAGATCTGTATATATTCCTCGCTCAGATAGCGAAGAAGATGGAACCATTGTCAAAAAAATAACATTCATACACTTAAGCCTTATCTATTTTTGCTTAGATACCATTCGTGTGTTTTATAAATACCCTTTTCAAATGTGGTATATTTAAAATCACCTATCTTTGATTGCAGTAATGAAAGATTTAATTTGAAATTTTGAACATCTAACTCATTGGCATTCTTATAAGTCCATGTAAAATGTGTTGCAACATTCTTTTGGATAACCCCTACAATATCGTTTACAGAAAGCAATTGCCCACTCCCCACATTAACAATAGAATAAGGTTCGTTCCACTCTTCTACCAGCCGCATCAAAATTGCACAAAAATCCTCAATATAGATATAATCCTTCTTGCCATTGCCATCACCCCATATTTCAAAAGGCTTTCCATCATGAGCTCTTTCCAAAGCGATGTTAATAATGCCCTGCTTTTGAGAATAGTGATAGGGTCCGTAAGGGTTGGATAGTCTTATCACCAAAGACTTAATACCATGTTGAACTGAATATAAATATAAATACTTCTCAATAACTAACTTTGATACACCATATGCACTTTTAGGAAACAGGTTATCATCTTCGGAATGTCCCTCATTATTCACAAAATAGTCGCCATAAACAGCACCACCTGAAGAAATGAAAACAATATCTCTTACCTGATGCTTAACCATTTGGTTCAGCAATCCAATCGTTGGTAAAACATTTTTATTGATATCGAATTTATTATCTTGTGAAGCGGATGGAACACTGGCACTCAATGAGTGTATCACCAAATCGATATCATTCTCTTCGAACACTTTCCCAAGCAAATAATCATCAGAGAAATCGCCGGAATACACTTTCTTAACACTTTCAAATTGTATATGGTCCAAGTGCTCAGGGAAACGATCAAAAGCAATAATGTTCGTCCCTTGACAAAGGCTATCAATATACTTGATGATATTAGTCCCAATAAAACCGAAACTACCTAATAATAATATATTCATTTTTTCAAGAAATAACGGCATTCATGCATTCAGTGACTTTTCCTGCATAAATGTCAAATTTGAACTTTCTTTGATAGTCTTCTATACTTTTTCTTGACTTCTCCTCATAAATTGCTGGATGAGTCATTAAATACTTAATCTTCGATGCTATGTCTTTAGGATCCTTGGGAGCTACAAAGCAACCATTTGCCTCATTCACCATCATGGGGATATGCCTGTATTCTGTTACCAAAGGGACACAGCCGTATGCCATTGCCTCAATAATTGAAACGGGCTGTCCTTCATTTAAATAATATGTCGGAAGAAGAAAAACATTGGCTTTATAAAAATAAGAGTCTTTCTTTTCACCATATAGACCTTTATGGTATTCTACTTTATCTGTAAGTGAATGTTCTTTGACAAACTGGTCAAAGTCTTCCCAATTACTGATACCTGGCCTTTCATCATCTGCAGAATTCCAAAATTGTCCAGCAAATACACATTTAACATCAAGGCCCTCTTCATTTACAAGAATATCCACAGCTTGTAACACATCAAAATAACCTTTTGACCATATTAAATTACTTAGATAAAACATGATAAAAGGCTGCTTTCCATCATATGTCTTAGCAATCTGAGCATGTCTACCTTCTACTGGCAATCCATTGGGAACAACATGTACTTTCTGAGAATAATTGGGAAGAAACGAGAATTGTTCTTTCATGTAATCGCCTTCAACTATGATTGCTTTTATATAATTAAGCATCCATATTAATCGATCCAAACTGGCTTTGCTTATCACATCAGTTAATTGACGATAGTTTGCCCCAAACTGATGTGTAACTACCTTAACGCTAAATAGACTAAGCAGGCCAACCATCATAAAGTCTCTCAAGAAACCTTTTTTTGACTGAGATGTAATAATATACGCAACATCATACTTCTCTGTTATCAGGCGATACAATAATATAAACAATATTATTGCATAGTCTAAACATCTATAGAAAAATTTAGATGATTTGAAACGAGGCAAAATATCAATAACAGTTATTGTATTACCATTATCCTTTAGAGACTTTATTATCCCGTCAAACATTATGGATTGACCAGTAAAGGAGTTTTTATTGGGGTTACTACAAGTACCAATGCATAAAACATTCCACATAGCTAAATAAGTATTATGCAGCAATACACATTAACGGGACCGGAGTGATTGCCGCTTATTCATTATAATTGAACTTATCAATAGTGGTATATTCATCAATTTCAGATTTATCGAATATTGAAATATAGGGGAAATTATAAATAGTTACATTTTCTTTGTAGTTACCTTGAGATATAAAACCGCCAATATTCTTAAAGAAAAGGATTACATGTACAAAAACAAGCAGGCTTAGCACCATTCCCCTCATATTTAAATATGTTTTTCTAAATTTATAATAAGAAGTGTTATTTGATGGAAGAAAATCAATATCACTGTTGTTTACATCCTTCAACTGTAGACTTAAACGTAAAGATAAGTCTGCGACAAACAAGCACAAAAAGGTTCTAAAGAAATATTCTATTCTTCCAGCTACAAGTACGTTTGAAGACAAAACACAATACAAAACATAACCTATAATACAGATAGCTTTAGCATAATAGCCATTTGATGCATATGGAGGTTTAAAAAATAAGAGGGGAAGTATAATAATCAGTCGTAAACTTAATTGTATCAAATTATCGAAAGAGCCTGAAGCTGCTCCAGTAACAGAACGATTATCAAACAAACCTCTTATACTGGCAGTTAAATCTATTCCAGACATCATTATGAATGATGCGAATAACACTATAAACAGAAAAACAGGTTGGTTGAAAAACTTTTTATCATACAGCCACCCTATAAGAAAAGTCGTGAAGAATGATAGGTGTATAAAAGTTCCTATAGCTACGATCACAAAAAACTTAATTCTCTTTTTTTCAATTAGAAGGCTGAAACTATACAATAACAAAGACAAACAGATCGCTTGTCTAAGTGCAGACATAGGACAAACCATGAATGTATAAGTGTAAAAAATAAATAATGATATTAAACTACACTTACAAGTTTTATAAAAAAAAGGAAACGCCAAACTAAAAATAATCAATTCTGTAATAGTCAAAAAGGATTGATAGCTGAAATCAAATAATCTAAAGAAAGAAGCATACAAAATAAATAAAAGGTCACGCGATAAAATCGGATTCTGATATAAAGCATAATATGCAAAATAATCTCCCAACTGCCCAAAGCGAAAAATCGCCATTAAGGTCATTATTGTATATACCAGCAAGAAAAGAACTCTTGATGTCTTTGCACTGATAATTTCCCACAAACTACAAATGAAAAGAATAAACAATACTAAATAATACATTGATAAATCTTTTATTTATGTATTTTGCTATATTTTCGCCTTATCGAATACTCTATTACATAAACAGTCAACATTGATGCACTGAATATAACACCCATTCTAGTCATGTTCATGGCAGCATTAACACCATCCGTCAACTTCATTAGAATGACTGATCCAATAAAAGACGAAATATAAAAAGTGCAACATATCGTAAATGCTGTCCATCTCTTGCCTATAGACATCAAATTGGAATCAAACACCCTAGAAAGACAGGTAAAAAGAGTACCTAAAATACCTATCCTTAATATGGATTCCATACCAAAAAATGTACTTCCATAGTATTGTGTTATATATCCGGCTGCAACAGCAACAACTGTCAATGGAATTAAAGTACTTATAAAATTAACAAGTAACATTCTTTTCATAAGCTGATGATGGCCTTGCTCACTACCTGATGCAGATGACGTAGATAAATACGAAAGAATTACATTAGCAAGTAATCCTGGCATAAACAGTATGATAGCATTCCATTGAGCACATGCAGTGTACATACCAAGTTCTCCAAGAGAGGCATATTTGGTAACCACCATACTTCCACTCCATGTAGTTATTGTATAAACAAACTCTGTTAATGCAAAAGGGAAAGAAAAAACCAGCAATATTTTTCCAAATTTTGTATTTGAATAGCTTTTAATTCCCTTCTGATGACGATATACAAATAACAAATTTAAAATGCATAATACTATTTGCGATGATATCAATGATATATATGCTCCAGTTAAACTATACTTAGTTGTAAGAGGAATACATAACGCAAACATCGTCAATCCCGCAATAATATTATTAATGCCTACTCGCCTAAAGTCTTTAAATCCACCTAATAAGCCAGCCCCTAACGTGTTTAATGCCCTAAATATAATCAATACACCTAAAAACCTAAAAGCATTTGCCAATTGAGGCTCATTCACAAATAGTGCAATTTTATTAGAAAAAAAATTCAAAAAAGCACATGTAGATATACTAAACAACACTACAATCCATACAGAACTCTTAATAATGCTTTTAACACTAGATAAATCTTTTTGTAAATAGTCTGCTACAAATTTAGTCGTGGTATTACCAAAAGCTAAAGTAGAGAAGGTAGCCATCGTATACATCGTGGTCTTTACCACCCCGTATTCTCCATATAAGTCTTTTCCAAGCATTCTGGCAATAAAAATACCAGATATCAACATCAGGAAATTCCCTATTCCATTTCCAAAAGCAGCCCAAAAGGAACTATTATACAAAGAATTGTTTTTTATCTTCTCTCTTATAATCTTTATATAATTCATTTCTTGAAAAATGTAAAGCAAACACTAATTTACTTTGTAATAGCAATGATGAGGGTTGCTACAGACAAAAGGGAACTGGTGATGGTCAACAATATAGATGTGTTGGCAGAAAAGAAAGCATTGCGCGACTCTATTTTGCGTGGTTCCACATATATTACATCGTTCTGCTGCAAATAATAATAGGGGGAACTAATGATGTTAGCATCGTTGATATTCAATTGGTGATATTCTTTCTCTCCATCTGAACTTTCTCGGATAACAAAAATCCTATCACGATAAGCAAAAGTAGTGAGATCGCCAGCCTGGGCAATAGCCTCCAAAATGCTCACTTTTTCATTCTGGGTAGTGTAGAGTCCTGGAGATCTGACTGCACCAAGGATAGCATACTTATAATTCATCATTCTCACATGCACTACCACATCTTCACTCTCTGATAAATAGGGTTGAATTTTACTCATAATGAGTTGTTCTGCCTCGCTCTTTGTTAAGCCACCCACTTCAACCGTGCCTATGATAGGCATTACAATGGTACCATCATTATCCACTAGATAATTATATACTGAATTCTGGTTATTAGTAGAAGATGATGATGTCGAAACTGATGTAGTAGCTTTTTGGAGATTAAATGGATCCGATGCCTCTGGAGACATGGAGAACACTTGAATCTGCAGGATGTCCTTGGGCATGATCTTGGCATCAAAAAGCTGCTTCGAGACAGTCTGGTCTATCTCTTCCTTATTCTGAAAATAAGTGACGTTCTTAGTGCTCATACAACCTGTCAATAATACTGACAAAAGGAGAAAAACATATTTTTTCATATGAGTATTCATTTATTGGGATTTATTATCTTGAATATTTATTTGTTGAAAACAAGCATCGGGTGTGGCAAGCGTGACTTAATTTTAAGTGACTCTACATTAGCATTTACAGTTGATCCTGCCTTAACGACATAAATCGTAGCATCGGCAAACAACGCCAATTGGAAAACATCAACATACTGACCAATTGCAGGACTATCGATAATCACATAGTCGTTGTCAGCCTTGGCTTTGGCCATCTGCTGAGCGAAATTCTCACTGGACAGAATATCAGCAGGATGACTTTCTGTAAATGAATAATTGAGAATGGAGAATGGAGAATGAGTACTTCTCAAATCTGTATTCACATAAATGGCCTTTTTACCTATTGAATTGAAACTATCAGCAAGGTGTTGGGCAATAAAGGTTTTACCATCACCACAATTCTGAGACGCTACGAGTAGCACCTTTTGATCTGGGGTAATATTCAATAGTAATCTTGTTCGCAAGGTACGAATAGCCTCATCGAGATCTAAGGATGAGATCTCTGCCAAGAGCGGAAGATTTGTCAGTGCCTCTAATTCCTCACGTGTGTCAATCCTTCTCTTTAATAACTGTAAAACAAAGAGGATTCCCATGGGTAGCAAAGCGCCTAATAATAAGAAAACAGCTAGAACAATCTTCTTACGGGATTTGACGCTGGCTTGATCTGGTTTCACTTCGTCAATCAGTCGTCCCTTATCTGTGGTGTTGGCCAATTCCATAGCTGTTTCCTCACGCTTTTGCAACAACAACAGGTAAACGGCTTGCTTAATTTCACGTTCACGACCTATCTCTGTGAGTACACGTTCCATCTGAGGAGCTGATCCTACACGTCCTGAATACCTTGCGTATTCACGTTCTAGTGCATTCTTCTGCATAACTATTGATTCACGCTGGCGCTTCATGGCCGTCTGAATATCAGGATGGAGCTCACGGATACTTTCCGTTATACGTTGTACCTGAGGCGACATCTCACTTACACTCTTAAGAAGATCTTTTCTCTTTGAAACCAATCCATTATGACGAGCAATAAGTGAAGATTGGGATACACCAGAGTCTGATACGTTATCTGTATTGGGACCCATTGGATCATCAAGTCCTATTGGAATTAATTCAAAAAGGTTTTCAGGATTGTTAATGTATTCACTTAGGTAGTCGTGAATCTGAAGTTGTGTACCAATAGCTACAAGACGTGCCTCGTAATCGCTCTTCTTTGTCAAAGCCTCTTGAGCATCCATCTCTGGAGTTGTTATCTGGTATTGTTTCTTGGAGTTTTCCCATGCATCATCACTTGAACCTAACTCTGTATCAATCTTGGCCAAACGAGCATTTACAAATTCATCAGTTTTTCTGGCTTCTTCGTTTTTCTCATTATTAGAACGCTGGTTATATTTATCGACCAAACAGCGTACAACATCAATACCTCGCATTACGCTTTCATCTTTCAGGGTAATTCTGAGCATATTTGTCACGGTTGTTGCAGGTGGCGCAGCTGAAAGATGGTTTATAAAGTTATCTGCTACATTTGAAGGTGGTGTAATCTTAATGCTCAAAGTATAGTCACTCTCAAAAGCTTGGGCTTGTTTGGGGGGAAGGTTGTTCTCGGTAATTGTCAATGTACCTATCTCAGTTTCAATAGTGGCAGGAAGTGTTTTGAAAAGCTGGACAGGGAGACTCTTTTTTTCATTATTTTCAACAAGCTTAGTCTTTACTTTATAGCCGTTACTGTTTTTGGTGACTGTAAGCTGTATCTGATGGGAAGTCAAGGGAAGTTCGGCATCAAACCATTGTACATGGGCAGAATCAAGGCTAACTATTATAGGATTGTTCTTGTAAAGTAATCTCTTACGTCCCCATTTACTCAAACGGTATTCTGTATAGATACCTAAGTCCTTCACTACGTCGCGAACCAACAAATTGGAAAACAATTTCTCTTTTTCTGAATCTAACCCTAAAGAAGAGCCTCCCAGACTTGACCCCAAATTTAGTGGCAGGCTGTTCAGTAAAGCCATACCAGCCGATATTCCCGACGAATTATTCTTCGACTTATCGATTATCTCCATTATACCTTTAACACTTATAGTCGTGGGGGTAAACCAAAGATAAAAACATGCTATCATTAGACAGACAATTATTGAAATAGGAAACCATTTCCAATTCTTTCTAAACATCCGCCAAAACTGGATAAAATCTACAAAAGAGATTTCTTCCTCAAATTTAACTTGCTTTTTTTCTGCCATATAGAATTATTCATAAAAACAGCCCCTCACATACGTTTAACTATGTATGGGAACTGTCAAAGTATTTGGTTATAATTATATCACTTCAATTAAAGAGGGATGCAAAGTTGCCATAGCAACGGCAATGACGCCTTGGACGGCAATAACCACGCGTTTGTCACGGGCGCCCTTGACCTTGACGAAAGTACCTTCCTGGCCTGCGAAATCACCAGCGGTAATGCGGACACGGGTGCCTTTCTTGAGGTTCAGGTCTTCGGGATTGACCCAAATCAGTTGGTCGTCATAGGTACCTGCCACTGCTATGAAGGTCTGCATCTGGGCATCGGGAACGATGATTTTCTGATGCTCTCGGTCGATAATGTACTGCAGGTACTCGTGATACTTCTTTGCCTCTTGGATCTCAGTCTTTGTTCCATGGGCAAAAAGTAGGTTGTGGATGACGGGCTTCAGAATTTTGGCCTTACGGCCACGGATGACTTTGGTGTGGTAGCGCATCGGTATGAAACATTCAATGCCACGCTCCTCGAGTATCTCTTTCATCTTGACCTCACGAGAATAGGTTACTCGCATGGCGTACCAGTGCTTTTTTTCGTCATTTTGAGGCGCTGGTGCATACTCTTGGGGCATTGAAATTCGCGTAACGCACTGAACCCCAATCACTTCAGAGCGGTTATCTGCTTTTGTACCGGGGGTACCGCCCTCCCCTTCCGGCATGACATTTCGGTCTGGCTCAAACATATAATGAGCTTAATTGTTGCAAAATTACAACAATAGTGCAGAAAAAACAAACTTTTTGGGATAAAACTTTGTTTTATTTATACTACAACACCCGCAGCATCTACCCAATTACTACCTGTATAATATATCATACGATTAGGGCTGATTGATTTATCAAAAAAGCCATATCCAACATGCATATCAGGGAAGGATGGTCTTATAGTGCCACTAAGAACTGTATTTGCATCAGGGACTAAAACATAAGATGGCGGAGTGTCTTCGTCTACAAAGCCTAATACTGTTAAGATATTTCCGCTATCATAATTACTCATGTAAAGTACATTTTGTCCTGTTGAATAAGGAAGGGCTTTATAAAAAACAAGTCCTCCGTACTGTAATCCATAAGTTGAATAACCACTTTGATATCCAGATCCATTTTGATAAAAGCCAAGAGTGCCATTGCCTGACACATAAAAGGCAATTATCAAATCTTTAGAAGCATCTGTTACCTGTTTTGAGATGTTGACACTTTGCAATTTTGTAGGACATTCACGTCCTATAATGTTCTCTTTTCTAATTTGAAACGCCTGGTTAAGAGGATAACTGTAGTTTACTCCTGCTTTAAACCTGTCAAAAACCACATGTGAACCATAGTTTCCACCACTAAGCCATTTCAATTTGTAATTATCTATATCTTCTACATAACAATTGCCAATTCTTGAGTCATCAGACAAACCATTTAATTTACCAAATAATGATAAGTTAGCGACATGTATAGATATTGGCGATTCATAATGATTGCTATAAAAAAATAGCTTAGAATTAGCATTATAGGGTATAACAGTTATAGCATCTTCAGGATTAACTTCAAAATAATTGTTACTAATTGTAACTTCTGAAATGTTAGGCCTTATAAAAATAGGAGCTGCTTGCCCCTCCAGAATATTATTGTCTATGATTATTGGACCAAAAGTTCTCTCAAGATATATGCAATTTTTACCATTTTGTTCTATGGTACTATCCTTAATCACACAATTACATAATGTCCTATAGGTAGTCCCTTCATTAGGAGTCGCATTAATAAACTGACTATTCTCATAAACATCACATTTCGAAATCGTCAAATTCCCAATCACTGTATCTGCTACAGAAACAATTTGAAATGCTCTACTTAACCCGGTAAACTCACATTCCTCAACAACACAACCCCTACTTGGAGAGCCAGATGCTGTATAATAAAGAAAAATGGAATCAGATGCACTTACACCCTGGACTTTTATATTCTTCAAACTAAAATAAGCATATGCAGCCGTTGAACCAACAGGAGCCCTACCTGACATGTAAATACCTATATTTTTACCGATTACTATCAAAGACGGACTAGAAACAGCCGACATTTCTGTATCAGGAAGTAAATGTCGTGAGTTATTATGTTCCCCCCATATATTGACATTATAAATGGTTTTAACCTCTGACCCAATATAATACTGACCTACAAGATAAACATAATAACCATCATAGTATTTTCCTATTATTTCGAAAGTTCGCTGAAAGAAGGGAGCATTATCAGTTCCTGTAGTACCATTCCAGTCGGAAACGCCCCCAACCCATCTTACATCTATGTAGGGCAATTCAAAACCTCCACCAAGCGTATTATCGAAAATATTATAAGCAACATCCGTGTTGATATGGGTTTTTGTTCCGGTTACTTTAAAACTGTTACCTCTTGCATTCTTGATACTGCCCCCCTCAAATTGGAGTACGCAGTTGGTGGGAATCGTAATGTCAGCAGCAAGGATGTAGTCATATTGTATAACATAGATAGTATTGGCGTCCTTCATCATTGTTTGTGTCAAAGTATTAACACCATTCACCATATTCTTTTCCAGTACTATATGTCCCAAACCGCTGTACAGAGAGGGTTCATAAACCTTATTAGAAAACGCTATATTTGGTAGATTATTATTCGAGTCACCAGCGCTTTCATTAAACTGACAGGTTCCTGCGCCACTAATACTGTTTGGAATAATAGACAGACCAGCAACAGTCGCTGCTCCCATTCTAACGAAACTTCTACGGGAAATTGGATCTGATTCACCCATGATAATGTATTATAAATAAAATAATTAAATCAGTTCAAATGAAGAAACTTGTATAGGGGTGTGAAGATTGCTTAACACTTTCTCAAGCATAATGCCTTCGAGGTTGCTATAGTCGTATCCAAAAGTGGAGCGGATGCCTTGCAAAGTGAACTGCATAGCGCGGTCTAAAGCAAGGGGCAGACTGTCGCCTTGAAGCAGACTGCCAGTGATAACACTGGTGAAGGAGTCTCCTGTGCCAGGATAGTGGGCTGGCAGGAAAGGACAGGTAACTTTCCAATACCTGTTACCGTTTCTGTTATAGGCATATACGGAGGTCAAATGGGGGTTGTCGATAACGGGGACGCTGGTCACAATGACAATGGTGGGCCCCTTATCTGACAGCTGTTTTAGGTATAGTTTGAGTTGTTTGTCCAACTCTAATTGAGAATTTTCACATACCCCTCCGTCGCTTTGCGACACCTCCCCTAACCTGTGGGAGGAGTTATTTGTTGATGTTCCTTGGCTATAGGTGAGAAGCGGATTATCTAAACTCTCTCCAAGAAGGAGGAACATCTCGGTGATGTTGGGAGTGATAACATCGGCAAGCTTGATGAGGTTGCGCATCTCCCCTACCATCTCCTCTTTCATGCCTTTATAGAGCTTGCCATTGTCGCCCAAGACGGGATCGACTACGATGAGGTCGCTGGGGCGACGGAAATCTCTGATCAATTCGGAGACCACTTGCACCTGTTCGGGGGAGCCCAAATAACCGGTATAGAAGGCATTGAATTGGAAACCCTGTACCTTCCAGTTGGCAATGATTTTACGCATCTCGGCGGTGAGATCCAGGAAGGTGAATTCGGGGTACTGGGTATGGCAGGAGAGTAATGCTGTTGGCAGTGGGGTTACTTCGAAGCCCATTGTCGTTAGTATTGGTATTACGGCGTTTAATGAAACTCTGCCAATGCAGGACAAATCGTGAACTGCTACTATCTTTTTATTGTTATTCTGTACAAACATTTGTTATATTTACTTTTTCGGTGCAAATATAGAAAATAATTGTTTATCTTTGCCTCATAATTTGTAAAAACAATAGTTTATGGGTACTGATAAGATAAGATATTACTTGAACATGATATTTATTGTGCTGGCAATTGCTAGTGTTATTGTGTATTATGTGGCAGACTTTCGCACGTTTATTTATGTGTGTGGGACTGCCATCTTTCTGAAAGTTATGGAGTTTATTATTCGCTTTACAAATAGATGAAGCGACTGCTCATCATATTACTTTGTTTTGCTGCGTGTTGCGTTAACATATTGGCACAGAACACTATTGGGAATAATAACCAGAATAGGATTACCAATGGGAGGGATGCCAATGGGAACCAGATTGACCCGAACATGCAGCCGGACAGCTTTAGGAATGACAGTACGGAGGTGGAGACAGCGGCACCAAAGCTGTACCAATGGAGGGTGAGTGAGGACCTGGGGAACCGCATCATGACGGTGGTGGATACGGTGGCGCTGAACTTCCAGAACATGAACCTGGATGAGGGAATGACGGGGCACTACAGCATATTGGGAAATATGGGGGCACCAAGGTTGTCGCATATCTGGGCGGACAGGCAGTATGACACGGCACCGACGATGTTCTTGGAAACGCTGACGGGCTTTTACAAGCGAAGCGACCAGATGATATTTACGAACAGTAACATCCCTTATACAAACCTGTCGTACTGGCCTACGGGTAATAAGATTACGGGTGAAGACCGCTTCAAGGCGTACTTCTCGATGAACATGAACCGTCGCTTTGCATTTGGGTTTAACTTCGACTATCAATATGGGCGTGGGTACTACGCCAACCAGGCTACGGCCAACTTCAATGCGGCAGTGTTTGCATCGTACATGGGCAAGCACTACCAAATGCATGTAGCATATAACAACTTCTATTTCAAGCAGAACGAGAACGGCGGTATCACGGATGATGAGTATATCACCAACCCCGAGAAAAAGGCTGAAGGTAGTAAGGCGTATGAATCAAACAACATTCCTGTGCGATTGGAATCTTCGTCAAACCGTAACCATAACATGTCTATCTTCTTGACTCACCGCTACCGCTTAGGATTTACGCGTGAGGTGATAGAACTGGTGGATAAGCCTACAAACAAAAGGCGTGGCAATGACGATAGCGAGGTGGAACTGGAGGAGAACGACACACTGCCTGTGGTGGTGCCGAAAGATACCATTCGCAGGGAGGAACTGGTGCCGGTGACAAGTTTTATCCACACCTTCAAACTGGAGCGCTCGCGTCATAGCTTCTCCTCTCAGGATATGGACTCGCTGCCCCCTGCCCTCATTAACCCCTACCAGACGGCTGACTCAACGGTAAGGTTTAGTATCAAGAATGTATTTGGCGTTGCCCTGCTAGAGGGCTTTAACAAATACGCCAAGGCGGGACTTACAGCTTACCTATCGCACCAATACAGCCGCTACACGTTGATGAATCCTGATGCCGAACTGATAAATCCTCAAAACATCAAATATACAGAGCATGAGTTGTATATCGGTGGCGAACTGGCTAAACGTGAGGGAAGTCTTATTCATTATAATGTCAATGGAGAAATCGGAGTGGCGGGCATTGCTGCTGGTCAGTTCAAACTGGATGGTACGGCGGATGTCAACCTGAAATTGTTCAAAGACACGGTGCGGGTGAAGGCACATGCTTACATTCGTAACACCTTGCCGTCGTTCTATATGAGGCATTATATATCGAATCATTATCAATGGGATAATGACTTCGACAAGGAGTTTCGGGTTCGTATAGAGGGTGAGATTGATTTCCCTCTGACAGGTACGAACCTCAAGGCGGGTATAGAGACCATCAAGCATTATACGTACTTGGATGGTGATGCATTGCCTCAACAGACAGATGGGTCAGTGAAGGTGGCGAATGCGACACTGACGCAGAACTTCCACCTTGGTATCTTCCACCTGGACAATGAGATAACGTGGCAGAAGAGCAGCAGTGACGTACTGCCGCTGCCTACATGGAGCTTGTACCACAACTTCTACATCTTGACAAAGATTGCCAAAAAGGTGCTGAACGTGCAACTGGGGGCTGATGTGCGGTACTTCAGCGAGTACTATGCACCTGCCTATGCACCGGGCTTGCAGCAGTTCCATATTCAGAACGAGGCTGACCGCATCAAGATTGGCAACTACCCTGTGGTAAATGTATATGCGAACTTGCAACTGAAACGCACCCGTTTCTTCGTGATGCTCTACCACGTGAACGAAGGCATGGGCAGTCGCAGGTATTTCTACGCGCCGCACTACCCTATGAATCAACGACTGCTGAAATTTGGCGTTTCCTGGAACTTCTATGACTAAGCGGTGGCTCCTATATATAGCAATAGGAGGAATAGTTGCCGTTGTCTTGTATGGTCTATTCCGTTATGAAGGCAAAGAGGAAGTGCCTGTAATTCGCGATTATAGCGAAATTGTGGAAAGTGATACTTTACGTGTCACAATGGAGTATAATGCGCTGTCTCTCACGGAGGGGAATGACTCGATTGAGGGCTTCTACCTGGAACTGGTACAGGCATTTGCACGGGATCATGGTTTGCAACTGAAGGTGACGCCAGAAATGAGTATGGCAAGGCGTCTTCAGGGACTGCAGGAAGGTCGCTACGACCTCATTGCTGATGGCATTCCTGTCACGACTGAGCGGGATGATTCGCTGTTGCTATTCTCGCTTCCTATCACGCGTAGCAACCAGGTGCTGGTGCAGCGCAAGCCTTTAAATGCTGAGGATTCAGCGAAGTATATCTCCAGTCAGGTGATGTTGGCTGGCAAGACACTCCATGTCGTGAAGGAGTCGCCAGCGATATTACGTATTCGTAATCTCATGGCGGAGATTGGCGATAATATTCAAATCGCTACCATCGAGAAGTATGGGGCGGAGCAGCTCATCTCGCTCGTCGCCCATTCCGAAATCGACTATGCCGTATGTGACCGCCGCATCGCTCTTCTGGCAGCTGATAGCTTGCCGAATATCGATTTCTCCATCCCTATTGGCTTTAGTCAGTTCTATGCCTGGGGGGTTCGTGCCAGCGCTCCGAATCTTTGCGATTCAATCAATTCATGGCTTGAGGCTTTCCTCAAGTCTTCTGAATTCAGAAAACTTTCAAAGAAATATTCTATTAACTAAAGCTTGCGCCCCTACGGGGTGAGCGATAACATAAAAAAAGCAGCCGAAGCTGCTTTTTTTTATTTCTTGAAGTAGCGATTGTAAAGCCCTTCGAAGCCCTTGCCATGGCGAGCTTCATCCTTCGCCATTTCATGCACCGTGTCATGAATAGCATCCAGGTTGAGCGCCTTAGCCTTGCGAGCAATCATCATCTTGCCCTCGCAAGCCCCCTGCTCTGCCATCATACGCTTATAGACATTGGTCTTGGTATCCCAAACCACTTCGCCCAGGAGCTCAGCAAAGCGAGAAGCATGGTCTGCCTCCTCAAATGCATAGCGCTTGAAAGCTTCTGCAATCTCAGGATAGCCCTCACGATCAGCCTGACGACTCATAGCCAAGTACATACCTACCTCTGAGCACTCGCCATTGAAATTATCTACCAAGCCCTTGTAGATCTCCTCATCTACACCCTTAGCTACACCAATCACATGCTCGTCAGCAAAAGCCAAAGGAGCACCTTCTTGCTCAACCACCTCAACGAACTTAGAAGCTGGAGCCTTACACTGTGGGCAACGTTCAGGAGCTTCGTCTCCCTCGTGGATATAACCGCAAACTGTACATCTAAACTTTTTCATAATACACAGATTTAATTAATTAGTAATTCATTTTTTAGTATCCATTTTACAAAGATAAGAAAAGATTTGTATTGCTGAAACTATTTAACTATTTTTGTGGAAAATAAATCTTGAACCTATGAACTACGGATATGTAAAAGTGGCAGCTGCCATTCCCGGTGTGAGGGTGGCCGACTGTATGTATAACGCTGCAGAGATAGAGAAACTGATTGTAGCCGCCAATGGCAAAGGGGTGGAAATCATCACGTTCCCCGAACTGGCACTGACAGCCTATACCTGTGGCGACTTGTTTGCCCAACAACTATTGCTGGACGAGGCTGAGCGTGGTCTGTTGCAGATTATGCAGAACACCCGCCAGATGGATATCATCTCCATCATTGGCTTGCCGGTGTCTGTACACGGTATGCTCTTGAACGCTGCTGCTGTGATTCAGCATGGCAAGGTACTGGGCGTAGTGCCTAAGTACTACCTGCCTAACTACAAGGAGTTCTACGAGATGCGCTGGTTCACTTCAGGCGACATGATCAAGCAAGACAATGTACGTCTGTGCGGCCAGCTGGTACCAGTGACACACGACATGCTCTTTGAAACGCCCAAGGCTATCTTTGGCGTGGAGATCTGCGAGGATGTGTGGGCACCTATCCCTACCAGTTCAATATTGACATTGAAGGGTGCTGACATTATCTGTAACCTCTCTGCAACAGACGAGTGCATCGGCAAACACGACTACCTCTGTCAGCTACTCAGTCAGCAGAGTGCCCGTAGCATGTCAGGCTACGTCTATAGCTCTTGTGGCTTTGGTGAATCTACTACTGACGTGGTGTATTCAGGAAATGCCCTCATCTATGAGAATGGTAAGCTATTGGCACGCAGCAAGCGCTTTGAAATGGATCCACAACTGGTAATTAGCGAGATTGACGTAGAGTTCCTGCGTGGCGAACGTCGTGTGAACACTACCTTCGCGACCAGTATGCGACAGTATATCGGTAAGGAGGCACTGCGTGTCATCATCGACCGTACGAGCGACAATCCTGTTGAGCTGACACGTGCCTATGAAGCCCATCCGTTTGTGCCACAGGGATCTATGTTGGACGAACGTTGCGAGGAGATTTTCTCTATCCAGGTGGCTGGTCTGGCCAAGCGACTGGTGCATACGCATGCTCAGACAGCCATAGTGGGTATCTCTGGTGGTTTGGATTCTACATTGGCTTTGTTGGTGTGTGTACGTACGTTCGACAAGCTGCAACGCGACCGTAAAGATATTGTGGGCATCACCATGCCGGGCTTTGGCACGACCGACAGAACCTACAACAATGCCATCAACCTGATGAAGAGCTTAGGTGTGACCATCCGAGAAATCAGCATCAAGGATGCTTGCATCCAGCATTTCAAGGACATTGGTCATGATGTGGACAACCATAATGTGACGTACGAAAATTCACAGGCGCGTGAGCGTACGCAGATATTGATGGATGTAGCCAACCAGATGAATGGTCTGGTGATAGGCACGGGCGACCTCTCTGAGCTGGCCTTGGGCTGGGCTACCTACAATGGCGACCACATGTCGATGTATGGTGTGAATGCCAGCATCCCAAAGACTTTGGTGATTCACCTGGTGAAATGGGTGGCGCTGCATGATGTGGATGAGCTCTCAAAAGCTACCTTATTAGATATAGTAGATACACCTATCAGTCCGGAACTGATTCCTGCTGATGAGCAGGGCAATATCAAGCAGAAGACGGAAGACCTGGTAGGTCCTTACGAGCTACACGACTTCTTCCTGTTTTACTTCATGCGATGTGGGTTCAGTCCGGCCAAGATCTTCATGTTGGCTCAGCGCAGCTTCGCTGGCATCTATGATGACGATACCATCCGCAAGTGGCTGCAGACTTTCTGCCGTCGCTTCTTCAACCAGCAGTTCAAGCGCTCTTGCCTTCCTGATGGCCCTAAGGTCGGCTCCATTGCCATTAGTCCTCGTGGCGATTGGCGTATGCCGAGTGATGCAAGCTCAGCATCTTGGCTACAAGACGCAAAATAAAAAAAAGCTGCTCGAATTGAGCAGCTTTTTTTGTTAGAATCGGACGCCGAGCGTCAGCATCACCTGATGCCGTGAGTTGGTGAGCTGCGTTGCAGCGGATGGATAAATAACATTGCCATCCTCGACAACGAAAGGATACAAGTGAGACTTGTAAGTATCGTACTTGTACGCCAGGTCAGCATAGAACGAATTTGTACGGTAACCTACACCGAAGGTGAGGGTGTGACGATCCATGATGTTAGCATAGTCAGTGTCGGTCTGGATAGAGTAATAAGGCAGGTCCTTATACGCATTGTCGTTGAAGAGCGACGTACGGTAGTTGTAACCAGCACGGATGCCAAACTCAGGCACAGGCTTGAACTCCACACCCACCTTGAAAGCATGCACTGTCTTCAGCATGTTACGGGTAGAATTCTCAAAATTGAAGTAGGCATCATAGCCATCTACATCCTTGAACTTCAGACAAGAATAGTCCTGTAACTCATACTCTGCATCGAAGGCAAACTGACTGCCCACGGTAGATGCCAAGCTGAAGTTGAACAACCAAGGAGTATTGAGGTTGAACGGACGTACCATCTCACCACTGACAGGCAGCTCGTTGGCAGTATCTACACGGTAGTTGTGGATATTGCCTTCCACATCTTCCACTGTAGAGGTGAGCAACGCCTGGGTCTTGTACTCCAATTGATAGAAGGTAGGAGTATGCACTGCTAAGCCAAAGCGGAAAGGTGAATCCTCAAACGGACGAACAATGGCACCCAACTTAAAGTTGATACCTGTACCAACGATGCGATTCCAAGAACTGAGGTCATAGCCCTCACCATTGGTGCCTGGATAGGTCTCTTCGTAGTAAGTGTATTTCTTGTAGTTGAGGTCATATCCGCTCATGGTCAAACCGAGATAGACACGATCGTTGACATTGAACGCCATGTTGAAGCTGTACTCGTCCAAGTGGCCACGCTGCTCCACCTCGAGCAGACCAACGCCCTGGTCGTACATACCGATATATTCTTCGTTGTATCCTGCAGGCTCAATCACACCACCATAATAGCCAATGGCTGAGAGCCAACCTATCTCGTCGTTATTGAAGGCATTGTCCCATGCATCGTACTTAATGCCATCGGCCTGCTGTGCCATCTGCAGGGTCTGGGTAAAGTCGCCCAAGCCACCTGCAAACTTCTGCTTGTTGTAGAAGGATTTCAGTCTGCGATAGTTGAAGCCAAAGTTGACGTAGCGCAATGGCGTCGTGTTACCTATCTTAGCTGAATAGACAAAGCCTATTTGGTTGAAGTCGCCACGCACATCGTTGTTCTTGAACGTACCAGAGAGCGTGTTGCTCTTGGTGTTGTAGGACGACAGGCCAAAGGTGGTCTGTACATCGCTACTACGGAAAATACCGATGCCTGCAGGGTTGGTATTCATCGTAGAGATGTCACCGCCCAGGGCGCTCATGGCACCACCCATACTCACGAATCGTGCCGTACCGTTCAGGTCCTTGTCGATGAACTTAGCGGCATCATATACTGTCTGTGCTGCTGCGGAGCCTGCCAGCATCAGCAAGCCACCCAAAGCCAACAATGTAATTCTAGTCTTCATATCTTTTCCTAATATTTTATAGCCATAATGGTCAACGTGTTCTTGTTCCGCCACCGCCACCGCGTGAGCTGCCTCCGCCTCCACTGAAGCCACCGCCACTGCTGCGGGTAGAACCACCTCCGCTGAAGCCACCACCGCTGTATGAGCGGGTGCTGGAGCTGCCAGAGTAGCTACGCGTCGGACTGCTGCTGCGAGTAGAGGTGCCGCTGTTACTGCGTACACGGGTACTGCTGCTGGAGCCTGGGGTGTAGCTGCGGTTGCTCTGCGTACGTGTGCTTGGGCTGACACTGCGGGTACCTGTGGTGCCAGTGCTGCTGCGTACGGTCGTACTACGACGGGTATTGATAGTTGTGCCTGTGCTGTTGCTGCGTGCACGGGTTCCGTTGGTACTCGGAGTTACTGTACTGCGGGTGCCAGTGCCAGTACTGTTGGTACGTACACGGGTGCCTGTGCTGCTGTTCACTACCCTACCGGTGTTGGTACGGGTGCCAGTGCTGTTGCTGCGTACTGACGTGCCGTTGGTAGTGCGTACACGGGTACCGGTATTGCCTGTGCGGGTACGAACGCTGGAACCATTCACGCCTACGCGGGTGCCACCTGAGCTGCCTCTGCGGGTAGTACTGGAGTAGTTGCTACGTGCGCCTGGCTGACCACGGAAGGTGTAGTTCTGTGGACGGTAGTGGTAGCCTCCCCAGCTATAGTAGCCGTGGTATGGGCTGTGCCAACCCCAACTCCAGCCGAAATGCCATGGGCTGTACCATGGGCTGTACCAAGGATGATACCAGGTGCTCCATCCCCAGCCCCATCCGATGGATGAGAAGCGCCAGTCGTACCACAGACGGTTCGTCCAGGTGGGGAATACGTATGCATAGTAGTCGTCAACGAATACGTTCCACTCCCAAGAGTTCAGGCCGTAAACGACATCCCAGTAGAACGGACTGCTGATGCTGATAGCGAAACGGGGGTTGCGGAAACGGATGATACGGGTAGCATACTCGTAGTCATCTTCTGTTCCGTGGAAACCGTTTACCCACTCGCCGTCAAGCTCTTCGTCGTAGTTGGTATAACCTTTTACCACCGCTTTCTTGTTGGAAGCAGTAGCGTCGCCAATATAGCGACGGTTGTATTCATCGACATTGCGCTTATTTCTGGTACTGCCTTTCACCACTACCTCGGTGCCCTCAGGAACTACTACGGTAGTAGTTGGCGTTACGGACTTTACGACCACAGTTTTGCGTGCTGCATCAGCCTCTGTTTTCTGCTCTGCAGCCTTCGCCTGCTCCTTACTGGTCTTGGTAGGAACATAGTAAAGGTCGTCAACCACATTCTGTGCCATCACCAGAAATGGTGTGCACAATGCCATCAGCAATAAAACAATCGACTTCTTCATATCCTTAAATTTTTAATGAGTATTCTTCTATTTACTCATAGAACACCCGAAATTAGTTATTACTGCGCACTCTCACAAATATTTTTCACTTTTTCTTCATTCTCATCTTTTTTTTTAACCAAAAACTTTTTACATTGGGAAAAACAAGCTATCTTTGCATAAAATACTCATATATATGAAAGCTGGAAAATTCGTTCAAAGTCTTATATCCGAGCGAGTGCTACCTACCTGGTGCATCTTCCTGCTCGACATCTTCCTGGTGTTCTTATCTGTTACTATGGCGTGCTTGCTGCGTTACAACTTAGAGGATGTTTTCTCTACGGGCAGCATCTTGCCTAAGTCCATCCTATGGATCGTACTGGTAAATATCATATTCTTCAGTGTATTTCACACCTACTCCAACATCATCCGATTCTCGTCGTTCGTAGATATCATGCATATATTCGCCTCACTTACAGTAAGTTATATCTTATTGGGAGGCGCCAGCATTATCTGCGACATAGGCTTCAATTATGAATTCATCCCCATCAGTGTACTCATCATAGCGTATGTATTCTCCTTCGCAGCCATGGCGGTGATGCGTGTACTGATTAAGGTCATCTACGAGTTCGTGAGCTTCGACGGGAAGCATAGTACGAACGTGTTTATATTTGGTACGCGTGAATATGGTGTGGATATTGCGAAATCCATCCGTTCAAAAGAGCACTACAAATTCCGTCTGAAAGGCTTTATCTCGAGCGAACCATCTTTTTATGACAAGGTGATCATGGGTGTAAAGGTATATCCCTTTGATAACGAAGAGCTGATGAACGTGCTGGAGGAAAAGAACATCGATGCGGTGATTGTGACGCCTTACAACATGAACAAGCTGAAGGACACCAACTTCACCGAACAACTGCTGTCACGCAAGATCAAGATTATGGTGCTGCCGAACATGAGTGAATGGAAAGAGAATGCCAGTAGCGTTGTTCAACTGAAGGAGCTGCAGATTGAGGACTTGCTGCAACGTGACCCGATACAGATTGACATGCATAAGATTGCATCTCACCTGGAGGGAAAGCGCGTGATGATTACGGGTGCTGCAGGTTCTATAGGTAGCGAAATCGTACGTCAGGTGGCATCGTTCAACCCCTATAACCTGGTACTGATCGACCAGGCTGAGACGCCGTTGCACGACATCCGTCTGGAGATGCAGTCTCGTTGGGTAGAGATTGAGGCTGAGACGATTGTGGCGGACATCTCTAACGAGACTCGTATGGACCAGATCTTTGCACAGTATCGACCGCAGTATGTGTTCCATGCTGCTGCCTACAAGCATGTACCAATGATGGAGGATAATGCCTCTGAGGCTATTCAGAACAATGTGAAGGGTACACGTATCCTGGCCGACCTAGCGGTGAAATACAAGACGGAGAAGTTTGTGATGATCTCGACCGACAAGGCGGTGAACCCGTCAAACGTAATGGGCTGCTCTAAACGTATCTGCGAAATCTATGTGCAGTCATTGGCCAAGAAGCTGGAGCGTGATGGCAACAAAACCACACAGTTCATCACCACCCGATTCGGTAACGTACTGGGTTCCAACGGTTCTGTCATCCCTCTGTTCCGCAAACAGATAGAACAAGGTGGCCCTGTAACGGTGACGCATCCTGAGATTATCCGTTACTTCATGACCATCCCCGAGGCGTGCCGACTGGTGCTGGAGGCTGGTAGCATGGGTAATGGCGGTGAGATTTACATCTTCGACATGGGCAAGCCTGTCAAGATTCTCGACCTGGCGAAGCAGATGATCAGTCTGTCGGGACGCAATGATATTCAAATCAAATTCACGGGTTTACGTCACGGCGAGAAGCTCTACGAGGTGCTGCTGAACGACAAGGAGCATACCAAGCCTACCTACAACGACAAGATCATGATTGCCGATGTGCGGGAGTATGACTATGATGAGGTGAAGAAGAAGATCAAGGAGCTGGAGGAGGTTTCCACTACCTACGATCAAATGAAGATTGTCGAGAAGATGAAGGAGCTGGTGCCCGAATACGTGAGCAAAAACTCCATCTTCGAACAACTTGATCACAAGTAAAAAAAAAAAGCTGCTCATTTGAGCAGCTTTTTTTTTGCTTATTTTTGCTTATTTCTTTGCTTATAGAATGCTTGATAGCTTCGCCGGCTGCATCTCTTCCGCTAAAAATCGCTCACGTTTTCCTAAAACGCAAAAACTCGCTACGCTCAAACAGTTTGCGTTTTTATACGGAAAACTTTCCCGATTTTATTAACGCTCCAGAGAAGAATGCCGGCTCCACCATCAAGTTATTCTCTTGCCGCAACTACCGAAATATTCTTCTCGCGAAGCGAGTAAAATCTTATCGCTCGCCCGTAGGGCGAAAGCTTGCGAGCGATACAAGACGACCTTGACGAAGGGCGTCAGCCCGAAGGCAATTAAGTCATCCCCTGGGGGATGGTTTGGTAAGGGGGAATGTTTTCTTTTGCTTCTTTTCTTTGCGCCAAAGAAAAGGAAGAAAATGTTTCTTCGTTCCGGAGAAAAGAACTAAAAAAAGGCTGCATTTCTGCAGCCTTTTTTTAAAGCTGTGGCAATTCCAGCCACTTCACGTAGCAGAAATCCTGACGATGCGGCAAGTTCTTGTTACGCGGATACATACGAACAGCACTCTTGTACTGACCGAACTGCGTAGGCGACAACTTTGCCTCGAAGATATAGTTATTACCCTCACGACCAGTGAGCTGCAGCGGCTCAACGCTATATACTCGCTCCTCACCATCCTTATTGGTAAAGACATTCACCTTCTCCAAGCCCACGGCATCGTCGAGTCCTTGCTCATCGATGACATAACGGATGCTGTACTCAGTACCAGCCTCGATGCCACCAGCAGGGAAGTCCCATGAGCAAGATACCACATGGATGCCATCCCAACGCTCTGCCACAGCTTCCTTCCACTGGGCAATCTCCTTGGCCAAACGATAGTTGTCCTTGGCAATTTCCTTGAAACGCTTAGCCTGCTTGTTGTAGAATTTAGCATAGTAGTCGTCGAGCTGACGCTTCATCGTATAATGAGGTGCAATCTTGGCAATAGAATTCTTGATCACCTTGATCCAGTCCTTCGAGATGCCCTTCTTGTCCTTATTAAAGTATAGAGGTACAATCTCGTTCTCCAGCAAGTTGTAGATGGTAGCTGCATCGAGCTGGTCCTGATGATCCTGGTTCTGGTAGGTACGCTTCTCGGTCAATGCCCATCCGGCACCTTCACGATAGCCTTCCAGCCACCAGCCGTCCTTCACGCTGAGGTTCACCACACCGTTCATCTCAGCCTTCTCGCCTGAGGTGCCTGATGCCTCCAACGGACGTGTCGGGGTATTCATCCAGATATCCACACCACTCACCAAGCGACGTGCCAGCAGGAAGTCGTAGTCCTCCAGGAAGATAACTTTACCTATAAACTCAGGACGCTGTGAGATTTCAAAGATCTTCTTGATCAAGCCCTGTCCTGCTCCATCAGCCGGGTGTGCCTTACCAGCAAAGAGGAAGATCACTGGATGCTCTGGATCGTTGACAATCTTAGACAGACGGTCAAGGTCGGTAAACAACAGATGGGCACGCTTGTAGGTAGCAAAGCGACGGCAGAAACCGATGACCAGTGCATTGGGGTTGATACGACCCATGAGCTTCACCACACGCTGTGGGTCACCCTGATTCTTCAGCCAGGTCTCACGGAACTGCTGCTGGATATATTCGAATAGTTTCTTCTTCAAGGTCATACGAGTAGCCCAGATCTCCTCATCGGGGCAATCGTAGATGCCATGCCAGATCTTCTCGTTCGACTGGTCAGCCATGTGGCTCTCATCGAAATATTTGGCATAAAGATCACGCCATTCGGTGGCACACCAGGTGGGGAAATGCACGCCATTGGTAACATAACCCACATGGTTCTCTTCTGGAAAGTAACCGTTCCAGATAGGAGCAAACATCTTCTGGCTCACCCAACCGTGCAGCATGGATACACCGTTTACCTCCTGACAGGTATTGCAAGCGAAGGTGGACATGCAGAACTTCTCGCTGTGGTCGTTGGGGTTGATGCGGCCCATGCCGATGAACTCGTCCCAGCTGATGCCTAAGCGCTGTGGGTAACCACCCATATATTTACCGAACAGTCCTTCGTCGAAATAGTCGTGACCGGCTGGCACAGGGGTATGTACGGTGTACAGACCGCTGGCACGAACCAACTCAAGTGCCTGGTTAAAGGTCAGTCCGTCCTCCTCGATATAGTCGCACAGACGCTGCAGGTTGCAGAGAGCTGCGTGGCCTTCGTTGCAATGATAGATATCTTTCTTAATACCCAGTTTCTTCAACAGCAGCATACCACCGATACCCAACAGGATCTCCTGCTTCAGGCGGTTCTCCCAGTCGCCACCATAGAGGGCGTGGGTGATAGGCTTGTCAAACTCTGAGTTCATCTCATTGTCGGTATCTAAGAGGTACAACTTCACACGTCCTACGTTGACACGCCAAACGAAGGCATGTACCAGGTAGTTGTTATAAGGTACGTCGATAACCATAGGATTGCCATCCTTGTCAAGCTGACGCTCGATAGGCAGACTACTGAAGTTCTGCGTTTCATAGTTGGCAATCTGCTGACCGTCCATATTGAGACTCTGGGTGAAGTAACCGAAACGATAGAGGAAGCCCACAGCACACATATCTACATTGGAGTCGGATGCCTCCTTGACATAGTCGCCTGCCAGCATACCCAGACCACCACTGTAAATCTTCAGGGCTGAGTGGATACCATACTCCATACAGAAGTAAGCCACCGACGGACGGGAAGTATCGGGCTGCACGTCCATGTAGGTGCAGAACATCTCATAGAGGTTATTAATGCGTTTCATCAAGGCCTTATCTTTGATAATCGCTTCCTTACGGGCAAAGGTGAGGCGCTCCAGCAGCATCACCGGGTTGTGCTTTACCTCGTGGTAAAGCTCTGGGTCAAGGTCACGGAACACGTCGCGTGCCTCGTAATTCCACACCCACCACATATTGTGGGCAATCTCGTCCAAACACTTCAGTTGCTCTGGCAGACTTGACTTGACAATCAAGTCTTTCCATTGTGGAGCATTCGCATAATCTGCTTTGATCTTCATATTAAATCTTTGATTAGTTAGTTACTTTCTTTTTCTTTAGTCCAGGTGCTGACGAATCTTGGCCCGACGAAGGGCAAAGTCGTAAGCCTGGTAATAATAGGTAATGAAGTGTTTCCACAGCGCTTTCTCTGCAATGGTTGCAGCACGCTTACGGGCTGCCTTCACCTGGTTCTTGTCCAAGTGCAGGTATCCCAGTACGGTGTCGCGCACAGCATCGGCCACTTCATGGTAGTTATAATCAGAGCGATGAACAACTTCAACGCCGTCAGATATTCCTTTTACATTGTCCAACTCCTTCACCCACAAGCCAAAACCTGCCAGGTCGGTGGTGATGGTAGGCACGTGGAACGCCACACTCTCCAGCGGTGTGTAGCCCCATGGCTCGTAGTAAGACGCATAGATACTCAGGTCGTTACCCAGCATCAGGTCATAATAGTTCTTGTTGAAGATGCCATCGTCACCATTGAGGTAGCAAGGTACGAAGATAACCTTTACCTTGTCCTGCGGACTGTTGTGCATGCTCAGATAGTGCATCATGCCCAGCACCTTGTCTTCATCCATATTATGCAACCAATGGGTGATATAGGGCTGATTCAGCGGGGTTGTAAACTCTTCATGGGTTGCCAGGCGGGCCTGCAGATCGTTACGTGGCTCCAATGTCCAGGCTGGCACATAAATGAATGCCAGCACCTTACGGTCCAGCTCCGGACACTTGTTCAGACGGTGCATGGCGTCAATAAACACGTCGATGCCCTTGTTCTTGAATTCATAACGTCCGCTGGTACCAATGATGAGGGTATCGTCCTCGAAGGTCTCGCCCAAGAGGCAGTTGGCCAGGCGCAGCATGCTCTTACGGGCACGTTTCATCTTGCCGGTATAGGTAGCGCCTTTCGGCACAAAATCGTCTTCAAAACCGTTGACCAGCACCACATCAGCGGGCTTGTCCAACAGTTCCTTACACTCTTTATTGGTAATCTCACTTACCGTGGTGAAGCAGTCTGCAAAAAGGGCAGTCTGCTTCTCAATCGAGTGCTTCGACTGCATATTGAGCTCCCCTGCCATCTGATCGCCGTTATAGGCAAACAGGTAGTCGTAGAGGGGTTTGTTGTTGCCCGCTATAGAGCGGCCAATAGAGGTGGCATGGGTAGTGAAGATTGTAGCTATCTCTGGCACGTTCTTCTGCAGGTAGAGGGCACTCATGCCCGTCATCCACTCGTGTGCCTGGAACACTACCTTGTCGTTGAAAGTCAGGTTATAATGATAGAAACTTTCTACCACCTTGGCAGCAGCAATGGCAAACATACTGCTCTCGTCGTAGTCGCCATAGCCATGGAGCGAATCCACGCCAAAGTCTTCCCACATGCGACTGTATATATCATTCTTTATAGCAAAGAAGGGCATGAAATCCACCAGCACCACCACGGGTTCGCCAGGGATGTTCCAACGCCCTACCCTCACCTTCAAGCCATCGTGATGGATGGCATAGTCTGTCCATGCGGTATATAGCGTTGAGGTTTCTATAAATGTCGGATTGTCTTTGCCTTGCCAGATATCGGGGCCAATGAATATTACTCTGTTCCGCAGTTGTTCCTGCAGTGTCTTCGCCCTTGTGGAGAGCACTGTATAGATTCCACCCACCTTATTACATACTTCCCAGCTCGCTTCGAAGATGTAATCGGGGGTCATTATTGTATCATTAGTCATCTTTCGTTAATTTGACGGCAAAGGTACGAAAAAAAGTCGATATTTTTGGTATGTTTGGGCATAAAATAAGCCTGCTTTTTTGGTTTTGTCAAAAAAGCAGGCTATTGGTTATGTAGCGTTAGACTTATACCATCAACGCTGCAATCAGTGCCAAGATAGCATAGAACTCAGGCAATGCGCAATAAATCATGGTGTTGACCATCACGTCGTGACCCTGAGCGATACCGTTGATACCGTTGGCTGCCACCTGACCCTGACGAATAGCAGAGAACAGGCAGATAAAGCCTACTGCTGCACCAACACCCAGCATGAGCAGACCCTGCTGAGAGAAATCGCGACCAATTGACATCAGGAAGGCTACGAAACCATACAGACCCTGTGTTGATGGGAGGGCTGACAGAATCATGAAGCTAGCTGACTTTGAAGGATCTTTCTTCAAACCTGCTTCGGCAGCGTTACCTGCAATAGTGGTACCATAGCAACTGCCAATACCAGAGAGAGCCAACATAAGGCCCAGTCCGATGTAACCTAAAAGTACATTAACATCCATAATGATTAAATTTATTTGTTATTAATTTTTTGTTATTATTTCTTGTCAATATTCGTAAACGGATTGTAAAGCGTACCTGTGCCCTCGTAGCCTGAATTCTTGAAGTATTCCACGAAGTTCAAACGTAAGGGGTGCACAAACGCACTGATGCACGACATGGCGATGTTGAACGCATGGCCCAGTACGAGGATGAGGCAGCAAACCACCCAACCGGGGATGCCACCCATGCTGTCCTGTACCATAAGGCCCAGCGAGTTGAACACACCGCCCAACATACCGCCTGCCAAGCCCAAGGCATAGAGACGCATGTAAGAGAGGATATCACCCATCAAACCGGTAGCCATATTGTAGGTATCCCACACACCGGCACCAATGTTCACCAGTACGTTACGGTGCAGGTCGTTGAGCAGGTAGATGCCAATGGCAGCCACGCCGCCAATGCCTATCAGTGCCCACTTAGAGATATCTTCCGGTATCACGTTCAGGAACATGAAGGTAGCGATGATAGTACCAAAGCCTATCAACAGGAACCAGCCCCAGGCACCCAGCGCATTCTTGAAGCCGAAGCGGGAGGTCTGTACCAGTGCCTTGATGAGCATGGCGATGATGGTGTGTACCACACCGATGCCCAAGGCCAGGATCATCTGCTTGTCGTAGGTACCGCCTGCAATCTCTACCTTGCCTGATACCATAAAGGCCTTCAAACCTTCTGGCACCCAGGTGGCTTCGTAGATATTGATGCCGAAGAACGTACCCAAAATAGTGCCAAAGATGGCGGTGAACACACCCAAAGAGATAACCAGGTTCATGATGCCTTTCATATCTGGCATCTTCTTCTTGAGAATCATGCCTAAGGCAATGAGCACCAAGCCATAGCCTGCATCTCCCAAACAGAAGGCAAAGAACAACGAGAAGAACGGTGCAATGAGAGGTGTAGGGTCAAACTCAGTATATTCAGGCATACCGTACATACTGGTCAGGGTCTCGTACATCTTCACGAACCAGTTGTTGTTCAACTTGATAGGTGGATTGTCGCCCTTCTGCGTACCGCGTATCTCATAATACACACTGCTCTTATCGAGGAATTCCTGCACCGCCTGTTCGTTCTCGACGGGTATCCAGCCTTCCATGACCATCACTGCCCCTTCGGCCTGTGGTTCGCCGTCGAGACGTACCTTGATGAGGTCTATCTCACCGTCGAGCTCCTTGTTATACTGCACCAGGGTATTGTAGTTGGCCACACAGTACTGTGACAGTTCGTCTTTGGCTGCTGTCAGCTCTTCTTGTACTTTCGCTTTCTTGGCTTCCAACTGGGTAAGACTCAGCTCAGGCAGTCGGATAGGCTCAATCTCCAAGCGTACAGGTTCGTGGGAGATGGCCACAAAGCTCATACGACCCACGGTCTTGTCAATCACAACAATGTCGCACAATTCTTCCCACTTGGGGTTGAATTCACGTTCCGAGCAGGCATAGAACTGAATGTGATAGCCTGCTTTCTCCAAGTTACGAATAGCTTGCCAGTCGAAATCGCCCCAAACACTCATCTCAGCTATCTCCTTGTCAATGGTAGGCAGTTGCTGGGTGAGATTGGCTATCTGGTTGTTCATGTCAGCATACTGACGCAACAGATCGTCCACAGGCAGGTCGCGATGAATGGTTTCATCGGCCTTTTCCTTGATCTTGAACGACATGTCTTTCAGTACGTCCTTATACTGCGCACGTTTGGCCAGCGATTGTTGCAAGTCATCGTTCATCAGGCCAGCCTGACGGGGCTGCACATGGATAACGCCCAGCTCACGGATCTGAGAAAGGAACGTTTCGTATTCCTGATGGTAGATCAGGAACGTGAGTTTCTTCATCTTACTAATCATGACTCAGCCTCCTTTCTTGCTTCCTGATGAGCCTTCATGATCTTCTGGGATGACTTGGAAAGATTCTCTTCGTCTTCCATGAAGCGCTTGATCTTTCTGATGGCATCCTGATAGCCAGGAATCTGCACCTTCTCGAAGAGGTTCACCTTCTGGGTGGTCTTCTTACGTGCATGCTCGAGCAGGTTTAACTTGGCAACAACAAATTCTCTTTCGATGGCTGTCTTGGCCAGGCCTGTCAAGAGGGTCACACCGTCGGCATACCATTTCGGCATGTTGAACATACTGTATTTCTTGGTCTCAAAATCAACGCTGTCCAACACAGGTACACGCACACCGGCAATCTTCTTGACAGAGAGCTGCACATCCTTCAAACTGATGAGGGATGCATCAAACTCACTCCAAAGAGCAAACATGGCCTCGTAAGCTTGAATTCCTTTTTCTAACCCCTCTTCCAGCTTCACAGCATCGTCTTTGCAACGCTTGACTTCCATGCGCAGGGCACTCTCCTTATTTTTTATAATAGGTA
>Ga0310786_10000128_pt1 | contig 123871 bp, 146 predicted proteins | sample AusTroGonzalo_MG_FD_203881 | JGI IMG/M metagenome (GOLD analysis project Ga0310786, IMG submission 203881) | Bovine rumen microbial communities from tropical cattle in Woodstock, Queensland, Australia - Gonzalo_03 (v2) (version 2) | ecosystem: Host-associated > Mammals > Digestive system >...
TCCACAACTTGGACATTTTGATGCTGCCATAATTTTTATATTTAGATTAGTTCGGCAAAGATACGGCAAATTTTATTTCTCAGCAAAGTTATTATACAAGTAAACTAACAATGAAAGGAGAAATAAAAATGAAAACAATCAAAGGGTTTGACAACAACCTGCAATGCCGTGGCTTTCAATATGAAATCGGCAAGACCTACAATCAAGAAGGAAACATTAAGGCATGTAAAAACGGATTTCACGCTATTAGTGAAGATAGCGCACCGCTGTCTGTATTCAATTATTATGCGCCAGTTGCTGAAAACGGTAAATCGTCACGATATTGCGAAGTTGAAGCAAGCGGCGATATAGATAAAACAGATGATAAAATTGCTTGCTCGCAAATTACAATCGGTGCTGAAATAGGAATACCTGTAATAACAAAGGCGCATGTTGAGTGGGTGAAGAAGCATATCATCAACGAGAAAAAGGAAACAAATACGGGTGACCATTCAGCCGCTACAAATACGGGTTATCAGTCAGCCGCTACAAATACTGGTGATTATTCAGCCGCTACAAATACGGGTAATTATTCAGCCGCTACAAATACGGGTTATCAGTCAGCCGCTACAAATACGGGTTATTATTCAGCCGCTACAAATACTGGTGATTATTCAGCCGCTACAAATACGGGTAATTATTCAGCCGCTACAAATACGGGTAATTATTCAGCCGCTACAAATACTGGTGATTATTCAGCCGCTACAAATACGGGTGACCATTCAGCCGCTACAAATACGGGTGACCATTCAGCCGCTACAAATACTGGTGATTATTCAGCCGCTACAAATACGGGTAATTATTCAGCCGCTACAAATACGGGTTATCAGTCAGCCGCTACAAATACGGGTTATTATTCAGCCGCTACAAATACGGGTAATTGTTCAGCCGCTACAAATACGGGTAATTGTTCAGCCGCCAGTGTTGAGGGTAAGGATAGCGTGGCGATTGCAACTGGTTATCAAAGTAAGGCTAAGGGTGCGTTAGGTTGCGCAATAGTTGTGGTTGAAAGAGGTGATTGGAACGGTGGAACTTATCCGCTGAAAGCGATTTGTTCCGCTATTGTTGATGGTGTGAAGATTAAAGCCGATACTTGGTACACCGTGAAAGATGGTCAATTTGTTGAGGTGGAGGACTGAATGTATGAGAATACTATGTGTTTTACAAAATGCTTGGGGTGATAGAAGGTTGCCTATTAGATTTGTTCCTAATCCTTATAATAAAAGTGCGAAGGTAATTAGAAAAATGGTTGGTGAAAACTATTACGAATTTGCTAACACAACAGATGTGGTTACTCAAACACCGAATGAAAAACCTAAACCAAATTATCAACATTTCAAAAGAGTTATAGTAGAAATGAAAAAGTTTGATTTAGTATTAGTTTGTGGTAATCAAGCGAAAGAAGTTGTGAATAAGTTTATTGAAGATGTGAAAGCAACTAATGTTCCGTTTTTATTCGTACCACATCCAGCAGCAAGAAATTTATCAAATAGCATGATTTCAGAAATACATGATAAAATTAGGAGTTACGAAAGATGAACACTTACAGCAAGTATTGCCCTAATGTATGGGTCGCAAAGTGCAGCGAAAAGCACGACAAGGGAGAAACAATCATTCTTACTACTAAGCATGGCAAGGAAAACGAATGTATTGTTTGGAATTTCCTGTATGAAAAAGACGGATTCTATTATTACTCTATTACCAGAGCAGATGGTTACAATTCGCAAGAACGAGCAAGAGCAAAAGTTGAAAAATATGAGGATTGGGCTGATAGGGCGCACCAAAGGTCTGATGAAGCGTTTGATAAGTCGCATAAGGCGGTTGAGCATATTCCGCTTGGTCAGCCTATTCTTGTAGGACATCATTCCGAAGGTGCCCATCGTGCTGCTATCAAGCGTTCTGATGGTGCAATGAGAAAGAGTGTTGAGGAAATGCACAAGGCAGAGGCGCACGAATCTAAGGCTGAATATTGGCGAAGGATGGAAGGTAAGATAGACCTATCAATGCCTGAAAGTATAGAGTATTTTGCTCATAAACTTGAAGTAGCAAGGGAATATCACGAAGGTTTAAAGTCGGGTAAATATCCTAAGCAACACATGTATTCCGTGACCTATGCTAAGAATGCTGTAAATGAAGCGCAAAAGAATCTGAATATTGCTATAAAGTTATGGGGTGAAAATAAGGAGGCAGAACAATGAGTTGTATTTGGAATGTAAAACCAACCGAAAGGCATTGCGGATATTATGTTGTAGAAAATTGTAATGAGAGATTGCCGAAACAACCTCAAACTATAACATCAACGCAATCAACATTTGAACAAGTAGATTGGCCGATGATTCAATAATCGAAATTATGAGCAGCAAGAAAACGAATCGTGAAATAAGGGAAACTGTTCGCAACGAAGTTAGCCGTGAATACAAGCATCGTATAGAGCATTTGCAGGATTCCTATAATAAGATGCGGGATTTTGCTAAGAAGGCAGAGCAAGAGCGTGACGAGGCAATTAAACGCGCTGAGGATGCAGAAGAGAAATTGCGTCAGTATGAAGATTGGATTGAGCGTTTGCAGGAGTTCTGTAACATGACTGATGAAGACCGTCAAATTGCTATTGATGAGTTTCGTAATAGTAAGAAGGTAGAGAAACAATTTGAGGTTAATCCGATATTCAATTCAGAACTTTTCAAATATTTGAAATTTCTAATGTAATATAAGGGGTTCAAGTTATCTAATTATAAGTAACAAACCTCCTTTTATTGTTGTTACATATTTGGATTGAAAATAGTCTTGAACCTCTTTTATACAGTTATAAGATTGTTATAGTATAGAATTATCTTTAAATGACGAATTTTAATTCACATCCGTATATTAGGGAGGCTTTTAAGCAAGCTGAAATGGTTGATGCACGCGGAGAAATATGTATTTCGTTACATAGGTTGAAAAATGAATTAGAGAAATACAGAATACAGCAAAAAGACCTAAGAGATTATTTATTGCTTTATACATCAGCATCTTATGAGCAGTATAATTATATTATTGGAGTGCTTCCAAGACTATATGACAAGTCGGCAAATATAGATAAATCGGAATTATTTCAAATAACATCTGGATTAAGATAGGCGGTTGATAAGTTATTTGTCTGCCAACTGATAAACTTCAATAATCAGCCGCCGTCTTTTTAAGTAATACTTAAATATAAAAATAGGTATGACCATAGTTGCTATTAGTGGTGATTATCCGTATCACATCATCAATAGGGTTGGTGAAGATGCAACCTTACATGATATTGTTATTATTATTTTAGATAGCATGGGATTTGCTCCTAATATTGCTGTGATGTTGATGAGTGGAAATAATGTATATTCTGGTATAACATCAAAATACGGTATTGTCTTTCCTAATCTTGCTAATGAGAGTTATACTCTTTATATTGCTGAGAAGGACAAGAATCAAGAACAGATTGATGGTGTAGAGTTTGATGAGGCAAAAAAGTTAATACGAATAAAATATATAGGGCAAAATAAAACCCGCTGGGATGGAATGTACGCAAGTACACCTCCTGAAATGTATGTGAATACATATGATGGAGGTCACGCATAAGAATTTTCAATACTCGAAAAAATTTTCCCGCTTCGGAAGTGTAACAAAAACGCTGATGTAGTGGGATTTTCTTTTATCTGCAGAAAAGAATATTAGCGGAAAAATAAAAATCTGAAAATTTTTAGAGGTTTGACAGAAGGTAAGCAGGTATTAGTTATTCAAGAATGCTCAAAGAGAGTATTTAATCAATCAAATTTATTGTTCAACCTTAAAAATTTCAAATCAATGGAAAATTCTGAAAGAGGCTTGTCACAGTACGAGCAAATTAAGATTTCCGAAATGCACCGTCATGCCAGCGGTACTGCTATTGCAGGTCTGGTCGTCGGTGTTGGCGCAGCCGTTTTAGCAATCGGCGCAGCCGCATGGGCAGGTTCCCGTGCAAAGTCGGCACGTGATGTTGCTGACGCTAACAATGCTGGCACCGCCGCACTGTTGAATCGTTTGGCTACTCAGTATGACCAGTATTTTGCAGCTGAACGCGCAGAGCGTATCAATGGCGATACGAACATCAGCCAGACGATTACTGACACTATTAGCGGTCAACAGCAAGGCTCACAGTCGCAGTCACAAACTACGAGTGTTGATAACACGATTTCGCAGATTATGACGCAGACGCTTGCCGATGCTATTACTGGCCGTTCTTCTCTGAATCCCACGCCCGTCAACATCTATTCGGCTCCGCAGCCTTGCGGTTGCCCTGGAGGTTGTGGCGGTAGATAAAGGGAAGCAGCGTTAAGGTAGAGAAGGAGGCGCGTTGCCAAGCATCTAACCTCCTTCTCACCTTAATCTAATTGCAATGTCGTGGTTTAACAGAAAACAGAAAGAACGGATGGACTTCATACAGAATTTCAGACCAACAAGCAAAATCCAGTTGAAGCAGGTTTGCCAATGGTATGCTAATGGCGACATTAAGAAGGCGCAGGAAATGTATGAGTATTATGCAAAGGACATCAACCTGCCAGACTTTGACCCAGTACCACCGACTTGGACTGAAAAACTGAAAGGTGGCGCAGACGGGATTCTTGGTTGGATAAAAGAGAATCAAGACACGCTGTCACAAGGCTATGAGTTCATTCGTCAAATCATATCAAACAAAGGTAAGTTGCCACCTATTTCCGCAGGGGAAACTGTAGCGGAAGCATTGCCTTCTATAAACGAATAATAACACTGAAATATGCAAGCATTCAAAGTAGAATCATTCAACATTTGGGCTGAAAGTCAGCAAGAGGCTGACGATATGCGTAAGGCTTTAATCGGCTTCATCGAAGAACACGGCAAGCAAGGCAGGTATGTTACAGCCGCAAAGATAACTGATGCAATCAGTCATTGGAAGGATAACGCTTTGATTCGTAATAGAGTTATTGAGCATTTTCAAAATAAATAGTCATGCCTAAATTAGAAAATCCTATACAACAACATCGAAATTTCGTCACTTCTCAGATTGAGAAATCGTTTGATAATGAATTGCAGAAGGCAAGAAGCGGAGTTTACGCTGATACTCCAGAGAATCGCAAACTTAGCCGCGTAGGTCAACAGTATGGCGGTAAAAAGAAAGATGACAACAATCAATTTGACGCAGTAATGCAGTCTTTTGATAAGTTATTGAAGCCGACAGATGATTGGGAGGATGAGGATTGGAATGATGATGAAATGAATAAGAAACTGAAAAAGGATATTACCAATCTCATCCGTAAGCATAAAATATCCAAGAAGCAATTTGAAAGTATTGCTAAACGCTATCAATGGCTTGATTTATCCTATACGGATTATATTCCCAACCATAGTAAAGAATACAACGCATTAAACAACTGACATTATGAACGAAAATACACAACAAGAGCAACATCCTACAACAAGGCCATGCCCGCAAAATTGTTTGAAATGTACACCGATGCAGCAAATTTACTGCTGCACCAAGATGATGTTTGACCAATCCGCTACCATTCAGAAGATGGCTACAAAAATTGAAAGTTTGGAAACAGAAATCGTCAACTTGAAGAATGAATCGCTTTTGAACAAGACCGATTCTTTCAGCGAGCCGATGAAATAAAAATATAGCACAATAAGGCAAGCGGTGCAGATAATAGGCTGCCGAAATAATAACAACTAAAACAACAAACAACTATGAACGGAAAAACTTATGTGAATTTCCTTACTCCAGTCCCAGGGAGTACAGAAACAAGTGCATCGTATGTTTTGGGTCTGACCCATTACACTTGCGGAAACAAAAAGATGTGTGTAAACAACGCTGATGGATTCCCGATAGCATCGAATCTTGATGTTCAGATTCTTGGCGCACCTCAGCAGTTGCAGGATGGCGTGTATTGCTGCAATGTCCGTTGTATTTGCGATTTGACCTATGAGCAAGTTTACGGATATGGATGCTGCCCGAATACTTGCCTACAAACCGAAAAGGTGGTTGCGGTGGTTTGCGTACCAGTTACATCTGATACTGTACCGACTGTATCGGCAAGTGGCGTTACGGCCAGCCCTGCCAATGTAAACTGCGGTTGTTCTTCTACCAATGAAGCAAGCCTCAATATTTCGTTTACTTTGGAAACAACGGCTGGAGCAAATGAAACACCTAATCAAAACGGGGGCAATTAACAACTATGACTAATTGGACGGATGTTGCAATGTTGGTTTTGTCCTGCGTGTTAGCGAATCATATGGGACTAATCGAAGCCATAGAGGGCATAATAAAACACAAGATACCTATTTTGAATTGCGTTAAGTGTTCTACCTTTTGGCTGACATTGTTTTATTTCATATTGAATCATAACAATATGATAGTGTCCGTTGCAACATCCTTCCTTTTGTCCTATTCAGCAATTTGGTTAGAACTATTCTTTGGATTTATAGATACGCGCTATGGGAAAATCTACCGAAAAATCTACCAAGGTTCAGAAACCGCAACCTCCGAAAGTGCCGATTACGCTGACCCCGAAAATACCAAGAACTAATTGTCCTAATTGTTAAACTTGAAAAGAAACAAGGAAATGAAAACAGTAACAGAATTAAAGGAAAGATATGAGCAGTTGTATAAGGATATGGCTGCTTCCAACGATACAAGCAAGATGATGCTTTTCGGTTCAGTGATGAATGAACTGATGGAGTATGTTGTTAAAAGGGATTCTGCTTTTGCCGAGCAAGAGATTGATAAGTTGGAATCCATGAATTGGAAACAGTACTTGACTAAGAGCGAAGCAGAAAGTATTTGCAAGAATTTAGACCCTGAATGTAAGTGGTCGTTTGATGCTTGGGAAAATGCTTTGAAGTCTTTGGATTTAGAAACGGAGCGTAAACCTTGCTTTAACAAATATGCGCTTTGGGTGACGATGAATGCCCAATACTCAGACCACGCTGAAACGATTGCTCAGAAGATTCTTGAAGCAACTCTTGAAGAAGCATCTACAGAGCAGATGATTTCAACTATTCATGCGCTTGCCTTAGATTCCTTGCTTGATAAGGATGAGAGATTTAATGTGAGAAAGTATTTCATAGAATAGGTGTATATGAGTGGGGTTACTGTTTGTTTTACTTCACTCATAACTTTTTAATCATTGAAACGAAACAATCATGGCTGAAACAATTCAATTAAGGCGCGATACAAAAGCAAATTGGATTCTTTATAATCCGATTCTTGCTGATGGTGAAGTAGGTTTAGAAACTGATACAAGAAGGCAGAAATTTGGCGATGGTGTTACCCATTGGAATGATTTGCTTTATTCTGAAGATGGTTTTCCTCACGAATGGGTTACGCAAGAAGAATATGATGTTTTAGTTCCAGAAGAAGGTATGACCTACTTTATTTATGAGGAGGCGTTGCTATGATAGTTCAAGGTACATGGACGGCGGTTAGGATTGTCAAGGACGGTAAGGAGGCCACGATGGTTTTCCATGTTGTCAATGGTCGTCCAATACTTGTATGGCAGGCTGTACGCTCATGTTTCGGCAGCGGAGTTTGGGTGTCGGCAAAACCTTGGTTAGGACAAGAAAAGTGGAAAAACAAGAAAAATTACTAAAATATGGCAAGAATTGAAAACATTGATGAACCTTGGGAAGGACACGAAGGTATTGAAGTTGAAATATTTGTTAAAGAAGAAATTGTTTCATTGCAAAATGAGGCTATTGGCGATGTAGAACTTGGAGAAATTGACCAAGAGCGCAGTACTATTCCGTTGAGTTTTTATAAGGTAAGTGATACCGACCATGAAGACCCTACAACCGTTGATATTCCGCTTGCTGGAGAAACTGGAACGGTTATTGTCCCGAAGGTGACTACACAACTCTACCAAACGCAGCAGGTGGTCAAGTTAGGTGATACTATTCGCGTAAGATGGACTTACGACTGCATCAAGACAGAAGATGGGGCATCTGAAAGTACCACTGATAAGGCGCAGACATTGATTATTACAGTGAAACTTGGCCAAGCGACCATTTATAGTGAAACAAGATACAATGTTGCTCCTCAGACCAGCGACATTATTACAATTGGTCCAGATTTGGTTACGGATGCTGGTGTCGTAAATGTTATGGTTGTTGCAACAACATATATTGCAGAATTAGACGAAACTAAGACTGCGAGAAGTTCAAAATCAGTTAATGTAACTGCCATGAGGATTACCGCAACCTTTAATCCAGCATCATATTTGAATAGCGGTGGTTACGGTAGCGGTCAGTCTGTATCAATTCCTTATAGTTACAATGTGCCGCGTGATGGAGCGACATTTAAGATTTGGCTTGATGGCGTGGTTGTGCAGACTTATAACATAAGCGGTAGCGGTCGCAGCACCTATTTCTTACCTGTTTCAGAACTTACGGCAGGCAGGCATAATATCCAGATGCTTGCTGAAGGTGTCGGATTGGTTAGTAATGCTCTTTCATTTGATTTTCTGAAACAAGGTAGCACAGCAAGTTATCTTGGTATGGCTTTGGATTGCGAAATTGCGGAAGCGCCAACGCAAGGAAACACGCCGTTGAATTGGTCATACGGTATAGATACTGTCCTATTGTCGGTGAATCAGTTTGAATCTATTGGTCTTGACTTTGGCGTGTGGGTAGATGGAGAGTTGACGCATAACGTGGAGATTATTGTTGATGGAATAGTTACGCAAACCATTGAGGCTGATAGGTCATTACAGCATGTTTCGCAGCGTTTCGATGTAGCAGACTCGCATACGATGGTTGTTAAGGTTGATAATGTCATATATCGCTCCTTTGATGTGACGGTGGTTGCGGCAGAGAGTGTGACCGAACATGAGGCTGAGGGATATGTAAACAAACTTACTGCCATAGGACGCAGCAACAGCGAGCCAGAGCCAGAACGCTCAGATTGGGGTGGTATTACTACTTTTAGCGGTGTAGACTGGAACACTACGGGCTGGATTACTGGTAGCGATGGCGTTCCTGCGCTTGTGCTGAAAAATGGCGCGAAGGCGATAATTGATATTAAGCCGTTCATATTAGACCAATCCGCTGGCGATTACTCCATTAATAGAGACGGTATGACAATTCAGTTTGAACTTATGCTGTCGCAAGTGACTGAGCGTGGAGCAATAATAGTTGAGTGTCTAAACGATAATAGCGGCCAAGGTTATCCGATGGGCTTGAAACTAACCACAGCAGAAGCGGCATTACTGGTAGGAGGTTATGAGGAAATCAAGACCGCCGACAAGATGACTAATGATAACGGTAACTATATCAGTTTTACAGAGGCTCAGGTTAGCGTTGGTGATTCAGTTGTTGGATTTTATGAGCGTATTACTGAACACGTTTATGTTATGACTACTGACACAACAGCTTTGAGTGGAAAGACTTATTATGAAGCGGTTATTGAAAGTGATGAAGAAGATGCTGCCGACCTTTATATTGTGAGGGCTTCTGGTGTATCAGCCAATATTGCAACAGATATATGGATTGATATTTCATATGTAGTCACGCCTATACAGAGTGATGGTTATGGTTTGACGATGCTCTATATTAATGGTGTTTTGAGTCGTGCAAGTCGTTACAATGCGTCACTTATTCAGAGTATGCCTCAACCTATTGTGTTTGATAGTGATAATGCGTACATCAGACTGCGCGGGTTACGATATTACCGCCGTGCTTTGATTGCTGATGATGTACTTGGTAATTGGATTATTGACCGTCCTACTGGTATTGATATTCAGGACATGCATATTAAGAATGCTGTTGGTGATTCGTCTGGTACACTTGATATTGATGGTAATATTGCTATTGATAAAGAAGCGTTGGTTTCAAAGGGAAGGGGTGTGCTGACTGTTATCCGCAGCGGTGATAGCGGTGATGGTCTTACCGACCTTTTCAATTGCGTTGACAAAAAACAAAACTTCAAGGCAGACCTTGTAAGATGGGAGCCGCCTTTGGATGATAATGGAAACCCAATAGGACAAGGGTTTGAAGCGAGGAATATCCGCATGAGGATTCAGGGAACATCGTCTGTTAAATATCCGTATAAAAACCTTCGTTTCTATCTTACTACAGCGCAGGACGGCACCCGTTCATTGGTTATTGGTGGTATAGATGTGACAGATACAGCATCTGGTTATCCTTTACGCGGTGTTGCCAACTCCATCGAACAAGCTGTGCTTTGTGCTAAGACTGATTTTGTTGATTCGTCTTTGGCGGGCAACACAGGAGGTGCTCATCTGTTCCATAACACTATGATGGAATTAGGTTTGCTTACACCGCCGCAAGATTATGATAGCCGTGTTCGTCAAGCCATTGATGGTATTCCTTGCGATATTTTCTCTGGAACTGACGAGGCTGGAACACTTACTTATTGCGGTCAGTTCGTGCTGAACAATGAAAAGTCGAAATCGGGTAAGATTTTTGGTATGGAAGGTATTAGCGGTTTCACACCAGATTGTGCTATTGCGCTTGAAACTTTGAATAATTCTTCACCTATGACCTTGTTCCACCCTGCTGGTAGTGCAGACAGCCAAAATCTGGCTGACCAACTTGCCGCTGAATTCGATAACGGTATGGAGTTCAATTTTCCTGAAGATGCAAAATGGGATAATGTCGATGAGGGGCAATGGGATGATGAGAAACAGAAGTGGGCTGTTAAGCCTGTGCCTGGCGCAAGAGCCGCAATCAAACGCTGGATGGGTTGGATTTACGATTGTATGATACAAACCGCAGGTGTGCAGAATGAAACTATGACCATCGCCAATCCTGACTACGGCACTTCGGCAGGATGGAGTGATGAGAGTAAGGCTAAGTGGATTTGTACTAAGTTTAAGACAGAAGCGGTTCAATATTTCAATGTAAGTCATTTGCTGACTTATTATTTGATTATTGATTATTTGGCAGGTAAAGACCAATTAGTGAAAAATATTCTTTGGCGTACTTGGGATGGCTTGAAATGGTATAGTACCTTCTATGATGGCGACACATGGGAGGCTATCCGTAATGATGCTTTCATTGTCTATCTTTACAACATTACTCGTGACAGTTATGACGCTGAACGCTCTAAGTATGCCTTTGAGGGTCATGCATCATGGTTATGGTGTTTAGTGCTTGCTAACTTTGAAACAGAATTGAGGCAATGTGCAGCATCATTGCGCAACCAACTGACCAACCAATATATGCTCAACGAGTTTGTCGGAACAATGATTAGTAACTGGAGTGAGCGTCAGTACAACAAGAGCGGCAAATTGAAGTACATAGACACTATTAACACGATGAACTATGTCTATACGCTAACTGGTAGCCGTGAGGCACATATAAGGGCATTCCTTACTAATAGGGCTAAACTACTTGACGCAAGGTATTCAGTTGGTGGTTATAATGGCGATGTTGTTACGCTTACCGTTGTAAGGGCTTCTACCGACACACCTTCATCATTGGAACTGACCAGTGGCGACCTTTACTATTTCGGCTATAAACTGAATGGAATTTGGTTGCAAGGGCCAACGCAAGTAAAGGATGGAGAAACGCTAACACTCAACTTCACACAAACCCTTTCCACTAATGACCCGTTAATGATTGGTGGTGCAAGTTGTATTAAGGAAATCGACTTTACTGAAATGGGAAGCCAGTTGAATGGTAATGTTGGGCTTTCACTTTGCGCAATGTTGGAAAAGATAGTGATGCCCGCAACAAATGGCGCGGCAAACGCACCGCTTATTCTTGGTAACATTTCAAAATTGCAATATGTTGATATTACGGGTCAGACCGCTGTCAATACGGGCGTGGCTGGCGTTCTTGACCTATCAAATCAAAGTCGTCTTGGGGTGCTGAAAGCGCAAGGTACGGGTTTGACCTCCGTGTTGATTCCTGACGGCGCACCTCTAACTACGCTTGAACTTCCATCAACGCTGACCATGTTGAGACTGCGCTACCTAAACAAACTGACAATGGACGGACTGACGCTTGAAAACGCTAATGCCTTTACTGCGCTCAACTACGCTGATTGTCCTAATTTGGATTGGAAAGATATTCTAACGCAATGCCAAAACATTCGCACTATCCGTGTAGAAGGTGTGAGCGGCAGGGTGCGCAGTGAGTACCTCCGCCAGTTTATGACGGGATGGAACGGTATTGATGCGCAAGGTAACACACAAACCTATCCAGCCCTTATTGGTACGGTGATATTGATTGACACGCCAAACGACTATCAAGACATCCGTACATTCTTTGAGAATTGCGGTTTGACGGTTTTGGAGAGCCAATTCACGGAATATTGGTTTGACGACACGGTAAGCGACCCTGCTAACATCACCAATGAGGACAACAAGACTGGGTATGCTTATGCCGTGACTGGAACAACAGGGCATCCTAACGGCTACTATCCTTCTGGCCACGTTAGCAAGATTCGCGACAAGTGCCAGATTGTTTCAGGTTTGGTGAATCCATCGACACACAAGATGCGCTGCGAGAAAATCTCAAAGACCAATCTTAACCAAAAGGCTGATGGTACACAGTTTGACCCGTCAGATAGCGGAAATGATGGCTATGATGTGTTTCTTTATGTACCAAAGTATTGGTATAAGGGTGTGAATAATTTCAAGGTTGGCAGAAAACACTTGTTTTTGTCTGCAAACACAGAGTGTCCGAATAGTACGGCATCTTCTGTAAATCGTACAGCCATCGCCACGCTGCTCTTTGCTGCTGACCATGCTGTTGATAATAGTGCTATTGCTGTTGGTGATACGCTTAATGAAAACAACTTACTTTCGTTACAAGGTTATTCTGTTTATCGGTTTAACGTGGAGGGAATGAAACAAGTGCGTTTCCCATCCGTAAAAAGTAATTATTATTCACACGCATTTACTGATGGAGATAATAAGGCGATTGCTGTTACCAACCTTGTAGTGCCGATTGGATACAACGCCGCTGGAACGACCGTGCTTTCACCAGCCGATTTTGACAATACTATTGGTGATTACGACATTCGTGAAGTGCCAAGCGGAGCAAAATGGCTTTACTTTACAGCCATGAGTAGTATTGACCAAAATTTAGAGGTTATTGCCGCTGATACTCTTGAACTGGAGGCTATGGAGCCTGATTGGGTGGAGCATAAGAGTGAACTTATAGGTATTTATCAAGGTTTTGCCACTGGTGTTACTACTGGCGGTACAGCCACAAGTGGACTTCGCTCTATTAGCGGTAAGACGGTGTCGAGAGGTAATAATTCTCAAGTCACTAACACAGGTTGGACATATGACACGAATGGTAATCCTACTAATTTGCCATCGTCAAGTCTTAACGGTACGGCGCAAGATTTCTTTAACCTTGCTCTTTATAGGAATATTCAGACTGGGGTTTTGGAAGGACAGTACACTACGGTGCGTTATGAGACATCGAAGGACATGGCTAATCTGATAATGGCTTGGTTTGGTACAAGGGATGTGGAGACTATTGTAGGTAGGGGTTCATCGGTTGGTGAAACTACTGGTGTGGGAAATGCTATTGCTTTTGGCGATTCTGCTTTTTATGCCCAAAATCAGCATAACAAGATGTGGGGCTTAGAGTGTTGGACGGCATCAACATACGAATGGAGTGATTGCGCTTGCTTTAATGCTCCAAGTTTCGCTCGGTTCAAGAAAGACAAGCGGGTTGCTACATCATCGTATGTTGTTGATTACATTTGGAATATTCTTCAACAAGATGGCAACGAGCGTAGGGTTAAGGCTGCCATAGACCAACAAGCATCTAACATAGCAAGAGTGCGTTTTGGTCGGTATTGCGATATTGTATGTTCAGCATATGCGGGTGATACGGTCTATACCACTTGCTATGCAGCCTATCAGAGTGCGAATCAAAATACTGGTGGCGTCGTTGGGCGGTCGGACAGCCGCGCGAATGCGAACGCAGGGGTGGCGTCTGTGGATACGAATGCCGCCTCCTCGCTTTCGCACCCGAATCGCGGTGCGCGGCTTTGCTTCTTCGGAAAAATCGAAAACGAAGAAGAGTTGCTCGAATGAGCAACGGAGCGCGTGGCATGGTGCGTGTGTGCGTGCCGTGCTTAGAAATATAAGGCAGATTCCCCTATACTGGTCGCGTCATTGGGCGGTCGAACAACAACGCGAATGCGAACGCAGGAGTAGCGTATGCGAATACGAATAACGCCTCCTCGATTTCGAACACGAACAACGGTGCGCGGCTTTGCTAAATCGAAAATCGCTGCTACGCCAACTCCTACGGGTTGGGTAAGGGTGACGGCGAGGGGGATGAGCCTCTGCAAAAGCGTTATACGGAAAGCAGAAACATAAAAGACGCAGCCTAAAAGGGTCAAGTAGTGCAAGCGAAAGCGCCAAGGCTGCAAGTACGAAGAACAAAGGAATAAGGAAATGCCAAAAAGACACGGCAACATGATAGTAAAGATAGTGGAACGCGACAATATGGAACGCGCTTTCAACGAAGTGCTTCGCAATCTTGAAGAGCCACGCAAAAGCAAGATGCATAGCAAAAGGGAGATTGTGTTGTCATATCTTAAAAAAGAGATAGAGGCTGGAACATTTCGTTTGAGATGCTATCGAGAAATGAAGGTGCGCGAGGGTGAGAAGGTGCGTAATGTGTCAAGTCCATGTGTTGTTGACCGTATCGGATGCAATGCTATTATGCGTGTTGTTGAGGAGAAAGTTTATCCAAGCGTGATATACACATCGGCAGCAAGCATACCAGGCAGGGGAATGCACCGATTGTTCGCTAAGATGAGGTGTGATATAGAAAAAGACCGCGAAGGTACACTCTACTATTACAAATGCGATATGCGCAAGTTCTATGAAAGCATTGACCAAGAAATTTGTGGAGTATTGTTTGCCGCAAGGTGAAAGACCCTATTTTGCTTCCTATGCTTCACAACTTCATTACAATGCTTCCGAAGGGTATTTCCATAGGATTGCGTTCGTCACAATGCTACGGCAATCTTTATTTGAGCCAGATTGACCATCTGCTAAAAGACGGTTTGGGCATAAAACACTATTACCGCTATTGCGACGACATCGTTATATTCGCAGCTACTAAAAAGGAATTATGGATGCTTCGCGACATCATGCACAAAGAAGCATCAAAACTCCGACTTGAAATCAAGCCTAATGAGGTGATAAAGCCATTATCTTCAGGCATAGATTTTCTTGGCTATGTTTATGACGGTAAGAAGGCAAGACTGCGCAAGCGTATTAAGCAAAATGCCGCACGGAGGCTTCATAAACTAAAAAGCCGCAGACGCAGAATGGAAGTGGTTGGTAGTTTCAAAGGCATGGCGAAATGGGGAAATTGCAAAATTTATACAAGACATTAACAGGGATAGAAATGGAATCATTTAACGAAATCATTAAAAAGAAACAGAAGCAAGGAATTGGTTTCTTGGGAGCCGATGGAAAACGAATTATGAAGGGCACGTTAGAAAACTTGCGTACTTTGGCAAACACAAAGGTAACGATACTTGATTTTGAGCCTGATGTGCCTACAAAGAATGGCCCACGCTATGTAGTGCAGTTCAAGAAGGCTGATGTCTCAATAGGCAAGTATTTTACAAACGACTCAGAACAGAAATTCTGGCTTGAAGAACTCAGGAAGGATAAAAGCCTGCCTTTTGAATGCACTATCTCACCGCAGTTTTTCGGTCAAGGAAAAGTAAGATATATGTTCACTTAAAACACTATTACTATGGAAAAAGTATTTGGAGCAACAGAGCGACATGACCAGCTCATCACATTCAACAATGGTAAGGCTATGTTGATTTTTGGTTATGGAGAAGAAAATGGCAACGGATATGATTACCGTCAACAGTTTAATAACATACCAACAAAACATGAGTTGAAAGAAATAATAGAGGCGCATGTTAATTCCCTTACAGATGAGCGAATTTTGAGCGGTTATGTATGGCGTAACAATCCAGTTTGGTTATCGTCGGAAAACCAGTTTAATTTCAAAGCGGCTTATGATTTGGCTTATCAGACTAACGGCGCAAGCCTACCAGCAAAGTACAAACTTGGTGAAGACGCGCAAGGTAATCCTATTTATTATGATTTTATTGACCTTGCTACTTTCCAAGATTTCTATTTTGGATGCGTTGGTTGGATTCAGCGTTGTATTAACGATGGCTGGGATGAAAAGGATTCTGTAGATTATGACGATTTGTTAGCAAACTGATAAATTACAAGGTATTATAGGCAATCGCTGTAAAAGAATTAAAGCGATAATGACATCAAACAAGGTGCGACTATTTTTGACACACCTTGTTTGTTGGGTTAGTTGTTTTATTACCAAGGAGAAATCTTATCACCAATCTCACCTTCCCAAATCAGAGAATCATCATCATAATACACTTTTGCTCTTACTTTTTTATTCTTTACTGCACTTGGGTGATTGAACCCCGTTGTCGATGTTAGTTTCACGGTTTTGACTAATCCGTTATCCCATGGGGCATTAGATGAGTATTGAATGATTTCCGAATTAGAACAAATAATTTCATCACCCCAAATGAAAACATATTTTACCGATGTAAGGTCTGTTATAGGTTTTCCAGATTTGTTCTTTATCTTGAACTCAACAAACGGATAAAGATTGTAGGTCAATCCAGTTTGCAGTTCAAGTATTTCAAAGCAGTCGCTCATCTTAGGCTTGGGTGTTTCTTGTTTCGTTTCTGTTGCCTTACTACTGTTGGTCTTGCTACTATTAGTATTACACCTAACCAATACGAAGGTGGTTAGCAAGACCGCAAATGTGGTTTTTAATACATTTTTCATAGTGTGTAAGATTTAAGTTAGTTTCCGTTATTACAAACTTTGCTTGAAAAATTTCTTGGCGAGTTTTTCGGTGTAAAACGCTAATATTTTGCTTAGTTTTGTTTGTTGTTGATTGATTTTCTGATTGTTATTGTTGAAGAAATATTTTTAGCAGAATTTAGTTATAATATAGGCAGTTATAGTATAGGCAGTAAGAAATTTCAAAATACATAACAATATGAATAATCCAATAGAACAACACAGAAGATTCGTACAGAATCAGATTCAAAAGTCATTCGACAACGAATTAGAAAAGGCAAGGTATGGTGTTTATGAAGATAATGCAGAAAACCGCAGACTAAACAGAGTTGGTCAAGAGTATGGCCACGCAGCTCAGGAGAAACAACCTGCCGCACCTCGTCAGAAAAAGCAAGACGAAGAAAGCAAGAATTTGTCTGATAGTGCAAAAGAAGCATCAACTGGAGCATTGAAGCGTGCCGCCGCTGACGAGAATGCTAAACCTAAAATTAGGGAGGCTGCTGAAAAAGAGTTGAAAGAGAGAGGTGAAAGTAGTGAGCAAAAAAAAGAAGATAAAGCGAATTCAATATCAATAGAAAGCATAGAATCGTGCAATACAAATATTGATGATTCTAATAAAAATTTATTTGCTTACTCAATTAAACAAAGTCCTTATCATCCAAGATATGGAAACGGTCAAGAACAAGATGTGATTCATGTTAGGATTCGTGCAAATAAAAAGGATGCATTAAAGGAAATCAAATCAATGAATGAAAAATTGGGTATTAATTTATCTATTGACGATTTTGAACGCACACCTCCTGGTAGATATGGAGATAATACATACGATATACAGTATAATCCTAAAACAGGCACTTGGGGTAATGGTAGAGAAATAAGTGATGAGTTAAATTCAGAATGGTATGAACAAAACTCTGAATCTGAGAAAAAGGCTGAAAAGAAAAATACTATGGATAAATTAAAGAGTTCGCAATCTTTTACAAAAGAATCTATTAAAGATTTACTCGATAATGATGAGGTAAAAGACCATGCTTTTTCGTATTTTAATTATGGTGATGATGGAGATTGTTCTCCAGAAGAAATTGAACAATTTGAAAAACTTGAAAAACTTGGTGCAAAGATTAGCGATTATTTTGATTGGAAAGAAGATGGTGATGCAGATTCATATAAAATGAAAATGCAAGCAAAGGGTTATCGCATGTTTGATATTTCAACCAGCGATGGTTATTTATGGTTGATGATAAAGAATAATAAATTGTCTAAGTCTGAAACAAAAGAATAATATCAGTTATAGTCTATTAAAATTCATAAATTATGGTTACACTTGAAGAAGTTTTCAGAAAGTCACAAGACAATCTTACAAAGTCATTCGATGCAGAGAAATTCTCATCAGACATCGAAAACCTATCAAAGGCAGAAACAGAGTGGCTTTTAGGACAAATTCAAGCCGAAATCCTCAAAGGCGGCGATTACAACACGCTCACCGAAATGCGCGACATCGCATTAGGTAATATAGAGAAAGCAAGAAGCGGAGTTTACGCAGACACCTCAGAAAATCGTAAGTTAGGCAGAGTAGGTCAGCAGTATGGCGGCAAAAGTAGTCGTGGAGGTAAGCAAACAGAAGGTTTGGGGTCTAATTCTGTGAAGAAAATTGCCAATGCTATGTATCAAAATAGCAAATTTGCATCAAGAATAGAATCATTATTATCAGAGCATCTTGGTGATGAATTGAAAAAGAAATACGGCACTGATGATTTTGCTGATATTTTTGATAAAGTCGGTGAAGATAATTATGGTAAAGTTGTAATGAATCTAATTCGTAAATTACCTGTTGACGAAGTTCAAAACGCTTACAATTCTTATTTTCAGAAGAAATAACGTAATTACTAATTTTGTAAGTATAAAAGATTTGAATAGAGATTTTGAAAATCTTGATTGGGATAAGGCAAGAGATATTATTGACGGTAATGTTGATAGTTATAAAGATGTTGAAAATGCTTCTGATAAAGATAAAAGGTTGTTGAAGTTTATGGAAGATGTTGGTTTTTCATGGGGTGATGCAAATGAATATGATAAAAATCCTGAGAAATATAGGGATAATGCAGAAAGAAAACATATTGCTTGGTTCCATGTTAATGGCGGTAGTGAAACTTGTATAATAGAAGCGCCAATGAAGAAAGTAAATGCTGTTCTTGATAAAATAGTAAGAGGGGAATGGACTTATTAAACGGATACAAAAATCCAGCGCCATTATTAATAGAATTTGAACCAACAGAAGGATGTAACCTTGGTTGCTCCTTTTGCGGTTTAAGGGGCATAAGAGAAACAGGTACGAAGCCGTGGAAGTTTCTTTCAGTTAGAAATGCTCAAATTATTGCAAGCAAAATACGCAAAGAGCGTTGGAAGACAAGAATAGCAATTTGCGGTCATGGTGAACCAACCTTAAATCCTAATTTGCTTGAAATCATTAGGGTTATTCGTGAAGAATTACCTTTTAATGATATTACAATGATGACCAATGGTGTTGGATTTAGGAATGGTAATTTTGATTTGAAATCGTTTTGCGCTGAATTAGAAGAATTAGGTTTCAATGATATTGTTTTTGATGTTTATTCTAAAAATGGTGATTGGAATGTTGTTGATGAAATAAAAGATGATTATGATATTATTATAATGGGTGATGAAAGAAATGGAAAGAGTTTTAGTAATAAGATTTTAAAAACTAAATTAAGGATATTATTATATCCACTTGAGTTACCTAATCACCCAAATTGGCGTAAGATGGCAAATCATTGCGGTGCTGCTGCTCCGTTAGATTTCAAAAAAAAGCATATTACTTGCACTAAGGTATTCCGTGAAATGTTCATCCGTTGGGATGGCAATGTCGCCTTATGTTGCGATGATTTTAGAGGTCAATATTTTATTGCTAATGCCTTACAAGAAGATTTGAAATTAAGGGATATTTGGAATCACGAGCGATTTCAAGCAGCAAGAATTAGGCTGTTTAACAAAGATAGGACTTTCAAACCTTGCTATGGCTGTAATTGTCCACCTAATAGAGCAGGTTTTATCCCAGATATTTCGGGAGGCAAAGATAGAATTTACATGCCTACAGAAATAAGTGAAGATGTAATTAGGATTACTAATGAGGCTTACTTAAAGGATGGCTTAACAACAATAGTTAAGCGTAAGTGGGAGCAAGATTAAATTGCAAATAATCTTTGCTGAGAAAATCGTCACGCATCGTCATGACGCCCGTGACGGGTGAAAATTTGATTTAATTTACCAAATTAAAAGTCGGCAAATATAAGTTCGTATAAATTGCACAAAAGTTTATGGCAAGGAATAATTTTGAATTTTGGTGTCCGTTAGATAGCGTCAACAAAGCAATAGACGAAAAGACTGGTGAAGAGATAATGTTGCTTGGCGGAATTGCTTCAACAGCAGATGAGGATTCTGATGGAGAGTTTCTTGACCCCAAGGGATTTGATATCAAACCTTTGTTGAAAAGCGGTTTAGTGAACTGGCATCACCAGGCAAAGACAAATCCTGGTACAATCGTTGGTGAGCCTACAAAGGCAGAAATAAGAAAAGAAGGGTTGTATATTGAAACGCAACTATATCCTCATAGTCAGGTTGCTTGCGATATTTGGGAGTTAGCAAAAACGCTTGCTTCAGATTCAAAAACACGCAGACTTGGATATTCAATTGAAGGTAGAGTTGTGAAGCGTAAGAGTGAAGACCCGACAAACCCAGATTACAAAAAGATTGTTCAAGCTGTAATTACTGGAGTTGCTATTACTCATCAGCCGAAAAACCCTAAAACATTCGCAAATATAATAAAGGGTGAAATTGATGAGATGGAAGATGAAGAGGTTGAAGAGATAAAAGAGAAGCAAGAAAATGCTGAAACTGAGGAGGCGATTGATACGGAAAATGCCGCTGCTTTGAAAAAAGAAGATGTTGATGATGACTTAAAAGTTACGACTTTTGGAAAATCAGAGGTGTTCGATAAAATTTTTCAAGACATACCAGGTATAAGTATAGCAAAAGCAAACCAAGTTTATCATTTAATTGAAAAAATTGTAGATATGAAGAAAGAAAATTCAGAGATTACTCAGGATGATATCAACAAGGCATATGAGGCTTTGGGTCTTGAAATGCCCGCTATTGATATTGTAAAGGCTGGAGAATCGGATGAAACCGATGAAAGCAAGGAAACTGAGGAAACAGAAGAAACTGAAGAGAAACCTTCCAAGACCGAAAAGAAATCTGACGAAGAAACTGAGGAAACAGAAGAAACCGATGATGGCGAGGTTTTTGAAAAGGTTGATGATGAAGAGGAGGATGAAGAGGAAGGTAAAAAGGTCAAAAAGGCTAATCAAAATTCAATCGGTTTGAAGTTTGAGCGCATTGAAAAGGCAATTGCCGCTTCTCACAATTCTCAGTCTAAGTATGTAAAGGCACTTGGAGTTATGTTCAAGGCTCAGAGCATTCAGTTGGAAAAGGCTCAGCAATCCCTTAATCTTGCTATTGAAACGATTAACAGTCAAAGCGATATTATTAAGGGGTATGAGGATAAACTCAACTCTTTGAGCGAACAGATTACCGAAATTGGTAATGGCGTGCCTGCTCCTAAGTCGGTAAGAAATGCCCGTCCAGTTGAGCGTGCCTTTGGTAAGGCTCAGGAAAACGACTTTGAAAAGGGCGGTAATGAAAACCGAGTAAGCATCAATAATCGTTCTGCTATTTCGGAAATTCTTGACCAAGCAACTTTTGCTAAGGGATTCGATGAGGAATTTTCTAAGGCTTGCACTTCATTTGAAGCAGGTGCTCCTTTGTCGCAGAATGTAATCAACAGAATAAAGAACGAATTTGGAATAGAAATCGTCAAATAATTTTTTAACACACTTAAAAGTATTTACAAAATGGAAAGACTTTCAATCAATCTGAGCGATTATGGCTACCAAGGTGTTAATGGCTATGGTCAGGGAAACATGGGTGAGGTTGATGCTCTTAACAAGGCTTTGGCTGCTGGTGAAATCACTGGCCGCGAAACCACGAACATGACCGATGCTTCGGGTTCACCTCTGAAAGTTGAGAGTTTAGAGAAAACTCTGAAACACTTGACTTTCCGTGAAAGCGACATCCGTCTGTGGAAGGACATCCCTAAGAAACCCGCTTACAACACCGTTGAAGAGTACAATCAACAAGTTAGTTACGGTCAAGACCGTGGAGGCTTCAATGCCGAAGGTGAACTGCCTGAAGAAGAAGACAGCGTGTTTGTCCGTAGGTCGCAACTGGTTAAGTATCTTGGCGTGACCAAGAGCGTGACCCACCAGATGACTTTGGTGAACACTATGATTGGTAGTGTTATGGAAAAGACCATTAAAGATGGCACCCTGTGGATTCTGCGTAAACTTACTAAGTCGTTGTACTTTGGTGATGAGCAGTTGATTCCGCTTGAATTCAACGGATTCCTGGCTCAACAGAAGCAGTCTGACGCTTGGGCTAACTACAACCAGTACATGACCAGCGAACATGTGATTGATATGCGCGGCGCAAGCCTCGATGAGAGTGCTATTGAAAGCGGTGCTAATTCAATCGTGGAGAGTTTCGGTCTGGCTACTCAGTTGTATGCCGCTCCTGCCGTTCTTAGCGGATTCGTGAAACAGTTCTATGGCAACAAGTTCATAATGCCTAACACTCAGGCTTTGACGAATGGTGTCATGGGTCAGCGCGTGCAACAGTTTGAGAGCCAATTTGGTCCAATCGGTTTGAACCAAGATGTGTTCTTCAAGAAGTTGCCTGCTAAGGCTGCCAACGCTGCTGCTACAAGTGAAAAGGCTCCCACTAAGCCCACTATCACTGCTTCAGCTGTTTCTGCTGGTGCTGCTAACTCTAAGTTCACCTCAAGCGATGCTGGTAACATCTATTACGCTGTTTCGGCTATCAACCGTTATGGCGAATCAGACCTTCGCATTGCTGGTTCACCTACCGCTGTTGCCGTTGTGGCTACTGGCGCTGTTGATATTGCGATTACCGATGGCGGCGGTCTGCATCCTGCTACTGCTTATCGTATTTATCGTACAATGGCTGGCGCTGGTGCTGATGGTCCGTTCTATCCGCTGTTCGATGTTTCGACTGCGAATGTGACCACTGGCTTCGATGGTGCTACTGCTGGTTCGGTGCGTGACCTTAACCGCTTCATGCCTAACTGCGACCAGGCTATGCTTGTGCAGTTCGACAATGAGGTTGTTGAGTTCGCTCAACTTGCACCTCTCATGAAGATGGATTTGGCTCTGCTGAGTCCTGCTTACCGCTTCATGATTCTGCTCTATGGTACTCCATTCCTGTATGCTCCCAAGAAGATGGTTCGTATCATCAACATTGGCGCTTACAAGGCATCCTAAACTTAGGGCGAAGTGTAAGAGTATTGGAAGGGGTGGGCGTTGCTGCCCCACCCCTTTTTTGTTAAATTATTGTAAAATTAAAATTGTAAAAAGATGAAGATTAAAGCGAAAAACGAAAACATTAGGTCTATACAACTCCAGGTGCCTTGCGATGGATTGATTGAAATTGACAAGGATGGTTGCGCTGAAGTTTCAGACCGCTGTGGTCAAATGCTCATAGAGGGCACTAACGACTGGTGCGAGTTTGAACCCAGTAAGAACTCTAACAAGAAGGGAAAAGCTGCCGAGCAAGCAAAAATTGACGATGAGAAGGCAGATAACGAGCCTGAGGATGAAACCGAAGGTGATGAGAAGTCTGACGACGAAGTTATCAATGGTCTGAACTCTTTGTCTTTGGAAGATTGTATCCAAACCGCTAAGGAGGCTAATTATCCTAAAAAGGAATGGGAAAAGTTTTCCAAGAACGAAAAGGCAGCTGAAAAACTGATGCGTGCTTACCTCATTAAGAAGTACAAGGCAAGTCAGGGTGTCGCTGAAAACGATTAAATAATTACTTTTGGTAACAGTCATTCGTAAGGATTTTGAACCATGGCAATATTACGCTTGAAAATAGCATATAACAAAAACAATGGTTTACTCATTAGCCCAACTGAACTGAGGGAAATCTATCTTTTTGGTATTCCAGTCTGTACTACCGATGGTCGCAAGATTTCTTCACAATCCTTAATGCAAGCCATTCGTTCAGCACAATCGAAGTTTGAAACTATTTTCAGTATCAAACTGCAAAAAGAAGTAGTTGAGGAATCAAGGGATTTCATTAGAGAGGATTTCAATAATTGGGGTGCTGTAAAGGTTACATATCCTATCAGATATGTTGATTGGTTAAAGGGTTATATCAATGAGGCTTGTCAGGTTAATTATCCTCACGAATGGCTTGTTATCAAGAGAAACGAGCATGTTGCTCAATTCCGTAATCTGTTTTTGATTCCTAATAGTAGTAGTACTCATGGTGCTACTATGAATCAAAATTCGATAATTTACAACGGAATTTCACCACACTTAGGTTGGTTTGGTCAGACAAGGATTCCTAATTATTGGCGTGTTAAATACATTACTGGTTGGGATGCTGACGAAATACCTAATGATTTGTTTGATGTTATTTGTAAACTTGCTGCTATAAACGCTATGCTTGTTATAGGTAGTTATCTGTATGGGGTTGGTCTTGGTTCGTTAAGCGTTTCGCTTGATGGAGTTAGTCAGAATTTCCCGTTGACAAGAGGTGGTAAGTACGGAATGTTTACAGATAGGATAACAGCATACAAAGAAGAAATTGACCAAGTGTGGCAAGATTTGAAGTATTGTTACGCAGGATTTATTTTTGATGTGTTCTAATGCCCACTGGAAAATCTATATTGACTCAGCACCCGATTACCGCTCAAACACCGCCATCATTGGATTTGCCTAAACCAATATGGGATGTAAATAAGTTTGAGGGGTTAATCTATAATAATGGATATGATGCGTATCTTGAAAGAGCGTTAAGATGTCCTTGTGTTGATAGGTCAAGTGGTCAAGCGTTATCCACTTGTAAGAATTGTTTGGGAAGAGGTTGGTTTTTTGTAGATAAAAGACAAACGCGTGTCGTTGCTCAATCTATGGAAAACATACGGAGAAATTCTCAAACAGGTGAAGTGAATCGTGGTAACGCAAGAATTACAGCGAGAGCGTCTGATAAGTTAGGTTTCATGGATAGAGTTATGTTGCTTGATTTAGTCGCTTGGTACACTGAAATTTTGAATCCTATTGAGTACGATAATGAAATTGTTGCTTATCCCGTATATGAGCCGATTGATATAACAAACATTTATCTTTATGCTGGTGATAATGTTAAGTTAAAGCCTTTGAATGCTTCTCAGTATCAGGTTCAGGGAAATAAAATTGTTTTTGATAATAGCATAATAAATTTTGTACCGATTGATGATGTGAATCAGCGTATTCCTGAAATTACAATTTCTATTCGTTATTCATATCATCCAGTCTATCATGTTATTGATGCTAATCGTGAACTCACTAAGGTGAGGGATAAAGGCGGCTGTATGATTACGGATGATAATTTGAAGCAAGTTCCAATGCTTTATATAGCAAGGAAGGCTCATTACATCTTTGACCAACAACGTTATAATAATGTTGCCTTTGAAAATAGTTTGACGGGAGGCGAGTGATGACATGGCTACTATTCCCGATATAACAATTGACCTTTGGGGATTAAAGAGTCAATTTTTAGGTAACATATCAGACCAGCAAATAATTGATTTAACAGAGACTTGCGTTCAGGTAGTAACAAAGGCTGTTTTTGCTAAATGGGAAGCATTAGCAAAGCAGGAATTACATTCTACACTGCCTGAATATCTTCATAATCTAAACATAGTTGATAAAGGTATTTTTTCTAAGCAGATTATTCTGACTGGGACTTTACCTGAAATGGTTGAATCTGGAGCCTCACCCTTCGATATGAAGGATGGTTTTAGAAAATCACCATATGTTAGATTTACGGTGCCTGTTTATAACGCAAAAGGTAAGATGGTTTATCCAGGTGGTGATTGGTATTTAACAATTCCATTTCGTCAAGGAACACCTGGTATAGTCGGTCAGGCTGGATTTGCTAATGAAATGCCTCAGGATATATACGACTTAATGGTTCATAGGGCTGCTAATAGTCCTTTGACTAAATCTGAAATTCCAAGTCCTTATGATATTCCGCGTAGTCGTGCTGCTATATATGATGCTCAGCAAGAAAAGGTTATTTATGGCGAGTATGTACATAAAGCAAGCATATATGAAGGATTAGTAAAGCAGTCTGCCGCGTATGGAAAGGCAATACAAAATACTTATCATTCCTTCCGCAGAGCAGGGGCGAACAGTGACCCATTAGCGTTTATTCATCGTGGAATACAAGCGCGTGATTTAGCAAGTAAGGCGGTTGAACAAACGAATGTTGAACAAATTGTAGAAAACGCTACATACCAATTTCTTGACGATATATTACCAAATTAAAGAGATTAAACATGAGTGGCATATTGATTCCTGAAATAGTAATTAGTCAAACTCTTGAAAGTATAACAAAATACATTAGGAATGATTTAACAAATGTTGTACCAGTAGATGGAGAGTATGATTATTCAAAAACATTCCTATATCGTTTATTAGGATTGGATGACGATGGAAATCCTATAAAGTTGAATAGGTACAATTATTTTGTTCAGGCTCAAAAAGTTTTTAGCAATCCTCAAAACCTCAGTGTTAATATAGGATACAATTTTGAGGTTGCTAAAATTATATCGTTTCACATTATCCTTCCTTCGGAACAACCATCTGCTGTACCGATTGGTGAAGATGAAGGCTATTTGACGGAAACCGATGATGATGGCAATATTCAATTAAAGTTTTGTCAAATGTTTTCGTCTAATTATCAGATTATGATAACATCTGATAATATGAGTGAGGTGAATTTAGTGTATCATATTTATAAGTCATTATTGATTGCGCTTGTTCCTCATTTGTCTTTGAAGGGTTTGATGAATCCTAAATTTTCGGGAAACGATATTGTTTTTCAAGATGACCATATGCCTATGGGTATTTTCCATAAGGTATTGAATTTGTCGTTTGATTACGAATTAGTTGTTCCACAACTGTTAATGGGAGCCGCTATTTCCGCTATACATTTTGAAGCGAATGCTGTTGAGGAATTTGACGATAGTAAACATCTTTCACCTTCAGGCGATGATAAACGGGAATATCCATATCATAGAGTTGAGCCTGGTAAGCCTATTTTATCAACGCAATTAGATTCTCAAGATGGTAGAGATTATCCGAGTAAAATCATTGAACCTGGAATTGGTATTATTGCCTCTGTAAATGAGAAAGATGATTATCCAAGTAAGATAGTTGAACCAGGTGGAAGCGTGGCAGGCGGTCAAAATAATGACTTGTATCCAAGTAAAATCGTTGAGCCTGGTAAATCTTCATTTGATGGCGGTAAGGAATTTCCGACTTCACATATGATTTATGCTATGTATAATTCAGAGTATCATACTTTGAATAATGTACGCATAGTAGTTACGGATGGCGAAGATGTTTTGGTTGGCGGAGTTGCTGTTGAATTAAAATGCTCAACTTGTTCATATTACGGAATTACTGATGAAAACGGAATGATTACCTTCCCAGCAATTGCTTTGAATTCATATCGCGTTACGCTTGCTAAAAGCGGATTTAATCAAGTACAACTATTTAACATTAGGTTTGATTCGTTACTCACATATGTGGAGTATAGTATGGTAACAAAAACTATTTGGGATGGTATGCACGCTGATACTAATCCGATAATGTATGTAGATATTCATAACGGAGGAGGAGCAGCGCAAGTATAACTCTGTAAAAGACTTTTTTACAAATTATAACAAAATAAATTTAGACAAAATGGCTACAATTGTTAATTTCCATGGAAAAAATTACATTGAACCTGGAGCGTATGCTGTGTCAACTTACAATCCAACATCAGCAGTAAATGTTGCCGAATTTGGTAACTGCATGATTATTGATACTGGTTTGTCTAAGACCGCAGATGGTTATGAGTTCTCAGGTGGTTCGGGTATTAATGGAGAATTGTACCAAGGTCTGAAGTCGGTTTATGAGTTTGACAACTATGAGGATTTCCTTGCCTTTATAGGCGGTGGTCCAGTGGGCGATATTGCCCAAAAGTTGTTTGAACCGCGTTCTGGCTCACTTGGTATTCCTAAACTTTATTACACTCGTGCTGCCGCAACCACAGCCGCTACTATTACGCTTGAACTTGCTGCCGCAGTTGATGAAACACCTGCTCAAAATCTTATTTTGAAGTGCAAAAACGAAGGTATTACTGGCAATGGTGTACTTGCTGACGGTACGCTGAAACTTGGTTATGCTGCGAAAATCGTGGCTGGTACTGACGACACTTCTAAGTTTAAGTTGCAGATTTATCAAGGCTCATTTATGGGTGTTGACCCTGATGGTGAGCCGTATGGTGCTAAGGATTGGTCTTCAGCTCCGCAATACCTTTTGGTTGAATCCGATGAGGTTACTACTAATCAAGAATTAGTTGATTGGTGTAAGAGTAGTAGGGCTGTTCTTTCCAACTTTGTTGTATCAACTACTGGTACTATTACTGGTAATCTTGCCGCCGTTTCTCAGGTTTTGGCTGTTGGAGGTACAACCGATTACACATCTGCTACTGCTTATGCTAATGCTCTTGAAGCGGTTACTGAGTTGGACATCACCTTCTTCTTATGCTGCAACACTACAGTCGCTGGCGGTACTGATGCTTCAACGAATGGTAAGTTGTTTACTTTCTTGAAGAACACCGCTAAGTTTACCGAGTTTATGGTTGTTCCTGGTGGTTCTGGAAGTGATGACCTTCTTAATACCAGTCAGGTTACAACTGGTACATCGCAAGCAATTGCTAAGTATTACGATTCAGAGCAAGTCGTTGTTGTTCATGGAGCGCCAGTTGTTTCTCGCAAGGATGGTAACGGCACTAAGACTTTGTCTTCAATCTATCTTGCTGCAACTGTTATCGGTTTGATTGCTGGTAAGGCTCCGCAAACACCGCTTACTTTCAAACGCACTGGTTACGACAATTTCAAGTACGATTTGAAGCAGAAGCAGCGTGAAAAGGCTTTGCAGGCTGGTATCATGCATGTTCGTAATATTAATGGTTATTGGTGCATCAACCAAGGTATAACAACGCTACAAGATAATAAGCAGACTTATGCTCAGGATGGTCAATCAATGGAGTTGTCGATTGCTTTGATTAAGGCTCAACTTAATAAAGAGCTGATTATTGATGCAAGTACGCGATTTGTTGGAGACAATGTGGGTAGAATTTCGCCTGAGGATGTAAAGAATTTTGTTGAAGCAAAATTGCAGAGTATGACGGTTGCTGGTAATGAGGATAATCTTATCATCAACTGGAAAAATGTTAAGGTTGCTGCTAAAAATAGCGATTTCTTTACTACTTATGATTTTGTTCCTAATGTTCCTTTGAACAAGTTGTTCTTCACTGGTAATGTACTTGATTTTTCATCCGTTGTTTAACATAAAATAGGAGAGTGAACATATGGCACAAAATACTAAGACGATGACCGCACCGCTTGCTATTATCAAAATCAATAGCATTGCCGTTGGTAAGATGAAAAATGTCCGCGTTACTGAACAAATCAGGCGTGGTCGTGTTAGTGGTCTTGGCAGATTGAATCCGTCTGAATTGCCTGCCTTGGAATGGAGTGGTTCGTTGAGTTGTAGTTCTTATACTATCAATTTCAACCTGCTTGCTAACTACATCAAGAAGGGTACATTTAGAAATGCTGGCACTGTTGACGCTTGGGCTAACGCTATCTTGCTTCAGGAGGATGGTCTTGAAATAGCAATCCTTCGTAAGGTTAAGGATGGTGAAATTGACCCAGACACAGGTTTGGTTCAGTCCAAATACGAAACATTTGCTACAGTCAATGGAGCATTTGCTAATCGTGAAGGATTCGATATTCAGGAAGGTCAAATTTCAGGGCGCGATACTGAATTTGAATATACTGAGCCGATTCTGTTCAACGGAGTCACTGAATAAGGATAACATCCATTTCAGTTATAAGTTAAGCGTATTGGGAAAATCCCGATACGTTTAATTGTTTAATATTAAATGTAAATCAAAATGGACAAGTGTAAAAAATTCAAAATCGGAAACAAGGAATTTACTGCTAAATTCCCGAAAGTTGGTCAAATCATCGACATGGATGCTATGAAGCAAGCGATTAGTGGAAACAGTTATGGTTCTATGGTTGCAAGCGGATTAGCAAGTGCTTATTATGCGCTTGATTTAATTGATGCTATTACTTTTTATCAGGTTGTAACTCCTGAGGTTGGTCGTTATTACAATATAAACAATTTTGCAGATTTAGAGTTGGAGGAAATTCAAGATTTGCTTAATGCTTATAAGGAACAGATTCAACCTTGGTATGTTGAAACTATGAACGAGATTAAGGGTTTAGCAAAACAGTCGATTGATGAAGCCAAATCTGTTGAGGGAGAAGGTTGAGCCAAAAGAAGACATTGATAATTTTATCTTCAATTGGCATAACTTTCCACTTGACTTTTGGTGGAGAAAAAAATACAATATTCCTTTTGGTTCTCAACAACACAGGGAAATGGATTTCATTGATATGTTAATTGAGTACCGAGAGGAAATTGTTGTAAATAGATTTAAGAATGAAGCGAAATTAGAACAAGATGAACAAGATAATCGTGAAATTGCAGATTTGAATAAAGAGGTGGTTCATCTTTCAAAGGAACAGATTGATGATGATTATGATAGTCTTGATTTATCTAAGTTCTGATATTTGAAAAAGAAATAAAGTATGCCTATAACTATCAATGTAAACGGAGTACCTGCTGGGGGTGGTCAAAATCCTACACCACCTCAGCAGCCTACACCGCCACAACAACCTTTGCAGCCGCAGCAACATGTGCCTCCGAGCAATCCGCAATGGGCACCTGCGCCAAATCCAACTCCAGGTGTTACAACTTATCAGTCGCCTGATTGGAATCAATATACATCAAATAGAGTGGGTGGAATCAATACACCTATTCCTACCAGCGACACTATGGTTGCTGATATGCGTAAAGAAATGTCTTCAAGGGGTGTATTCTTAATCCCTGGTTCAAGTAATTTCTCTACAATGATGAATACGCTGAAACAAAATCAGCGTCAAAGTGTATTAGGGCCAATCGAAAGTCAATATCAAATGAGTATGGCTGATATTGATAGAAGAAGGGATTGGCTTTATGGTGATATTGAAGAGAGGTTAAAGCGTGCTCAAGATATTGAATTAAGTGCCGCAACCAGTCCTATGGAAGAAGATAGGATAAACAAGCGGTACAAAAATTTGCGTCAAAAGGAATTAGGCAGAGCAGAACATCTTTTTGACACAGAATACGCTGCTGTTGAATCATCTTATCAAAGTAGGTCTGCTGAGGCTGAACAAAGACTTACTGAAGCGTTGCAAAGACTTACTGAGGAATTAAGTCAAGGCAATAAGGATTCATATTTGAATCAAATGCGTGACAAGTATCGTTCAGCAATTTGGCGTCGCGACAATGCCGCTACTGAAGAAGAAATGCGTGAGGCTAATAGGGAAGCAAGTAAGATTCAGGAGCGTATGCAAAGGTCAATGAATTTAGGAATGTCTCCAGTTGCTTCAAGATTTTTAGGAGCTGTTGGAACAAGCGTTGGTGTTCTTGCAAATACCGCTATACAATCAGCAATGCTATCAGACCAAATGAATTGGGGATTAGGATTAGAGCAGGCTGGTTCTGTTTTAAGCGGAAATGCTTTTCAAGCAATTAGACAAAGAAATGCTTATGAAAATCAACAAACATCATTGCGTTGGGGTGCTGGTGGAGCAGTAGGTGGAGCGTTAGCTGGCGCTGTTATAGGTTCATTTGTTCCTGTTATTGGAACAATTGTTGGAGGCATTATTGGCGGTTTAATTGGTGGTGCTGGAGGTACTGCTGGTGCTTACTATTTGGGTGGAAATAGAGAGCGTTTGCGTGAAGATAAAAGAGTTCAAGCAGCAGACCTTTGGCGTCAAGAAGAACAAAGGATTGCTCAATATAATGACCTCATTATGATGACTCGTTTTAATACTAACGATTCTGGTCCAAGAACAACAAGTATTGAAGCAATGAGAAATCAATTTATAGGAATGGGTGGATTGTACATAGATGGTTTTAATGCAGATTCAGAAGGGTTAAATCTTTATAATTTAGGATACACTGGAGCGGAATTTGCTCAGCAAGCAGCGAGAAGGATTAAACAGCGTGGGTTTGCTCGTAATGGAGATATGTATAAAAACGCTTTATATGCTGATGCTCTTGAGAGGATTTTATCATTAAACGGAGGTGCGTTAGGTGAATTAAGTCGTTACGATAGATTTGGTAGAAATGAAGCAAATCAAGATTTTGCTAATTTAGCGTTTACTCTTGCTGGAATGGGTACCATTGGAATGCGTGAAGGCGGTTTTTGGCGTTCTGATGAGTATTTAGGATATATGACTCAATTAACAGGTTCTCAGCGTTCAACATTTTTAACAACCGATAATGCAAGGGCTGGTCGTCAAATAGCAACTGGTCAATCTATTTTTGGAGATAGATTTGGTCAGGAAGCGATACAAGGTATTCAAGCGATAAATCAACAGGTTCAAAATCCTGGCGGTGGATTTGCAAAAACTCTTTTATATGATGTAATTCAAGAATTACATCCAGATGCTCGTGGTGATATTGCTAAAATAAAGAAATATCAGTATTCCGATGAACCTGGTGTTCAAGATGAAATACAACAAGCGTTTGCTAAAAGAGTTGCTTCAATTTATGGCGATGAGACCACAACTTCAGGATTTCTTGCATTTCAAGAAATTTATGGAATAGAGAATCCAAATGTTCTTAATCCATTAGTTGGTCAAATGGTACGCGGAGGAGGTCTTGAAGCAAAAGGGTTGCAAACAGCTAATGTAGAACAACTTGTTCAAGAATTAAAAAATAGTTACACACCCAAAGTATCAGAACAATTGAATATTGCATCTGACCAAGAAATGCAAAGAATATATAATGAAAGAGAAGACCTTTCAAAAATTGCTTCTAATTTATATAATCTTTTGAAAGACGATATTTCTATAACATTAAGGGGTGCATTAGAAGTTTTGAAAAAGTAATATGGAAACATTCAAACTGTATCATAATAATCCTAATATAAAGACACTAAGTGAGTTTTGTGAAAAACAAAGGATTTTTTTTGATGACGAAAATTCTCAAGTTGCTGATAAATACACTCTTCAGAATTTCTTTGATGATAATAAGCAAAGAATTTTTGAACAGATGGGTATGGTTGAAAGAATCAATTACATTAAAGATAATAATTTGAATAAAAAGGTTGTTGATTTAGAGCCTGATGATTTGAATATTGATATGACCATACCTTGTCCGATGACTTTGGTTATTCCTAAGCGTTTGGTTACATACACGCTATCTGTAAAACATAGTACATTTCAAGAACAAGTTTCCGATATTGCGGCATTTGAAGATGCTCATATAAAGAGTGTTTTCAATGAGGATGATTTGAAATTTCTATTCGATTACAGAAAAGAAAAGGCTGAGTGTAGTGTAATAGGATTCTTTAAGACAATATATTACAATAAGGTTGAAACTTCATATCGTAACGGATTATATGATTCAACTCCTAAATTCAAATCAAATTTCATAGATATATCAAAATTCGTTTATTCATTAACAACAAGCGTTAGTGCTCAAGGAGGTTCTTTTAGTTTTTCGTTGCCTCATATTCCTATGTATCATAATAAATGGGAATATGATAAAGACATCAATAGCGATATTCTTCTTGATAATAGCGATTTCAATGTTTTTAGTGCATCAGATGAACAATATCCTGTTGTTAAATCTTCATTAAAAACAATGGATTATTTCAATTGGTTAATATCGCCAAATGATTTGATTCTTTTGTCATTTGATAAAATATCTGAAGAGAGTGTAACGGATGATATGATTGGCAGAAATTCATTTGATATGATTGGGTTGGTTGAAAGTGTAAATGTTACAAGAGATTCTCAAGGTAATGTAACAGTTCAGGTTACTGGTAAAGATTTAATGAAACTTTTAACAGATGACTGTTCTATATTTTTCCCGAATGCTACTGCTGTTAATCAAGGTAATTTCTTTGATAATACAGAAGGTGCTTTGAATAATGGCGATATAGGTGGCGTCATTTATGTAAACGGCGAAATAGTTAATGATGATGATATGTTAAGAATGCCGTGTACACATTCTATTAGATTATTTATGGAAGAGTGTAATGGTTTTACGATAGATTATATTTTGAAGGTGGTTATTAGTGAATTAGCCAATATTCAAATTTGTCCTTCAGAAATATTTTCATCTTGGTTTGATAGAACAACATTCAATTATTTGAAACCTAAACAAGAAAATAGTTAAGTATGAAAACACCGATTATAAAAAGAGGTTGGTTAGGTGGATTAAATACATTACCTATAAGTTCACCATTTGGACCAAGAAAACAGCCAACCGCTGGTGCGTCAACTAATCATAAGGGAATAGATATAGCGGTTGGTGTTGGTACATCAATCAAGGCTCCATTTTCGGGTACGCTAATTTGTAAGGGGGTTGATAGCGGTGGTGGATTGTATTGTGTATTACGCAGCGGAAATCTTGAATTAAGATTTATGCATTTGTCTCAATGTATATTAGGAGCATCTGCTGGAGCAACTACCGCTGTTGTTGAAGGTACTGTTATAGGAAAAACTGGAGGTAAGAAGGGTGATAAATATGCTGGTGTTTCAACTGGTCCACATCTTCATTTTGAATATCGTTGGAGTGAAAGTAGGAATTGGAGTTATAAAGACGCTTTGAATCCTGCTCGTTTTCTTGCCGATAAACTTGTTAGCAAAAGTGGTAATATTATATCAAACGGATTACCTACTCAATTTGACAAAGTAACTGGAGAAGAAATAAGTTATGAAGTTGGCGATACGAGGCCAATGATAATGACGACTTATTCAGTAGCAGAGGCAGTTCAGGATGAGCAATTCAATTCTGCTTACGAAACGGATGATGATGCTACAGAGGAATATATTGATGACCAACAGCAGGAAATGGATGCCAATGAAGAATATGCTAAGGGTATTTGGCAAATTATTAAACTTGCTGTTGATGGTAGTGTCGCAGATTTGACTTTATACGATGCTACTGTTTCCACGCAAACTGGTGCTATGATAGGATTTTTTAATAAGGCTTGTCAGCAACCGCTTGCAGAATTTTCAGGAGATACATTTGGCGATAAATATTTCTTTTTGATTCGCAGACCTCCTTTTGATAGAACAGGAATGTTAAAGGCTTTAAGTTCTCAAAGATTACTTGACACCGATTTGAATGGATTAGAATCTGAATTAAATGAAATGAAAGATTTTTCTATTAAAATGCAAAATAGTGAAGAATTATCGAATAATCAAGATTATTTGAGAAAACTTGAGCGTTGGCGTACTGAATACGGGTTTGGTGATAAATACTTAACAAGAATGAATATCATAGAGAATATAATTCCAGATATTCAAAAAAGTCGTGGTATTTATACAATTTTAAGTAATGAAATAGTTAATTCAGACATAAATTTCAATAATCAAAACATATATTCTTGGTATCAGTATTATCCTCAATTTGAATGTCCTGGTGATGATATGGAATACATGGTTCCAGCCGTATTTTTTCCTGAATACGCGGCAATTTGGGGTAGTAAGTCTTTACAACTTCAAAGTCAATATCGTTCAATGCGTGGTAACGGATTTCGTGATGATGTTCAAAATAATGTTTCTAATGAGGTTGCTGATAAAACTTGTTTATCTGTTCTTGATGATTTGAAATACATAATTGAAAGTAATGCGTATGCTCCATTTGTTCGTCAAGGTACGCTTACTATAAAGGGTTCAAGACGAATTAAAAGAGGTACATTTATTCAAGTACAAATTGAAGCGGGTGTTGATGAAATTTTTTATGTAGAATCAGTTAGTCAAAATTATGATTTGAACGGAAATCAGGTTTCAAGAACAACAACATTGCAATTATCTCACGGAATGGTTAAAAAGTTCGTTGAAAGTTCTAATAAAAAGAATGCTGAAGTATCGTATTTCAACATCATTGATTTTACTGGTTATGCTAAAAATCGTTCAAGCGTAAATATAACCAATTGGCGTGATGCTATATCAAAATGGAAGGTTAATAGAAATATTTTCAAATTTTTCTTGCGTCGTCAACAATTTATTTTACCAAATTACGATAAATAATCATGGGTTGGTTTGAAAAAAATTACGGAAATAAAAACGGAGTAGGTACTGGCGGTGTAGGTTATGTTGTTATACCAGCAAATGTTACCGAAATAGGAAAATATGTTCAGCAATGTTATCGTTCTAATGAGATAACAATATCAGGTGAAGGTTATGGAGTAATGTCTCATGTTAAGGTTGCTGATGGCGTAATGCCTAAAATTATGTTTCCTAATAACGAAAAAGGAAAGGGAAGTTTAGTTGTTTGGGTTAGAGAATCGTTTTACAATAGACCCATTGTTGTAGCAACACTTTCTGATAATAATACTCCAACTATTCAAGGTGCTGGTCAACAATCGCAGCGTCAAGATTATATGGGTGTTTCAACAGAAGTCCTTACTGACGCTGTAAATGCTATTATTCAGATTTACGCTTGCGGTAATGTAAATAGACCTGGTCATGTAGTAATTAAGGCTGCTGGTAGCGATGAAGATGAGGTAGAAATTCAAGCAGGCAAGAAAATTAAGCATATTAGCAAGGAGTTTAATGTTGAATCTACAGAATCCTTCACTGTAACTATTCACAATGGGGAGCAACCGATTATAACGATTGAAGGCGATGAAGATAAACTACACTTTGTTGATTATAACGGCAATGAGATTTCTATAAACAATAAAGAGGATGAAGAGCAGGATATAAAGAAAAATATAGAAATCAAGGATACATTTGGTCGAAAATTCTTTTTTGACGATGAACAAGCTGAAATAACAGACCAATTTGACCATAAGATAGTTTTCAACGAAGATGAGGCTCACTATACTGATAAATTTGATAACGAAGCGATTTTTAATGAAGATAATATTCAATTTAAGTGCGCTAAGTTTAATGTTGGTGATGGGAATGAGCCTATGGTTTTAGGCGATACTTTGAAGGGGTTGTTGGAAGATTTGATATCAGCGATAAATGCTATAACAGTACCAACCGCATATGGACCAAGCGGAATGCCGTTAAATTCTGCTCAATTTACTGCTATAAATAGTAGGTTGAGAACAATGTTGTCTGAATTGTCTAACACAGACTAATTTATCATATATAAGATGTTAAAATAAAATATGGTATGGCTGTTTTACCGAAAAATTATTGGACAAGTCAATTAACCAATGTATCTAAACAGATTGTCGATGCTGGTCTTAGTATCGGCAAGGCTGCTTTACATTGTTGGATGCCTGATGATATTGAGTATTATCTTTGTGCATTAGAACTTGTTGATTGTAAAGATGAAAGGATAGGATTTCTTTCATTTTCAGTTATGCCTGAACAAATTGTTGAAAGTTTTTCGCCAATCCATACAATGATTAAAACTCATAATGGAGTGGTTACAACCATAAATGATTCGTTTTCACCAGTAGATATAAACATAACTGGAACATTTGGTCGCAAGTTTAGATTGTTATTGGATTATAAAGACCCTAATAATAGTGCTTCATTAGGTGCTAAGGCTAATATAACTACTTTGAATTTTGGAGAAATTGCTGGAGTTAGTACGGGTGTTAAAAGCGGTTATGGTATGACAAAAGTTCTTGAGCATATTTTGAAACACACTACTTCAGTTGATAATAACGGAAAGCCGTTTTATTTGAAGTTTTTCAATTATTCGTTGAACACAGCGTATATTGTTGATGTAGTGAATTATAGTTTTTCACAAAGTATGGCTAATAACTGTATGTGGAATTATGCTATATCGTTAAGAGCAGTTGCGCCGTTAAGACATGAGGGTGATACATCTAATAAGTTAAAGCGTTTGTTACCGAATGTTGCCGCTAATTCAATTGCTAATGGTATAACAAACATACTTACTGGTATGATGAATTTCTATTAAAAAGATTGCCGTATGATTTCAGATATTGCTAATAAGTTTCAAGAGATAACGAAATTTAATTTGTATTCGTATTTTGAAGATTACGCAAATTTTATGCGTAATCAATATCCAAGCGTGCGTGCATATTTCGCTGGAAATTCTGAATCAATTGATGCGTCTTATATGGATATGCTTAGTTCGCTTTCAAGCCGTAGTGATGATTTGTTGAAACTTTTTAGCGCGTTTGGTCCCAAATTAAGCAATGTTGGGTATTGGGAATTGCAGATTTATTGCCAGGATTTGAATGATACGATAAAGAAGGTTGAAAAACTACCTAAATATTTGCGTACATCTAAGACACCAAGAGGTTATAAGCCTTATGTTCAGGTGAATTTTAATGTTGGTGGTTTAAGGGATTTTCGTGATATTGCAAGTCGTATCAATTCAGACGAAATAACAGAAGAGAGTTTGATTTTGGGGAATGATTTTGAGGAGGAGGATTATGAAATTGATACTTTAACAAACGCTATGGCGTTTTATCAGAACAACCGCGATGTAGTTGTTCAAACTATTCTTGAAGAGCCTGTTGATAGTAAGGTTTATGGTAGGGATATAAATAGAGTGATAAAATTTGTTTATAATGATTTGGATGTTGTTAAGTATGAAGATAATATCACTCAAAAGGTGGAAATACTATGTGAATTAGTTAGGGGTAGTGTTCCCGAAATGCCTAAATTTGGACGCAAAAACATTAGTGGTAATAATTTCGGGGCATATAATTATCCTGAGTTGGCGAGAGAAATTCAAGGTGTTTTTCTTCAAGATGACCTTTTTGATAGCGTTGAGATTGAAAATATACGAATTGAGAATGGCGATGTTTACATCACGCTCAATATTAGAACAAAGTACATTTACACTATAAAAAAGACATTAGTGATATGATAACTAAAATTACATCTGTTGATAATTTGAAGCAGATATTTGCTGAGATTCTACTAAATAAAACCGATGAAATCAGCGATATTAGCAATGAAAGTGTTTTGAACGGAGTTGCTTATGGATGCGCTAAACTTGCTCAAAGGTTGTTAGTGAATCAAGGTGTTGTAGAAGGTCATTTATTTCCAGATACAGCATATGGCGAATATCTTGACGAAATAGCGAAATCACGTGGTATAGCACCGCGTTTTACATCGTTTGGTTCTACTACATATGTAAGGGTTCAAGCCGATAGCGGAACAGTTTATCCAATTGGTACTATGTTTTTATCATCCAATGGTATTCAGTTCGTTTCAACTGAAAATTATACTGTTGGAATTGATGGATACGGATTTATTAAGGTTAATAGTATTCAAACTGGTTCTGCTTCTAATGTTGATGCACTAACAATCAATATGATTTCAGGTACTGCTCCAACTGGACATATAGCGTGTACTAATGATTTCGCTGCAACTGGCGGTCGGGATAATGAAAGTGATGACGATTTCCGTATAAGGATAAAGGCTTCAGTAAATCAATTGGCGAGAAACACAATGTCTTATTTGGAGCAGATTTTTATGAAGATAAATAAGAAGGTTTTGCGTTTACATCGTGGCGGTACTGATGAGAATGGTAGAATAACACTTATTGTCGTTTCAGTTAATGGTCAGGATTTTACTCAAGCTGAATTTGATGAAATTTTATCTCAGGCTGAAGAGTTCTTATCATTAAATGAAATAACGCGTGAAACAGTTAGCGGATTTCCGATTAAGTTGGTTAATCCTGATTGGTATCCAGTTGATATAGATTTCCGTTGCGATGTTGACCCAGCGTATGACCAATCTATGGTGCGTAGAAATATGCAACTTGCTGTTTCAAAATTATTTGATTATCGTTATTGGGGTGTAAATGAAAAAGTTGAGTGGGAAAATATTTTGTATGCTATAAGAAATGCTGACGGAGTTCGTTATGTTGCTGATGCTTACTTTTTACCGCAGGGTGATATCAATATGACTAATTTCCGTTTACCGCGTGTAAGAGGTTTTGTTGTTAGGGATTTAGACGGAGGTGTTTTATACGATAATCATAATTATAGTGTAATTGGAAGATTTACTTATACAGATTATTTCTTTCCAAACACGCCTGATTTGAATTTTCAACAATCTGTAATCAGTAGTATATGAGTGAGAGATATTGTCCAATAGTGGAAAATGAAAAAATGTCTGCTGAAGATGCTCCAGCACCAGTTGGAACACCTTGTACTATTGTATTAAAATCAGCATATGATGATGATGGGATTAAGATAAAGCCGACTATAATGGAGGCTGAAATTATCGGTATAGAAGCACCCGTTGATACATCGTCAGGAGTTTATTATAACGGAGTTCTTGGTGGTCAAGGTGACTTGATGATATTCCATAACGACGATGCTGGAGATAATACAGCAAAAATGAACAACGATGGTGAGTTAGAAATATCTACTATTAATGATGAATCATCAAGATACAGTAAAGATGGCTTAGATTTGATTTATGATGGAGAATAGTAATTACTTATATGACGACAGGGATTCTTTAATCCTTCAAATGCGCCCTAATAATAGAGGCAGTTATACAATCAATTCAATAGAATTTACATTTGATGGTTTTGCTGGCGATGTAAATATTGATATTTATTTCGGCTGTCTTGAAAACGGAATAATTGAATCAGATTGGGAATATGTAGGAACAGCATCAGCCGATTCCTATACTGTTAATACAGCGTATGATGTTCCCCGTTCAGCAGTTTTTCAGATAAAGTTTGTTCGTATAGGTAATGGCGATGAGATAGAATTTAAGCAAGCGGATATTGATGCTACATTCTTTACTACTGCTAAACAAACTCCAACGCTTAATGAGTCGATTTTTGCTAATCTTAATGATGATGTTGAAACCGATATTCTTGAAAACAATTTATTCAAAAAGTTATATTTACGCGGCATAGTACCAGATTACATTAAAAGAGCCGCTAATTTATCAAAGAAAGAAGATAAAGATTACATAGCAATGTTTTCAACTGTTGCTCGTTTCTTTACTTTGATAATAAGATTTTTCAAGCGTTGGGAACATATAATTGATGATGAAGAAATGCTAAAAGAGGTTTTGCGTAACAATTCGATTCAGTTCAATGAAACGCAAATAACTCTTGCTGAATTACAGTCGCTTGTTCAGAATCTTTATAACGAGATAGCAAAAAGAGGTACACCTGAAATTTTCCGCAGAATAGGAGAAACAAGACCTGATGGAACAGTTGTAACAGAAAATGGTGAATTTATGCGTATGATTAATGCTGATGCTGCTACCGAAATTCTCATGGAGACAATACCTCATCAGGAATTAGGTTGGTGCACAGATAGGTCGTCACCGCTTTATAGGGGTATTCCGAATGATTGTTTGGATTTAGATAAAATGAATTATTCAAACAAGAAGTCGCATAAATTTACTAATGCTGATGATTACAATAAAATTCTGAAGTTTGGTAATTACACGCTTGTTGATGATAATACTGTAAGAGGCGAAGGTCAGGTAATTAGATTCACTAATGAAAGCGGAATTGGTAGGTCAAGTTCATCTTCATCATTTGATAAGATTAGAGATTATGTTATTAATGTTGACGCTTGTATGGATTATGAAATTGTCGCTGGAATAAGAGTTGTAAGTACTGGTGGAGTAGGCGAAACAAATAAACTTTACGCTTCAGTTGAAGGATTCAATATTAATGGTATAAAGTTACCCGATGCATTTGTTTCATATGATAAATCTACTGTTTTTGAAGATTTCTTTGATGATGGTGTAAAACTGTCTAAGTTTGTTCCAGGACATTATTATTACATAAGATTTATTATAAGGGCTTATGCTTCTGAGGCTACAACCGATGAAGATGGTAAATTGAATATAGGGTATGGTCATCATCTTTGCTTCAATAATGCGTTTGTTCGTTATATTTTACCAACTATAAGGATTGATGGTGGTTCGATAAATGTTTGTAATTATCATATTAGACCCTTAGTGCGTGGAACAAATATCGGTAAGATAATAGGAGAACAATTTGAAAATTGTTTTAGTCTTGGTTTTGTTCAGGCTTGTAAATTTTTCCATCTTTATTTGCGTAGTCGTAATAAAACAATGTCGCAAAAGGATGTCGCTGAGTTTATTGACCGATATTTATTAACATATAGCAGTGCAAGTTTATTAACATTCATAGAATAAAATTTCAAATCAATGGAAGTAAGAATAAGTAACAACTTGTTTCTTGGCGTTGCTGAGTTAAACAGATTGAAAAAATCCCTTGGTGAAGAGGGTTGGAAGAGGTTTATTCGTAACTTCATCCGAAAATACGGAATCATCCGAAATAATGATAATACTAATTTCTTGCCAATTAAGAAATCGGGTGTTGATGAGGTTTTGACTATTCAGCCTGGTATAGCGTTTGATGCTGATATGAACGCTATTATCATAGATACACCAATAGATATATCATTGCCAAGTTCTATGTTATCGGGTGATAACAAATATTGGATAGTTATTAGATATGGTTCAACACATAATGAAGTCGGAACAGTTTCTGTTAATTCAACTGGAGCATTGACTGGTACTGGTACAAAATTCTTAGAAGTGTTAAGAGGTCAGCCTGATTTTCCGACTAAGGTGAAATTTGATTCTCAAGTCAATCTTGGCACTTATGAAGTCATAAGTGTTGCTTCAGATAATTCCGCTATTATTGCTGGTTCATTTACTCAAGAGAGTGATTTGAAATATAGCGTTGTTGGTACATTTACACCTGGTTTTATACCTAATCCTGAAGATGCTCAAATTTACGAATACGATTCTTATGAAATTTCTGTTGTTACAGCAACGGCAATGCCCATGTCGGTGCCTGTAGGTTACGACTTTGTAATCTGCGCTGTCAGTTACATAAAAGGCGTTATGAACATTGAGGATTACCGTTTAATGTTTATGTTAAATGAACCATATGAATTATCTGATGAGAATATGATTGCTTTATCGGTTAATCCGTTGGTCACATTGGTAAATGAAAATGTAGTTGATGTGAATGAAAAGGGTATAATGGTAGAATTGTTAATGGAGCATGGATTTGCAATAACAAGTTTCGATTTATTAGCAACCACGGCTGGTTATACATTTACCATAAATCAAGGCGGTTGTAATTATATAGATACATCGTCAACGATACCTAACGGAATATTTAAGGGTTGGTGGATATTGAATAGGAATAATATGAAATATTGTGAAGTCTCTGATTCTGTCAATAATGTTTTATACATTACCGATATTGTTCCAGAGGCTGTTCAAGATGCTGCAAATATTGTTCTTATTCCGCCATTCAATGAAATAGAGTATCGTGTTGCCGTTTCTAATAATGTCACCATTCCATCAGAGCCGTATTATGTACGCTGTTCCGCTGAAAACATTAAGAATAGAATTATGATACCAATCTTTTGGAAGAGTGTGAAAAATAGTGTTTATGCTAACACAATTACATTAACATTGAGTTATCGTATGATTGGTTTTGGTAAAGACAAATATCCGTTTAATCCGTTTAATCAAGCAACATATACAGACCATGAAGGCACTGTTTTGTCAATAGCAAGTAGTTCTATTCAAATCAATGTTACTGAACTGAAACCTATCGCAACTCAGCATAATTATTCATAAAAATAGGAGATTGTAAAATGATGTTGTATTTAACAGGTGCTTCTGTTTCGTTGTCTAAATCCAGCGATGCACCTCAAACTGATGTTCAAAAATCGCTTGGCGGTTACATAAGTTCTTCAGTGGTACCTAATGGTGCTATCAATTCATTATTTGATATGATTTCGTTAAACACTTTGAAGAATAGAACAAAGGAAATCATAGCAGTTGGGTTGATAAACAAATTAGATATTAAGGTTACTAATGTTGAAGTTAAGATGGTAACTAAACCTAATTTTGTTGGAAAATTTAAGGTAGCCGCTGTTTCTGTTGATGATGATTATCTTATGGAGCATATTGATAATCGTTATGCTGAACCTATTCAGGCTGAATTTCATGATATTGATTTTTATCGTGCAAGTGTTATTGCTGAAATCTTAAATCCTGCTGTTGCTGGAGAGGTTATTGATTTTGACCCGTTCCGAGTTACCGCAATTGTTACTGAAAGTGGTATGAAAGGAACAATGTATGCTATTTTGAAAGCATTTTCAGAGGATGCTAATTATTTAGCAAACAAATTATCTGAAAATGAATTTGAGATAATTTGCAGAAATTACGATACTATTGATACACCTATTCAGTGTGAAGCGTTTGGAACAGATTCTTGTAAAATAGAGTTCAAAGACCTTTATCGTAATCAAAAAGATAATACTGCTCTTGTAGCCGATGTTTTGAATCCTAATGAAGCAATCGGTATATGGATTCAGCGTTCAATTGAACCTCAAAATATAAGTAATGAGGAATTGATAAGAATGTATAATGAGGGGGTAAAATCTGAACAAGTTGAAGAGGTTGAATTTTTAGTTAGTTACGAAACAAAAGAATAATATCAGTTATAGTCTATTAAAATTCAAAAAATTATGGTTACACTTGAAGAAGTTTTCAGAAAGTCACAAGACAATCTTACAAAGTCATTCGATGCAGAGAAATTCTCATCAGACATCGAAAATCTATCAAAGGCAGAAACAGAGCAATTGTTAGGTCAAATCCAAGCCGAAATCCTCAAAGGCGGCGATTACAACACGCTCACCGAAATGCGCAACATCGCATTAGGTAATATAGAGAAAGCAAGAAGCGGAGTTTATGCCGATACTCCAGAGAATCGCAAACTTGGTCGCGTAGGTCAACAGTATGGCGGCAAGGGCAGTCGCGGAGGTCAGCAAGAAGATGATGAAACAGTTAAGCAGAAAATAAATCAACGCAAGAAGAATTATTTCATCAAAACAATGAGGGATGATGGTTGTAATAAAGATGATGAAATGTTTATTTCCAGACATGAGGATAGTTTCAAAGATGTTTTGAAGAAATACGGATGGGATGGTTGGGATGATTTTTATGAAAGTGACGATTGGGATTGGAATAATGATAAGGATATTAAGAAATTTAATAAGATTTTCTTTGAATGCGTTAAGCAAATTCCAGCATCAGCGTTTGGAAAACTTTATGATGATAAACATTTCAAATAAAGCAACACTTAATAATTATGACTGCCCAACCAAGTTCAAATCAAGGATATGTTCCGCGCACTTATGACCAAGTTGTTGCTATAATTAATGAAACGCTTACTGGTCGTGAGGATGGTCACGAGATATTACCTGAAGAACATGAAAGTATGGCGAGAGCGATACTTGATTATGCTCGTTCAACTCAAACCAGCGGTTCATGTCCGTTAATGGGATTTGCCGATACAAAAACAGTTCCGCAGGTAACTAATGCTATGCGTTGTTTTTATGTTTCATTGGTTGGTAATAATCAAACAATGACATTTTCTAATTTTAGGGATAATTTAGGCAATTCTATAGAAGTTGATACCGATGAATTTGAAATTAAAATCGTTATCCTAATGTGGAATACATCATATTGGGAAGCGATGGAAACATCTTTGGATTTTGCTGACTTGATAAGATTAAATATTGAAAATTCATAAACACATTACAAAATGGATAAGCAACAATATGTTAGCGTAGGCAACATCATCGAACAAGAGCGTTTGCGCCGTCAGGCTCAAATTTCTAAGGGTATTCAATCAAACCCGATAGACCATATTGAAAAAGCCTACAATGAAGATTTCGGTGGAAATCTTGAAAAGGGATTTGAAGATGAAAATTTAATTCGCTTTGCCAGCGATATTTCTGAATTCAATAAAGCAGAAACGGAATTTGCTCTTCATAAGATTCAGCGTCAAATGAATGCTGACCCTGAAAGTGAACTTTTGAAATCAATGCGTACTATTGCTCTTAATCATATCAATGATATTGAGAAGGGTGTTTACGCTGATACTCCAGAGAATCGCAAACTTGGAAGAGTTGGTAAGCAATACGGAGGTAAGGGTAGCCGTGGCGGTAAGGTTCATGAAACACAATGGGAACAAGCCGCTAAATGGGATGATGCTTATGAACAGCATTATAAGGAAAAACATCTTATGATTGATTCAAGCGGTTATCCTGCTAATAATCACCCCAAGGTTGAGCGTTTGAGAGTTATTAGCCTGAAGGGTGATAAAGCAACTCCTGAAGAGAAAAAGGAAGCAAAGGAAATTCAGGATGAAATTAAGAAGCAAACTGAAGCCTTCAAGGAAAGTGCAAAAGATTATGGTTTGAGACAAATATCTAAGACCGCTGAATCTTTTAGTAAGTATGGTCCAAGAGTTGGTGTAAACAAGATGTCTAAAAAGATGTTGGATAAGGTTGGCGCCAATTTCGGAGTTACTTATAGCAAGGGTGATTACAATGTTGAGGCTATGTGCTATAAGGATAATGATGGTAGCGAGGTTTGGTCTGTCTATGAAGATAAAGAGGGTGGTAAGGATAAAGAGTTTGATAACGAGAAAGATGCTGTGAAATTTTTTGGTAAGTTGATAGTTTGATTAGTTAGTAATCCTGTTATGTATGGCATTAGTCCAACTCTTCACGGGTTGGACTTTTGTTATCAGGTATTAAAGTAAAAAGAAGTTTAATTAAACAAGTTTGAATTATGAAATCAATGAATGTTCCAGCGTCATCCCAACAGATTGCTTGTTTAGGATTTGGTAAGAATTTTTCATCAGCTGGTAAGTTACCTGAAGAGGTTAGCGGATATATACGAGTAAAGAATGTTGGAGCAACGCTTGGTCATATTCGTATTTATGGCGCTGATGGTGATGGTATGGCTTTTTCTCCTGATGAAACAGAATACCTTTATATCAATGAAGGTGAATCTGTTGAAATCGTTGATGGTTCTTTCAATATAATGTTCTAATTTCTGAAATTATGTTATCATCTTTTATTGGTAGATTCGGAAAATTCGGCAATCTTCTGCGTAGAGTGTTTGCTGATGGTAGTGGTACGGATGAATCAATTGTTACTGTTAAAGATGGTAATAATAATGTTCTTGCAGATACCGCTATACAGATAAAAAGAGGTTCATATACTTATACATCCGTTACAGATTCTAATGGTCAGGCTACATTAGTAGGTGCTTTGGGAGTATCTTATGTTGTAACGCTTGCTAAGGCTGATATAGAACAGTATGAAATCAACGGTTGGATATTTACCACTCCATCTGATTTTCAATATCCGCAATAGAATAAGGAAACTTGGGATGGCATGTATTCAGATACAGACCCGCGAATGTATGTAAATACTTGGGATGGCGAAAACGCTTAATAAGGTTGGATTTTAGGATTTGGTTAATATTTAGTGAGGAAGGGCTGAAAAGCCCTTCCTTTTTTTATCAATAAAACGCAGCAAAGTTTTTTACTTCAAGAAATGAACTTTGTAAAAATCTAAATCATGGAAATTGAAAAAGTATTAGACAAGTTGCGTAAATTACAAAGGTTGTATAATAGCGCAACAAAAATCAACAACGAAGGTGAAGCCGCTGCCGCTGCTGAAATGATTCAGAGGTTGCTTATTAAGTACAACTTAACAATGGAAGAAGTTGGTACAGATGAGCAAAAGAAATCAGCTAACGAAATAAAGGAATGCATAGTATCAGGATTCACTCATACATCAATTGGCGGTGTTTGGGAATATCGGTTATGGAATTGTTTGTGTAAACATAATTTCTGTCGTTGTTATATGTATGGTAATTCATACAAACGCTTAATTCTTTTAGGTAACAGTGAGAATATTGAGGTTGTTAAATGGATGTTTAATATGCTTTCAGAGCGTTTTGTTCATTTTTCATCCGAACAATTCAAAAAGTATAAGGAAACTGATGAATATATTTTCGCTGTTCGTAAGTGTTCAAAAGACCGTTATCAACGCGGTTATTTAATTGGAGCAGTGGATGGTTTGAATAGAAAACTTACTGAAATCGCTGAGCGTAATAAAAAGCAGGAGCCTGAATTATCTGCTAAGATTACAGCGTTGACGATTCGCAATGATGGCGCGATTACGGATTATGTTCATGATAAATGGGGTGGTGTTAGAACAGTAAAAACGAATTTCACCGCTGGTATTCGTGATAGTCGTGAAAGAGGTTATCGTGATGGCTATAATACAGATATAAATAAACCGATACAAGAAAATCATAAGCGTGCCGCTTCAACTGTTAAATTACTGGGTTAGACTTTAATAAGGGTTATTTATTGACGGACTATGGGTGACCTTCACAGGTCGCTCATAGTTTTTTTATAGTAGGAATTAAAAATAAATAGTGAAATATGGATAAATTTGTTATATAAAATCGCTGGAATATAATATTCAACAGCTATTAGTTTTATGAATTAAGTAATTTAATTAATGATTGGAATAATTTATAAATATAGTATTTTAGGAGGTTGTAAGTATTATGGACATCATCCATTTTATGTCGGTCAACATTGGGAAAGAAATAGTTTAGATGAATTCTTATCAGTTGATGCTGTTTATATTGGAAGTGGCAAAAATTGGTTGAAATTCATTGAAGAATTAAGGATAAAATATCCGTTTAAGTGGCGATATTTAATTAAGCGTGAAGTTCTATATGCCAAAGAGGATATTTCTCAAAAAGCATTAGATGCTCTTGAACAACATTTTATTAAGAAAGAGAAAGCGCATTATTCATATAGATTAGGCGGTTGTAACATCTTATGGGGCACCGCTAATGAGTTCGGTTCAGGAAGTCCGATGAAAGACCCGAATATTGCCGATAAAGTTATTAAACAGCTTTTAGGCAGAAAGGGTGCTAAAAGGTCTGAAATAGGTAAAAGGAATATGAGTATTGCCGCTAAAAAATCTTGGACTGGAAAAAATGGAGAGTTGAGGAGAAAAAACTTATCGCAAAAAATGAAAGAATATTGCTCAAGACAAGATGTTAAAGAAAAGAGGTCAAAAATAAACAAGGGAAAAACATTTTCAGAAGAGCATAGGAGGCATATATCAGAAAATCATGCTGATTTTAAGGGAGAAAAACATCCAATATATGGTAAGCATTTATCTGAAGAGACGAGAAGAAAAATAAGCAATGCTAATAAAGGAAGAAAGGTGTCTGAAGAGACGAGAAGAAAAATGTCTGAAAGTAAAAAGGAGTATTTCAAGACTCATAAAGCCCATAATGCTGGTAAGGTTGGGATATTTCATCATTCTGAAGAGACGAAAAGAATTTTATCGCAGAAACATTTAATCATAAATGCAAATAAATGTAAAAATGAAAAAAAATAACATTTTGGTGGACGGCAATTTTTGCATACATAAAGCATTCGCAGTTTGGTCAACTTATTATCAAGATGCTAAAAAAACACAAGAAGAAAACGAACAGTTAATAATCAAAGCATTACTTGATAAAGAAAAAAGACAAATTTTTCTGCGTAAAGTTATCATTGACCTATGTTTCTCAGTTCGGAAATTTAGTGAGAAGCCTGATAGTTTGGTTGTAGTCATTGATTCACACTCCTGGAGATATAAGTTCTATGACAATTATAAATATGCCCTTACGCGTGTGAATGCATCGTATTATCAAGAATTTTGTAATATGATAGATTATGTTGAAGAGTTCTTTACAAAGAAGGGTTTAATCGTTAGCCGCGTTCCAGGTGCTGAAGGTGATGATTTGCTTTATCTTTGGAGTATATACTTCAATCAAGTTTTGGATGAGCCTTGTATTATCATTACTGGTGATTCCGATATAAGACAAATCATGAATTCAAACATAGCAATTTTCAACAATAATTCAAAGAATCTACATCTTTACTGTACTCCAGATAGAGAGGTGTATTGGAATGAGAGAATGGAATCAGATGTTATGGTTGAACCAACAGTTCCGTTTGAGGTTGTTTTATATAAAACATTGATGGGTGATAAATCTGATAATATACCTAAGATTAAAAACGGAATTGGTGATGTTGGTTTTCGTAAATTCATTAATTCAATAACTCCATACACTAAACCACAAGAAGGAACAACTCTTACAGCAATGGCTATGTGGATTGCTGATAGGTTTTCAAAATTTGCTAAGTTAGATTATGAAGATACGCTTGGTAAGGTTTTATTTAATTTGAAAATGACTTGGTTGAATCTTGAAACATATAATGGTATCAATGAAGAGTTGTTGCATAAGATGTTGAACGATATAAAGAACAAGAAAAACAATTACAGTTATAAGAAGTCATACACATTGGAAGATTTCTATGGTATGATGATAAAATAACTTAATTAAAAATTTTGAATTATGAGCAAAGATTTAAGCGTTACCGATGCTTTTCAGAAGCATCTTGCCCAAAGAAGGGCAAACATTATTAGAATGTTCAACAATCCTGAAGATGCTGTTGGCATTAGTAAAGCCGAAGAAAATGACGACTTTGAAGAAGATGACGACAAGATGAAGAAGGGTTGTGGTGACGGCAAAGAAATTGAAAAAGAAAATCCTGAAGAAACTGAAATGGAAAATGAGGATTCTGAAGAGGATGAAGATGAGAAGACAGATGCTGAAAAGGCTGAGTTAATTGACCTGATTGGCGTGGAACAATTGGATGTTTGGAAGGCTGAAATTGATGAATTGGCTACTAATTACGATTCTTTCAATGAAACCGAAAAGGCTGAAAAGATGCAAGCAATTGATACTGAAATCAATGGTTTCGCTGAAGTTTCAGGCTTAGAAAAATCCGATATTCTGTATGCTTTAAGCGGTTATGATACCAAGTTTAAGTTCCGCAAGACTGGTAAGGAAATTAAGGAACAAATCAACACCGCTGTTATTCCTGGTCTTAATGCTAAACTTGCTACTGCGAAAACTGAGGCTGAAAATTTGTTGAAGGAATGCGGTGATGCTCCTACTCATGATGTTCCAGAGTATTGGACTGGTGAACTGCATATTGAAATGCCTTATAAGTATTACGAATGGGATGAAACAAGGGTTCCTGAAAATAATCCTTCTATCAGCGTTGTTGCTTCATTCTCACCCGATTCTTATAAGCAGCGTTGTTGTAAGAATGCTCCTGCTTCTCCTGAAGAGGCTGAGATGCGTTGCAAGTATAATGAACAGATTCGTAAGATTTGTAATATCACAACCGATATTAAGGCTTGCGAAATTGTGTCCAAGAATTTGAAAGATAGCGAGGGTGTTGAACTTAATGTTCGTCAATTGCTTGCTTTCAAGTTCGTTTAATCAGAAACATTCTTGTAATTTTTCATTTTTTTTATTTGGCCGCTTATAGCAATATTGGCGGTCAAAGTTTTTATAGCATAGTTTCTTATTATATAAGATTAATGCTATGGATAATCCCTGGAGATATTTTAAGATAGGTGATGTTGTTACTAATGAAACAAGTTTCGGGAAGAAAAAACGTTTTGTTATTATATCAATGCGCGGAAATTCATATTGTCCGTTAATTGATGTTCATCCTATCTTCAAAGAAAAAGTTGTTTGCACATTTATACCATCTTTAATGAAATTGGTTGATAGTCCTAACAGACCATTCAGACGATTGAAAAGGGATGTTTTATTGAAAGTAAACAAGAAGGGGAATGTTGAAGCAAAACGAGAAATAACAATGAGATTATACAATAAAGAATTTTAATATGGCTACTACAAAAATGTTTGCAAATTGGTCGTTTTTTAATCAGTTACCTGACGACAGTATTGATGTTCATGAAGAAAACAAACGCTTATTCTTTTGGCTAATGCATGAAAGAATGTGTATTTGGAAGCGGAGGTTTGTTGATAAACAAGAAAGACCTTGGACAAAAAATGAGATTTTGAGAGATTATAAATTCACTAATATTTATCGTGAATTAGATAGAAATAGTCAATGGCAAATTAAAAACATTTTGCTTGATGATTCTCTTAGTTTAAGAAATCTGATTTGGAAGTTGATGGTTTTCCGTTTCTTTAATAGTCCTGAAACATTTACATTTGAACCTAAAAACGCTAATGGTATTCAAGGTGATTTGTTTGGAGAGCCTGTGAAAAGCGGATTGAAGCAAGTTCAGAATCCCAATGAATTGATTTCTGCTAAGCGTTGGAAAAATGGAATACCTGATTATGATGAATACGATGAAGATGAATTTAGCCGCTTTATTGCAGGCATACGGAGCACTGGTCAGAATCCTTATACCACCGCTTATTTAATTAACAGTCAAGCAACCCCAGGACAACCACGAGATTATTGCTACACGCGTGTAGTTATTCCTGAATTACATCGTCGCCTTCCTGATTTAATTAAGACTGTGTTAAAAGCGGAAAATCCTGAAGATATTATTTCATTCTTGACTAAGATGCCCGCTGTTGCAGATTTTATTGCACATGAATTTTATCAAGATTTTACATATATTCCGCGTTACACGAATAGGAAATTTATGAAATTTGACCAAAACGATTATACTAATGTTGGTCCAGGTGCGAGCGTTGGAATAAGATTGATTTATCCTTCATTACCAAATATAAAGGAACAAAAGAAGGGCATATATTGGTTACGCGATGAAGCTGAAAAGCAGTTAAGTGATATTGCTAAGGAAAAGGGTGAACCGATGTATTATCTTGATTGGGATAAGAATAAGCGTGAGTATGTATTTTCCGATTATTGTAACATTACTCTTCATCAGATTGAAATGTGGTTATGTGAGTTCCAAAAATATTGGAAGATGACTATAAAAACAGGAAAACAGCGTTCCAAGTTTGAGCCTAAGACAAAAAGTTTGATTGTTAATTAAGGTTTGAAATGATAAGTAAGAAATTAAGTGAATTGCCTGAGCAATTAGAATTTGATTACAACTTAGTAAGCATAGAACTTGATACATCACCAAATCGGTTAAGATACATATCATCAGCCGATTTGGATGATGCTGTTAGAAAAGATGCTTTTGATTTATTTTATAATAATCTGCGTCAAAATAATGCTGTTGTAGTTAGTTTTGATAATAATGCTGACATGTATGAATACGGCGATGACGCTTTGGTTATTGTATTGTTTGAGAATGAATCAACTCGTTTTATCATATTCGATATTCAAGATGCTAAGAAAATTGAAAACGCTATCTTTTATGCAAAAGAGGAATGTTAGCAATTATTAAAGAGTAGTAGTAAGAAGTTTAACAAATAAATCTATTCATTATGAAAGTTTTTGCAATTCAAATTACATTAAACGGAAATCCTGAAAGTATCTTCATAAAAACCAATGCTGATGCGTCTAAGGTAAAGAATTTTACAATTATTGATGTAATTAAACCTAACGGAATTGGTGATTTGCCGATACGCGCTGGTTTGGTAATGAATTACTCAGAGTTGCTTGATAAAATCGCTTTGAGTGATGCTATGGGATTGATTTCTGTTTCTGCCGTTAAGGTTCAAGACGGTGACGATACCGATGTTATTACAAGTGAACTACCTACTATTAAAACAGTTACTGTTTCTGTTAGCAATACTGGGGCGATTCTGAAAATAAACGGAAAACGGGTTGTTGGATTGACTTGGGTCGGTTATTTACACGCTGGTGAATCTGTGACTTATGAGGCTTCAAAGAACGGTTATGTTACACAATCAGACACTTTGACTGTTAGTTCGTCTAACATTACAGAAAGTATTACTTTGGTAGAGTTGAAACATGTTAGCATTTCTGTTACTAATGAAGGTGCTACTTTGAAAATTGATAATGTAGCGCAAAGCGGTTTAAGTTGGGAGGGTGATGTAGCGGTTGGTGATTCTGTTGATTATGAAGCATCACTTGAAGGTTATACGACGCAATCGGGTACTGTGAGCGTTACGGATGCTGCAACTGTTTCAGACCTAACTGTTGAAATAAAATTAGTTTCTGCGTAAACATACCTTTGTTTGAGAATATTTTTCATTTGATTTCGGCAGGGCATTCGTGTTCTGCCGATTTTTATTTTTAATAAACAAGTGTTTCAGATATAAATTGAAAAAGTATAAATAAATAGAATTGTAAAATGCCAAGTTACGCAGACCAATTGAAAGCAGTAGATATGGCTGAGCAGAAACTCATGGCTAAGAGATTCCGACTGATAGAAAAAGCAGCTAAATCAGATAATCCAACGGATATGATTATGGCTGCTCAAGTTGTCGATAGGATTCAGAAAAAGTCGAGTAATGAAGCAAAGGCTTATTTGATAGACCCGTTGCAATTTAGTGCTAATTTAGGGTATAAGGATAAAATCTTTTCACTTACATACACCACTCTCAGGAGAATGGCGAAAACGCCAATCATAAATTCTATTATCAAAACCCGTAAGAATCAGATAGCAGACTTTGCAGAGCCTCAGGCTGATAGATACAATACAGGTTTTGTTATCAGAAAGAAACCGATAGGAGGTGTTGAACAAAAGATGGATAATAAGGATAGAAAAATTGCTAATGCTATTACGGATTTTATTCTTAATTGCGGAGGCAGTAATTCTTGGACGAGTGATGATTTTGATTCCTTTATAAGAAAGATTGTTGAAGATTCCTTAACATTTGACCAAATGACATTTGAATGTATAAGGAATAGAAGGGGTAAACTTGAATATTTTTTAGCAACCGATGCTTCAACATTCCGAATTGCTGAAAGTGCTTTTAGGTCTGATTATGATAATGATTTCTTTCATAGACTTGGTTCAGGAGTTTACGCTGATGAAAATTTGAATAACTTGAATAAAAAGATAAATGGTTATTATCCTCAATATGTTCAGGTTTATCAAAACGCGGTTGTTAATGAATTCTATCCTTGGGAATTATGTTTTGGTGTTAGAAATCCATCAACTTGGATAAACGCTAATGGTTACGGATGTAGTGAGTTAGAAGATTTGATTAATGTAATTACATCATTACTTTGGGGTGATGAATACAATCGTAGATTCTTCAGTCAAGGTTCAGCACCGAAGGGATTGTTAAGGATTAAGGGAGGTATGAATGAAAAGGCTATGCAACAATTTAAGCAACAGTGGCAAGCCATGATTTCAGGTGTTATGCAATCTTGGAAAACTCCAGTAGTAGAAGCGGATGTTGATTGGATAGATTTGCAAAAGAATAACCGCGATATGGAGTACAACTCCTGGATGGAGTATTTGATAAAACTTGCTTGTGCTATCTATTCAATTGACCCCACGGAAATAGGTTGGGACATTTCACGCTCAGCTGGAAATTCAGGACTTTATGAAGCATCTCAAGCAGAGCGTTTACAACATTCAAAAGACAAGGGGTTGTATCCTATTTTGAAATTTATCCAAAGAAAACTTAATAAGTATATCGTTGAACAAATCAATCCTGAATATGAATTTGTGTTTATGGGTTTGAATGGTATGACGATTGAAAAAGAGTTGGATATGGATATTAAGAAAATCGGTTCATTTGCTACTGTGAATGAAATCCGTGAAAAGTGGGATATGAAGAAGATTGATGATATTGGAGATATTATTGAAAATTCAGTTTATTTCCAAGCATATAATCAAAAGAAACAAGCGGAAATGCAACAGCAACAGCAGCAAGGAGGCTTTGGAGGAGGTTTTGAGGATTACGAAAATGAGGGTGGTGAAGAAGATGATAATTGGAATCCGTTTGAAGATTACGAAAGCAATGACGAGGGTGGTGGAAACGAGAGTGAGGAACAGCCTTCAGAAGAAAACGAAGAGGGTAATACAGAAAATGAAGAAAAAGCCGTTAGCAATGTTTTCGTAAAGGCTTTTGAAAATTACTTAGAACAAGAAATAAATAAAGGGTAAAAATTATGCCATTAGGAGAAACTACTAACATAGGACAAATTGCTGCATTATGGATAGCGGCAACTGCTCCTACTAATACAAAATTGATTTGGTATGATACGGCGCAAAATATACATCGTATCTATGAAACAACGACTGGTAACTGGATTGCTCTGAATCCTCAGGCTGTTACTAATAGTACCATTTCTGCTTTGACTGTTATTGCTCAAGGCACTGGTATTGCAATAGGTAAGTTTTTCTATCTTACTGATGTTGGTACATTAGCGATTGCTTTAACATCTACTAAGATTTGGTATGTAGATACTCATAGTAATTATATAGTCAACGATTTGGCTGCCGCTATTCAGTATTACATAAATTCCACTAATCTTTATATTGATGGTAATGCTGGCGTTTGGAATACATCAACTGGTAGGCTTGAATTTACCTTTACAGAAGAAAATTCATTAAACCAAACAAATGATTATGTTGTTATTAGACGAAAGAATGGAAGCGTTTGGAGTTGGGTGAAATCAAAGATTTCTAATTTTATTTCAACAGTTGCTAATAATAGCATAATTTGGAATAATGGAATTTATTTTAGTTTCAGCGCAAACATAAATAGTATCTTGAATCAATCGGGTGGAATTGTGGGTTATGACCAATATCTAACTGATATTCAACTTTTGGTTCAAGATATAAATAATGTTGCGTTAGATAACCAAAACTATTTGCAACAAGCCAAGACATATACCGATTCTAAGACTACCGCTGCTGAAATATATGGTAAGGGATTACCTGCTGCTATTACGCCATCAGCCGTTACTCAGACAGCGCCAGTTGTTGGTTGGAGCATTAATCGTATTCTTCAAGATATTTACGGATGGTTTGGAAATCTGAAGTATGCTAATAACATCAATGTTGGTATAAATTTCAATCCAGCTGGTAGTGATGGCAATGTTGACGCTACAGATAGCGTAATGCTTGCTATTCAAAAGTTGGTTAAGAAGGTCGCTAATTTATACGTTGCTTGTTCAACGGCTGCTCTAAGGTTATCCGCAGGATGGGCTCCATATTCATATTGGGGTACTGTTCCCGATGTTGCTGCTAATGATACAGTTGATACTGCATTTTCCAAATTAGTTGGAAGAATGAATCAACTTGGTATAATAACTAATGGTGTATTAAAGTCAAGAGAAATACAACAAAGTCAATATAATACGCTTTTTGAAATAGAGGCTGGTAGATTAGAAATTGGTGAGGTTGATGACCAAGAAACAGTTAGAGTTTCTTTAAGTAATGACGGTATTCAAATGGAAGACCATTTTTTAGAACAAGATGATTTAATAATAAAACCAAGAAAAATATCTCAATATAATCATCAAATTGATAATTATTCTCAATATTATGATGCTGATTATTTCTTTGGCGCAGAATTTCTTGTAAATGGTGTTGATACAAGTCATTGGAGTCAATCTTCATTTGGAGCGGCATTAGTCGGTATGATTACTATTGGAGGATATAGAAAATTATACGGATTATATTCAAATAAAGCGTTATTAAGAAGTTTGCATTTTAAGCAAGCTACATTTACATTTTCAGATACAAGTCGTTATTTGTATATGAGTGAAAGTCAATCGTTTGTAAGAGTTGTATCGAGTTATGGATATAGTGGAGTTGCTTATTTGTATTTACCGCCAGTTTCTGATTCTGATTTTGAAATGGTTTTCTTTGTTTCAGTAGAAGCAAATGGATTAGGATTATATATTCAAGCATCAAGCGGTGCTGAAATAGAAATAGGTAATGGTTCAACAGCAGCGTCAATTCAAGGTACTGAAGGTGATTTGTTTATGTTTATATTCAGACCTGGATTCTTTTTCCGTGGATTGCAATATAATGAAGGCACCTGGAGTTGTAAATTAATAAATCATTAAATAATTAGAGTTATGAAAGGAAAAATTCAAAACAACGGTATGATTCCGATTGATTATGAATCGGAATTAAAAGCATTGAATAAACATTACGCTTCAGAAAAACAACAAAATGGAGTTACTGATGATATCATTAATGTAATTCTTTTGAAGGATACAAAAGATTATACCGATGAAGAAGTTGTAAAGGTAGCGCGTAGGAAAATCATTGATGATAAGTATAAATCTAAGAAGGCTGAACTTGATTCATTCAAAGAAATTGTTGAAATACCATTTGATGGAGAAATTCCTACTGGTTATACATTGGTTGGTAAGTTCAGAGAAAACGGCGATGTGATTGAAAACTACTATGAGTTGGAAAAAGATTTGTTTGGTATAAATAAAAATATCAAACAGATTGAAAAAGAATTATCTGATGGTGATTATCGTATCATTAAGACCTATGAAGCGAGATTGATGAATCAACCTGACCCGTATGAAGACATGGAGTTATTCATACAACATCGTAACGAATTGAGACAACAACATGAATATTGGTCAAACATACTTTAATGAAGGGGTTTGATTATGTGTAAAATTGTATATTTAACAACACGATGTTTTGATGTCGCTGCTAAAAAATTTCGTGAAGCGTTAAAGGATGAGTTGCATAAAAGAGGTGTTGAGGTTGTAACTAAATCAAGTTGCTGTCTAAAACAACGATTTTCAAAACATAATACATATGGAATAGCAATTGCGATAGATTTCTTCAGAGATAAAGGAGGCGATGGTTGCGGATTGACACTTAATCGCAAATGTTCGTTTATTAGTCGTGATTTCGCTTATAATCTCAGTAATGCATTAGATTTACTTACACCTCAGATTCGTTGGCGTGATTTCAAATTTGTTGAATCGGATGATAAAGAGTGGTTTAGGTTTTTCAATAAAGTTAGCGCATCAACAAAAACAATAATCTATCTTTGTACCAAAAATAATGATTCAGATTGGGAAAGTTATCAATTGGTTTTTGATAAGATAGTTTCTTCATTTACTGATGAAATTATCCGATGTTTGAGAAGCAATTACGATTATAACAAGTATCAACAGAGTAGTAAATTAGCTAAATTAAGCGCAAGACGAAGAAATGGAAACAATGAACAGTGAGTTAATTACAATAATAAGCAGTTTATTTGGCGTTGGCGGTATAATCTATGGAGTGGTTATGCACTTTGTAGAAAAAAAGAAATATGATGTTGAAGTAAAAGAGAAACAAGCCGATGTAGATGTAAAAACCGATGAATTTTGGAAAAATCGTTACGATGTTCTGAATAACGAAATGAAAAGTAAGGATGATTGGTGGAATGAACGATACAATAATCTTTACAATGAAATGCAACAAGAACGGAAATTGTCAAACGAGATAGTTTCCAGTTTCCGCAGTGAGTTAAATCAGATTCGTGAAGATTACGAAAGACAGCGTGAAATTGATAAAAAGAAATACGGAGAATTACTTGACCAATATAACAAATTCAAGGATGAAAGTGCTAAACAGAATAGTGAAAGCATGAAGCGTATAAATCAACTTGAAAACTTGGTTAGTGAATACGAAAGAAAATTGAAAATAAAGCCAATAGAAAATGAATAAAAAGATAACCATATCATTAGCAACCGTAGTAGCATTAGCAATTAGTATGCTTGTAGGCATTCTTATTGGTAAGGGTTGTGCTGATGTTGTAGAGGTTGAAAAAGAGGTTATAAAAACCGAATGGAAAGAGGCAGAGCCTATTCATGATACCATATACGAGCCTAAGCCAGTTACAGTTCATGAAACAGATACTTTCAAACTCATTGTTGAAAAAGAAATCGCTGTGGATACTTCAAAGATTCTTTCAGACTATTATCTTATTCGTCAGTATGATTTGAATTTTGGTAATGATACTGTTGGAAAATTCAAAGTTAATTTAGATGTTACACGCAACAGAATTACTAATGTAACATCTGAAATTAGACCAATAGTAAAAGTTATTGAAAAAGAGAGGCAAATTGTAAGTATTCCAGCTGTTCAATTTTATGGTATGGTTGGTACATCCGTTGATTTGAAGACTAATAAGATTCAATTAGGCGTAGATTTGTATCAAAAATATTTAATAGGAATCAGTGGTTTAAGAATGGATGATAAGTTTGGTTACACAATCGATGTTGGAATAAAATTTTGATATGGCTAAACATAATCATGATAAGGATTCTCATTTCATACCAAGTCCGCATAAAGTTGTTACTGGGTATGAAAATGCTTTTATCAGCGATTGGAATAATACACTTTCAGCCGCTGTTGGCGATGTTTTGAAATATATAGCAAAAGTTACATCTGAAAATATTAAACAAAATGGATGACATTATTAGACAAATACCTATCAGCGATAAAGAGGAGGCTGAATGCATATTAAAGGCAATTGATACCGATATAATGTTTGATGAGTTAATTAAGGCTCATAATGTCGGTGATTTATTTTTCCAAAACGGAAAGACCTATGTTTGGACTGAATACGCTCCAGGAAAATTTGATTGGCATGTTTTGAAAAACAATAGAGTTGTTCGTGGTAGCGGTATCAATGGTCTTCATGGTAAAAAGGCTTTGGAAAAGGCTTTTTCCGATATTGATAAGGGATTTACCGATAAAAGTAAAATGCTGTTGCGTCGCACTCCTAATAGGCATTGGCGTCTGTTTTACGATGGTGATGATATAGGTATGACGATAGATGGAAGCAGTATAACCGAATCTGAATTGCGTGAAGCTGATGTTGTTTATCAAGATAAGAAGGTTGTTGATAATTTCGATTCTTTGAAAGATTACATGGAATTTTCAAGTTCTGATGATGTTTATTTCGTTCAGATAATTAAGCGTTGGAAAGATAATAAGGATAAACCAGATGCTGATAAATGGAAGGCAGAGGGAAGACAGAAGGGTTCATATCATTCGGGTGCTGAATATTTGAATTATTGGCTGATACATTCCACTGATGAATTAGAATCTTTGAAAGACGATATTATGAAGGTTTGCGGATACAACAATGCAAGAGCCTACATAACTATCAATAGCAGAAAACAGAGTCAAGTAAATCAATACATTGGTCAATTTAAGAGCCGCTTTTCAGACCCGAATGACCCAAGAGTTAAGAATGCTGAAGCGATACTTTATGGTATGCCTAAGACTGGACCAAATTGGCGCAATGAGCGTTTAAGAGTTTTGCTTGATATAGATACAACGAGTGATAAGATTGTAAACATTAATGGTAAAACCGTCAATGTTTGGGATGAAACAGAAAGACGATTGAAAGCATTAGGAATTAAGGTGGCTGCTCGTTACGAAACACCTTCAGGTGGTTTACATCTTATTCTTAATAATAAGAATAATCGCAACCTTCGTGATTTTTACAGAGGTTTGTCTGATTTTGACGGAGGTAGAAATTTAGGTGTTACCGCTACAGTTCATCCATCTGATGATACAAAGATGATTCTTTATTCTAATGTTGATACAGCAGGATATTAAGATAGTTTGACATGGTTTTATCTCAAGCACAAATTGATGATATTGTTGCTATACTTCAGCAACATCAATTAACATTTATCGCTAAACAGTTGGGTGTTAATTATCTATTAGCAACTGATAGGGCTATTCTTGTTGCTCATGGAGTTGATTTAAGTAAGTTCGCAAATTCTCAAGGAATAATAGAACAAGCGTATTTATTTGGTTTACTTTCACAAGCAATGGATGATAAACGAGCAAAGAATATGACTTATGCTCAATTCAAGAAGTTTATCAAGTCAGGTCAGTTTGTTCCGCTTACGGATGAAGAGGAATTTGTGCTTGAGCAAGTTAAAAACCAGTCATACAACGACATTAGTGGTTTAGGCAGTAAGATTATACAAGGCACTAAAAATATCGTTGTACGGGCAAATTTAAGAACACAGAATAATATAAGGAATATAATCAAAAACAAGGCTATTGATGCTGTGAAATTCCGTCAATCTGCTGCAAAAATGGCTTCTGAAATAGGTCATGCTACAGATGATTGGGAAAGAGATTTTTTGAGGATTTCCTATTATGTACTTCAGAATGCTTATAATTACGGAAGGGCAAGGTCTATTTACAGAGAACATGGAGAAGATGCTGAAGTTTATTTCGATATCTTAAAGGGTGCTTGTAAACATTGTCGTGAATTGTATCTAAAAGACCCTGATGATGAAAATAGTGAGCCGATTGTTTTTAAGTTAAAGGATGTTCTTGAAAATGGAAATAATATTGGTAGAAAAGTAGCAGATTGGTTGCCAACTGTTTCTCCAATACATCCTTATTGTCGTTGTAATATACGATTCAAAGACCCGAATATGGAATGGGATGAAGAAACCTTATCATTTACCAAACCAAGGGTCTATAAACCTAAAAATAAAAAGTTACAAGGTGTTAAGTTAGATATTAAGGTAACAAAATCTGACGATGACGAATTAAATAAAGAGAGTTTCAAACAGCGTTTAGAAAATGCTAAATCTGAAACAAATACTGAACCAACTGAAGCAGAAATTAAGGCTGGAAACTATAAGAAGGGTCATGTATCATTCGGAGGTTATAATTTCGTGATTGAGAATCCAAAGGGAAGTGAAAGAAGCGGAGTTGATAAGGATGGTAAGCGTTGGAGTATTACGATGAATAATACATATGGATATTTCCTTGGAATAATCGGTAAGGATAAAGACCATATTGATGCGTTTATCAACGATAATGCTGATTTAGATAATTTCCGTGGTAAGATTTATGTTATTGACCAGGTTAATAAAGATGGTAGTTTTGATGAACATAAAATAATGTATGGATTTAATTCTATGCGTGAAGCAAAGGCTGCTTATTTATCAAATTACGAAAAAGGTTGGAAGGGATTAGGTCGTATAACAGCTGCTCCTAAGCCAGTATTTGATAGGTGGATGAAGCGAAGTAAAAGAAAACTAAAACCATTTAGTTCGTATCAAAGTTAATAATATTGCGAATTGTTAGACGCGGCTACATGCTGAAAGGCGGTAGCCGCATCGTTTTTATATACATAGTTCTTAAATTAAAGTAATTCATAAAGACATGAAGAAAAGTAATAAAGAAAAAAGTTATCTGATTATCCAGCCTCATTCTGACGATGCTTTGTTTAGCGTTGGTCATCTTGTTCTTTCAGAACATAATGTTTCAATTCTTACTGTTGAGAATAATGCTAAAAGAATAAGTGAGGATGAAAAACTTTATCAGTTTATCGGAAAAAATTGGAATCATTTAGATGTAGATTTTGATGACCAATCTTTCTATGAGTTTTATAAACATAATAAGGATTTGAACGAAAGTAATGGACATGATTTCATGATTTCTTATTTTGGCGAAGAAAAGATGTCTAAAATAAAGAATGCTGTAAATAAGTTTGTTGAAAAATTTGTTTCTCAAAATGAAGATAGTATTATTTATTTGCCTTGGGGTATTGGACATCCGTTTCATCTATTTATCAGAATTTGCGTTGAAAGAAAGTTTGCGAATAAAGATGGTGTGAGATTGCGTTTTTATCGTGATTTTCCGCATTCATATAAGCGTAGAGCGCAAGCGCAGGTCGCTGAACAACTTCATGATTTTGTATTGTATAAAAGTTATGATGTTAAGGATTTTGCCGATATTAAATGGGAATTGGCTAAAAAGTTCTATAAGAGTCAAAGTGGTTTGCTTTGGTTTGAACAAGGATATATCAAAAAGAATTTACCTGAAGAAGTGTATGTGAGAAAACCGAGTTAATATGAAAATTTTAATATCATCATTTACGATAGCAAAACAAGGTGGGATAGTTCAATATATCCATTCGATGATTCAAGCCTTTAAGGAATTGGGTCATGATATAGATATTGTTGAACTTGCTCCTAATCGTATTACAGAAAGTGCATACAAGAGTAAGTTTGAATCCATAAAGAGTGGGGAATATCAACGCAAGATAGTTCCCCATTCTCAGTCAGGAGGTTACTGCTTTGATGAATCAAGCGGTTATTTTTTCAACACTTATTACGGATATTTTTTGCCACCGAGTAATAAAATTTGCGTATTTGATTCTGATGCTGTGGAGCGTTGGTATAAACTTGTTTCAGATGTAGATATTATTCTTTGGAATTTTATGCCAACTAAAACCCGTGAATGGCAAAAGAAGGGTACAAAATTTGATTATTGGTGGAAGTTTTTTGATTTACCTAAATCTGTTAAGCAGGTTTTTCTTACTCACGATGCTTATTTTAATATAAGAGCAAGTAATGTAACTGCATTGAAAAAGAAAATTTTGTTTCTTGGTTGCGCTCATTTAGCCGCTTATCAATGTTGTTCTGAAATTGGTATAAGAAGAACATTGTTGTTGAATCCAAGATATATAGAGAAAAACGCAAGTATGCCTGTTGTTTCTTTTAATGACAGAAAAACAGATTTCTTTGCTGCTCATATGTTTAAGCCTATGAAACATATGGAAGAGTTAATTGCCGCTATTCCGTATGTTAATAAGGGTGATGAAACTTATTCTTGTATGGTTGCTGGAACTGGCATAGAGTATTCTTACATGACCAGTGAAGATAAAATAAAACCATGTTATTTATGCAGTAAGAAGCGTGACCCTAATTTACCAGATAAACTTGATGGTAAAATTAGTTTATGGAATAGAGCCTTAACATTTGGTATGGATTATAGAGGTCAAATGAGCGGTGACGATGTTTATAAACAATTATTGAATACTAAATTTGCTATTGACCCATCTTGGGCAACTCACTATGCTCAATATTGTCGTACTCATATAAACGGCTTTATCATTGAGGCTATGATGTTAGGTGCTTATCCTGTGTTAAGGGATTACAGAGGATTAGATAAAGCAAATAGCAATGTTTATGACCCATTGTTTGAGAGTATTAATGCTGTAATAATTCCGTGGGATGCTACACCTAAACAATTTGCTAAAATTTTGAAATCCGCTATTGCTGATATGACACCAAAGCGTTTTTTGAGAGAAACGAAAGAAAATTTCCAAATAGTAAACGAATTATTTAATGCTCGTAAAAATGCCGAAGAAATAATTAGATTATGTCGCGGAGGTAAACGATTAGTCAAGGCAGAATTGGAAAAAGGTGTTGATTCAGATAATGTGAAGAAAATATCCGAAGATATTATGACAAATTTCTTTGGAATTGAATTACCAATCAAATGGCAGAATTAGAATACCATTAACAACTATAATACTATCCATATAGTGTTATAATTCTAATTCTTAATAATATGACAAAAACAACCAAACAAGTAAAAGTTGGTGATGTTAAGACCGTAAACGATGTGGAATACATTTGTAAGGGTTTTACATCTAATGGTAAACCAATGTGGCGTAAGAATGAAATTGAAAAGGCTCATAATGTTGGTGATGCACACCCGTCAAAACCTTGGGTGTGGACAGAATATAAGCCTGGAAAATTTGATTGGCGCCCTGTGAAGAAAAAAGATGGTGATGCCGGCAAGACTGGTGGAGCCGCTACATCTACTCAACAGCAACAACCTAAATCGCAAAATCAAGGACAAACTCAACCTTCTACTGACGGTGCTAAGAAGAGTGGAAAACAAACCGCTCAACAGCAACAGCCTAAGAAAATTGATAAGAAGGTTGAAGATATGACACCCGATGAATTAGCTGAATACGCTAAGGATGCTTCAACTGAGGCTTTGGCTAAGGTTGTTAATGACAAAAACCAAGACAAGGGATTTCGTCAATTAGCGTTCAATGAATTGAAAAAGCGTGATGATTATGACCCTGAGTCGGTTTTTAGTGAAGATTTGGAAGATGGATTTTTCCCGATTCGTAAACCCACTATTGAATACAAGAAAAAGAAGCCTGAAATTCCAGTAAATAGTTATCAGATTAAGGATTATGAAACTCAAAGCAATACTGGAAGAATTAAGGTAGGTATCAATAAAACTCGTGCTAATTACAGAAATCGTACTGATGACCAAATACTTGGTACTTTGAATGATGTTCGTGCCAGGTATCAACTTCGTCAACTTGCTTATGAAGAAGCAATGGCGCGTGGTATTCCTGAAGATAAAATTAATGTTCGTGGTACACTTGAATCTTTTTGGAAGGATGTTGCTTATGAAAAGCAAATGCAGGATGCTAAGTCAAAGCCTCTGAATCCTGAAGAGGGTGCTGAATTGGTGTACGATTGGAAGGGATTGGACCATGAAGCAATTATGCACGATGAATTTGATGATGGTGAAGACCCGATATGGCTTGACGACAATTCAGACAAGGTTAAGAGAATATTTCATACCGATACTTTGTCAGGTCGTCAACGCTATGATACATTTAAGGATTATTATCAAAGAAATCCTGACCTTGTTCCGTATTACCTTAATGCTACTCAAAAAGTTGATATGCTTAATGGCGATATGTATGAGTGGGCAAAGAGCGATGTTTCACCCTTATTCGTATCAGCTGGTGGAGCAGGTGCTGGTAAGACCTATGGTTGGAAAGAGATTGTTGCTAAGCATTTGAATCTACCTGAATTAAAACCTGGTCAAGACCCGTCTAACGGAGATTGGGGTTATGTAATGCTTTCAAACGAGCAGGCTGAAGATAAGGAGAAATTCACAAGAACGCTTGCTAAATATAACGGAACATATATTGATTCCAATGGTAATGAGAAACCTCATATCTTAGTTTTCGATGATTCCGATAAATTGCTTATCACTAAATCAAAGGATTTGATTGCGTTGATGAAGAAAATCAACGATGGTGAACCAAGCAATCGAATATTTACCAATCCCGATACTGGTCAACAGGAAGTTTGGAGAGGTAAGATTATAATCATGACTAATAAGGATTCTGGTAAGTTGCAAGCAGGTAATGAAGATGTTACCGCAATCTTCAGTCGTGGTACTGTTAGCGATATTCGTTTCACCCGTAATGAAACAATGGAATTACTTGCTAACAGATATATGACTATGGCGTTACCTAAGTGTCAGAATACATTTGAAGAACAGAATTTCACCGATGAAGAGATTGAAGATTTCCGTCAGGATATTTACAATTATATGTCTAAACATATTGGTGATGCTGACCCTGCTAAATTCACTCCAAGAGCGTTCTTGAATATTGCAGAACATGTTGCTCCAAGATGGAAGGGTTCAAAGGTGATTAGAACTGGTAAGGGTAACATAGGTGTAGATTTGCCGTGGCAAGTAACTGCTCTCAGTATCATTAAAGCCGAAAACAACGATATTGAAAAGGCTAATGAGGATAGCGAGTTTTCAAACGAAAACATGAAGAAAACAAAAGAGCGTGTTTTGAAGCGTATAGAGCAAGCCAAGAAGGATGGTTCGTATGAAGCACTTTATGGTATGGAGGCTCAAAATGCTATGTTGTTTGGTGACCCGCGTACTGAAGAAGAAAAGAAAAAGGATGAGAAAAAAGAAGCAAAGCAAGACAAGAAAAATAAGAAGGAGGAAACCAAGAAGGGGTTTGATGATGAAATGAGTCTTGCTGAAGCTGAATCGCTTTTATTTGGTTAATAATTTCAAAAGCCTGAAATTATGAAAAAGAGCAGAAAGGCTTTGGAGACAATTGCCCTTGGATATTCTGAGGGCATTGTCTCTGTTGATATTTTGATTAAGGCTTGTAATCATTATAAGTTACAAGAGAATCTTGTTGGTAATTTTGAATATGATAAGAAAGTATCAAAGTCTTTATTTGACCAACTTAATGGTGTTAAACCTAATAAAGAATTATTGAAAGCAATAGTTCCTGGTCAAACTAAATATGTTGATGGCGTTCTTTATATTTATTCCGCAACCAAACAAGGTAGTAAAACCGATTACGGATGGCATGTCGCTCAAAAGTCTAAGGTCGGTAAGGGTTCAACGCTTGATGATAAGGCTGCTAAGGCTGCTGAGAGTGCGGTTAATGAATTATTCCCAGTAGATATAGCGAGTGTTACTGAAGTTAAGCGTTTAGGCGGTTCAACAGGTGCTAAACTCGTTAAGGATGTTAAGGGTAATGAATATGTAATGAAGCGTGTTGATAAGTCTATAAATCCGAAGGGAAATGCTGAGCATATCCGTTCAGAGTATGTGGCCAATATGCTTTATAACATCTTAGGTCAACGCACTCCTGATTATGAACTTTATGATGCTGATACCGATGACCCGAAACTTTTAAGCAGATTTATTCCAGGAACAAGACAGCCTAATAGTAGAGATTTTGCTAAAATGTCTGAAGGCTTTATAGCAGACATTCTTTTGGCTAACTGGGATGTTTATATGAACGACAATTGCTTAATTGATGCTGGTGGTAATGTAATTAGGGTTGATAATGGCGGTTGTTTAGCGTTTCGTGCTAAGGGTGAATTAAAGTCGCCTCCGTTTGATGGTGATGTGAATCGTACATACCGAGATATGTTGAACTACAACAGTTTGTTAGCAAAATATCTTGTTGACGAAAATGTTGTTCAACAGATTGATAACGCTTTGGCTAAGCGTGATGATATTGTTAATTTCTTGAAAGAATCGGGGGATGATAATTTAGCAAACATCTTTGGACAGAGAATAGATGGATTGAAAACTATTCGTGACCAAATCAATGCTAATATTGCTCGTAAGGCTGCCTTGGCCGCTGCTAAAGCAGGTAAGATACCTCCGAGAAAACTCATGCCTAAGCAAGAAATGTATCGTGCCTTAGAGGATGATGAGTTAGAGGATGTTTTCAATGAAGTTGCTCAGATGTGCGGTGGTCAAAAAGATAGAGCGTTGACTAATACAGATTCAACATTCGGTTGGTCTATATTATCACGGATTTGTCAATTACGCGGATTTGATGCGAGACCAAAAGTTGTAACAGAAGCGGATTTTTGGAAAGAGGCTGCTAAGGCTGATTTGCCATTAATGTTAAGAGGTAATGCTTCAGGTGGCGGTAAAACCGCTGGTGAGTATGCTGATATGTTCCGTTATGACGATGTTTGTTTTTATGGAAAGGCAGGAATTTGGGGACAGGGTATTTATGCCCATACGGATGATAAAAACGACAAATGGATTAGGTATCAATCTAAGGCTGATGACTATGACCGCAAAGATGATGTGAATTTACATTCAACGCAAACTAACTATAAATCAACTCAAGGATATATTGATGCATTTTCTTATGCTGGTAGTAGCGATGAAGGTGTCTTGAAGATACTTTGGGAAAAGGGAGCGAATGTTGTAAATATTGAAGACCTTATAAACGAAATTAAGGCTACACCTCCTCAATTGAAGGATAAAAAATTGTTTGCTACAATTCAATCTTTACAAAAACAGTTGAATACTGTTAAGAGTGAATGGACAAACGCAAAACTTGCTCTTCAGAATATATCTAAAACTATTCAAGATACAGTGCGTAAGAAAATGCACTATGATGAAGATGCTATTGCTGAGATGTATGACACAATCGATAATACCGATTGGGGAAATCGTAATGCTCAAGGTAAATTTGATTATCCTTCTTATGATGACTTTGTAGTTGGTAAGATGGTTGAGTGGGTTACTAAGAATGGCGGTAAGGCTAAGATTGATAAGGATTTTGTTGTATTTGAAATCAATGGTCAAAGAGAATCAATAGCAAGAGAATCTTGGGAAAATAACGCTATACGAAGAAAAAGTGCTATCACTTCACCATATCATTATCAAGCAGAATTATTTAAGACCTTTATGGAAACAAACTGTATAGGTAAAGTTCAAAAGGCTATTGATTTTGCTTTGAGACATTCGACTGATGCTACTGCTAAGGCTCAGGCTGAAGCTGATACCAAAGAAAAGGAATATTACAAGATTGACGCTGATTTGAAGCAAGCGATGCAGAACAGTGTTAGTGATTCCTTGTATTCATATATTTATAGCAAAGTTAAAGGATTAGGATTGCGTGATAGCGGCGACAATATGTCAGTCGTTGGTATTTATGCTGCTATGAAGGGATATGATGGTATCTATATTCACAACGGCAATGATTGGAATCATGGCTTTAATGTGATATTGAACAGAAGTAAGGTAATAACATCAATGGAGTAAGAATCATGGAAGGCAAGATAAATTTATTTGATGTTCTGAATAATACAATGACTTATATCAGAGCAAAAAATCCGAGTAATTTGTTGCCATTTAAGGGTGATTTACCTATAATCAAACCTTGGCAAGAGGATTTGTTTAGAGAGGGTACAAACGGAAAACATTGGCTTGAAGAATGCGATGATTGGATTCAAAGAGTCTTAATCAAGGCTCAGCGTATTGCTGACATTGATAACGGATTTCGTGAGTATCTTTATAACAACGGTATTCATCATGAGTATTTCAAAATGAATGGTGAGAAAAAGGTCGTTGAGATAAAAAGATTTCTTGACTCTAATAGTCTTACTATTGATGATTTGATAATTACTAATGATGATGCAATGGAGTAAGTGTTATTCATAATACATTTGTTTTTCAGGCTGGGGTGTAAATTCCAGCCTGTTTTTATTTTATCAGGGTTAATACTTTAAGCATTAAATCATTATAATTATGTTAAATAGTACAACAATTAAGGTTATTACCGAAGGTCAAAAATTAGAGTATGCTACACCTCAAAGTAGCGGTATGGATTTAAGAGCAAACAACGATGAAACAATCATCTTAAAGGTAGGCGAAAGAAAATTGATACCAACTGGTATTAAAGTTCAATTAGCAGAAGGTACTGAAATGCAAATACGCAGTCGCAGCGGTTTGGCTTTGAAAAAGGGGATTATTGTTTGGAATGCTCCTGGGACTATTGATGCTGATTATAGGGGTGAAGTTGGCGTAATCCTTTATAACGGAGGCGATGAAGATTTTGAAATCAATAAGGGTGATAGGATTGCTCAAGCAGTAGTTGTTCCATATCTTAAAGCATTTGTTAATTATGTTGACAAATTAGACGATACGCAAAGAGGTGAAGGTGGATTTGGACATACTGGAGTTTGATTATGAATGAACGCGGTTTTGTTTATAAGGTCGTAAAAAATATTGAATCAAAATTTAGCGGTGTAATATCATACGCTTATTTAGATTTCAATATCAACAAAACATATAGATGGTGGTGTGTTTGTATTGATAATTACGAATTATATACATCTGCTGAGTTTAGGAATTTCGCAAATAATTGGCAAAAACTATCTAAAAAAATAAACGCAAAAATAGTTTTTGTTTATTGTATTCCGAAAGAAAAGAAACTGATTGAACTTTCAGAAAATAATAATCTAATCATGAATGTTTGAAGTTATCCGTCCATACGACGGATAATTTTTTTGCTAAAATTAAAAATTTTTTGGCGAAATTTTATTTTGTATTGAATTTTTATCTAATTTTGCATTGAAAAACTCAGCAAAATAAAACTTAGCAAAGTTTATAATATCAAAATAACAACGACTATGAAATTCAAACCAAGTAAGTATCAAAGAGTTGTCTATCAATTCATCAAGAGTTGTAAGGGCAATGCGGTTGTAGAAGCTGTTGCAGGCAGCGGTAAAAGTACAACAATTGTTAATGCAATAGATATTATTCCCGAAGACAAGAAAATATTATTTCTTGCTTTCAATAAAAGCATTGTTACTGAGTTGCAAAAAGAAAATCGGGAATAAACCTAATTGCGATATTAAGACACTTCACAGTCTTGGAGCAAAACAGTTGATGTATTATCTTCATTCTCAGATTGATGATACAAAATATAAATCATACCTAAATAGCGGAATTGAATCTGGTAAGTTCCACATGACCAGTACCGATTTTGGTCCATCTGCAAAAGAAGATTGGAAGCGAAATATTTTACAGTTGATTGACCTTGGTCGCGTTAATCTTTGCAATGATATAAATGATTTAGATGATGTAGCATTCAAATTTCAAATGTTTATCGTTGATAATGAGTGTGAAATTGCTTGGAATATTATTCAGTGGGGTAAGACTAACACAAGCATTATAGATTTTACTGATATGATTTATTTACCCGTTGTTTTGGATTTGAGAATGTGGAAATACGATTGGGTATTTATTGATGAATGTCAGGATTTGAATGCCGCTCAAAGAGAATTGTTTTTGCGCTGTATTAAATCTAAAACTGGTAGATTTATTGCTGTAGGCGATAGAATGCAGAGCATTTACGGATTTAGTGGTGCTGATGAAGAGAGTTTCAACAAACTTAGACAATTGCCACATACCGCTAAATTACCGCTTTCAATCTGTTATCGTTGTGATAAAGATATTATACAATTAGCAAAGCAATATGTTCCTCAAATTGAGGCAAGAGATAATGCTGATAACGGAGTGGTTGAAATGAATTCTAAGGTAGCGGATGTTAAAGATGGTGATATGATTCTTTGCCGTACTACTGCGCCGCTTGTGAAACTTTGTATTCAATATATTTCGTCAGGTGTTAAGGCTTATGTGAAGGGTAGAGATATAGGAGTTAATTTAATCAATATGATTAAAAAGACTAATAAGAAAAACATTGCTGACTGCTATTCTTACTTTGATAAGGAGTTGGAAAAGATTTGTGAAAGGGTTATAAAGAAAACACATTGCACAAGCGAGGAGGCAAAAGATAGCGACATTTACAGAACATATCAAGATAAGATTGATGCTATTAATATTCTTTCTGAAGGTTTGACTACATGCGATGAGGTTATGAATCATATTACCGAAATTTTCAAGGATGAAAACGGTCAAGGTATTTGCCTCAGCACAATTCATAAGAGTAAGGGTTTGGAAAGCGATAGAGTGTTTGTATTGTGTCCTGAAAAACTGTTTCTGAAAAGTGCTATGAGGATTCCGTGGCAAGCAGAACAAGAAAAGAATTTAGTATATGTTTGCGTCACAAGAGCGAAGCATTTCTTAGGTTACATATCGGATTTCAAAGCCTAATAAATAAAGAATGTGGTTGAATCCTTTGTAATATGCTATTAGCAATGTTTTCTACTAAATAGATAATACGGAAGTCAATCACGGGTTAAAAATTGTTTAGCACTAATGTAATGCTTGATAAATTCTCTGTCTGCCAATTACAAACTTCAAAAATCAACCGAGATATTTATAATTATAAAACTTAATTGATGATGTCACCACAATTAGAAGCGTATGTTGCACAACAAGAGCAACTTTTTAAGATGAAACAAACAACGCTATCCTTCAAAGAAGCGGATTGGTTCATTAATTTCAATTCATACGATAAAACAACAGCATTAGTAATTCCTGGAGCTGATGGAATTGGTGTTATGTTTATCGTTCTTAATGGTAATCATATAGCCGATTTTCAGAAGGTTATTGATGAGTATAAGAATTGGAGTGAAGAAATAAACGGATGTTTAGGTGAATGTATTCGTTGGGCAATTAAACAAGATGATATTATCCCACAAAGATGTACCATAGGCGTGTTTAACCAAAAGATAAAATTTGTTCAAAAATGATAAATTCCGAAAACATAGTTTATATAAACGCTTGGGCAATGTGCCAGGATAACAGGGGGTAAACTACTCACAACCCAAGCCATCCGTACCATAAGAAAATCATACAATCTTATTGCGTTAGGGGGTAGGGGGTTAAACTCTTGCTTTATCTACATTCCTCCCATAGAAAATTAAAAAATAAACAAAATGATAGATTTTTTTGGCGCATGTTTGGTAATTTGGTTTGATGAATTGAATTACTACTTTACAAAATACGGCGTTGATACGCTTGATGCCTTAGATGATTTGCTTTGGTTTACATTCGGAGTTGATTTAATTGTATTGTAATATGATTGATGTTAAGATAAATAGAATAAACAATTTTGTTTACAGTTTTGCACTTTCAACGCATAATGGAATTAAGGCAATTTCCAGAGCGTTGACTTTCAAGAATCCTAATCCGTATGCTTATCAGCAAACCATTACAATGTTCGATAGACAAAAACTTACTTTCAAAATAGGTATGTTTCCAACAGTAATCGAATATTTGAATGATAATAATATTCCTTATGAGGTAGATGATTATGATTTTGATTTACCCGATGGAGTTGTTATTGATGATAGGATGAGTGGTAAATACATTCATCAGGCTAAGGCTGTTGAAGCGTTTTACAAGCGTAGATTTGGAATTATTCAAGTACCAACGCGTGGTGGAAAAACCTTTATTATGTCTGAGATATTACGAATTTTCTTGGATACAGATGATGGAAACTTTTTGTTTTGCGTTGACAATGTTACGCTTTTTAATCAGGCTGTTGATGATATAAAGAAGTTTTTTGAAAGATATGACGGGATTGAAGTTGGTGAAATTAAGGCTGGTCATGTAGATACAAGTAAGAGAGTAACTGTTGCTATGATTCAGACTATACAAGCAACCTTTGGTGAGCGTTGTCATGATGCTGTTAAGCAGAGAAATCTAAAAGCGTATCTGAAAAATCTCAAGTTTTTATCTGTTGATGAGATACATGATAATGTTTCGGATTCAAAGTTGAAGTTGTATAAGATGTGTAAAAATATTGATTATTTGCTGCTTCTTTCTGCAACTCCATATAAAAGCGAAACACCGATTCAGAATATCAAATTACAAGAATGGAGTGGTGATATAATCTATACAATTACAGAAGAGGAATTGCGTGAGCGTAAAGTGTTGTCTGATTATAAAGTCTTTTTGTTCGCAGTAAATCACAATCAGATTGATTACGATATTGAAGATGATGACTATCAAACTCTGAGAGATAGGTTGATTTTCAAATCAGATATACGAAATAATGCTTTGATTAACATAATCCGTATTTTGAACAAATTAGAGTTGAAAACGCTTGTGTTGTTCCAATCTATTGAACATGGAGAAGTTATATCAAAACGGGTTGGTTTTCCGTTTATTTGTGGTAAAAATAGTCAAGCGGAAAGAAATAGGGAAAAGGAAAAATTTTTGCATAAGAAACGCGGTGGTATTCTTTTAGCGTCTAACATATTCAAAAAAGGTGTTACGCTGCCTGAATGTGAAGTGATAATAATAGTAGATGAGGGGTTGGAGGTTTCATCTGTTATTCAGAAAAAAGGTCGTACATTAGGAGTTACTGAAACCAAGGTAAAGAGTTTGGTAATAGATTTCATTGATATTTACGATGTATATTTCAGTGAACATTCTGAGAGCCGTTTAGAAACATATGTTAGTGAAATAGGAGAAAAGAATGTTGGTTTGTTAGATGTTACTGATGAGGATTACCTATATACATTTGAATGTTGGGTAAGGAAATGGTTTGGCATTAAGTCGCTTTAATGCCCACCGTTATTTACCTTATGACAAGAAGACAATTATACAAGTTCGCTGTTGATTTATTCATAGAGTTACTTACACAGGTTCAGGGTAAGCGTTCCAAGCCGTATCGTTGTAATGCTAATGATACTAATGCTTGGAACGCTTGGTGTAAATATTACGATGATAAGGGTGTTGTTATTGGTGAAGAGTTAGTCCGAAAATATATTGAATATGGATTACAATCGTGGTTTAATCCAGATATTCAATATACACAACGCATGAATGTTCGTTTTAGTTGGATATTTGGTTCAGCAGCGATACAGCGTTGGAATGCTTTACCTTCTTCAGTTAGACAGTTTTATGTTACATCTTCTTTGAAAAAGGATTATGTGATAAAAAGGAAGGTGAAATCCAAGCGTTTAACATCGTTACTATTAAGAGTAAGACCTATTGAAGAAAAGTTTAAACACGAGTATTTGAATACAAAAAGAGGTTTGTTATGGTGTAAGGCTAATACAACGCTTTATCTTCATAAAAGTTCTGCTTGTGCTATTTGTGATTATAAGGATGAATGTAAGGAAATGTTGAAAAATAACATGCCTAATGTTTATCGTTTAAGAGGTTATAAATAAGAATTATCATGGCAACAGATAGATTATCGGAAAACTTTATTACAGAATTATTTGCTTATGCTTTATCAAGAAAAACTACTTTTGAGATTGTTAAGGCTTATTTGAAATATAGTTACCTTCAACAAGAATCTGAAAAGAAGTTATGGCAATGGGCAACGCGTCAATTTGATAAAGTCGGTAGAGTTCCGACAATAGGACAGATTCAGCAGGAATTTGTAAAAAACGATAGTGTATTAGAATTGATTGCTGATATAGCGGATGTTGAGGTTGATGATAAAGTTGAAGCCCATAATAATATACTTTCAACTTTCCAAGACTATCTTAGACAGATGAAGTTTTTGGAAAGTAATGATAAGTTGGTTGAAACTTATAATAAGGGTGAAAAAGAAAAGGCATACCGATTGTTTGTAAGTTTGGCTGAGGACTTAGATAAATTTTCTATTCTTGATGCATCGTTTGAACCAGTGTTTGGCGGTTTTGATAATCGAATGGCAGAGCGTAGAAATACCGATTACAATTCAACATTCAAAGTTGCCACTATGATTGATGAATTAGATGAAATTCTTGATGGTGGTGTTGAGAGTAGTGAATATGTACTTTGGATGGGAGCGTCAGGTGCTGGTAAATCTCAATTGTTAGTACATCTTGGTATAGCGGCAGCGCGTCAGGGTTATCGCGTTGCTCATTTTCAATTAGAAGGTACGAAAAAGCAATGTTTAGATAGATATGATGCCGCTTGGACTGGTACTTTGTATCGTGATATGAAAGTGGGTGAGGTTGGTAAGAAGAAGGAAAAGGCTTTGAAGCAGATAGTTGAAAAAATGCGGAAGAATGATATTTATGTTTCGTCTTGTGAAGATTGGGGTGGTAAAAGTATTGTTGATGTGAGAAGAGAGTTGAAGGATTTGGAAAAGAAGGTTGGTAAGATTCATGTTATACTTATAGACTATTTGGAGTTGGCTGAATTAGGTGATGGAAAGAATTATGGAGTAGGTGATGAGCGTTTTCGTCAGGAGAAATTAAGTAGGGCTATGAAAACACTTGCTATGGAATTTAATGCCGTAGTGCATTCAGCAACTCAAACTAATACACCGAGTAAAGAAGAAACTGATGACCCTGAATATGTTTTTTCGCGTTTTAATCTAAATGAATCAAAGGGTAAGATTAGACCAACCGATGGTTTTATGACTTTGAATGTAACTTCAGATGAACGCGCTGAACAATTTATGCGTATCTATGTAGATAAAGCAAGAGAACACGCTGGTGGTCAGATTATACATATTTGTAATAATTTTTCATATTCACGCTTTTACGATAGAGTTAGAACAACACAGATTGCCGATGAAGATGGTTGGGATGTTGCCGGCAAGAATAGGGATGATGACGACTAAAATATTTGAACATGACCTATTCGCGGTTATAAAGAATTAAATTCTTGCTGTATGATAGGTATTATTTACAAATTTACGATTGTCGCTAAATATAAGATGGATGGTTGTAAGCCGTTCTATATAGGTCAACACTTTGAGAAAATAAGTGAAGAATAGAAATTAAAAATATCTCAAGCGCAAAAGGTAGAATTGTTTCAGAGAACAGAATTTTGAGAGGTGAAAAACATCCTATGTATGGTAAACATCGTTCAGAGGAAACAAGGAAAAAGATAGGATTAGGAAATAAGGGTAAGATTGTTTCAGAGGAAACAAGGAGAAAAAATGGCTGAGTCAGCAAGGTTAAGAGAACAAAGAAAAAGATTGAAAAATGCTTGATAATAGAATTTCTGACGCTGATTTGCGTTCTTTATTGAATGTAAAAAAGGAAACGAGAAGTGGGCAATATATAATAGATTTTTGTCCGTTTTGTTCCAAAGCAGAGCATTTTTATATTAACAAGATTACTCAGCGTTGGGATTGTAAGCGTTGTGGTGAGCAAGGTAATATTTATAAGTTATTAAAACACTTTGATAAGGTTTATCTTTTGGGTGAACCGAGTGTTAAATATCAAGATGAGATTAAGTCTATAAGAGAAATACAAAGTGTTGAGAATAGCAATGAAATTGCCCAAATAAAAGAATTGCCTGAAATCCGTATGCCAGCTGGATTTCGGGTTTATTCTTATATTCCTCCATATCTTCAACAACGCGGAATAAATATGGAAGATATAAAGCATTGGCGTTTTGGTTCAACTGCTATTGTTTCAAGATATATAAATTATGTTTTAGTACCTATTTATGATAATGGAGCAATTAGAGGGTTTATTGGTAGATATGGTAGTAAGAATGTTCCGAGTGATAAATTGCGTTATTCTAATAGTTTGAATACTGATTTTTCTGAATTGTTATTTGGGTACGATGATATTGTTGAAAATGAAACAGAAGTGGTTGTAATAACAGAGGGGTTGTTTGATGCTATTGCGGTTACTAAGAAATTGAATTTATTCTTTGATAATTCTGTTAGGGCGGTTTGTACATTTGGTAAAAAGATTAGTAATGTTCAGATAGCGAAATTAGTTGCTAAAAAAATCCGTAAGGTGATTTTACTTTATGATTTTGATGCTGTTAAGGATATAAGGAAATATGGTGTTTTGTTAGATGAATATTTTGATACGAAAATCGCTGTTGCTTTGAATAAAAAAGATATTGACGAATGTAATATTGAAGAAGTTATTGATGTTTTTAAAAACCTTCGTTCAGTTAGGGATTTCAATTCAAGTATAGCAGAAAAGATAAAACACTAACATATATAAAATAAATGTATTTGTAAAATTGTTTTGTATATGACCGATAGTGTAAAAAGTCGTGAACTTTCAACCGCTGAATATTTTACTCAAGTTCAAAAAGAGTATTTAATTGCTTGGTTCCGTTCTAAAATTTATTTCAATCCAAAAAATAAGCGTTATTGGCGTAAGGTGATGTCATTTAAGGCTGAAAAGATTGAACAGATAGCGAAACGGAATAATTTGAATTCAATTCTTAATAGTGAAAAGAAGATGTCTGAGTTTCAAGAATCTTTATTTGATTCAAATGGTAAGCCGAAATTTGAAATGAATCAAGAGGATTTGAGAAATTATTTTACTATTGGAAACGAATTTTCTTATAACGGTGAAATTTATACACTTGATTTAGTTAATGGCGATGAATTAGTGCTGTTAGATTCAGGTGGAGAAAAAATTGTTGTCAATAAAGACGATGTTTGCCGAATTATTTGATGAATTTTTTTATCTTGGTTTGGGTTCAAAACCAATCAAAGTTTAGCAAAATAGAGATTGTTTTGCTATAAAATCGTGAAAAATATTGAAAAAATAAAAAAATTTCGTCAAAAACCAAAAATTTTTTGGAAAAATATTTTGCCGTATTATTTTTTTTCGTAATTTCGCGGTGTAAATAGTTACGAATCGTAAAATAAGATTGCCATGACGAGTGAAAAAAAGATGTCGGATATGCTTTATGAGAGGTACGAATACCTGGCTCATAAGTATGCAAGTAAAATTTTCTCCTATGAAGAATTGGGGATGGAATACGAAGATTTGTTACAAGAATTTCGTATCAAGATTTACACTTCAATTAAGGCTTATGCCCGTAGGTGGAAACAGTATCGTGAAACGGGTACGAATAAACCAGTACCGATTAAGTTTTATCTTGATGCTGCTTGCGGTAATAAAACGAGAGATTTCATGAAGTTGATTTCAAGGGAAAACCATAAGGTTAGAATTGATGATATCAACTTTGATTACGGAATCAATCAAGAGAGTAAGGTGAATACATCGCAGAATACCTTTATTGTTAATGGTGTTGATTTATTAGAAGGTTTGACTGGAAAAGAGAGAATGGTGTTTTCACTTTATTTGCGCGGTTACAACAAAACTTTTCTTAGCAAAGTTTATTATAGCAAGAAATCAGAAAAGAGAGCAAAAAGAAAAGTGATTGATTCGGGTGATGAACCCTTTACACCACAAGATATTATCGAAATGCAAAAGGCAAAGTTGATAGCGAAATATGGTGCTGAGTTGAATCAGGCGAATCAAGTTTACACTACTTATGACTTTGAAGACTGAATTTAATCAAAATAGTATTAACAACCTAAATTGTAAAAATTATGGCAAAAAAAATTGATGAAGCAACTGCTGAAAGATTGGTTGCAATTGGTATCAAGGCTAAGAACGAAGATGAAGCACGCGAAAAGATGCTGAAAATCTTGGCTGAAAACGACATTGACGGCATGGAAGAAGAAGACACTGAGTCTTTGCTTGACATGGTTGAGAGCCTCGTTGACCCTGATGGCGAAATGAGTGAAGAAGAAGAGAACGATGCTTTGGCGCGTGAAATTTCTGATGATGAAGAGGATGATGATGAGCCGCTTGAGCCTCATGCTGAACCTAAGTCTGCTAAGAAAGCTGAAAAGAAAGCCGAAAAGAAGGCTGACGCTGAACCTAAGTCCGAAAAGAAAGCCGAAAAGAAGGCTGAAAAGAAAGCCGAAAAGAAGGCTGAGAAGAAAATCGGCAAGCGCGGTTTGAAACTTGACCCTAAGAACAATAAGGATGACCGCAAGTTCTTCAAGTTCTTGGAAAAGTTTTTCCCAACTGAACAATACGATTATTGCTGGTTGGCAATGAACGGCGTCACTATCAAGTATAGGGGTAAAAATAGCAATCATTCAGTCCTTTCACTTGAAGTTTGCACTCAACAGCAGGATGGTAGTATTACCTGTAACATGTATCTTCAGACTTTCACCAAGTCGTTGGAGCAATTGGATGAGGCTGGCGTGGAATACGCTATTTGCTGGAATGGAGTGCCGTTTGTTCGCACCGTCACCTTTGAAGACATCGAATCAATTATTTCAGACCTCATTGAACACATGGAAGAGTTCGTGAGTAAGATTGACAAGCGTTTGGGCGACAATCGTAAGAAGATGGAAAAGAGCCTGGACAAGAATACCAAGGCTGAAAAGAAGTCTGCTAAGAAGGTTGAAGAGCCTGAAGACGATGACGATGAAGAAGAGGATGACGAGGAGGAGGATGATGAGCCTGAAGAGAAGCCCGCAAAGAAGCAGGTGAAAAAGGGTAGCAAGAAGTAAATCTTGGTTCAATACTTTCCATTGTGAGCGGATTCCAAACGGAGTTCGCTCACTTTTTTAATCCATCGTTTTTAAGAAAAGAATTTAATTAAAAAGAAGTAGATATGATTGAAAAGAATTTAGAAGTTTTTGAGCCTGAAAATGGGTTTGTTCAAACAGAGAATTTTGCTAAACAGTATCCAAGAATTAACAATTTTATTCTCAATAACCAAGATGGTTGGGATGAAAGTCGTGATGGTAAGGTTAGAGAAATTTTGGATTTCAAAACAACGCTGCTTAATCCTTATAAAAGGATGGTTGGTGGACAAAAAAGAAACATTAATGTGTTTTTTCTACTTGCTGAAGCGATGTGGATTTTTGCGGGTCATAAGGATGTTTCGTTTCTCACAGCATTCAATAAAAAGATGGGCGATTTTTCGGATGACGGTAATGTATTCCACGCGCCATACGGATTCCGTTTGCGTCACTGGGGAGTTCGTTCTGAAGACAAATTCGTTGAAGAAAATATGCACATTGCTCAAGGGTATGACCAAATTTCTGATGCGGTAAAGATTTTTCAAAATAATCCTAATAGCCGTCAGGTTGTTCTTGCTATTTGGAATCCTGATTTTGACCTTGGTACTATTACTAAGGATATTCCGTGCAACGATATTGTTATAATGAAAATCCGTAATGGTAAACTTTATACAACTGTTCAGAATCGTAGTAATGATTTACATTGGGGATTGCCTACTAATATTTTCCAGTTTGGATTTTTGAGCGAGATTTTGGCTAATGTTCTTGGTGTTACTCTTGGAACGCAAACACATAATTCTCATAGCCTACATATTTATGATTGGAATCAGATAGCGTTTACAATGCAATCTGAATACGAAAGCGGTAATCAAACAACGCTTTATGAAATTCCTAATATAGTCGCTATTCCAATGGATATTGATTTCGATAATCAGATTGCTGGAAATAGATTGAGGGAGGTTGATATTATGATTGAAAGAATTATATCAAACCTTACCAAAATAATTAATGGCGTAGAGCCTAATGAAGAGGAGGTAGCAGATACGATTAGTAAGTCAAAATGGTTTACTTGCGTTTATAGGATGCTTGAAATTTATTTGAATTACAAAAAGGATATTGCTAAGGATTTCAGTGCTGAAGAAAAGAAGGATTGCGCTAAATTTGCCTTGGATTCTATTTACAGCGTTCTTATAAGTAAAGAAATGGAAAATTGGGATATTGGTACATTAGCGGTTAATTTCTTTGCTCATAGAATAGGCGATGAACCAAAACCAGAAATTTTAATTGGTAAGTTATGATTGACGAAAATCTCAGAAATTGGGTTTCAGATAACAAAATGATAATATCGGAGTCATCGCAAGGCGATTCCGATATTATTTTGATTGATGGTGTAGGTAAGTTTCTTTATATACATCCATTTGGCGGTAATATTATTGATGAAGATTTCGGGTTTATAATGTCGGATGAAGAATTTGAATTATGCGACAATAAACAGGTTGATTATATACTATTTGAATTTGGTGGTAAGTTTTATTATTCACCGCTGAAAGAAGATAGGAGTAAGTACAACGAAATAATTTATAAACCTGAATTCAATGATTTCAAATATCTTGGTAAGTGTTCTGAAGATTTAGTTATGCCGTTTGTTCATCTTGGTGTTCACGATGAGTATGAGATGATGAATGGTAGCGGTAATGCTAAATTATGGGCTCAAAAGGCTGCTTTTTTAGGATATAAGGCTTTGGGACTTTCTGATTGTAATACCTTAGCAGGAACACTTGCGTTTCAGGAGGCTTGCGATAAATATAAATTACAACCAGTTATTGGTGAAACCGTAATTGTTGCTAAAAATTATAATCCCGATAGTTCGGTGATGCCTGAAACATTTGAATTGAAGTTATTCGTTACTAATGATGTCGGTTGGAAAAATCTTTTATTTATTAGCAAGGAAATAAATGTGAAATACAAGGGTTTTATTCCCGATGAAATACTTTTCCAATACGCTGATGGATTAGTGGCAGTAATACCACCCGCAAGTCTTTTTAACAACATTAGTAGTGATATAGATTCTACTAATAAATTGATAAAGTTGTATAAGAAACATTTTGTCGATTTATATTATCAAATTGATACAGTTGAATACAATTCTAAAACGCTTTTCAAGAAACATCTTTCAGCAATAGATAGATATTTATGCAATTATCGTAAAAAGATAAAGCCGATTGTTATTAATGATTCTTATTATCTTGATGCGGAAGAACATGAATTAAAATCTATGTTGAATAAAATTACTGGTAAGGTTAATGCTGAATCTGAAGACCAGTATTTCAAAAGCGTTGGAGATACGCTTGCTTCATATGACGATTGGTTTGATGATGTAGAGCCTTTATTTGATGCTATTATTGTCGGTATAGAAAACACAAATAAATTAGCAGAACAATGTAATTTCCGTATCAACAATTCAGATAGAAAAATCCCTAAGTTTGAAGTTGATGACCCTGAAGCGTTTTTCTTTGATGTTCTTCAAAAGGGTATAAATGACAAGTTAGTTGGCAAGATTCCTGAAAAGGATATGGAGCAATATATGAAAAGAATAGAGTTTGAATGTTCAATCATTGTTCCTAATGATTTGTGTTCATATTTACTTATTCTTTGGGATATTATTCAGTGGTGTAAATCTGAGGGATATATGGTTGGTCCAGGTCGTGGTTCTGTTTGTGGTTCGTTAGTAGCGTATTGTATGGACATTACTCAAGTTGACCCTATTCCGAATGGTTTGTATTTTGAAAGATTTTTGAATATTGCTCGTATAGCAGCACACCATAGTTATACATTAACAATGGAAGATGGTTCTGAGTATAAGTTTAATGATGGTGACCGTGTTCCGATAGTTGGCGGAGGTTTTGTTGAAGTTTCTAAGGAAACGAATTGGGATGATTTAGATATTGATGTTAAGGCAATAGTTTTATAAACATATTTATCATGAATTTTACTTGTTTTAATATGGAGTGGGAGCCTACCATGGAAGGTGGTAGGTTAATACACACAAAACAACCTTGGATGTGGTATGACGCAAGTCAAATTTGGGTTAGTGAAAATGAAATGAAGTTATGGGTTGAGAAGAAACCTAATACAATACATCATTGGGATGGTAAAACATATAATCCGAAAATTGCGGTTGGAATAGCGAGGTCTGTGAAAACATTCCTTCGCGGTAACTTTTCAGCAGAAATAATGATGCCAAGCGGTAAAAATCTATGGCCATCGTTTTGGTTAGTTGGAGCAGATAAAGATTGGCCATTATGCGGTGAAATAGATATTGTAGAATCATGGAGTAATCGTTGCAGTAGTTATTTTAGATTCACTATTCCACAGCCTCCGTATTTAGTGCCATCGTGGAAAACTACTACAAATGTGCATTGGTCTGAGAATGGTGAATATAAATATACTGGTTCACGGAGTTTGCCGTTAATATTTTCTTTGAAGAATCCAAGTAATACATTTGTTAAATACGAATTGATTTGGGAATCGGATAGAATTTTGTTTTTAGTTGATGGTAAAACAATTCGTTGTTATGGTTATGATGTAGCGAAACATTTGAGTAATTCACTGCAGAGAGTTATTTTCAATAATTGGGTTCAAGGTGAAGATTGTTCGTTAAAACAACCAATGATTATACGGAATTTTAAATATGAACCATTAGTATGTATTTGATATGAAAGTTAGGTCTGTAAAGGTTAAAAAATTCTATCAAGATACACCCGATATAGATGTCGATTTTGAGCCAGTTGCTCGTGACGCTGTGAAGGATTATATTGTTCGCAAATACGGAAGTGCTTGGTCTTGTAGTGTATCTACTTACACACGTGTGAAGTTGAAAACCGCCATAAAGGATTTTGGTAAGGTTGAGGGATTGCCGTTTGATTTGACCAATAAGGTTACAAAGGATATTGATGACCAAATTGAATACACTTGGGGTGATTTAATAGAATTTGGTTCAAGGTCTAAAACGCTTTATAAATTCATTCAGGAAAATCCTGAAATAATACATTTGACCAAATATGCTTTGATGATACCGAAGGCTGAAAGTATTCACCCTTCTGCTTATATAATAGTACCTAAACAAAATTCAGATGGAGAGAAAACCGATATTTTCAATCTAATGCCTATGAAGGAAATTGATGGGCTTTTAGTTTGTGAATGGGAGGGTAAGTACACTGAAAGTTCTTTGTTCTTGAAAGAGGATATTTTAGGACTATCTCAATTGACTAAGATACACAACATCATGAAGTTAATTGAGAAACATTATGGCACAAAAATAGATGTTACGCAAATTCCGTTTGACGACAAAGAGGTTTTTAAGTTCTTCAAAAGAGGATGGTGTGAAGATGTATTTCAGTTCGGAACAACTGGTTTGATGGGTTATTGTCGTCAGGTTAAACCAAGTCAATTATCGGATTTAATTGCTATGACCGCTTTATTCAGACCTGGTCCAATGGAGAGTAACGCTCATCAAGATTTTGCCGATATTAAGAATGGAAGGAAAAAACCTAAATACGATTATGGTATTCAAAATATAACAGAGGAAACATATTCACTTTTGGTGTACCAAGAGCAAATGATGTCTATCATTCACCAGTTAGGAGGGTTATCGCTTATTGATGCTGAAAATGCGAGAAAATACATCAAGAAAAAGGCTCATAAGGAATTGAATGAGTTGGGTGATAGATTTATAGCAGGTGCTATTAGCAATGGATGTCCTGAAAAAGAGGCTAAGAAGATTTGGGATAAGATGAACGCTTTTAGTTCTTACAGTTTCAATAAGAGTCATGCTGCTGCTTATAGTTATATTTCATATTGGTCAATGTGGTTTAAGGTTAATTATCCGCTTGAATTTTGGACTGTTTCTTTGAGCGAAAGTAAGGAAACTGAAATACCATATAGATTAGCTGAAATGAAAAAGGCTGGAGTTGAGGTTGAAGTAAGACCGCCTGATGTTAATTATTCAACCGATTATTTCACTTGTGACCCCAAGGAGCAACGAATATTCTTCAGTTTGAATAAGATTAAGGGTGTTGGTGATGTAGCGGTTGCTTCATTATTGAAAGAGCGTAACGAACATGGTCAGTTTTTTGATTTCGATGAGTTTCTTTCAAGAGTTCCTGGTAAGGTGAATAAGACTGTTATCAAGGGTTTGATAGTTGGCGGAGCGTTTGATTTATTGTGTGATATAAAACAACCGCGTGATAGAAAGAAATTATTAGAGCGTTATTTGATTGATATCAAAAAAGATTCTGAACTACCTGAGCCGTATAATTCACCCGATTCTTTGACTAATGCATTTTGGATTCAAGAGCAAAAGCGTTTGACTGGTTTTGGTGAAATTGATTACGAAAACTATATAAAGGATTTGATTCCAAATAAGCGGTTTGTAAGTCTTTATGTAGATGAAAACGAATTTGAAAGAGTTCCTGAAAAGAAGGAGGTTGTACTGGCTGGTAAGTTTTTGTTTTATCGTGAAAGTAATACTAAGAATGGTGTTATGGGTACAATACAACTTGATTGTAATAATACCATTATTAATTGCACTATTTGGCCTGATATTTGGCAACTTTATAGGGAAGAAATTGAAGATTACAAGGGTAGGATAATAGCATTAAACGGATTCGCTCAGAAGGACAAGTTCAGAAATGAAAAGCGTTTATTTTCAAATGATAGAACAAAAATTTATGTTATTAGTGAGAGTAAGACAGCGTTAAATAGATTACAAGAATGGCGTAATTCAAAAAAGATTTAATATTATGATTGAAAAAATTGTAAATGGTAGTTATCTAAAAAGGATTGATAACATTATTCAGTGGCAGGAGCGCGATGTGTTTAACAAAGAGAGTGTTTCTCAGCATTCGTACAAAGTGAGCGTTTTTGTTAGGATTTTATTGGAAGATATTTTCAATAATCCTGATTGTAGCAAGAATTTTGAAATTCAAAATTTCAAATTAGATTGCGTAACTCATGCGATGTTTCATGATTGGGATGAGGCGATTTTTATGCGTGATTTATCTCATGCAATTAAGTATAATGATTTCAACGGCAATCAAATTCGTCAGGTTATTGATGATTATGTGAAACACGAATTTGTAAAAGAGTTCGATACCTATCAGGATACATGCGCTTATAAAGTGTTAGCACCAGCGGTAGTTTGTTTGAATCCTTGCGTTAAAAAGGTTGTTAAGTTAGGAGATTGGCTTGCTTTACTTTTTTATTGCAGAAGGGAAATAGCATTAGAAAATGCGAATTTTGAAAAAACATATATGTATTGCCGCCACAGTGTTATTAAAGCAGCGCAAGATGTTGTTGAAGTTATAGACCAAAGATTTGGTATTGATGCGAGTAATTTAATTGAAACTATACAAACAATTCTAAAAAGTTCTGTTTATGGAGAAAATGACTATTGAAGAAGTTTCCGCAATGATGACGGAAATAGAGCAAAAAGAGCCGAATGTCGCACAAGCGATAGGAATGGTTGTTAAACACATACACGGCACCTATTCAGACAAATACGCTAAGGGTCAGGATATGGGTGTTGATACGAAAAAGATGCTTTATCATCCTATTGGCGGTAAATTTATCAACGAATATCAGATTGCCAGATATTTACAGCGTTATGTAACTTCAGGAACAAAGAAAAGCGGTTTATTGATTGATTTGATGAAAATGATTCATTATGCCGTATTTGAAATTGTTCGTAGAATAAACGCTAATCAACTTGAAATGAATGAACCAGCAAATTAAATCGTTATGGACAAAAAAGTAATTAACATCAACGGTAAGCAGTATGTATTAACAATTGGTGATTTCGATAAGGAATTAGATATTGAGGACATCTTGAAAATAGATTATTCTAATTTGATTGGTGAACTCGTTACATTTCCTATTATTGAAAATCGTATTGGTTTAATGCTTGCCGATGCTGAAAGTAAAGTTTCTGAGGTAAAGTTGAACAGAGACATTCTTGAAGCAAAACTCAAAGAAAAATATGCCTTACAATTAGCAGATGAAAACGGAGGTAAAAAGCCGACTGTCGATGCTATCAACGCTGCTGTTATGCAGGATAAGGGGTATCAAGCCGTATGTCGTTCTAAGATTGCTGCGGAAAAAGCAAGAGATTATGCTAATTCTTTGCTTTGGTCTGCTAAATCTAAGTCAAGCAAACTTGAAAAGTTATCCTTAACAATACAAAATCAAGAAGTTCCTGATGAGTTGTTAGAAGGAAAAATCAACAACATAGTTATTAAGAAAACAAAGAGAGTTATTGATTAACAAATACCGATTAAATCATGAGTAAAAATTCACTGAGAGACCAATTCAAACCTACAAGCGTTAAGAGTTTGAAGAGAGTTGCTGAAGAGGATGAAAAGATGTTGGGTATTGGTTCCAACGAATACCTTCAGCTGGAAGACAAGAAAACAATCAAGATTCGTATTTTCCCTGCTCATCCTGGGGTTGAGTCGTTCTACATTCGTCGTAAGTGTTATTGGCTACCATTCCAGCGTAATGATGGTGAAATGGGTCGCACGAGCGTCAATGATTCCGTTATCCACGGTGGCACTAAGATGGATTTGATTGACGAATACATGAAGTTTGCCCGTAAGATTGTTGGCAACGATGCTGATAAGATTGACGCGCTTACTGGCCGTGATGGTCTTACACCTTCTTACAGTTGGATTTGTTATGCTGATAAGGTTCAGCCTGACACTGAATTGAAGGCTAAATTATGGGAGTTCCGTAAGGTTGTCCGTGATGCTTTGAATCGTTTGACCTTTACTGAAGACGATGATGAGGCTATTGAAACTGACCCGTTCACCGATATTGACGAGGGTTTGCCCGTCATGGTGAGTTACAATAAGACACCTAATCGTAAGAAGGGTGAGAATTATTACGATGTAGCATTTGCTAAGAAACCTGTTCCAAGACCTTTGAGCGATGCTGAACTTGAATATTTCAGCACTTTGACTCCTTTGAATGAAGTTCTTGGTAAGTATAGCATTAATGACTTTGAAAGAGCGTTGGCTGGTCTTCAGATTTTCGATGAGGAAAACGAGATTGGTTTGTTTGACAACGATGATTGGCTTGAAAAGGTTGAAGAAATTCGTGCTCAGTATGATTCTGACGATAGCGATGAAGAGAAACCTAAGAAGAAGTCTGTGAAAAAGACTGTAAAGAATCAAGACGATGACGATGATGACGAGCCTGAAGAGAAGCCCGCAAAGAAGTCTAAGAAGCAGGTTGAAGACGATGACGATGAAGATGAAAAGCCGTCAAAGGATTCAGAAGAGGATGAAGAGGATGAAGACGAAGATGAAAACAACGGTGGTGATTCCGATGATGACGATGAATTTGCAGATATGGACAGAAGCGAGTTGAAGAAGTACATCAAGGAAAAAGGCTTAGATGTTTCTGTCAAGAAGTCTATGAGCGATGACGATTTGCGTGAAGCCGTTAGAGCCGCAATGAAGGAAAATTCTGACGATGATGAAGACGATTCAGAAGATGATGAGCCGAAGTCAAAAGTGTCGTTGGCTGATATTCGTAAAAAATTAGCAAGAAAGTAATTTTAGTTGAACATTGAATTTGTTAATTACTTGTATGGGGCTGGATTTCGGTTCAGCCCATCGTTTTTATATAAAAGTATAAATTTCATTATGTTATGGCAAATATTATAGACAAATTAGTGAAAAAATTTGATAGTGATAAAATTATCAAATTTTCAGAAAAAGATTCTTTTTCATCAATGCAATCTTGGGCTCATACTGGTTCACCGAGTTTAGATTTCAACCTTTCAACATTCGGATTGCCTACTGGCATTGTTGAGATTTCTGGTAATAGTCGTTCAGGTAAAACAACAATAGCATTACAATCAATGGCTAATTTTCAAAAAGAGAATGGCGATGATGCTGTATGTGTTATACTATCCAGTGAGAATCGTGATAATAAGGATTACGCAAGGCGTATAGGAGTTAATGTAGATAAGGTGTTAATTGTTAAAATAACCTTTGTAGAAGAAATGTTTATGCTTGTAAAACAAATTATTGACGAGGTTAATGATATATATGACGAGCAGGGTAATAAGGGCAAGCCTAAATTTTTCTTTATATGGGATTCTCTTGGTGCTACATTATCTTTGAATGAAAGAGATACTATGGAGGAAAATGTATCTATGCTGGAAAAGAAAATGCAGAAGGGAGAAACGCTTGATGAGTTAAAGCACGAGAAAATCGGAGTGTTTGCAAAAGAGGCTAAGAAATTTGCAAAATACATTTTGTCGTTAGCGTATAGCAATATCATACATTTTGTAATACTTAATCATGTTTATGATACTATTACTGGTATGGGTATTTCAACTAAGAAAAGCACTGGCGGTGAATGGGTTGCTTATATTCCAACGCTTAGAATTTTGATGCAGATTAAGGGTATGGAAAAAGTTGGTGAAGAGGAGGTTGCTCAAATTAGTAAGGTTAAGGTTGTTAAAAATGATTTTGGCAGCCGTAAAACAACCGAAATTCGTATATTGTTAGGAGAGGGTGTGATATTGTCTCAGGATGATATTGATTATGCTTTGGAACATAAGATTCTTCAACTTGAAGGTAAAAAGAAGGTTACTTTCATGAATGGTAAATTATCATGGAGTTCGCCAAGGGAATTTTTCCAACTTTATTACGATAGAAACAAGTTTTTGAAAGTCCTACATGCCAAGATTCGTAAATCAATGCAGTCTGATTTGCTTGCTTTGAAGGCTAAGTATAATGAAGAAAACGACATAGAAGATGAAGAGTAATGTATTAAAACCACATCCGTTATTTATCTTGTTGAATGATATTCATATAGATAAACAGAAGGGTGAATTAGTTAAAGATATTTTCAACCAAGTTATAAAGATAGCACATGAATATGATGTGAATTATCTAATGCTTGGCGGGGATGTTTTTACTAATCGCAGTGGACAGCCGCTTGATTGTTTATCCACATTTCAGGATATTCTTGATACATTATCGGATAATAATATATTTACTCATGTAATTCCAGGAAATCATGATAAAACTGACCCTGATGATTATAGGAGTTATGTTGATATTTATCGCGGTAATAAGAATTTGAGAATACATCGTGAAGGTGTTAGTATGGTTTTAGGAGGTTGTTGTGTTGCTATGATTCCTTATTTTAGCGAAGAAAAATGGTTGGATGAATTTAATAGGGTTCAAGGAATTTCTGAAGCGCAATACATAGATGGTGATTTGAGTAAGGATGCTTTTAGTGTTTTGATTACTCATATGGGGTTTGACGGAGTTCGTAATAATGATGGAAGTGAAGTTGTTTCTGATTTGAAACCTTCTTTGTTAGATTTTTATGATAAAGTTTTGGTTGGTCATTATCACAACGCTTCTAAGGTAGGTAAGAATGTTTATTACACAGGAGCCGCTTATCAGAATGATTTTGGAGAAAATGTTGTTGATAAAGGTTGTACTATTGTATATACAGATGGTACTTTGAAATTTATTCCTTTGAAATTTCCAAAACACATTAAACATGTAATAGATGTGAATGATTCAGAGACGCTGAGGAATTTACTTGAGAAATATGAGGGTGAAAAGTATGATAAAATAAGGTTTATTTTTCAAGGTAAAAAAGTTGATGCGTCGAAAGTGGATTTATCAGCCATTTCAGCGTTAGGGATTCAATGTAGATTTGAAAGTATTGAAGAAAAAGAGGCGGTTGATAATTCTGTTGATGAAAACGCTTTGAATTATAATAAGCAAAGTATTACAAAGGACTTTTTGAAGTTCTGTTCTGAGAATCAAATTAAGGGTGCGTTTATGAAATATGGTTTGAATTTAATAAAGAGTATTTAATATGTGGCAACCGAAATATATACAAATGAGAAACCTATTTGCTCATGTTGATACAAAATACGAATTTAATCAAAATGTGTGTACTGTTATCTTTGGAGAAAATAGGGATGATGACGATTCAGATAATAATGGCGCTGGTAAGAGTACCATATTTGAAGCAATAGCAATAGCGTTGACTGGTAAATCTTTGCGTGATATTGATAAGGAGGTTTTTATAAATCGTCATAGCGAAAGTTGTGAGGTTGAAATGTATCTTGAAAATACTGTTTTGAACAGTACGCTTGGGATAGTTAGAAAATTTTATAGGGGTGGAAAATCCGCTAAGGTAGAAGTGTATGAAGATGGTGAACAGAATAAACAACTTGTTAGTGTTAATGACGCTAATGCGAGAATCATTGATTTAATAGGGATAACAAGGGATGATTTACTTAGATACTTTATAATAAGCCAAGATAATCGTTATCAATTTTTCACAGCTGGCGATGCTGAAAAAAAGGAGGTTTTGAATCGTATTACTAATGCTGATATGATTAAGTCGATTTTAGATAAATTGAGTAGCGACAAAAAGCGTTTATCTGCTGATGCAAGCGGTTTTCAAACCGATATTGATAAGTACGAAAGTAAGTTGGAGATTTACCAGGAGCAAAGAAAAGAAGTGTTTGCAAAAGACAATTCCGATGAAATTAGTAAGAAGCAGAAGCGTATAAAAGAATTGAATGATAAGATTAAGGAAAGTGAAAATAGTATTACCGATGCTGAAAAGAGGTTGGTGAAATTGCGTAGTTCAGATGATTATAAGTTGATTAGTAATGTTAGCGATGTTTCTGAATTAGAGAATAGGCGCAAAAATATACGCAATAAAATTAAACAATTGGAAAGCGATGAGAGGGAGGCTGAACAAATAATTGCTAATTTGAAACGAGATTTATCAGGTTCAGTAGAATGTCCTGAATGCGGTCATGAATTTATTCCTAAGTCGAATTATGATATGTCGATTGATTCGATGAAGGAAACAATCAAAGAAACTGAATTGAGTTTATCTGATATAAAATCTCAAATTTCTGTTCAAAATGATAAGTTGAAGAAGGTGAACGAAAAGATTTCAAAATCAGAAAAAGATAGTGAAACAGCAAGTCGTGCTAAATCAAAAGAGCGTTCAATTCAAAGAGAGATTGAAGATTATAGAGGCGAAATAAAGAGTTATCAAGGTAGAATCAAAACGCTTCAATCAGAGATTAAGGATTTGAAAGAAAACACTGATTCTGCTAAATTGATAAAAGATTACGATGATAAGATTTCCGCTATTGAAAAAGAGATTGCAGAAAAAAGAGAACAAATGACCGCTGTATCCAATGAATTAGCAATGGTTGATTATTGGATATATTATATGGGAAGAGCAGGATTTCAAACATATTTAGCAAACAGGGCTGTAAAAATAATTGAAGGAATAACTAATTCATTTTTGAATCGTTTCCATTCCAGTATGACTGTTGAAGTAAATGGTTTTCGTGTGAATAAGGATGGTACAGTTAGGGATAAAATTGATGTGATGGCTGTATATAAGGGGATGTATGCTCAAAACTTTATGGGGTATTCTGGCGGTGAAAGAAGTCGTATTTATCTTGCGTCAATATTAGGTATTCAGCATTTAATCAATCTATCTACAAATGGTAAGGGTTTATCATTATTGCTTCTTGATGAATGTCTGAATAATGTAGATTCAAGAGGGGTTGTTAATATATGTAATATTCTTAACAATTTAGGTGTTACTATATTGATGATTACTCAGAATATTTCCAACGATGTAAATATCAACAATAAGATATTAGTAGTGCGTGAAGATGAGGTTGCGAGGATTGAAAATTAAACAACGCAAGGTTTTATATAAGCAACGAATTTTGTAAACTATATAAAAATGGAACAGAAAGACAGAGCAAAGTATTTTAAGCATCATAAGATTATTGGGATTGACCCTGGTGCTACTGGCGGGATTTCGGTTTATTCTTGCGATTTGAAAAGAATAATTGAAGTCACTAAAATGCCGTCCACTCCGCAAGAGTTATTATCATTTTTGCGGATTTACAAATTTAATTCTGTGTGTTATTTGGAAAAGGTTCAAGGCATACCTGGCGCTGGTGGAGCAAGTCAAATGTTTAATTTCGGTAGGGGGTTTGGTCAAATTGAAATGGCTTTGATAGCCAATCAAATTCCGTTTACCGAAGTTATGCCTCAGAAATGGCAAAAAGAATTGCAACTTGGTCATAAGGGTACAAAGACAAAGAGTCAGTGGAAGAACAAATTAAAAGAAAAGGCTCAACAATGTTATCCGTATCTCAAAAAGATTACGCTTGATGTTTCTGACAGTTTGCTTATTGTCGAGTACGGCAGACTAATAGAAAGCAATAAGTTATGAACAGTTATTACATTTGCAAGAATAAGGATTGTAAAAATTTCAACGAAAAAGATTATATAACTCATGAGATATTTGTTTATGATGTTGTAGAAGGCAGATTGGTTGGTTTGCATCGTAATTGCGAATGTTGCGGTGAGGTTAGAGAGTATGTAAATCCTGATGCTGATATACCGCTGTCCGAAAAGAATATAACACTTGGTAAATTTTCTTCAGCATCAAAGGAACAAAAAGCAGCAATGTTGAAAAAGCGTTCTCATGAACATTTTGAAAAACATGTAAAAGAGCGAAAAGATTATTTGATGAACAAGGTTATTGGCGAAATGAAAGATTTGGGGAAAAAATGACATAAAGCATGCTTACATATGGTTAGTTTAGAAAGCCACATCTTTAAGAGGGATTTCAAATACAGACAAAAATTCATCAATGTGTGCATATTGCGGATAAAATTCGGACACCGCAGCATGCGCACAATTCGAGGTTATAAGATGTACATATTTAAGATGATGCACGATATAGTTAAGAAAAATATCAATAACTATATCAATTTGCTTACTAATGGAACATCTTGTCGTGAAATTCCTACTCATGATGAAATTTTAGCCGATATTTATGTCATGTTTGACCGTTGCATTGATAAATTCAATGTGAAGAAGGGTGCTAAATTTTATTATTATTTCAACAAGTCTATTAGCAGAAACCTTTACAGAGAATATCAAAAGATACAAAAGCGAACAGCAGCGGATATGGATGAGGATGCTTCTCAAATAAATCATGTGAAGTTACAATACCATTCCCATAATTACGATACTGGTTTGTTGATAGATAGACTTCATTTCAACGACTTGGAAAGAAGGATATTGGAAAGTAGGTTAAGAGGTCAGCGCATCTCAGAGTTTCTAAAAGAGAATCCCGATGTTAATAATATGCAATATACTTTATCAATGAGGCATATTAAGTCGGTGGTTAATGAAGCAAGGGAAAATGGTACTTGGTAATTAAATTAAATAGATATGGTTGAAAATCTTTATAATCAGCATCAAAAGACTATTGAATCATTAGTCAACGAAGGCTATGTTATTTTGCAAGTCTTCAGTAGAGATAATACATGTTTTTATTTTGCTGTTTTTGATTTCAAAGAGAGTTTTTCCAATCCTACTGCTGGCGTTGAATTTAATGCTGTGAGAGGTGTGAATATTACCGACTTTTTGAAAAATCAAAGCGGAAATCCAAATGCAATTCAACTTATTTCAAAATTCCAACAATTTATGGAAACCGCTAATGTAGTTCGTTGCGAGTTTTCAAATAAGATGGATTGGTTGAAATGGGGAAGTGCTGCACGATGACACCGTCACCATATCAATTAGCAATTTACAACGAGTTTAGTAATACTAACAATAACATAACAATATCGGCTGTTGCTGGTAGTGGTAAAACGACAGTTTTGCTTGAATTGCTTAAACTTGTTCCAAAAGGCAAAACCGCTTTGTTTCTTGCCTTTAATAATTCCATTGTGGATGAATTGAGGGATAGGATTAAATTGCGGGATGGCGTTGAGGTTATGACTATACATAGTTATGGATGGCGTTCAATTATGTGTCGCTATGGTAGTCGGGTGAAAATGAATCCTAATAAGTCGTTAGGTAAGATTGAGCGTGTTTTGAAGAAATACGAAATCAATCAAAAGAAAAAGGGATGGTTTTTCTACATTATACCAAGGATAATTGATTTGTTGCGTTGTAATCTACTTGATGCTACAGAAGATAACATTAAGAGCGTTGCTGAATATCATGACCTTCTTGTTGGTGAAATTGAAATAAAGGTTGCTATTGATGTTTTCCGTTTAATGAATAGGGATAAAACGCAATTTGATTTCATGGATATGATATACCAGCCTTATGCCGATATAACAATTAAGCGTAGGTGTTATGATTATGTATTTTGCGATGAGAGTCAAGATTTTTCGCTTGCTCAGCAAGACATAATTCGTGGTGCTATAAATAGACGCGGCAGATTGATTTGCGTAGGCGATGAAAACCAGGCTATTTACGGATTTAGTGGAGCAGACACAGATAGTTATCATAAGTTATCGGAATTAAACGGCAAAAGCGTTTCTATGCCCCTATCTGTTTGTTATCGTTGTGCTAAGAATATTGTTTTAGAAGCGCAGCAGATAGTTCCGCAGATTGAATATTGTGATACTGCTATTGACGGAGTTGTTACATATGGTAGCCTTACTGAATTAGATAGAGGTGATTGGATATTGTGTAGGAATTTGAAGCCGCTTGTTGTTGCGTATCTTTGGTTGATGAAAAATAAAGTTAAGGCTAAAATAAGGGGTAAGGATATAGGTGAGGGAATCATTGCGTTGATAAATAAGACTGGTGCGAAAACATTGAGGGGATTAGATAAATTGCTTGATGTTGAAAAAATAAAGATATTCAAACAATTAAAGCAAAGAGGGGTAAAGAAACCGCTGGTACATCCTAAGATGGAAATTTTTGAGCAAAGGCGCGATGTTATAACTTGCTTATCAGCAGAGGTGGATACAGTTAAGGAATTGGTTCAGATGATTGAAAAAATTTTCTCTGATGATGTTAAAGGAATTATGTTATCAACTATACATAAAGCGAAGGGGTTGGAGAATGATAAGGTGTTTTTTCTTTGTCCTGAACTAATACCATCAAGATTCGCAACCCAACCATGGCAATACGAGCAGGAGCGCAACCTTCTGTATGTAGGTATAACAAGAGCAAAAAAGGAATTGGTGTATGTAAGTGGTTCTGAGTTTATTCTTGACCTGGAGAGCATACTAAATATCAAAGTTAATTAAAGAGATAGGAGAAATGAATTATGTTTGAAGAGATTAAAAATAAAGCGTTTGACGATGAGTTTAACAAGTCGCAGGATGACGCAGTGGAAGGTAGAAAAGTTGATAAAACACCATTACCGAAATCAATGAAAAAGACTGATAAAGAAAAAGAACAAAAAGATGAGTAGGATTAGAATAGGAAGGCATTTCAATTGCCGTGGAAACGAATATGTTATTGATGATTTTTGTAAGTTATCCGAGAATGGTCAGGAGAAACCTGGAGTTGCTTATCATGGGGTAACAGAAGTCAATCCAACAAGGTTGTTTTTATCTATTGACGATTTTCTTGCTATTCATGTTCCGACTGAATTAGAAGTCGGTGATATGGTAAAAGAGGTGTCGATGGGTAAAGTGAAAAAAATCCTTGTTGTATCCGCTGTTGATGATAAGAAACCATATCCCGTTTCATTCGCAGGTTCAGACCGAGTAGCAAAAAAGGAAATTGATGCTGAAACTAAAAAAGTAGAGGTTAAGCACGATGAACAATCAACCGATTTCTTTGTTGTTTGCTATACGAATGATAAGCAGCAGTATGTAAATAAGATTTGTAAGATTAGGGAATATTTGGATGGTTTTGAAAATACAATCGTCAATGAAGATTTCTTCAAGATGCTGCAAGACCAGATTAAGGTAAGACGCGTGATTGATGGATTCTATAAACTAATTGAGCAATGATTATTCCAGGATTAGACCTAAATTCAGTAGCAACGAAGATAGTTGATGTTGGTTACGCAGATGTCCTGAACTCCATAGAGGATGCTGATGAAAGGATGCAAAAGAGAAATCAACTGTTTTCCTATTATACGACTGGTGACGCAGCAAGCGCGATAAATAAGGAAATAAGTAACATTGAGGATTCGTATGATATAATACAGCAATCATGTACTTATTTGACCACGGCTGTTAGTGTTATACCTACAACCGCAGCCGTTCCTCAGGTTATCGTAACTGGTACAGCCGTAGGTGCTCCCAACCCAGCGTGGGTGTCGTTATTCGATAATGCTATGAAGCCAGGTCTGTTAGTTAGTTGTAAATTTCTGAAATTCATATATAATCAGATTATAAAGTCGTGCGAAACAATTAGTTTTACGCCAACACCTCAGATTACCGCATTACAGGTATTAATACAGAGTACGGAAACATCAATCAACGCACTTCCATAAGAATATATATAATGGAAAATCTTGATTTTGCTCGCATTCGCCTCCTAAGAAATTGGGGGTGAATGCATTTTTATATAAATCAAAGTTTTTCTTATTGAACTAACAATAAAGTTAAACATCATGAAATTATTTAGCAAAATTCAAGATTGGAATCAAAGAAGAAAAGAGAAGGCAGCAGACCTTCAGCGCAAACTCATTTTAGAGGAAATCAATGTATCGCTGAAAGATGGTAAGATTTTCATCTTAGTTTGCGGCACCGCAGTCTATCAAGCAGAAGAAACTGAAACGGTTGGTCATCTGTTAGAGAAGGTAAGTGAAACAGCAGAGTTAGCATTAAAGTATAAAGGATTGTAATATGGCAAAAGCGCAATACATAGAGAAGGCAAAGAAACCTATCTACCGACATGGTAAGCGCGTTGAATACATTAGTAAACGCGGCAAACGAGCAGGTCAAACCTTATCAAAGATAGATAGGTTCCAGCCTTCCGATGAGGGTGACGAGATTCTAATCAATGTTGGTGAGCCGTATTGGACTTGGTGTTTCTATGGCGGCAATCCGATTTATAGCAAGACCCAACCCAAACCAAGTCAACTAACAAAAAACCCATTCAAGCAAGAACTTTACTCCATACAAGAATCGTTGGACAATAATACGCCAACGGATGCTGATGGTTTGTCGAGCCTTGTTGATGAGTTAAGGGATTCTTTGGAAATCCTAAGAGATACCTGCCAGGAGTCATTTGATAATATCCCCGAACAGTTGCAGGAATCATCACCAGCCGCTATCACGCTCAACGAGCGCATAGAGCGTTTGGATGAAATCCTTGGTGAGATAGATTCTATTGATACCGACTTTGATTTGGATGATGTAATGTCCGACTATGAAAGGGATACAATGGACAATGACGAGTGGGAAAGAATCTGCTTAGAGAAGGAGCAGGAATGGGCATCCGAAAGATACGATGAAATATGCGATATTGATTTAGATATTGAATAAAAGGTAAAAATTTCTGTCATAAGATTGGTATCAGCCTTGCTCCGCACTTTTATCCCGTAAGTTTATTAAGGTTACCAAATACGGAATGGAAGTTGCGGAGCAAGCATTTTATTGTTTGCTAACTTTTATTATTGCCGCGACAAACCACGAATTATTAAACAATAATTAGTAATCATCTTGTTTTCGTTCAAATACAAATATTATTAAGGAAAAGAAAAGAATTGTAAAAATGTTTGTAAAACTATGAGTAAAATTGAAATCCCAGAGGGAGTTGTTGACCAGAAAGCCTATATAAAATTTGTAGCATTATCACGCAATCCGTTAATCCGAAATCACTATATAGAAACGAGTGATGGGGAAACAATCAACCTACATATTGCGCCCCAATGGATTCGTAAGTATATAGAGCATTTGCCGTTGAAAGAACAAGAAGAAATCTTGCAAAAGAAACAACAATGGCAAAGTATCAATATGAAGCGTAAAGCAGCAGAACAAGCCGCGTTTGCGCAAGAACACAATAAACTTGGTAGGCCAAAAGGCGATGCTGTGGAACATGATATAGTAGAATTGCTTGGCCGAATGTTTACTGTTGCTGAGGTTGTAAAGATAATGGGAGAAGACAATGAAATTGTGATTACTGATGACCAGGTGAAGTCTGTTTTGAAGCGTAGGCTGCCTGAGATAGAACGCAAACGGGAGGAGTTTCGCAACAAAGTAGCAGATGTTCGTTTGTATAACAAAAGACCGCGTTTGGAAGAATTAGCCTGGATGTACGGCAAGATGAAGATGCGGTATGTAGCATATAGCGGCATAGATTCCTATAATGCTATGTTGCGTACTTTGGAGCAATTACGCAAAGAGGCAGAGGGCGACCAAATAAATATCAATGGTGCGTTAGATGTAAATGTTAATGTAGAGATTCAAGCCCATATTCAAAAAGAAATACTCAAGACTATCAACCTCAAAGAAATTATTATTGGTAGGATTGCAGCGCGTATGGGTTATGATACAAAGAAGTTAATTGCTGGGTTGCATAATTCGTACTACAATCAGTTTGTTCAGATTTCGGGTGATTTCAATCCTAATGCTGAAATGGAATTTCCATCTTTGATAAATTATGATTACAACGAGATAGAGCGCAAGAATACGGAGTTTGATGCTGCTGTAGAGATTAAGGAGGAGCCTGTGACCGATAGCGACAAAGATAAAGCAGCAGCGATTCGTGAAATGTTTCTCAGCAAAATCAGAAGTCAAAGACAACAAACGGAAGCAAAAACATCTGCTTATACTAACATTGATGTTGAGTTGGATGGAAATGATATTGAGGGTGATTTTGGAGGCAAGCGTAAAATCGGTGGTCGCAGAAAGAAGGGTGGACTATGAGAAGGGTGCGTTGTAGAGATTGTAAGTTTTGCCGTAGGTTTGTTGTTGAAGATGCTTATGGTAAGCGTTATCAGGTTATCCGTTGTATGAATCCAAAAGTCAGCAAGGACAAAGTCAATAGGGATGACTTGGCTTGCGATGATTATCGAAAGCGTGAATTTCCTGAATCTGGTTCTTATTGTTCTATTTTGAAGTTGTATATTATTTACGATGATACAACAAAGAAAAAGAAAATACCTTGCTCTACTTGTCCAGTCCGCTGTGTTTGGTCTAAGAATAAGGAAATGCGCAACTATATAACTAAATGCGTGGGTGGTAAGACAGTGTTTCTGTCTGATGTAGTAGCGGAGGTGGAGAATACGAAAAGAAATGTTGTAAAAGTAGATTAGCAAAATAAATTCAAACAAATTAAAAAGACTTTCATTATGTTTTATGTTTTTGATTGCGGTCACGGAAAGACCACGGCAGGCAAAAGAAGTCCTGATGGAAAATTTTTAGAGTACGAATACAACCGAGAGATTGGATTGCGCGTTGCTAAGGAATTAGACAAACTTGGTATCAAATACGCATTTACTTACGCACCTTCAGATAATACTGATTTAGGATTGACGAGCCGTGCTGAGGTTGTTAATAGGTTTGCGCGTAAATATGGAGCAGGAAATACATTGCTGATTTCTATACACTCCAACGCTGCTGGCAATGGTAAGCAATGGCTAAATGCTAAGGGTTGGAGTATTTGGACAACCAAGGGTCAGAATAATAGTGATAAGTATGCCGAAATGTTTTGGGAAGAGGCGAAGCGGATTTGCGCATTAAAGGGTAGAACAACGCGGCAAGACACTTCAGATGGCGACCATGATTGGGAGGCTGATTTCACTGTTATCAAGAAAACTATTTGTCCATCTGTATTGATTGAAGAGTTTTTCTATGATAACATGGAAGAAATGAATTGGTTGTTGACTGAAGAGGGTAAGAGCGTATGCACTGAAATCATCGTTAGTACGATTAAGCGGATTGAGAAGATGAAGCGTTAATGATGGATTTTGAGCAACTAAAATCGTATATTGATAAAGGGTTTACAAAAGTCGATATAGCACTATCAGTTATATACGAATTAGTGAGTACAATGCACGATGATGCGGTTGCTGTGCAAAAACTTCAAGAGCGCGTTAATCAGAGCCGACAATTGTTAAGAGAATTACAATATGACGAATATCTTAATAGTGCAGAATTTTCAACAAGACAGAAAAATAAAATAAAACGAGAACTCATGGAAGATTACATTAGATTTGCAACCGATACTCAACTTGCTAACTTGGTTGACGAAGACATTAAGAAACTGGAAGATGAAAAGGCTGAAGAAAAGTTTGGCAAAGACTTTATGGATATTTTGCGTAAAGCCGCTGAACGACTGAGATATGTTCCGCTGAAGTGTTGCGCGGATATGTCTAATGACGAGCAGTTTAATATTTAAGCATTTCGGAATCTTTCATATATTTCTGCTGCCCTTGGATGAAAGTCCAGGGGCAGTTTTTATTTACATAGTTTATAATATGGTAAGCAAATAAAGTATGCGACAATTTACTACTATTGAAGAATCAATCCGTATAATGGAAATGGGATTTCCGAAAGATACAGCAAGAGCATATCGCAGGAAGGATGTGTTTTGTAAATTAGACTATTCTGAATGTTGGATAAATCATGTAGAGATTCTTCAGGATTCTGATGATTGCGGTAATTTAGAGAAAATGAAGGATTGGGAAGGTAAGATGCCTGCTTGGTCATTTGATACGATTCTTTTATTATTACCTCAACAAATATCATTTGGTATAGAACAACAGCGTTTTGTTTGGAATACTTATTATTATAAAGGTAATTGCGTTGTTGAATATATCGGTGAAAAAGATAAAGAGCCTGGAATTACATTCAGAACAAATTCATTTATAAAGTCTGCGTATTTGATGCTTGTTTGGTTATACGATAACAACAAATTAAAATAGAGTGAAATTATGGCGAATAGACTATCAATGGTAATGTTCTTTAATCGGAATGAGCAAGGAACATTTGATTGCGTCGGCAGAACAAAGATTATTAAACAGCCGTTTATTGCATTAGAAATTTATGCTAATACACCTAATCCAGCGTCACAACTTATTGAGGGTGAAACAGAAGAGGAATTGCTGAAAGCCGCTGATAAGATGGAAGATGATATGCATGATTTAGAGTATTTGGCGAAAAATGTTGAGCCGTATTTATAAAAAATTTCGTTCAGAGTTTATAAATATGAACTGAGTAAAAACCTCAATCAGTGGTTCCATTACGATGCGTCCTTGCCTTAAACCAGTAAGGTGGGGGCGGTTTGAAAGAAGTCTGCTTGTCGTTCTTTGAATTATTGATTAAACCGCTTTGCGGGGATGCGTCAATATAATACATAAATTTGACGAAGCAAAAATAAATAAGTGTCGATATTTCCGAGAGCGGCAAGCGTTCTTTCATTCGCGTTCCTGTAGCGCAGTTCGGTTAGAGCAGCTGACTCATAATCAGCAGGTCGAAGGTTCAATCCCTTTCAGGAACACGAAACTGGTGGTGCACTCATTTCCGATTTCTTTCATAATCTTTATCGGTGTTATTGAGTGAAATGCCCAACCTTCTACTCACCACCAGTTAATTCCCAACGCTGAAATCGCAGTGTCCTTTGTCGGGATGGCCTCCGAAATATTGTGACGCTTGCACAGTTAGTTTAGTACTGGCGAAAGCCTTTATGAAGAGTTTGGGATGGTAGGGTGTGATACACCGCGATTTTGGGCGGTGCTTTTTGATTCGTTAGTATCCATACGATAGAATTGTTAGTTGGTTCGATTCCAGCCTCACCCACAAGCAAAGTCCGTTGAGATATTAATGAGGACTTGTTGGACAAGGGTTCGATTCCCTTCACCTCCACGCTGGCGTGCGTAGCGTTAGTCACATTCGTCAATTCGGGGGAGAAATCCCCCAACCTTGGGGGTGACTGGTTTTGACAGCAAGTTAGTAGGTAATGTTGAGGAGTTTGTGGCCTATAAATGGCAAAAAAGTTTCTTTTGACCGCATGGTCAATCAGCGTCATGAAGCAAGAGTTTATGCTTGCGCAGCCTAATGGCTGAAAGATGCGGCAGGGAGGGTTTACGGTGTAAATGCCTCCTTGTTTCTTTTTACACAGCAGGGTTTATAAATTCAAAAACTTATACTAACAAATTAAATCGTTACACTATGAAAATCAGTTTTGAGATTACTCCAAGTGAGTTGTTTGAGTTACTTGATGGATTATCCGAGCCTCAGGAGCCGCAGGAAGTCCCAGTTGGTATGCTTGTTGTAGGTGTTAAATCTAAAATTTCTGAATCACAAGGAAATCAGAACAAGCGTAAAGAATCAAATACGAACAATCAAGAAAAAGAGGTCAAGGAAAATGCTGATAAGCAACCTAAGACCGAAGGCGATGGTTCAGAAATTTCTAATGATGAGCATCCTGATGAAAATAGGGGTGGTAAGAATTACAAAAAGGAATTGCGTAGCAAGCCTGTGGATGTTTGTTTAGAAAGCGATGAAAAAGAGGATTGGAAGAAATTCAAGAGCGTTAAGGATGCTGCTGATTATATAGGCACTACATCTAATAGCGTTATCAAAGCAATCAAACAAGGTAAGTCAATCATGGGTTACAAAGTCCGATATACAAACAAGGAGTTGGACGACATCTTCAAAAAGATAGATGAAGACAATAAGAAACCCTATGAGCCTGGTAAGTAATTATGAAAGTTTCTTTGCAATTTTCAAACGGCAAGGAATATGAATTTCCAATGTTTTCTGTACCATTCGTTAAAGAAGTGAATAGAATTTGCCGAATAGCGAATGGTACAGATGGCAATATTGTACAACAGATAGTCATCAACGAGTTAGATTGAATATTATGAGCAAAGACATAGAAGGTTGGGTAGATTTACCTGAGCATGTTAGGGAGGCTTTTGATAAAGCATTTGAAGACAACCCTAAGACTAAGAAAATACGCAGCGAGATTCTAAAAGCGCAAGCAGGTAGAAAATATGTTACCGCTTTACAGTTAAGCAATCAACTTTTAGCAGCAAGGCAAGATGCTCAGAAAACACTGTTATCTGAGAAGCGTACCGAGTCAGAACAGATTTCATTATTAGAGTTAGGATTGGAAGACAAGTATGTCGAATTGATAAATGTTTTAAGTATCGCTATGTATATGGCTTGCGATATGCTTGAATTTTTCTCCATGGATATTAATGAAATCGTGAAGAGAAAAGACCCAACTGCGAGTTTTGATATGTTTGACCCAATTATAAAGGTAGGTAAAGAAGCAAAGGGCAATCTGAATTATCTTTGGAAAAATACTAATATGTTCGATAGCGAATGTTTTGCTGATAATTCCGATGATATTAGACAGATGCTTGTTAATAAGGCAAAGAAGGTTTACAAAGATTATCAAAAGCGCAAGGGCAATGGATAACAAAACATTTACACCTAACTTACCATATAACGCGATTTATTTGCGTAAATATTCGTATTGGTTGTATGGTAGGAGAATGTTTGCTGTAAATGAATTGAATGTCCAGGTTATCGGAGAAACTGATAAGAGTTATCGTATTAGGTATTTGAATAAGGATGATTCTTTGAATAGTGAAAGTTGGGTGAAGAAAAGCAAGATAAGATTCAAGTATTTGCAGGATGGCGGATTTTGCGATTTCAAACAATCATATGTACCTAATTTCACTTGTTGGTATTGTAGAGTGTTTTGCGCGATGGTTGGAAAAGATTTACCGAAAAATTAAAAACATACTATCATGATAAAGACAATACTTTTAATTATTTTCATTGTTGCGTTCGTTATAATGTTTGGCGGAATTGCGTTTGGAAAGTTTTTGAAATTTAATCCGACTAAGAATTGGATAAGCAGGAAGTTTAGGTTGTACAAAATCTTCAAAGAAAAATATTACAATGTTTTTGATATTTCGATTGAAGAGGTTGAACAACTTTTTCACTTTGTTATTGAATTGCGTTGTAGTAATGAGAAGAGGGTTGTGTATGAATATCGGAATGGTTACCTTGTTATGTATTATCCCCAGGGTGTTCTTGCGCAAGATAGGTTTATTGACGAGCCTTATGCTATAATCCGTGATGGGTATGCTGAAACATCTTTATGCGTAGGTTTCAACGGAGATATATCAAAGTATCAAATCAGGTATAAACCTCATGAAATCACTTGGGTTAGGATAATCAAAGAAAGCAATCAATCTGAGAAAGTACCTATGACTGAAGAAGAACAAAAGAAGGTGATTCATGCTTATAGAGATTTCCTGATAAGGTCTGTTTTGTAATTTGTGATTCCATAATATATAAATTTTTGGGCGTCGATTTCCTTGCGATTTCGGCGCATTTTTTATACGATGATGAAAATTAAACACCGCAAGGTTATTAACATCATGATATAAATTTATTCACCAATTAAAAATAAAGTATTATGGCTACAATTCAGAACAAAACGACAAAAGAAACCGCAACGGAATTTAATTTTGACAACGGAGCCTGGGTCAAGGTTGATACCTTTGACGAGGATGTAAACGAAAATGGTGCCGACTATGAGTACATGGTTGATGACGATGAAGAAACCTACATTTCAGGATGTCTTGAATTTGATAGTAATGTCTTAATCGGATTTGACGGATGTTACGAATTGCCTCAGGAGGTTGTCACTGCTGTTGCTGATTTAGGTTATCAGATAGACGATATTTTCAACGAATAAAAATTTTAGCATTATGGAAAACGAAGTTATGAATCAAAACATCGTCAGACTTAATGAAATGAAGTCTGTTAAGATGGTAAGTGTTACATCGAAGAAAAGACCTATTGCGAAATTCATGAAGGAGGTCGCGGTTTACCTGACGGAAAATTATGACAATCTTGATGAGTTAGAAAAGTGTTACAAGACTATGCTGGATGATATGCCCGATGAGTCTTGCTCTGAGGTGATGAAGATTTACGAAGTACGGCTGAAGGAATTGCGCAAAAAGCGTAAAGAAGAACAAGAGCGTGAAGAGGATTTGAGTCATAAGCGTGGTCGCAAGGCTTTTCGTAAAGTAGGTGACCATCATCCTAATCATCCCGAATGGATTTGGACAGAGTATAAGCCTGGAAAGTTTGACTGGCGTAACGATAGCACTGTTGCTAAGGATGCGAAGGCCACGGAGCCTGATAAGGGGTCAACTAAGAGTGAAAAGGCAGTTAGCAAGCAGAAAACCAATGTTAGCAAAAAGGAAAACGAGCCTAAGAAACTGACTATGGATGAACTGCTTCAGTTACCCACGCCAAAAGATTTGAATAAGTTGCAGAAGAATGTTTTGAAACTTTTCAAGCGTGGTGTAAGAGTTGTTAAAAAGGAAACGACTTACTGGTTGGTGAATCCCGATGGTACGAATAAGGATTGCGTGGATAAGGGTACGCTGGAAGCCTTGCAGCGCAAGTACAACATAGATTATGTGCCTCAGGGGTTTTGGTATATCGGTAAATAAGGCGGCATAGTTTATAATATTGTCTTTGGACAGAATTTCACTCGTTGTTGGAAGGGTGGGCGCGAAAACGCTCACCTTCCTGTTTTTAGGCGAAATTTTGATAAAAATAAAAAAATTTCGTCAAAAACCAAAAATTTTTTGGAAAAATATTTTGCCGTATTATTTTTTTTCGTAATTTCGCGTCATAAAACTTTTATCAACATAGTTATAAACATTAAAAACGAGTGAATTATGAAAGCGCAAAGAACACTAATCGAAAAGCACTACTGGAATGAAGAAGGTGCTTATTCAGAAGAAATTAGCCAAATGACCGCAGAACAAGTTCCTGCTATTGGTCGCGCAAAAAACCTTATGGGTGAAATTCTTAGAGCGTCAAACAGACTTTATTACGAGTATTGCAACAACGGCAATGGTAATGCTATTGTTGTAATTGACGCTGACCCTGAAGAAATCGCTTGCCCTTGCTGCAATGGTACTGGTTGTTGCCTTGTTCTTAATGAGGATGGTGAGGAAGAGGAAATTGATTGCGAATGCTGCGGCGGTTGCGGCTATGTTTACGAAGATAATGGTGGTGTTGAGTATCGCGTTAATGAGTATTGGTTAGGCTTTGTTAATCTGATTAAAGAAGCGTTCACCGATACGGATGACGACAAGAACACGCCAGAATTTATCAAAGAGGCTGGATTTGCTATGGATAGTCTGAAAGCGTTCTTAGAAGAATGCGCACCTTCAGGCGACAAATGGTATTTCAACGATGATAATATGCACCGCTATGACCTTATGATGGATTTGGTCTATGAGTATGCTATGAATCATCAAAACGATAGCCGCGAAATTCCTGCTTGGTATGAAAACGAATAAAGTTAATAATCAAAAATTCAACTAATATGAAAACGAAAGAAATTATTGAGCAAGCGCAGATTCAGGATGGGCTCACTGCGCGCAAGCAACCCACCTTATTCAAACTCATGATTGAAGAGTTGAGAAATACTTATGCTGAGTTTGGCGATGACTTAAATCAACTTGTTGACGAAAGTAAATTGACTGAGATTTGCTTAAAAGCGGATATGTCCTATTGACCAAAGTTTTTAAGGATGAAAGTCTTTTTATTTTGTTATAATTACGAAACAGCCGTGAGATTCCAAATTGCGGCTGTTTCTCATTTGTTTAGCAAGGTTTTTAATTAAGAAATGTAAATCTATACTGAAATGGGTAATATAAGCAATCTCAAGCAGGATTTAGAGTTAATCGTGAGCGTTTGTTCGCTACAACAGAAACAATTCTATGAAAAGATGTTATCCGATTTGAAGGAATGTGAAGTTGTTTCGGTTTACGACTTATTTGATGCTGACCAAATAGATTTGATGAAAAGTTTAGTGATAACTAAGGAATGCTACAGAAACGCTTATTTAATATCAATGTGTTTTCCGAATGTTAGTTATGTTGAAGGGAGGGTGCTTTGCGTTATTCCGATAGACCACGCATTTAATTGTATTGACGGAAAATTCTTTGATGCTACATTAGAGTTAGTGGTTGGTGATGATGTAACTAAGATGGAGTATGCTTATTTAGCAAAGTACGATTTAGGGGATATTGAACCAATAGTGCTTGAGCGGGGTTATTATGGTGAGATTTACAAAGATTCTATAATCAAGGAAATTAAATCAAAAGAACAAAAATAATTACGACTATGGACAAACAATTACAAAAAGACATCCGCTATTTGCGTATGGCTACAATCTGGGCTGGTAATTCGTATGCTATCCGACTTAATGTTGGTTGCTTAATCGTAAAGGATGAAAGCATAATCAGCGATGGTTATAATGGTACTCCAAGAGGTTTTGAAAATGTTTGCGAAGAGTATGTTGGCGATGATTCCGATAGGTCTAAATTTATCCAGCAGGAATTAGAGGCAATAAACAACGATGAAGAAAAGAGGGATTATTTGCGTAAACTTTATATCAATAAACATACCTTAGTTAGCAAGCCGTATGTATTACACGCAGAGGCTAATGCAATAACTAAGTTAGCACGCTCAACTCAGAGTTGTGACGGCGCAACGCTTTATTGTACCGATATGCCTTGTATGGAATGTAGTAAGTTAATTATTCAATCAGGTATTTGCCGTGTTGTTTATGAAAGACCATATAGAATTACGGATGGCGTTGATTTGTTGAAGCGTGCCGGCATAGAGGTTGTAAATATACCTACAGAAACAGTTTATAGTAGGGAATTTCGTGTATAATTGGGCAAAAATTAAAAATTTTTGGTAAAAATCGAAAAATTTTTGGAAAAATATTTTGCCGTATCAAAATAATTCGTAATTTCGCGGTGTAAATGAATGTATAACCCTTAAATTTTAAGTCATGGAAGCAAAAGAAAATGTAATGAAAGTCAGTTTCACCGACAGAGTAATTAGAGTGATTTCAAAGTTCGTCAAAATCCTCAACGGACAATTCGGCAGAAAAACTTTGAAAAATCCGTACCGCGCAATTTGGAAGGTATTTGCCTGGGGCTTGTTTGCCTTCATCGTGTTACGCTGTATCTTAGTTCCAGCAATGGAATGGTGGGATGGAGTGGTTGAAAATCTCAACTATCTAATTTGGGGATAACTAAAATCTGTTTTTCATAATCGTGTGGGCGATAGGCTTAGGCTTGTCGCCTTTTTCTTTGCTTACCAATCATATGAATGATTTATTATTTGAGGTGGTAAATTATACAGATTGGATTTTACCACTGGCTATATGGGTATGGAATATGTTTGTTTTGAAAAGAGGGGGGGGATTATAGGGGGGTGAAATCCAAATGAATTTGGCTTCCACCTGAGTGTGAAGATAAACTTCACATACATCTGTACATGTATATATACGCGAAGGCAATCAGCAAAAAATATAAAGGGAGGCTTTGCTATAAGCGCGTATGCGTAGCGCGAAAGAAAAAAACAGCGGCAGAGTTATTTCATTTGATTAAAAAGACTTTTGATATGCAAAAAGATTTGAATTATGACTATTTGACTGGTCAAGAATGTTTACATGAAACTATCCAGTTTGATGAATCAACGAGAGATTATTACAAGTTTGTAGCCGACTGTTTAGGCTGCGGAATAGATGAACTTGGTTTAGTGCAGGTGCATTGCGATTTCGCTGATACGGATGAAGAGGGTTGGGAAATAGATAGTTTCTTTCCAGCTGGATGTGATAAACAAGTAAGGGTTTTGTGTGCGAATTTTGAAACACCTTCGTTCAATATCGGTGAAGTTTTAGAAATCATCTATAACGGAGAAAAATTCATAGCAGACCATAATGCCAGCCCATTCGGGGTTTGGGCTAAAATCGAAGACAATGATGAAATTTCTCACTAAGTTAGCGCAAAGAATCCTCAAGGATGAGATTGCTAATTATGAATCTCAAATAACCGACTTGACCAAAGATAGGGATGGTTATTTAGATTCTTATGTTAAGGCAAACGGAACAATTGCGGAGTTAAAGAATGAGTTGAATAAAAAGGGTAACTGCATGTTACCAGTTTCACTTGTCGCTGAGGTTGTTAAATTTTTGCCTGACGCTAATTTCCTTGCTATTCATATTCCTAACAGCGGTGACGAATACATTATGAATTCAGGCAGCTGTTCCTTTGGTCGTTATGATTGGAAGTTTGAAATTAAGATTGATAAGGTTGTTAGGATTTCGGACAAAAAGATTGAATTGATAGTTAATCTTACCAATACCAGGGGTGTTAAGACCGAAATTCATATACCAGCAACATTAGTTACATATCATAATATCGCTTCAGACATAAAGGGATATGTTTGGAATATGTATGGTAGTGGTATTGATATGATTACCGATGATGTTTATAGGGTTGTAGATGACGCGGTTGATGTTTGGGCTAATTGTCTAAGGGATTTGTTCTGCTAATTATGGGTAAGGGTAATCAAAACGATAATGGTGAAGAAACCAAGGTTGTTCGTAAAATGGTACTGCTGGACGACTTTGGCGCTGTAATTCCTATGTATAGTATCACCAAAATCGAAAAGAAAACGAGATTTATTGAAACTCCAAGACCGCGTTGGCAATTCGGCATAGTTATTAATGGCGGGATGGAACAAAGTACCTTCCACCCAGTTACCGATATAAGTGCTTGGTATGAGCGTGAGGATACAAGAAATAAAAAGTTTGAATATCTTTGCGAAATCCTTTATGAATGGGGAATTGAAATTGAAGTAATCTAAACAGAGTTTTACATAAAAACACACTTAATCAACAAATTTATTAACAAACAAATTGTAAATCATCATGAAGAAATGGGATTTCATTAAGTTGGTTGCCAACAAGGTTGGTCTTTCCCAACAGCAGGTCAATGAAGTTATTGACGAAATGGGTAATGTGATTGTGGAACAGTGCCGCGATAACGGAGAAACGATTTCACTGCCTACCCTGGGTACATTCAAGCAGAAAGTCAACGCTGCTCGCAAAGGTCGTAATCCGCTCACTGGCGAAACGATTGATGTGAAGGGTAGCAAGACTATCATTTTCCGTCCAATGCCTTCTGTTAAGGTCGTTGATGAGCCTGAAAAGAAAACCGCTAAGAAGGCTGCTAAGAAGTAAATTCGTATTAATGTTATCATGTTCAAAAGGCGATGGATTCCTTGCGGATGAAGTCGCCTTTTGTTTTACCAGAGTTAATTATAAAAAGATTTGTTGATATGGAAGCAGTAAAAGATTATAATTCCCTGCCTAAGTTCTTGCGGGTAAACGCTAATCAGACTGGAGCAAACCATAATAAGTTCTTGCTAAGACCTTATTTGGAAGGTGAGATTGTTAGGGTACAGCCAGCTGAGTTACAAAAGCCTAATCGTCAGTATGACCATTTGTACGAGCATGTTAAGCCTATAACAGATGATTTTTTCCGTGCTCGTTTCTGCGCTATCTTGCGTAAGGATGATAATGGTAAGTTTTCAATCCCTTATACGATACAATGGCGCAGTTTAGATTTGATGAAAAAAGTTTCGGGAGGTAATTGATATGTTGCGTTCTTACTATTGCGTTCATGATGTTGAAACTGGCGGATTGGATTGTAATAAAAATCCGATAACTCAATATGCTTGCGTTATTCTTGACCCATTTACTTTGAAGGAGGTAGATAGGTATGAAACATTTGTAAAGCCTTATGATGATTTGACGATAGAAAAGCAGGCAATAGAACACACGATGGTCACTATGTCCGATGTAAACAACGGCGTATCTTGTAAAAAGTTGTATTCTACTTTGAAAACGCTTTGGTCAAAATATCAAGCAAATGGTAAATTTAAGGATTCCAACCGCATTGTTTCTGTGGGTCATAATATTCCGTTTGACCACGGATTTCTTCAGTATGTATTTAATCGGTTTGATGATTCTATTTGGAATTATTTATTGCCGAATTTCTTAGATACATTTGCGATTGGTAAACTTGCATTTGCGATAAATGGTGATGAAAAGTTGAATTTGACCGCTTGTACTGAAAGGGCTAAAATTAGGTTGAACGATGCTCACGGAGCAATGAACGATGTAGAGGCTACAGCCGATTTGTTGCGGTGGTATATGAGGAAAATTCGTAATAATAAGGGTGATGTAGTTGCTACTAATGAAGTGAAGCGTGAGAGGGGTCAGAAGTTTTTTGAATTTGCGTGTGGTGCTAAATAGTTAGCAAAGTTATCAAACATAGAAATCGAACAAAATCTAAATAAAATGAACACGAAAAGTCAAATAGTTACAAAAGAGGACACCATCACCGCTATTGAGTTGGTTGTCCGTGAGTTCGTAAATCCCGATGTTATTGGGAAATGGTTTACTGCAAAAGAGCGTTCATTGGGCAATATTATGTCTAATATCGGCTTGAATCATTGCTATTCGTCATTTATCTATGAACAGTTGAAGCAGATAGGCTTGATTGAAAAAGTAGGTATAAATGCTCAATTAAGATATAGGATTTTGACGGATGTTATTCCTGATGTTCACGCTGTTGCAGAGAAAATATATCAAGCGCGTATAGACGCTGGCAAGGATTACAAATCAAAGCGCAAAAGCGTTACCGATACACAACCAGGCGATTTGACTCCACCTAAGCCGAAGTATTATCCTGACCAGGGTGATGATTACAAGAAGGAATGTCGTAAGACAAAGAGGGTTATTCATCGTGAGCAGCGTATTCCACATTTAGGCGATGTTGTATATGCCTTAGTTAATGGTATGATTACGCAAGTAAAGATTACCTGTGTACGCATGACGGATGATAACAAGATTTTTGTTAATTTCACTTCAGCGATATTAGAGAAGGATGAAGCAACTCAGATTTCCAACCCGATTAAAAAAGAGGATTGGTGTTTGCGCAATATTTCGTTTACGGTTGATGAGTTGTTAAGTAAGTTGCAAAAGAATGTTGTTAAATTTGAAAAGAAATAAGGCTATGATGGATGACGAATATAAGAAATCATTTGCAGGTTGTTTAGGTACTGCTATTGCAATTTGCTTATTCTTTGTGGTATTAGGAGTTGTTTTGTATTTTGTTAAAAAATAATTGTAATATGGCTACAGAAAAATCTAAGACTGAAAATGTTGAAACAGCAAAGAAGCCTGCTGCTAAAAAGTCAACAATCAAAAAGTCAACAGTAAAAACCGCTGCAACAAAGACTAAAAAAGAGGCGGTTGAACCTAAGCAACTAACACCTGAAGAGAGTGTTATTATTGTTGCTTGTATGAATACCGACTTTTTGGAAAAACTTGATAAGTTAGCAAAAAGCGAAGGTTTGAAAATCGTTCTTACTAATGAACAAGTGATTACCGACTATGTTGCTTCTCAAGCGGAAGAAATTGATGAGGCTGCTCGCATGACCGCTTTTTTGAAGGATGATAAGAATAGGCGCATTGCTCAGGAGCACGCCAAAGAAATTTATCGTATTATTAGCAACGACAAGCCGCTTGAGAAATCAAAGGATATGGAATTCAAGATTAAGGATATTGTTAAGAATACAACCTTGTCTTGGAGTAAGGCTAATGAAATGCTCAATACCTTAGAAGCGTTTGGTTTCATACATCGTAAGGGTAAGGATGGTTTGATTTTCGACTTTGATTTGAAGACTATTCGTGAGCATATTTACTCTCAGGTTACATTTAGCGTTGAAAGTTTGAATTATGACATTCAGCGTTACATGGGTGCTGTTGCCGAAAGTTCTGATATTAGCGATGAGGACAAGGAGGCATTTATAAGTAAATTCAAGGATGAAGTGGTTAAAAATATCGTGTTTTAGTTTACAAAGTTCGATTTCTAACACACGCAGCCACAACGCTGAAAAGCGATTGTGGCATTTTCAGTTTTTATAAAAATCAATCTAAATGCTTGGTGAATTAGAAACATACAAAAGAAGTCCGTTACACAAAGCAGAGTGTCTAAGAATTGTTGATGAGATTATAGACGGATTGGATGAGCGTGGTATCAACGAGATAATGGAAGGTACTGAGCTGGATATTGATAGAATGATTGATATAATGCTTGAGGAAACCTTCTGTGTTATCTTTACTGGTCAGCGTGAAATAGACTTTGCTCCACACTATACAGAGCGTTTATCAGAGAGTATAGAAGAAACGCTAAGGGTAAATAATTTGACTTATTTCATTACAAGTGTTTTACCCGATTTTCAGTTTGGTTGGCATCATATTGAGTGGGGTGACTTAGTGATGCACTATAAGAAGTTGTGTGTTGAGGCTGCTCGTGGTCACGGAAAATCTTGGTATTTTAGCAACGCTTATATCATTTGGCAGTTGTATAGATATAAGAGGTCAAAGACGATGCAATTCAGCATGAGACCAACGCGAAGCAATAGCAATCGTGGTTTTTTGTTTTCGTTTTCACTGCAACAAAGTGTTGACCTTATAGAGATTTTGAAGGGTACGATTGAAAGCAACGATACATTAGCAGAAAGACTAATGCCTCAAAATACCAAAGAGGGTGCTTGGGCGTCAACTAATATAACTTGTAGAAATGGAGCGCGTTTGACTGGTAAGGGTTTTGGTTCGTCTGTTCGTGGTGCTCACCCTTATTTTATTGTTGTTGATGACGGGTTAAAAGATAATGTAATTTATTCAAGCCTACAAAGACAAAAGAGCATTGATTATTTTCATTCGGTAATCATGAATATGATTATTCCTGGCGGGCAAACAATCGTTGTCGGTTGCGTTTCACCTTACACTATTGTATTATCTGATAAAAGAGGTTTTATCAGAATGAGAAGTGTTAAGTATAATTACATAGAGGATAAGAAAAAAGTTGTAAAACACGTTGAAAAGTTTTTAGATAAGAATGGATTTTCTCAAACGTCGCATTATTTTTATAATGGCGTAGGAGACATGCTCAGAATCACTTTACAAGGCGGTTTTGAGTTAGAGTGCAGTAAAATACATCCGTTATGGAAGATGTTTGAAAACGGAATACCAGGCTGGCAAAAATCAGCTGAGTTGAAGATTGGTGATTATATCGCTATAAAACCAACTGAAATTGAATCATTTGGAATGCCTGTTGAGCTAAAATCTTTTATAAGTTCTTATAAAAGGAAAAAGAATCGAAATTATAATGAGCAGAATTTGAAATTACCATTATATTTAGATGAAGATTTGGCGTATTTTATTGGACTTTGGATTGCAGAAGGTACAATTTACAAAAATGGAAGTGGAATTGAAATGTCCACTGGCGATTCTGAGATTGAAGATTTTTTGAAATCTTTGATAAAATATAATATTAATTTTAGAGGAAATGGAAGATTTGATAAAAGTTATGCTTATTCGTGTACGAATAAGAGATTACATGCGTTTTTCATTTGGTTGGGTTTTGATTGCCCTTGTTATTGTAATATAAAGAATATTCCCGATAAATTATTATCAGCGCCAAAGAATATTTTAAAACAAATAATTTCAGGAATATTTGATGGCGATGGACATGTAGATGAAAGTGATGGTAAAATAGGAGTTGTATTATCATCTACATCCCTTGGTTTAATTAAAACAGTGCAAAATGTTTTATTAATGGGATGGGGGATAATTTCAACTTATAGTTATGTAAAAGCGGAAAGTATTAATGCAAGCGGAAAGAATAACACTCACGTTAATTATGACCAATACAGTTTGGTTATAATAGGTCATAATGCGATTAAATTCGGTAAGGAAATCGGATTTAAATTAAGTAGAAAGCAATTGCGCATTGAAAAGCATTTCAGCGACAAATTTAATCTTAACAATTCTAATTTTTATAATATTCCTCATCAAGCTGGTCTGTATAAAAATGCTGAAAATAAACGTTTAGCAAATAAAATAACGTATAGAGATAAAGAGGGGTATGGGAATTTTATAGATTCTGCTTATTCTATTAAAAAAGCTAAAACTATAAATAAATTCGTATTGAAAAAGGTTTGCGAATTTATGAAAAAGATAACAAATAGCAATGATTATGACCAATTGCTTAAAAATTGTGAAGAAGATGTTATTTGGAGGAGAATTGTTAAAATTGAAAAATTTCAAGGAAGTTCTTGCGATTTTGTAATTCCGTCAACGCATTCTTTTATAACCAACGGAATTGTTTCGCATAACACACCATTTCACGCTCAAGACCTTTATGGAGATTTGAAAACCAAGAAGGGGTGGTTTGTAATAGAATATCCTGCTATATTTCCTGATGGAAGGATTCTTTGGCCTCAAAGATTCTCATATCAAACGCTTATGGATATGCGTAACACGCAGGGAAATATCATATTTAGCCGTGAAAATCTTTGCCGCCCAATTGTGTCAGATGCTTCTATATTCTCCTTTGATATTTTACGCAACAGCCTTATACGCATGGAAATTTATTGCTTAGTGCGTAGTAGGGATGATTTTCCGAAAAAGTTTGATAAGGTTGTTGTTGGAGCCGACTTTGCTATATCATCTGCCGTTGGAGCCGACTATTATTGCTATACTGTGTTTGGCGTTGGAGAGGATGGCGGAATGTGGTTGCTTTGGATAGAGATTGGTAAGGGGCGAAAGTATGATGAGCAGTTGCAGATTCTAAGAGGAATCAATGCGCGTTTTAGACCTGATGTAATGGTGTTTGAAGCGAATGTATTCCAACAGATATTTTCAGATGGCGCGCAAGATTATGGAATGCCTGTTGTTTCGCATACAACGGGTACGGAGAAAAATGACTTATCAAAAGGTTGGGTTGCATTAGCAACGATGTTTGAAAGAGGAATGTTCCACATACCAGTTGGCGATGATTATAGTCAAAGAATAAAGGATATGATTTTTGACCAGTTAGGTTCAGTTGCATTTACTGACCATGGTTTACAGTCGGTTGGTTCGCACGATGATATTTGTAGTAGTATGTGGCTTGCTACTTTGGGTAGGAATTTGCAACGCACTGGCAGTAAATTTATGTTTTTGTAGCATATATAATTACAATAAAATAGTGTAATCATGAATCACAGAGATTTAGTTGCTTTACAAATACAAAAGTCGTTTATTGATAATGAATTAGAAAAGGCTTTTCCAATAGGCACTGTTAGGAATTGGGGCGGTGTAGATTATAAGAAAGTTGGAGATAATGAATGGGTTAAGGTTGAAAGTGGTAAGTCTGTTGCTAATAGTATAATTTTGAAACGATTGAAAGAAGATGTTAAGGATTTGAAGGATAAACGCGATATTGTAACAATTCTGGAAAAAGAAAAGCGTGCGAGAGAGGTTGGTAAACCAAAAGAGTCAATGAAGTTTAGAGTTCTTTGGGATTCAAAATTTAGCAAGGATATTGAATATGTAAATCAAGTTAGGGAAATAGATGATAAAATTAAAGATGTTCTTGGTGAAATATCTGAATTATCTACTACTATAAAAAAGCCTACAAGAGCGAAAAAAGAGGTTACAACTAACGATGAATTATTTCAGAATTTAGGTTTGCGTGCTTTGAAAGATTTTGGTTGGTTAGAGATTAAGGGTGATGATGGTAAATTTATAAGGAAGGGTTTGAGTGCTAAGGAGGCATTAGGAGAAACCGCTGATTCATCAAATTATTTTCTTTATACTTATGCTGTTTTTGATGAAATTATCCAAGATAAGTGGGAAATGGATGAAAATAAGGTTCATCGTAAATTTATTGATGCTGTTGCTGAATTTAATGAAATGAAGGAAAGCGGAAAATATGAATATACACATTCTCCTAAAAGCGATAGTGAATATTTAGTTGATAAGGAAAATGGTGTTGTTTATAGAATTGCTAATCATTGGGGTAAATGCGCATCTTGCGATTGGTATATACGCTATAAGGGTAAAAAAGATGGTTATGCAACAGAGGGTAGTAAATATATTTTAGCAAAATGTAATTTTTCTGATTTTCGTCGAAAGGAAACTACTGGAGGATTATTTGAAAATCCTGATTATGTAAAAGCAAGCATAAATGCGGTTGAGGATTGTTTGAAAAAGATTAAGGGTCATTTAGATTCAGGAATAGTTTTTAGTAAAGGTGCAAAGATGGAAATGATGAAGAGTTGGAGTGTTTGCAAAATGCGTATGTCTAATGTTAAGTCTGATTTGAAGAATAGTGTTGATAAATTGCAATCCGAGTATGAAAAATTGTTTGCTTTATAATACTGTTTGAATAGAACAGATTGTTCAGATGTTTAGTTCATTTTTCCGCCTGTTCCGCTGAAAAGTAGAATGGGTGGTTTTTTATTACAAGGTTTTTATTGTATATGAAATACATGGGTAGTAAACGAAGGATTGCGTCTGATATTTTAGATGTTATGATGCATTATTATAAGGATGATAATCCTAAGTTTGTCGATGTATTTTGCGGCGGTTGTAATCTTTTAGAACATGTTCCAGCAAATTGGAAAAGAATTGCAAATGACAATAATATTTTCCTAATACATATGTGGTTCGCAATAACTAATAATGTGGTTGCGGATTTGCCTAAGCGTATTGAAAAGGATTTATACAGCGATGTAAGAAGGGCATGGCATAAGGGTGATGTAAGCATGTATCCAATTTATCTTCAAGGTTGGGTAGGATTTATGGCAAGTTACAACGGCAGATTCTTTGACGGAGGTTATTCAGGACACAATGCAAATGGAAGAGATTATATTGAAGAGCAAATCAATAATACCTTAAAGCAAGTTGATAAATTAAGGAATGTTGTTTGGTGTGCAGGAGATTATTCTGAATTAAGTCCGTTGCCTAAACATAGTCTTATTTATTGTGACCCGCCATACAATGGAACAAAAGAGTACTCAACATCAGTCGGTTTTGATTATGATAAGTTTTACGATTGGTGTAGAGTTAAAAAGCAAGAGGGTCATGAAATTTTCGTATCGGAATATAATATGCCTTCTGATTTTGATTGCGTTTGGGAGAAACAAGTCACAAATGCAATGAATCAACACAAAACATACAAACCAATAGAGCGTTTGTTCAAACTGTAATTTTATTTTTCCGTATTCTGTTCAGATATAGTTTTACTGAAGTTTGTAAAATTTTTTATTCTATGGCAGACAGAATACAAATTAGACGCGACAAAGCGTATGTTTGGGCGTCAGTTAATCCCATGTTGGCGGATGGAGAATTAGGTTATGAAGTTGAAACAAATCATTGTAAACTTGGTGATGGTTTTACTCGTTGGAATGATTTGAAGTACACCGATGCCTCAAAGGCAGATTACACTACAGTATTATCAAAAAACATGTTTAATCCAGCTGATTGCGTAGTTGGTAAGCGTTTAGCGTATCGTGGAACAACTGGTTAGCCTTATGTTGTTGATAGTGAAAATTTGATGATTTCATGATTGATTAAGGTTGAGCCTGGTGAGATTTACTATTATGGTGATTATCTACTAAATTACCCTAAAAAATTGCGTCAAACCTAATAAATAAAGGCATCTACATAGGGTTGGTATTAGAATTTGTTTGCTGAGTTTTTGATTTTTAGAGCGATTTTTAGCAAGGTTATTAGACTGGGGTAATATGTGGATATTGCGATGGGTTTGCTTTGAAAATTTCTTCAATAAAAATCACGGCAAAGTTATTTGTTATAGAGATTATTAAATATTGTAGAAATGTCAAAGAAAACAAAGAAGCAAAGAGCATTAGAGGCTTGGAATCGTGTATATGAAAGCCTAATGAAACACAAAGATTTGGAGCGTTTTCAACAAAGTTACGAAGTAATAAGGAATATTCACGGAGAATGCAGTGGGTATTTATGGTACAAAATACGCTATGATGTTTTCCATAATATTATTGTACCTAATTGGTTATCTTCTATGCATATTGAACATAGGAACAAACTTTACAATTTAGTGGAAAGAACGCTTGGTCACGGATTAGCAAATGAGTTGCAGTTGATTGATAACAAGAGAACATGGTAGATAGGAGGTTATATGTATTGTCCGTTAGGTAATTTATATTGTGATGGTTGTAATTATAAACTTACAGGTGGTTGCTATTTGCAGAAATCATATAGTATATCAGCAGAAGAAAGTCGCAAGGTTGAACAAGAACGCGAAATTGGTTATATGATATTATATTTAACTAAGGCAAAAACAGAAGTTGGGGGTATGATTACCATAGATGATGCAATTCATGAATTATATAAAAGAACAAGGTTTGCAAGAGAAGTTATGTTGCAATGCAATATAATAAATACTCAGCAAAGTTATTAGATTGGGGTAATACAATAGTTGTATTCACCGTTCAGTTATAATATAGGTAGTAAGAAATTTCAAAACAATTAAATTCAAAAAATTATGGTTACACTTGAAGAAGTTTTCAGAAAGTCACAAGACAATCTTACAAAGTCATTCGATGCAGAGAAATTCTCATCAGACATCGAAAACCTATCAAAGGCAGAAACAGAGTGGCTTTTAGGACAAATTCAAGCCGAAATCCTCAAAGGCGGCGATTACAACACGCTCACCGAAATGCGCGACATAGCCTTGCAGAACATACAGAAGGCTGTTTATGTCGACAACGCTCAAAACCGCAAACTTGGTCGCGTAGGTCAACAGTATGGTGGTAAAAAGAAAATTGATGATGAAATTGAAGAATTAAAAAGCAGGTTATTCAAAGAGCAGTCCGCTGATGCTTATAATGATATGATATTCAAACTAACTGATGAAAAAGACGGTTATAGTGGTAAAACAGCTATTGATTCTAAATATGGTAAATATGATGCAAAAGAGTATTTAAGGGTGTTTTATGAATTTAGGGATGCTCCTAATTCTTTACTGAAATCTGTAAGGTTAAATCATAAATCAAATAGTCCGTTTGATGTAGCAGACCGTAAGGCTGTTGACGAAATTTTAGAAAAGCGTAAGGCTGGTGATAAAATGTTTCAACCTAAGGAAAAGAAGATAGAAGAAAAAACATCTAATCCAATACAAGTTGGAACTCATAATTTTGTTAGGGCATTAAGAACAAATACAGAGGGTATTGAAGGTGATTTTACACCGTCAAAGGAGTGCTTGAAAGCGTTGAGGAATTATCGTGTTGCTGCCTTTAATTTTGTAAAAAAGAATCCCGAAGTTGCTAAACTTTCTATTGATGAAATATTAGACATGTTTAATCCTGATAATTATCATAATTATGCTGATAAATATAAAGGATTTGAAGAATTATATAATGCAGCAGATGATTATTATGATTGGAGTATGGAGTTTGTAATGGAAGATGATATTAGTGAAAAGATAGAAAAGAAAGCAAAGAAAACAAGTGAAGATGCGATTTCTGCTATTATTTCAGACCAAGGTCAGGTAGGGAATGACAAGGAGTCAAAGAAAAAGTTAGATGCAATTAAATCAGCAGTAATAAAATTTGTGAAAAAGAATCCTGATGTTAATATAACCATTTCAGGATGGGATAGTATTTTGAACGGTGAGGGGCAAAAGAAATTTGGATATTATGAAGGGTTTGATGAATTAGATAAGGTAATTGATGACTACTTAGGTTGATAAGAATTAGTCTTAATACCTTACCATCACTCCAACCAGCGCATTAAAACCAAGCAAAGTTTATAAGAACAATCTTATTTTACATAGTCGTTATTTTTCATCCACTGATAGTTGCGAAACCTTTGGTGGATTTTTCTTTTTAAGCAGAGTTATATATTGTAGTAAATCAAAATAAATGAACTATGGAAAATCAAACATTAGGCTGGACGAGCCTCGAACAAAGCAAACGATTAGTTGAAGCAGGTCTTAATCCATATACTGCTGATATGTACTATTATGATAAAGACGAAATACCACGAATCTTTTTCATAAAAGAGGCTGAAATGTCAGTTAAATCCAAAATGAAAACCACAAAACTTTATAATCCTTGCTGGTCATTAGGCAAGTTAATAAGTTTGATGCCGAAAAGTATTCCACACGGTGATGAACTTTTGATTTTTGTAAGTAAAGATAAATACAATGTTGGTTATTTCTCATTTATTGATAGAATATCGTATGATGTTACGCATAACGAGATTGAAGATACAATGATTGATAGCGTGGTTAAAAACATCGTTTATTTGCTCAATAATGGATATATAAAGAAGGCGAATGACTGAACAGCAACAATGGAATAGATATGTCTATGCAATCAATTATTGTATTGGTTTTGGTTATCATATTCTTCCAGTGTTTTCAAAACGAAGCAGTAATGTTAAATACATCAAAGTAAAGAACGAGAGAAACGAAGAATGTGTGATATACTTACAACCGAGAAAATACAAACCTACAGAATTGTTTGATTTAATTTATGAAAGGATAAAACCATGATTGCAGAACAATATGTATCTTATGAAGTAGCAAAATTGCTTCAACAAAAGGGATTTACCGAAACTTGTAATTCATATTATACGGAAGATGGTATTTTACATATAGATGGTTTCCATTACCAGCATTCTAATATTATGTTTGCTCCAACTCATCAAATGGCGTTAGCGTGGTTACGGAACAATAATATTGATGTTTGTATTTCAGTAGGATTAGTTGGAAAGGAATGTAAGAAGTTTTATTTTTGGTGCCCATGTATTCAAAAAACATGCTATTTTGAATATCCTATAAATAAAGCGGATGGTTCATGTGAAGAAATAGCACTAACCTATGAAGATGCAATTGAAGCTGCTTTGAAATATTGCCTTACAGAGTTACTTTAATATCCGATACTTATTCACTCATAATCTTGTTATTTTGTCTCCCATTTGTTTCACAGCAGGTGGGAGACATTTTATTTATCAAGGTTAGTTATTAGAAACTTACTGATAATGGATATATAGCAATTATTGAAAGAATACCGCGATAACTGGTATAAGACAATAGGAATTAAACCGTCAAAGAATTACAATATTTGCAATAGTATTGACGAATTCAAAAGAAGATGGAATGAAATGATAGGTGTTGCTAATGGTTGTTGATAATTTGAGCAATGGTATCTACTCCATTAGATATATGTTGCCCCAATATTTCGGTGTTTAATACTCCAACAACGCAACCGCAATCAGCGCATTGAATAAAAGTAATTGGATAATGAATGCTGATTATTCTTTTGTTCATTCCTTCAAACCTATTTCCTCCACAACTTGGACATTTTGATGCTGCCATAATTTTTATATTTAGATTAGTTCGGCAAAGATACGGCAAATTTTATTTCTCAGCAAAGTTATTATACAAGTAAACTAACAATGAAAGGAGAAATAAA